>Ga0075421_100007206_pt1 | contig 13612 bp, 7 predicted proteins | sample SoiMetdeltSBSDD5_FD_75292 | JGI IMG/M metagenome (GOLD analysis project Ga0075421, IMG submission 75292) | Bulk soil microbial communities from a Populus tree surrounding site in Tennessee, USA - Soil MetaG P. deltoides SBSDD5 | ecosystem: Environmental > Terrestrial > Soil > Tree plantation...
GGCCGGAGTCCATTCACGATCCGCGTCCACGTCTTGCCGTAGTCCATGGATTTGAACGCGTACGGCGTATAATCACCGCGACGGTCCATGCGGAACGCGAGGTAGACCGTGCCGGCGTCGTGTGGTGACACCTCCACCTCGTTCGCGAGCCCGACACCAACGCCTGCGGGCGTCACGTTCGTCCACGTCCGCCCACCGTCACGGGTCAGCTGTACGAGCCCATCGTCCGTCCCCACATAAATGGTGGCGGCGTCATGGGGCGACTCGGCGATCGAGATGATCGTGCCATAGACCTCGCCACCCGCGCCCTCGTTCGTGATGGGCGTGCCGCCCCACCCCTGCGTCGCCTTGTCGTTGCGCGTGAGGTCGGGCGAGATGGCCGCCCACGTCTTCCCGCGATCGCCCGTGCGGAAAAGCACGTTCGCGCCGTGGAACACGACCTTCGGATCGTGCTGCGAGACGACTGCCGGCGCTGTCCAGTTGAATCGATATCGGATCTTGTCCGTCGGCTCCGTGAGCGACAGCTCCGGCCACGCCATGATCTGCCGCGTCAGGCCTGTCTCGGTGTCGAGCTCGTCGAGGATCCCCTGGTAGCAGCCGCCGTACACGTAGCGCGGGTTTTTACGATCGACGCCGATGTTTGCGCTCTCGCACCCCGGGCCCTCGTCCCAATCGCGCACCCCGATGTTCGGGCCGTCACTTCGGCTCTTGATGATGACGGAGCTGTTGTCCTGCTGTCCGCTATACAGCTTGTATGGATAGACATCGTCGACCATCACGTGGTAGAACTGCGCGGTGGGCTGGTTGTCCTGAGTGCTCCAGCTTCGGCCACCGTCTACCGAGATCGACACGCCGCCGTCGTTCGCGTTCGCGACGTACCGGGAGTCCTTTGGGTTGATCCACAGTCCGTGGTTGTCCACGTGTGTGGCTGGGATAGTCGCGAATGTGCGACCGCCGTCGATCGACTTGAGGACCGGCGAGTTCATGACCCATACGATGTCAGCGTTCGCAGGGTCGGCGACGATCTTCATGTAGTACCACGATCGCGTCTGGATATTCCGGTCCTCACTCAGCAGCCGCCACGTCTTTCCCGCGTCGTCGGAGCGATGAAGCCCGCCGCGCTCCGCTTCGATGACTGCGAACACGCGATCGGGATTCGCTGGCGACACGGCCACGCCGATCTTACCCATCAACTTCGGCAAGCCGTCACCGAGTCGCGTCCACGTATCGCCGCCATCCGTCGTCTTCCAGATGCCGCTGCCCGCCCCACCGCTCCGCACCTGCCACGGCACGCGCTGATGATCCCAGAACGCTGCGTAGAGGATGCGCGGGTTCGTCGGGTCCATGGACAAGTCGCTCGCGCCACTCGTTGCGTTCACGCCCTTGAGCACCTGCGTCCACGTCTTTCCGCCGTCGGTCGAGCGATAGATCCCGCGCTCGGGCGTGCCCTTCCAGCGGTCACCCTGCGCCGCGACGTACACGAGGTCGGCGTTCGACGGATGGATGCGGACGGCCGAGATCTGCTTCGTGGCCTCGAGTCCGATGCGCGTCCAGGTCTTGCCGGCGTCCGTGCTCTTGTACACCCCGTCGCCGTACGACGATGACTGTCCGCGAACGGCATGCTCGCCCGTACCGACGTACACCACGTTAGGGTCGGACTCGGCGACGGCGATCGCGCCGATGGACCCCGAACGGAAGAAGCCGTCAGAGATGTTGCGCCACGACGCGCCGGCGTTCTCGGTTTTCCACACGCCGCCGCCAGTGTAGCCGGCGTAGTAGACGAACGGCTGACCCGTCACCCCGCTGACGGCATTGGCACGGCCGCCGCGAAACGGACCAATCAGTCGCCACTGCAGCGCGCGAAACGCCGACGAGTCGTAACCCGCGGGCGCTGCTCCGATCGGTGAACGCGGCGGCGGCGTAGGCTGCGCGAGGGCGATTGTGGCGAGTGCCACAACGTTGGCTGACGCGAGCGCCAGCATCCCAGCTACGCGGAACGGGTGAGTCGAGTCCAATGGGAGCTCCGAGCGATGGAAGCGCCCACGCTCGACGCCGGGCGCGATCGCGGTGGTGTGTGAGACACCTTTCGAGGAGAACCCATCTTAGTTTCCGTGCCTGGTGCCCGGAAGCACTTGTGGGTCGCCCCGAGACGACGACACGACCGTGTCGTCCTTCTCCAGGGTACCTCGCGAACTCGACCCGTAGCCGAACTCCATGTCAAACGACGACACCTCACCGAAGACCGACGAGCTTCAGTTCGATCGAGTCGAGACCGAAACGGCTCGTCCGGCTGAAAGCGAAGCCGCCCCTGAGGTCACGTGTACGGTCTGCGGCAAGTCGGTGGGGGCCGAGTACTACCATGCGAACGGCAAGCCGGTGTGTGCGAGCTGTCGCGAGGTAGTGACCTCCGCCGCGCAGACGCCACGCAGCATCGGTACACTCCTGCGTGCGGGACTGTACGGCGTCGGGGCTGCCATCGCGGGCGCGGCCATCTACTACGGCGTCATCGCGCTCACGAACTTCGAGATCGGGCTCGTCGCGATTGTCATCGGCTTCATGGTCGGCTGGGCGGTGCGCAAAGGCGCCAGGGGACGAGGCGGGCGGCGGTTCCAGGTACTGGCGCTCATTCTCACGTACTGGGCGGTCGGCCTCGCGTACACGCCGCTCGCGATCAAGGGGGAGCGCGAGGGAGCCAGCGCCAGCACATCGGTGAAGGGTGCCGACTCCACGTCGACAGGTGCTGCCGACTCCGTCATCGCAACTAACTCCACCACGCCTCCGACCGGGCGCGAGGCACTCATCGGTCTCGGGATGGTCTTCGTCTTCGTGTTCGCGCTGCCGGTCATGTACATCGTAAGCTCGCTCCCGGGCGGGTTGCTCAGCGCGCTGATCATCGGCATCGGTTTGCGCCAGGCGTGGGTGATGACCGGAACGCCTGCGCTGGAGATCTCGGGCCCGTACAAGGTGGGCGCCGGCGCTTCGCCCGCGGTAGGGTAACGTGTCCCACGCACCAGCCGCACTGTTCGCCGATCGGAGTCACTGCACTCGATGCGGCACTGAGCTCGCGCCGCACGCCCTGGCGTGCCCGGCGTGCGGGACGCTCGTACACGGCGAGCAGCTGAAGCACCTCGCCGCGAGCGCGGAGGAAGCGACGACCGCAGGGGATCTCGTTAGGGCCCGCGATCAGTGGAACGCGGCGTTACGCCTGCTCCCCGACGACTCGCGCCAGTATGCGGTGATCCGCGGCCGTATCGCCGATCTGACCAAGCGGATCGATGCGACGACCCCTGCGACGGCGCGTAAGCCGACCGAGCACGGCTCATGGTGGCGGCGAGGCGGCGCGATCACCGTCACCATTGCGCTGCTTCTCGTCGGCAAGCTCAAGTTCCTCCTTCTCGGTCTCACGAAGGCGAGCACGTTCGTCTCGATGTTCGCCTTCTTCGGCGTGTACTGGTCGCTCTACGGCTGGCCGCTCGCGCTCGGGCTCGTGGTCTCGATCTACATCCACGAGATGGGGCACGTGGCGATGTTGCGCCGGTTAGGCATCGCGGCTGGTGCGCCGCTGTTCATCCCGGGCGTCGGCGCGCTCGTGATGCTGAAGCAGCACGTCGATGACCCCATCACGGACGCGAAGATCGGCCTCGCCGGCCCGGTCTGGGGACTCGGCGCCGCCCTGGCGGCACTCGGTGTCTACGCCGCGACGGACGCGCCGATCTGGCTGGCGATCGCCCAGCTCACGGGCTTCCTCAACCTGTTCAACCTGATCCCGATCTGGCAGCTCGACGGTGCGCGCGGCTTTCACGCACTCTCACGCGTGGAACGCTGGGTGGTCGTCGGCGCAATCGCCGCGACGCTCTGGGTGACGGAGCAGCGCATGCTCTTCATCGTCGGCGGTGTCGCGATCTGGCGAGCGGCGCAGAAGGAAGTGGGCCCCGGTGATCGGCGCGTGCTGGCGACGTTCGTAATGCTCGTGGTCGCCTTGGCCTGGATCGCGAGAGCCGTTCGCTAGCGGCGACGCGCACAAGCGCGCTCACTTCACGAGCGCAAGCGCCCACGCGATCGCGCCGTCGCGCATCCGCGTCAAGGCACCCGGTGCGACCATGCGCACTACCCCGGCCGCCGCGACGAGCATGCCTACGGTGACCGTATAGACGCCCGTGAGCGCACGCTCGACCGGTCCGATTCGCGTTTCGACGAATGTGTATTTGCCGGCAACGAGGCGCGTTAGGCCGTACAGCGTCAGTCCCGCACCGACGGCGATGATCGCGAGCCCCGAGATGAGTGGCGAGGCGATCATCCGATTGATGATGGCGACGGGCGGATCATCGCCGTAGAGCCAATAGCCGACCCCGAACGCGCCGAGGGGCACGCTGAACATCAGAAACAGGATGCCCCAGAACTGCGCAGCCAGACCGGTGTGGTACTCCTTGTGCGCGTCGAAACTGTCGCTCGTGGGAATGACCGCCGTGCGCGTGACGATCATCCGCAATCCGGAGACGGCCGAGAACACGGCCAACCCAACGCACACTGCCGTGATGATGACCGGAATGCGGTGATGGATGCCCACGCCTGCGCCTAGAATGACGATGAGGAGGCAGAACAGGATGAGCTTGTTCTTCATAACGCCCGGTTGGCCGGCGCGACTTCGATTCCCGATTCCCTATTCCCGATTCCCGACGGTTCCCGGTTCCCTGTTCCCGGTTCCCTCTTTGCCTGGTCCATACAGCACTTTCCCTGCCTTCGCCCCCGTGTGCTTGTCGCGATCGATCGTCACCACGCCGTTCACGAGCACATACTCGATCCCGGTCGGGAAGATCATCGGCTGGTCGTACGTCGCCCGATCGTCGAGCTTCTCCAGATCGAAGATGGTGACGTCGGCCCAGTGGCCTTCCTTGATCATCCCTCGGTTCGCGAGCCGCATCCGCGTTGCGGGCCACGACGTCATCTTTCGCACCGCCTCCTCGAGCGAGAGCACCTTCCGCTTCTTCACGTACTCCGCGATCACGCGCGCCGCATTGCCGAACGAGCGCGGATGCGGCAGCCCGGTCTGATCGGGCTGGCCTAACGTCAGGATGGCGCCGGCATCGCTGCCGATGCTCGTCCACGGGAACCTGAGTGCCGTCTCGATGTCCGGCTCCCCCATCATGTGGTAGATGGCCATCACGCGCCCCTGGCCCTGCAGCACGAGATCCATCGCCGCGTCCGCCGGCTCCTTGTTCATGAGCCGAGCAATCTCGCTCAACGGTTTTTGCTCGTACTTCGCGTTCTCCGGGTTCCGTGCGTTGACGAGAATGACGCCGTTCCACCCACCTGCGGCTTCGACAATGTTCCACCAGCCCGGAGATCCGGTCTGTTGTTCGCGCTTGAGCCGTGCCCTTGTCTGCGGGTTGTTGAGCCGCGCCCGCAGCGAATCCGTGCCGCCCTCGAAGGCCCAGCTCGGAATCGTGGCCTCCAGCCCGGTGCCCCCGGCGGTGTAGACGTACATGTCTGCCGCCACGTCCACCCCACGCGCCCGCGCCGCCTCGATCACCTGGCGCACCGAGTCCATGCGGATGCCCCACGAGGGCCGATGGGCCACCTTCAGGTGAAACACCTCGCCTGGCAGACCAGCCTTCTCGGCGATCGTGATCAGCTCCTGCACCGACTGCACGACTTCAGCGCCTTCGCCGCGGATGTGGCTCGCGTAGACGCCGCCGTACTTCGCGGCGACCTTCGCGATCTCGATGAGCTCGTCCGTCGTCGCGTACGATCCCGGCGGGTAGATGAGCGCCGTCGTCATCCCCATGGCGCCGGCGCGCATGGCCGTGTCCATGATCGCACGCATCCGGTCCAGCTCCGCGGCGTTAGGCGCGCGGGAGGACGGACCGAGGACCGCGCCGCGGGCCTGCGCCTCGCTGTAGTACGAACCGAAGTTGATACTGATGCCGTTCTTCTCGAGGCCGGCGAAGTACTCCGGGATCCGCGACGCCGCTGGAACCGGGATCCCGCCCTCGCCGCCGATCGCCGTGGTCACCCCCATGCGCAGCTTGTTCTCCGCCAACCCGTTCCGTGGCAACACGCTGGTCGACTGATCCATCATGTCGATCCAGCCGGGTGAGACGTACTTGCCGCGCGCGTCGATCTCCGTGGTGCCGCGCTCGGACACGAGGCCGATCTTCGTGAAACGCCCGTCCTTGATGGCGACATCGGCGAGGATCCACGGGTTACCGGCGCCGTCGAGCACGCGGCCGTTGCGGATAACGACATCGTAGGTCGGGGCTGGTGTACCTTGAGCCACGGCCTGCGCGGCGACGACTTGTAAGGTGAAGCCCGCAAAAACCAGTAACCCGCCACGTCGAAGTATCATCATCGGTCAGACCGGGTCGGGGAAAAAAACATTGAACCGCCGAGGACGCGGAGGACGCAGAGGACGGCCTAACGGGAGACTGACGATCGCAACGAGCGAGATGAGGGGAACGGACGCTCGGGACGCTACCGTCCCCTACGAGCCGTTCCCCTCAATTCCTGCCGCTGGCGTGTTACAGCATCCTGGTAGGGTTCCCTCTGCGTTCCTCTGCGTCCTCGGCGGTTCAATGTTCTGGATAAACCTGACAACTGTCCCAAGCCAGAATTCCCGCGGAGAACTATGGAAACCGAATGAGCACGTTCGCGAGCGGAACCTCTCCCTTCCTCGTGACGGGCGTGATCCGCTCGCACCCCAGGTTGAACGTGCGGCACCGCCCGACGATCTCGAACGAGTCGTACCGGTATGGAACGCCTTCGCTTCCGAGCGGCGAGTTCCCGTCCGAGATGTGGAAGTGCAGATGTGGCTCAGTGGAATTCCCGCTATTCCCGACGAGGCCAACCACCTGCCCGCGCTTCACGGGATCCCCCGTCTTCACACGAATCGAGCCCGGCTTGAGGTGCGCGTAGAACGCATACTTGCCACCCCCGATGTCGATGATCACGTGGTTTCCGCCGACCGTCTCCAGCGTAATCGGCACGGCCCGCGACGTGATGCCAGGAACGTTCTCCGGAATGCTGTCCTTCACCGCCACGACGGTCCCATTCGCCACCGCGAGGGCATCTACACCCTCCGCGTAGTAACTCTCGTTCTTGAGCTGCTCGCCTTTGAACGTCTTGAAGTCGTCACCAACGCGCACGTAGTCGATCGCGAACCGCTGCGCGATGGCCGGCGTTCCGCCGATCGGAATCAGCGCACGGCGGTGACCGGAGACCGCGGCCGGGCCATTGGCGGTGAGCCACGGACCACCGCGAAGGGGCGGGCCGATCACGACGGCGTCCGCAGTCACCGGTACGACCGGCCCCTCGAGCTCATTGGTTCTCACGCTGTCGCCGCTTCCCTGCTCGATGGTCACGCGATGTCGGATCGCCGTTGGCGCCGTCCGCGCGTCCACGGGCACCCACAGGAACACGACGGCGCGCGTTCCACCGGTGAGCTTGAGCCGCTCCGCCCCGGTCAGCTGCACGCCGGGACGCGCGGCGGCGACGATGAGCGCACTATCGGTCGCGGACATGAGCACTCGCGGCTCACCGGCTGCCGCGACGACATCGACCTTCTTCAGCGTCAACGGCTGCGGCGTGAAGCTCGTGACATGAAGCTCGTACGTGAGGAACGACCCGTTGTCTGCCGTCGCCACCGTAGGCGGCTTCGGCACGCGCAGCTCGAGCGGCGGCGGCAACGCCGCGCCCTGCGCTTCCAGCGGGCGGGCCACGATGACCATGGCCATCGCGGCGAGCCCGATGGGCAGCGGCACGCCGATCGAGTTGCGTCCCATCAGACGTCCGGAATGTTCGGGTTGTTGTTCCGCTCGACGGCGGGTACCGGGTAGCATCGCTGATCGCCGTACACGCTGCTCGCTCCGAACGGTGCGCCAACGGCGGGAACGAGCGGGAGGTTGAGACGGCGCATGTCGCCGAGGCGCTGGCCCTCGAGGAACAGCTCGCGACGTCGCTCCTCTCGCACCTGCTCGACAATCGTTCTCGCACCAGGCGCCGCGGGATCGTACGCCGGAATCCCGGCCGCCGCGTGGAGGGCGTTGATGATCGTCACCGCGTTCTGCGGCGTGCCGCCAATGCCTAACGCGTTCGCCTCGGCCACGATGAGTCGCGCTTCGGTGGTGCGCGCGATGGCGGCCGGGGAACCGAGGTTCGCGTATTTGTTCTGAAACCGGATTGTCGTGACGTTGTCGGTGCCGCGCTGTGTCGTGACGGTCACGTTCACGCGAGGGTCAGGCTGCCCGCCGAATGTCAGTCCGACGAACGTGGGGTCGACCGACGAAAAACTCGACGAACCTGGACCGCCCGTGTGGGCGAAGATCGTGTTCTGCTGACGTGTCGTGCCGGTGACGGCCGCGACCGCGTTCACGACGAACCCTGCCGGGACCGCCGAAGCATCGGTGGCTGCCAGACCGATGAGTGCATTGTCGGGAGTAGAAGTGCCGAACGCCAAGTTCATCAGCGTCCGCGCACGCCCCAGACGAGCGAGGTTGAGCGTCGTCTGGTCGTTCGCCGTGGTCGCCGCCGCGATCGCCTTGTCGAACCGCGCCCGCGCTTCAGCAAATACCTGCGCTGACGTGAGCTCGGGTCCTACGTTGATCGCCGCCGAACAGAAGCCTTCGCCGATCAGGATCAGACTGTAGCCAGCGTAGGCTGCGGCTTGTCCGATGAGCTGTTGCCGGTTCACACCGGTCGGCATTTGCGCGTCGGTCCATTCCTCCAGGCGAGCGAGGATCGTATCGGCAGACGCGCGAGCGACCGAAAGCGACGTGTACACGCCAGGGAACTGGTGACCACCGCAACCACCGTCATACACGCCGGTCGGCGGGTTGGTACGGCGGTCGTAGTTGAAGTTGTTCGAGTTGTTGAACGCGTTGACCAGCTCGTCACCAAGCAGACCAGCCGCCGTCGTGTAGCGGAAGTACGCGCACTCGAAGTCGCCGATCGCGCCATTGACGAGCAACGCGGCGTTCTGCGGTGCGTACACGGTACTCGCCAGAATCTGCGACGGATCTTCCTGTTTGAGCTCTGTGATAGCATCACAGCCGACGGCCATCGTGAGCGCCGGCAGCATCAGCAGCGCGTACTGCCTGCGAATCCTGAAAGAAATCATCGAGGTGTCTCCCCGAGCGTGAGCGTCAGAAGCCAATGGTGAGCGATGCGAGGAACTGCGTGAGCGCGGGGAGCATTCCCTGGTCGTTCGGAGCTGCCTGCTGCCCACGCACCTCCGGATCCGCGCCGTTGTAATCGGTCCACGTGTGGAGATTCCGCCCGGCGAGCGTGAACGACGCGCGGCTCAACCGCGCCCGGCGCGCCCACGCCTCGGGGATCTGATAGTTCGCGGAGAGCTCGCGCAGCTTCACGTGCGATGCATCTTGAATGAACGGCTCGAGCACTGTCGAGACATTCGCCGGCACGATGGCGGCGAGGTACTCGGTGGAGTACTGCTCCGGGAAAAACCGCGCTTCGCAGAGATTCAACGCGCAACGATTGGCATCGTTCGAGTTGAGCAGCTTATGGCCGCTCTTGAAATCCACGAGGGCGTAGAGCGTCAGCCGCTTGCCGATCGTGAAGGTATTCGTGATCGCACCGAGGGCCTTCGGGGTCTGCGTCCCGACGAACGTGGCGAGCGCCGAGGCACACGGGACCGGCGGACCGTTGGTCGGCGGCCCGTTGTTGCACAGGATGTTGGTGACGGTGTTGTCCGCGTTCCTCGTCGCGCTGGCGATGGTCTTCGTCCAGAACCCCCCGATCGGGTACCCTTCGGCATCGCGGTTCAATCCGGTTCCAGGCGACAGACCACCCCGATCCTCGACGCGATCCTTGTTCGTGCTGATGTTCGCGCCGATGTCCCATGCGAAGTTGTCGGTCGTGAGCGCCTGGAGTCGCGCCGCGATCTCGAATCCCTTATTGCTCGTCTCGCCGATGTTCACCGTCTGGGTACCGGCGAAGCCACTCGACGGCGCGATTTGCTGCGAGAGGATCGCATCCTTTGTGCGCCGGGTGTAGTACGTGAAGTCGAGACTCAGCCGATTGAAGAACCCGGCCTCGAACCCTGCTTCGAGCTCGGTACCGCGTTCGGGCTTGAGGTCAGGGTTTCCGAGTGAGCCTGGTGTGACGCCCGGAGTCCCGTTCGCGCGTGGCGCGTTGGTCACGGTGCGCAGCGCGACGAATGCGTTAGGCTGCTGTCCCGACTGGCCATAGGCCGCGCGCAGCTTGAATGCATCCACTACGCCCCCGATGTTCCAGAACGGCTCCTCGCTCATCACCCACGTGGCGCTGACTTTCGGATACGTCACCCACTTGAAGTCCTCGCCGAACGCGGAGTTGTTGTCCACGCGCACGGCGCCGGTGACGAAGATCCGATCGTTCCAACCAAATCGCTGCTGGAGGTAGCCGCCCACCGTCGTGTTCACGGTCAGGCTCTGGCTTGGCGTCGACTTGGTCGTCGTTCCGGAGACTGTCTCGACGCCCGGTGCGGGGAATTGGATGCCGCTAAGGACGCTTGTCTTGAGCTGCTTGCGGACGAGCTGGCCACCGATCGATGTCGCCGACGACAGTGACGATGTGAGGTTGAACGTGGCGGTGCCGGAGTAGTCACCGGTGATGAAGCTGTTGTTTCTTAGCGTCTGACCGATGCGACCGTCCGCCGTCACGTTGCCTCCGAGCGCGCCAAAGAACGGCCTCAATTCGGGGCCCGCATACCGCTCGAGCGCACGGCTGTCGTCCGACGTGTAATCCATGCCGACGACCAGGCGATGCGAGAACCACGTCGCCGGCCGATGGCTCAACGTCCCACTTCCGGTGAAGCGGTTGAGGTCCTGCGCGTTGTCGTACAGCTGCTGTGGCACCTCGGGCGGTGCGAACGCGAACCCGCGAGTGTTCGGGTTCTGCAGCGCGTGGCCAAGCGCGAGTCCGAGCATCGACGAAAGCCCTTGGTCAGCTCCGAGATGATTCTCTGCGCGGAAATAGCTGAGACTGGTTTGGAAATCCACCGTGCGGCTGGGGGTAACGCTGAGGTTCGCACGTCCGCTGAACATCTTGCCGGAGTTGTTAGGCTCGATGCCTTCCTCGTCGCTGTACGTGCCAGACGCGTAGTAGGTCGTCTGGTCGCGGCCACCCGACAGTCCGGCCGTGTAGGACTGCGTCCGACCGGTATGGAAGATCGGGGTTCCGCGGTCCTCCTCCTGCTTGATGCCGTTCCAGGGCACGATTTCGCCGGCCGGGTTACGCTGATAGTTGGTCCGTACGCGTCCCTCGGCGTCCTGGAACCAGACGGACCCTTGCTCCACCTTCGCCATCCACTGGGCGCCACCGCTTGCGCCTTTCTTCGTGATGATCTGGATGACGCCGTTCGAGGCTTCCGTGCCGTAGATCGTCGCGGCCGCCGGGCCCTTGATGACCTCGATGGACTGAATGTCCTCGGGATTGATGTCGTTGAGCCGCGAGGCCACCTGCGAGTTCTGCGCACCGAACGAATTCCCCCCGGCGGTCGAGCCGCTGGGTCCCTGGTTCACCGCGTTGTTCACGCGCACGCCGTCGATGTACACGATCGGCTCGGAGCTGAGCGAGAGGCTCGACCGACCGCGAATCTGAATCGTCGGACCGCTGCCCACACGCCCCGTGTTAGGCGTGACGATGACGCCTGGCGCGCGAGCCTGTAGCACGGTGGCGAGATTCGGCGCGGCAGACCGCTCGAGTTCCTCGGTTACGTCGATCGTCGCTACGGAATTGCCGATCGAACGCCGTTGCTCGCCGCCCGCCGTGCCGGTGACGACGACTTGATCGAGCGATACCGCCGCCGCCGCGAGCGAGAAATCAGCAGTCGTCTGCTGATCGTCGGTCACGGTGACGGTTTGACGTGACGAAGTGTACCCAAGCCGTCGAACGACGATGACGCGGGACCCGGCAGGCACGCCGGCGATGCGATAGCGGCCATCGTCACCAGTGGCGCCCGCGAGCTGCAGGCCGTCCACCTGGACGACCGCGCCCGCGACCGGGGCGGCTGTGCGCGCGTCGATGACGCGCCCGACCACCGTGCCGACGAAGACACGCCGGCCGCTCTCACGTGCCGCCGGCGGCGCGAAGGGGTTGCCGGCACTCGCGTCGGCAAGGGCGTTCTGGGCGCGCAGGCTCGCGGTGCCGAGCACCATGAGGGCGCCTGCACCGAACCACGCCGCGATGCGAGGTCGGCGCCGTGCAAGCGGACCAAACGCAGTTGTCATGCGTCACTCCTGTCAGTGTGGGAACGGACGGTCGCTACCGAATGTGGAGAGGTGTCGAGCGCCGGCGTCGACGCTCCCGATGGGTGTCGCGTGCGTCGGACCGAGCGCCACGCGACGAACACGGGGATCCCGGCGGCGACGACGCCAAGGCCGATCGCGGCGTGCCCCGTTTGCGTCGCGATCGTATTGATCACGAGCGCCACTGCCGCGGCGACGAACAACACCGGTGTGACCGGGTAGCCGGGCACACGAAACGGTCGAACAGCGTTAGGCTCACGACGCCGCAGCGCGAAGACCGCGAGTGCCCCGAGGGCGTAGAAGATCCACCCGGTGAAGACCGCGTAGGTCAGCAGCTGCTCGAACGTGCCACTCGCCGCGAGTGCCGCCCCCCAAGCCGCGAACGTAATGATGGCGAACGCTGGCGTTCCGAATCGGGAATGAACTCCTCCCATCCGCTCGAAGAACAACCCGTCGCGCGCCATCGCGAAGTACATCCGCGGCGCCGTGAGCACCATACCATTGAGGGCGCTGAAGATCGAGACGAGGATCAGCGCAGCGACGATCGAGCCGGCAACGGGACCGAAAACCGTCCCGACGGCATCGGCGGCAACGCGCTGACTGTTCGCCGCCGCATTCGGGCCGAGCGCGGCCACGTAGCCGACGTTGGCGAGCATGTAGAGCACGATCAGGAGCAGCGTGGCGATGCTGATGGCACGCGGGAACGTGCGCTGCGGGTCACGGGCTTCGCCGGCCGAGAACGTCACGTACTGCCACCCCTCGTACGCCCAGAGCACGCCGATCATCGCCGCGCCGATCCCCGCGGCGAGCGACACGTTAGGCGCGCTGGCCGGCGCGGTCGCGGCGGCAACTGTTGTCCCGCCGCGCGCGATCAGAACAAGGCTCAAGACCGTCAGCACACCGACCTTGGCCCCCGTCGTCCAGTTCTGCACGGTCGCACTGTCGCGCGTCCCGCGCACGTTGACGGCCGCCACGATCACGATAGTGATCACCGAAATGAGCCATGCGGGCAGCGGCACGCCGGGAATCAACGGCTTGAGGTAGTTCGCGAACGCCACGGCGAGCGCGGCAATCGACCCGCTCGCGATGACGACGAAGCTCGCCCATCCATAGAGAAAGGCGGGGAGCGGCCCGAAGGCATCGCGAATGTACGCGTACAGTCCACCCGCCTCGGGCCGCATGGCGCCGAGCTCTGCGTACGTGAGCGCACCGAGCAGCGACAGCACACCCGCAATCGCCCACACGGCAAGCGCGAGCGTCGTCTGCTCGCCGGTCTGCCGCAGCACGAGGCTCGGGACCAGGTAGATCCCCGAGCCGATCACCGTCCCCATCGTGATGAGGACCAGGTCGGTGAAGCCGAGGCTGCGACG
>Ga0075421_100007209_pt1 | contig 13610 bp, 14 predicted proteins | sample SoiMetdeltSBSDD5_FD_75292 | JGI IMG/M metagenome (GOLD analysis project Ga0075421, IMG submission 75292) | Bulk soil microbial communities from a Populus tree surrounding site in Tennessee, USA - Soil MetaG P. deltoides SBSDD5 | ecosystem: Environmental > Terrestrial > Soil > Tree plantation...
ACGGTCCATCCGTCGGAGCGAGGTGAGTACACCTTCGAGGAAGTGGCCGAGGAGATTCGTGCCCGCGGCGGCCCGACGATCTCGGCCACCTACATCTGGCAGCTCCGCAAGGGGCTGCGCGACAACCCGACCAAGAAGCACCTCGAGGCGCTCGCCGACTTTTTCGGCGTACCGCCGGCGTACTTCTTCGACAACGATGCCGCTACGCGTATCGACGCGGAGCTCGACCTTCTGGTCGCGCTGCGGGACAGCCCGGTGCGCGAGCTGGCGCTGCGGGCGTTCGGTCTGTCGTCGGACAGCCTGGCGACGATCAGGACCATGATCGATCGCGTACGCGAGCTCGAGAACGTGCCGGAGCCTCGACGATCGGTCAGCGACGAGCGGCGTACCGGCCCATCCGAGTAGGCAGGCTGAGGTCGACAGACCGAACGACCTGCGCACATCGCGATCATCGCTCGGCCATCTGGCCCGCTTCCTGCGGCCACCGCGGTGAGGAATACGCGCGTGAATCCCAGAATGCTGCGCCGTCGGTGCGAGGAGCGGCTACGCGAGATCGAGTTGCCCGTGCCGTTCAATGCGGCCTCGTTCTGTGACGCTCTGGCGGCACGGCGCGGCCGGCCAATCGTGCTCCGGTCAGTCGTCGCCAGAGGGGGACCATTCGGTGTCTGGGTGCCCACGCCGAACAAGGACTACATCTTCTACGAGCGCGAGACGAGCAAATGGCATCAGGAGCACATCGTCCTGCACGAGGCCTGCCACATGCTGTGGGGTCACGAGCCGACCCCGATCACGGCCCCGGAGCTGGCGCAGCTGCTCGTGCCCAGCATCTCGCCCACGACAGTTCGACTCATGCTCGAACGGCGATCCTACCCAGAGGAGCAAGAGCACGAAGCCGAGCTGCTCGCCACGCTGATCCTGGAGCGCGTCGGCGGCATCGGAGCGTCCGATGCTCAGGGGCGACGCTCCGAGCCGAACGATCCAGTCGTGCGCCTCGAAGCCATCCTCGACGGTGGCCGCGTGAGAAACCGTGATTAGCGACGTATTGGCCAACGGACCTGCCCTGGTGGCCTGGGCGGCGGTCCTCTACAAGCTGTCCGCAAGGCGACGGAGCCCGGATGACCCGGCGGCTCACCCGTACTTGTGGACCCTGGTGGCTCTCGCTTCGGCACTGACGGTGCTGGCCCACCCCGTCTACGTGACACTGGATCGCCTGGCCGGAATTCCGAATCTCGCCAGGCTCCTTGGCCACGGCTTCATCATGCTGACAGCCTGGAACGCCCGGTCCACGCTCTCGTACGTGAACTATCCGTTCGAAGAAGCACGATCTCGCGTTCGTCATCATGGCGCCATCCTCGTGGTCGCACTCGTGTTCATGGTGGTGCTGTTCGGACTGGCGCCGGTCGACGAGGAGACGATCCAGTTCATGAGCCGATACGCGACCGCGCCGTTCATCCTCGAGTACTGGCTCGTCTTCCTCGGGTTCCTGGGCGTCGCGCTGTTCGACATCGTCAGGCTGGATCTCGCCCACGCCGAGCGAGCGGACAATCCTTCCCTGAAGCTCGGACTGCGAACCGTAGCCCTCGGAGGAATCGTCGGCCTGGGCTACGTAGCCAACGAAGGACTCTACGTCCTTGGCCGGCAAGTAGATGCCACGTACCCTCTTGGCGACAAGGACATGGTCACCACCGTGCTGGTGGCCGGCGGCACCAGCTTGATGATCATCGGCTCGACCATGCCGGCCTGGGGGCCGGTCGTCGGGATACCGGCGGCCGCGCGCTGGCTCGACCGATACCGGATGCTTCGCACGCTGTACCCGCTTTGGATTGATCTCTATCGAGCCAGTCCGGAGATCGCGCTCGCGCCGCCGTCGTCGCCGATGAAGGATGCCTTGTCGCTGCGCGATCTGAATGTCAGCCTGTACCGCCGCGTGGTCGAGATCCGTGACGGGCTGTTGACGCTGCGGCCGTATGTCGATCCACGGGTCCGAGAGGACGCAATCGCTCTGGGTCGATCCACCGGGCTTGCCGGCGATGAACTCGTCACAGTCGCCGAGGCGGTGACGGTCGCGGCGGCGATTCGAGCCAAGAGGCGAGGACACGCCGCAGCGGACGGGGGCCTGGTCGCGGCAGCACCCGCCGACTCGGACCTGGGCGCTGAGGCAGCCTACCTCACGCGACTGTCCCGAGCGTATCGGAGTTCCCCGGTTGTGAAGATGATGCTCGACCACACCGAGAACGCCGATCTGGACGGTGGACTCGTCCAGCAGGGAACACGACGGCCATGATCTCACCGGACACGGATTCGACCGTGGCGACCGACCGGACCGAGCCGACGCACCCGCGCCTTGCCCGTCTCATCACCGAAATCCTGGCGCCGGCGCCCACGGTGGCGGTCCTCTTGCTGCTGGTCGCCTGGCACAGCGCGCCCTCGGCGGCTGAGGCTGTGCGCTGGGGCGTGCTCGCGGCCCTCTTCGCCAGCTTCGTCCCGTTCCTGTACATCGTGCGGGGCGTGCGCCGTGGTCGGTTGACCGATCATCACGTCCGTGTCCGTGAGCAGCGCCACCTTCCGCTTCTCGTGGGCGTCGGGTCTGTCGTGATCGGGTTGACCTTGCTGGCGACCTGGGGGGCACCACGGGACCTGGTCGCGCTCGTCGCCTCGATGGTCGTCGGACTGGCTTCGTCTTTGTTGGTGACCCTCGTCTGGAAGATCTCGATCCATACGGCAGTCGTCGCCGGCGCCGTCACGATCCTGGTGTTGGTTTTCGGGCCGCCGCTCCTAGTGTTTGCTCCGCTGGTGGCGCTCGTGTGCTGGGCCCGCGTCGCCGTGCGGGATCACACGCCAGCCCAGACGATCACGGGAGTCGCACTTGGCGCGACGGTAGCGGCAACAGTGTTCTCCCTGCTTCGATAGTGCAGAGTTCACCCGCGATTTGCAGATCCTGCCAGACCCCATCTGAACCTGAGGGTCGATCCGGCTCGGACGTACCGGCCCAGACGTGCGGGAGTATGGTATCATGGAACATATGTTCTGACCGGCCACCAACGACGCTGAGGCTGCGTGGATGTGGTGGCCGGAAGGCAGCTGCGCCGTGTATGGCCGCACAAGTCAGGCTGTTAGGTCACAGCGGCGAGTCTGACTTCTGCCTTCTTTGACTCTATCAGGCGCGCTTGACATCGGTTCTGAAGCGCTCAATGGCACATAATGGGGAACCTTGCCAGTGCTTAGGAAGTGCCCTGATGCCCAGCCCCGCAGGACGAACTGCCACCTGATAGACGCTACGTCATAGAACGTGAGAGACTCGTGACCGCCGCTCGTCGACTCGTCGCCCTAATTAAGAGCCACATCAGTGGCGACGATGCCCAGTTTTACGCCGTCGCCATGCAGATCGCTGCCGATGAGGCGCGCCAAGGTCACGGACGGTTGGCCGAAGTGCTCAAGCAGATGATCGATGACGGTAAGGCTAGAGGGGCTGCCATCCTCCAGCAGCCCGGCCCAGTCCCGATGGCCCAGCCGAAAGGCGAACTCGCCAGTCTCATTTCGGTCCAGTACCCCGAGACCCGCCTTGCCGACATGGTGCTGAGCGAAGATCTCGAAGCTCGGCTGCGCCGGGTGCTCTTGGAGCAGCGCCAGCAGCGCCGCCTGAGATCGTACGGTCTGTTTCCCAGGAGAAAGCTGCTCCTTATCGGGCCTTCTGGGTCGGGGAAAACTATGACCGCCGCCGCGCTTGCGGGCGAGTTGAAGCTGCCGCTCTTTACCGTGGTGCTCGACGGCCTGATTAGCAAGTTCATGGGTGAAACGGCGGCGAAGTTACGATTCATCTTTGAAGCTATGAATATGACCAAAGGCGTCTATCTCTTTGATGAGTTTGATGCCATCGGCGCACGGCGAGCTGACCCAAACGATGTTGGAGAGGTTCGACGGATTCTGAACTCGTTTCTCCAATTCTTGGAGCAAGACGCTTCACAAGGATTGATCATCGCTGCCACGAATCACGGCGATCTACTAGACCCGGCGCTGTTCCGTCGGTTTGACGATGTGATCGAGTATGGTCTGCCCAAACCCGAGTTCGTCCGACGCTTGCTACTGAATCGATTGACTCTCTTCGATACGAGTGCGCTCGACTGGTCGGCGGTATTCGAGTCTGCTGCCGGTCTTAGCTATGCCGAAATTGCCAGAGCCGCTGACGAGGCTGCGAAGGACGCAGTGCTAGCCAACGTCAAGCAGATAAGCATGGCCTCCTTGGTCGCGGCCTTCACCGAGCGCAGGAGATCGACATCATCGGTAGTGCCTGCCATCGATGCCTGATCTGCCCCGAGACCTGCCACACATTTACCTGTCGGGCGGAGGACAGTCCGAATCGTACACATCGCCGCAGAGTGGACGGACACCCCCGCCACCCGTACGCGATCGGGCTTCTCATGCCGATGCGCTCGAACGAGCGATAGGACAGGCCCTCGACGAGGCGCGGCAGCAGATGAGGTCTCGCGATCCGGAGATTGCGAGCGGGGCGCCTGGCTACTACCTTGAAGTCGTCTTCGGAGCTGATCAGCAGGCGACCATCGACTCCCTGGGCAATCGTCCCAAGGGTGTGGAGGTCGTTGCTGCACGAGAGGATGCTGGCGTCGGACAGGCGTCAGCTGTTGTCTTCGTTCCCCATCAAGCCGAGTCGCACTTCATCGAGAAGGTGAACCAGTACCGTACTAGCGACACTCCCAAGGGACGACCCAAGAACGAGAATCTCGTGGCTCGCATCGACACCGCCCGCCTCGCAACGGTTAGCTCCTTCTACACGGATGACCCGGCGCTCTACCCCGAACCAGGGCGTCCGATCTGGTGGGAGATCTGGCTTCGACGTGGGCGCCGACAGGAGTTCGCAGAAATAGCTCAGCGACTCCAGATTCACGTCAAGTCCGACGCGCTCACCTTTCCCGAGCGCGAGGTAGTCATCGCGCTGACCGACGAGGAGACCCTGCAGCGTATCTTGGTGAACACCGACCTCGTGGCGGAGCTGCGGATCGCCAAGGACACTCCTGCTCTTTTCCTGGATATGTCCGCTGCCGAGCAACGTGAGTGGTCCGATGAGCTCCTCAGTCGGTTGGAACAGGCACCTGAGTCGGCCCCGTCAGTATGCATTCTCGACAGCGGTGTCACCCGTGAGCATCCGCTCATTCGTCCCGCCATTCAGGATCGCGACGTCCACACGTACGACCCGGCCTGGGGAGAGGAAGATGATGGGCCAAGGTGGGGCGGTCACGGTACGGCGATGGGGGGCATTGCCCTCTACGGTGACCTAGTTCCGGCTTTGTCAGGCCGGCAGCCCGTTGTACTGACACATCATCTCGAGAGCGTGAAGATCCTGCCGCCGGTAAACCGACCGCCGAATGAGCCCGACCTCTATGGCGTGATTACGCGCGAGGGTGTCGCGCGTGCCGAAGTGGCCGCTCCGCTTCGCCAGCGAGCAATCTGCATGGCAGTTACCGGAGGCGCACCCATATTCGGCCCTCCGACCTCGTGGTCTGCCGAGGTGGATCAGATCTGCTTTGGCGACGGGCGCGGACGTTTCTTTGTCGTCTCGGGCGGAAATACGAGCCAGCCGCCGTGCCGGTCCGACTATCTTGACCGCAACGACATCGAGAGCATTCAGGATCCGGCTCAGGCCTGGAACGCGCTCACCGTGGGCGGGTACACCGACAAAGTCAACCTCGTGGACCCGCAGTTCGAGGGTTGGGCGCCCATCGCGCCTGCGGGTGACCTTTCGCCTACAAGTCGTACGTCTGTCGGCTGGGATCCTCGGTGGCCGCTCAAACCTGACGTGGTACTCGAAGGCGGAAACGTCGCGGCGTGTGGCGATGGGCCTCTGGACGCGTCGGCGGCGGACGAACTACGCCTCTTGTCGACACACTATCGGCCGGCTGATCGCCTCTTCACCTGGTTCGATGGGACCAGCGCAGCGTGCGCCGAGGGAGGGCGCCTCGCGGCGAGGGTGATGGCGGCGAGGTCAGGCTTGCGCCCAGAGACGGTGCGCGGGCTCATCGTGCATTCGGCGGAATGGTCACCGGCGATGATGAGTCGGCTGCAGCAGGACGTATCGCGTGGAACGAGCCTGGAGGAGGCCAAGAGGCGCTTGCTTCGCCGGTACGGGTATGGAATCCCGGATCTCGACCGGGCACTCCTTAGTGCGGCCAATGATGCGACCTTGATCGTTGAGGATGGCCTTCGGCCGTTCGAGCGCGATAGCACCAAGGAGATGAACATCCACCGTCTGCCGTGGCCTACTGAAGAGCTTCAAGCCCTCGGCGCAGAAAGGGTCGAGATGCGCGTCACGCTCTCCTACTTCATTGAGCCGAATCCGAGCACTCGCGGAAGGTCGCTCCGACATCGGTACGCATCACACGGACTTCGGTTCGCAGTGAAGCGGGCGACGGAAACACTCGACGACTTCAGGCAGAGGGTGAATCGCGCTGCCCGTGACGAAGAAGCGGGCCGTCCGTCAGGTGGGGCTGCGGAGCGAGACGGATGGTATCTCGGGCGCCTCCGGGATCGCGGCTCAATTCACTCCGACCGGTGGCAGGGGACCGCTGCCGATTTGGCACAGCGCGACGCCGTTGGTGTGTTCCCGATCGGCGGCTGGTGGAAAGACAAGCCGTTCCTCAATCGATGGGATAGCGATGCGCCGTACGCTCTCATCGTCACGCTCAAGGCGCCCCGGGCCTCGATCGACATCTACACCCCAATCGCGGCGGCTGTTCCGGTCCGAGTACCGACCCCGATCGCAATCGGACGGTAGCTGGCTCAGTCTCAATTCAATCCCGCTACCCTCGAGTCCAATGCCTCAGTGCCACCACGAGGATATCGTGCATGAATCGGGGGAATGCCTCTGAGTCGGGCATCGCCGCAATGTGGATTGCCTCAGCGCGATTCGAGGCGGAGCGAGGCCGATGTGATGGCACAGAGCCATGTAGAGTCCAGATTCACACTGATGTGGCCAAGACGAATCGCATGGTAGTGCGCGGCATCTACTCCGAGTGTTGTGGTAACGACGATCTATCAGCTACTTCTGAAATTCCCCTGGCGCACTCATCGACTGCGCCCACATATCCGGCCTCTCATCTGGCGTACGCCGTCCGGCGGTGACCCGGGAGTCTCGCGATCGCGGAGTCAGGCAAGGCCGTCTCTGCACCGTGTGAACTGCTGATCTTGGAAACCTCCCCTCGCAACTGAGTCCGGACGGGACGGTCAGTGGACTTGAGAGGATCCCACGGATGCGGGGCACATTCACGTCATGTAACCGGCCGGTGCTCGGCGCGAAACTGCGCCCGCGTACGCTGACAGCGTTGTATGTGGGTCGGTCGGCTTGCCCCACAAAGCCGATGAGGATGGCCACCCCCTCCGTGCCCAACGGGATGCGACCGGCGCCGCCGGTCCGGGAGCTCGCTCTCCCGTTCGGCTCCAGTGGTGGCGAACGGCTCGGCTCGGCCGTGTCGGAGACGAGCGGGGTCAGCAATGGCCGGCAGTACCGACGATCAGAGCCGCTGAGAGGAGAAGCTGCATGGAGGTGACGGACCGGCAACCGAGGCTTGCGCGGACACGACACGGTGAATGAGGTTCGGTCTCGGCGTGGAGATCAGCGAGAAGGAGGTAGTAGAAACGCCGATAGAAGCTCGGAGCTGAACGCTCGATGTGAGGACGTCAATTGACGCAACCTGTCATCGAAGCCTGACGTCTGCTCGCGGCCACTTGGGCCCTCGCCTGAACGGTGAGCGGGGCCGGCAGGCTCCATGTTGCTCGAACGAGGCACGATGCGACGGCGGGAACGCTGCCGTCACGCCGTGCCGTGAATGCATCCCGACACCACCCCTGAGGCCCCGCTCATCCGAGCCGGGCCTTTCTTCATGCCCTCAGCAGAAAGGAGGCCGACGTGGTCCGCGCACCGCCAGACGGATCCAGTGACCCGTCATGAGAGCAACCATCCCCGTGCCACGGTGACCCCGGGAAGGAGGTACACGTGCTCACCATCGATGACCTGGCCCGGGCAGCTAGGGTTGCCCTGGACCGGGTGGAGTCGACGAACGACTCCGCCGAAACCGATTCCAGTTGCCGGGTTTACCACCTCGATGTCGCTCAGGCCGGAGTCGAGGAGGGGCTCAAGCTCGCAACGCGCGTATTGCGCCAGCAGTCTGGGCCAACGCGGACATCAGACCCTGATCGTACGGCTGACGAGTCACGAGAGCTGCACTGCCCGCCCCCAGAAGTCACCTTCTCGTCCAATGGGAGGTGACGATTGGGATCTCCCACCATGGAGGAGCTCGCTCATTTCGGTCATAGCCTCTGGCTGCTCGCATGCAGAGCGCTATCGAGGCTCCGCCGCGCCGCACATTCGTATCTCGACCAGCGCCGCCCTGTTCCGATGGAGGTCCTGGTCAAGAGCCGCGCGCGGCGCCGAGCCATCGAACGAGACCTTCAGTCCGGGCTGCGCCGCCTGCGTCGCGCGCTCGGGATGCAGTTTCCGACAGGTGTCGCCGTACTCGTGCAGCAGGTCATCACCACTGATAGACAGCTGGCCGGCTGCTACCAACTGGCGCGCCGACCGGATGGCGCTGATCTCGCGCTGATTCGGCTCGCCTTGCAGGTAGACGGCCGCGACCTCGCGATGGACGAGGTGCTGTCCGTCCTGGCCGAGCAGTGCATCGGACTCGCGGTTCACCAGGCCGGCAGCGGCGGCGTGCTCATCCCGATCGAGCTCGAACCGGCCCGTCGGAACGAGAACGAGCGTCTGCGACCCGATCCACTCCGACCGATCCAGACGCCGAGCGACGGCGGCGCCAGACAGGCAGCGCGGGCAAGCTGAGCCATCCGCGCCGCCTGACCGCACACAAGGAGGATCGATCTCATGGCACAGACAACTGTCGTCAAGAGCTTCGCGGACCTGCCGCGGCTCCTGAGCCTCGACGACCTTCCGCCCGGCCCCGACGAGCCTGGCGATGCGCTGCCGTCCGAGGAAAGTATCCCGGTGAGGTGATCGAGCCTGCTACCGACTGAGGCGCCGATCGACCTGGCCGACCTCCTGGCCGATCTCGAAGCAGCGAGTGCGACGCTCGCCGCCGTTGCTCGCCAGGATGAAGAGACGCGGGTCGTGGCCCTTCGCGACCTGGAGCGGTACGACGCCATCGCGGCGACGCTGCACCAGGCCGAGCAGGTCCAGGCGCAGGCCTGCCAGCTACACGCCCGCGCTGCGCATCTCGCGGCCGAGGCATTCGCCACGGAGGCCCGAGTCGCAGCCGAGCGTGTCGTCACCCTCGCGGAACGATCCGCAGCCGTGGCAAGTCAACTCGCGGCCGAACGGCGGGCGGAGCTGGAGCAGCTCGCCACCGCGCTCGACCTGGAGCGACTGCTCGCCGAGCGACGGCGACAGGAGGAGGTAGAAGCAGCGAGAGCCGCCGAGGCCGAGCGGGCCGGGCGACTCTCCGGAGCCCTCGCCGAAGCGTCAGAAGCGCTTCAGTCGGGGCGAATCGAGGAAGCCAGGGCATTGGCGGGCTACGTTACCAGCGAAGATCCCGACAACGCTGAGCTCGCTTCTCTCATCATCATGATCGCGCAGCGTGAGATGGCTGTCAAGACTATCGCCGCCGACGAGGCGCTGTGGGCGGTCCGCCGGGATCTCCGTCGAACGCCCGCCGAAGCCGTCGCCCGCCTGGAGACCGTCGACGTCGACGGCCTCCCGAGCTCGCTCGCAGCCCAGGTGTTCGGCGAGTGGGCTCGGGCGGCCTCACGCCTCTGCCGCGAACGCGGAATTGCCGAGCCGCTCCGCTACGCGCCGGATCCGGGCCGGGGCGCCATCGTCGCTCGCGACGCCAGTCGCGGCGAGTACGTCGTCGTCACCGCTCTCGGCATGGGGCCGGCTTGGGCAGTCGGCACGGTGATCGGCGAACGGCAGGTGCGGCGCGCCCGCCCGCTCCGCTGATCCTGACTGACCCGAACGGTCGTGGTCCGAGGCGGCGACCGCCTCGGACCACGACCGCCGGGTCCTCAGGCCTTGCATGGCCCAGGAGGGCACACGCATGGACCATCTGAAGCCCTACGATCGTGCGACCGTCGGTCTGTGGCTACGCAGCCACACCCAGCTGGTGTCCGAGGCGGGCGGGAACTGCCTGGTCGACGCGGCCACGCACGCCGTGCTGTCCGGGCTGCGTCGCCAGCCGACCCCATCCGAGCTGCTTGCCTGCTACGGCACCGACGCCGCGGGCGACCTGGCCCTGATCGGCAGCCTCCTGCCGGATGTGCTCGCCGAAGCCTGCTGGCGGATCCGGGACGCGGCGTTCTACCTGCGCTGGCTCGAGCTGGCCGACGATGCCGAGTAGCGGGTGCTCGATCTCTCGCGCCTCGGCCCCGAACAGCGCAAGGCCGTGCTCGCGCCGGATGGGCCGGCGCTGATCGTGGCCGGCCCCGGCTCGGGGAAGACGACGGTTCTCGCCGCCCGGATCGCCTTCCTGATCCTGTCGCGCCAGGTGCCTCCGACCAGCATCCTCGCCCTGACGTTTGCGACCAAGGCGGCTCGCGAGCTGCGGACCCGCCTCCATGGCCTGCTCGGCGAACCTGGACTCTCGGTGGACGTGATGACCTTCCACGCGTTCGGGCTGCGCATCGTCCGCCAGTGGTCCGAGGAGCTGGGCTTCGGGATCGATCCGCCGACGGTCTACGGCGATGGCGATGCCCGCTCCCTGCTGCTGGAAGTGGCCGGCCGACAGGGCGTCGCCATCGACGATCGTCCGATCGCGACCTGGGCGGCCGACGTTACCCGCCTTCGCCTCGCGGTCGGCCATGTGGTCGTGGATGAGCCACTCGGCCGCCTGGCGCGCGAGTACGAGGATCTCCTGCGGCGACGATGCGCGATCGACTACCCGGCGATGCTGGCGCTCCCGCTTCGGCTGTTCCAAGCTCATCCGGCGGCCCTACGCCTCTGCCAGGACGCCTACCGGCACATCCTGGTCGACGAGTTCCAGGACGTGTGTGGCGCCCAGTACGAGCTCCTGCGACAGCTTGCCGAGCGGCACCGCAACCTGGTCGCGGTCGGCGATCCGCGGCAAGCGCTCTACGGCTGGCGTGGCGCCGGCGTCCGCTATCTGCACCGGTTGTTGGATGACTTCCCGGGGGCGCAGCTCCTGTCGCTCGATCAAAACTACCGCTCCACGGAGCACATCGTCGGGCTGGCGAACCTCCTCGCCGAACGCCTCGGGTCGTACCCTCCGCTCTGGACCGAGAATCCGCCGGGCGTGCGAGCCGTCCTGTACGTCGCCGGCGACGAACGGCACGAAGCAGCCTACGTGGCAACCGAGATCGCGCGCCTGGCGAGCGTGGGAGCCATCGGCAGTCTGGCCGACGTCGCGGTCCTGTTCCGCACGAACTGGCAGGCCGAGGAGCTAATCGTCGCCTTCCGCGAACGACGCCTGCCGTACTGGGTCCGGGGAGGTGGAGACCTGTTCACGCGAAGAGAAGTGCGCGACGCGATTGCTTACCTGCGGCTCTCAGTCAACCCCGGCGACGTCGCGGCTCTCGCACGGGTGGTGAACGTTCCGCCTCGTGCGCTCGGTCGCCTGGCCGAATCGCTGCGAGAGAGCCCGTGCACGACAGATGTGCTTCCCACGCGGGCACGTCTCTATGGTGCCGCCAGCTTCGAGAGGGCCACGAAGCTCAGGGATCTCATCGGTTCCCTGCGAGAGCAGGCAGTCCACCTTTCGCCGGCCCGCCTGCTCGACCTGACGCTCGAGCAGACCGGGTATCGTGCCTGGGTTGCCAGCCGGCCGGACGGCCCGACACGCTTGCGGGGACTGACCGACCTGCGTCGGCTTGCCGAACGGGCAGATGGCAGCCTTGCCGACTGGCTGGTCGAGCTCCAGCTCGGAGAGGAGGCGACTTCACCTGTCGACGATACCGATCGCGTCCTGCTCACGACGATCCATCGTGCGAAGGGCGGCGAGTGGTCGGTCGTCTTCGTCGTCGGGGTTGAGGAGGGGCTCATACCCCACGCTCGGGCGGCGACCGGATCATCGGCGAATCAGGCCGAGCTGATCGGCGAGACCGGCCTTGACGAGGAGCTCCGAGTCGCCTATGTGGCCGTCACCAGGCCGCGCGAGCGCCTCTACCTCACCTGGTGCCGTCAGCGCCGACGCGGCGAACGCGTCGAATCTCGGGCCGCGTCCCGGTTCCTACGCGGCCTCACGGCCGAACTGCTGGCACGGGCGGCTTGAGCTGCGGCGCCCCGGACGCTGATGTCGGCACTCCGTCGCATCGACACCGCCGAATTGAAGCGAAGCCGACCGATCGTCGATGTCGTCGCCAGCTACGGCATCGACCTCCGCCCGCGCGGACGCACCGCGGTTGGGCCCTGTCCGTTCCACACCGATGGCGGCCGACCGAACCTCTACGTGTATCCGGCCACCGACTCCTTCTTCTGTTTCCGTTGCGGAGTCGGCGGGGATACGATCACCTTCGTTGAGCGGATCGAGGGCATCGCCTTTCGCGAGGCGATCGAGCGCCTGGCCGGGACCGATCTCTCGGAAGTCGCGCGCCGGCTTCCCTCCCTCCCCCTGCGGCGACGACGACCTCGGTCGGCTCCGTGGGGGCCTGACGAGTGGGCCTGTCTGGCGGCGGCCGTGGAGCTCTACCACAATCGCCTGCTCACCGATATGCGTGCTCTCGCCTACGTGGAACGACGAGGCCTGGAACGCGAGACGTTGAAGCGATGCCGGGTTGGCTACGCGGCAGGTGACGAGCTCGCCTCGTACCTTCGCTGGCGAAGGGTGCCGATTCAGTCGGCCCGTCGAACCGGGCTCCTCCGCTCCAGCGGCGACGAGTTGATGGCCGGCCGCATCGTGATTCCGGAGATCAGGGCGGGACGACCGATTTGGCTCATCGGGCGTGAGATCGATAACGGTGCAGGGCCGAAGTACTTGGGACAGCCCGGCCCGAGGAGACTCCTCGGTTGGGATGCCGCGTCTCGCGAGCGGTCCGTCTGCGTCGTCGAAGGTGCTTTCGACTGGTTGACCTTGCAGCAATGGCGAGTACCTTCGGTCGCGCTCCTCGGGACGCACGTTCAACCCGCGACGATCCAGGCGTTGCGGAGGTTCCAGCAGGTCCACCTCGCCCTCGACGCCGATCCCGCCGGCCTCGAAGCGACGGGACGCTTGCTCCAGGCCCTCGGCCCTGTCGCCGTTCAGGTCTCGCTCGATGGGGTCAAGGACGTCGCCGACCTCGCGACCCATCCCGATGGAGCAGCGCGCTTCAGCCGGGCGATCCGTCGGGCCACGCAGGCGTCAGCGGCGTGACGGCAGTCGGATGAATACCTCTCGGCGACGATCGAGACCCCATCCGGTCGTCGCCACGTCCCACCGACTCGCTTCGGCGAGGCTCTTCCGCCCGGCGTGATGCAGGCCGGGATTCGACGTGTGGCGTGAGCGGAGGCATGACATGCCGTACAGCCTCAACCGCGTCGAGCTTATGTGGAATATGCGCCAGCGTGCCAGTGGCGCCCGTTCCGCATCTTGCTGACGACCGGCTAAAGCTCGCCACGGTAGGTGGACGACCAGCCGAACAACGCGCGAAGGCGCTGCGAC
>Ga0075421_100007211_pt1 | contig 13609 bp, 13 predicted proteins | sample SoiMetdeltSBSDD5_FD_75292 | JGI IMG/M metagenome (GOLD analysis project Ga0075421, IMG submission 75292) | Bulk soil microbial communities from a Populus tree surrounding site in Tennessee, USA - Soil MetaG P. deltoides SBSDD5 | ecosystem: Environmental > Terrestrial > Soil > Tree plantation...
CCAGGAATGGAATGACGTGGTGACGGAGCTGCCTCCGGAGGCGCGGCGCCGCCTAATCGAAGCCGGGCGCAGCCGATTGGCGGGTGACCAGCAATCGCTTTCGGGAGCGCGGGGTGAGCCCAATCTGCCGGCTGGGCCGTCGGCTGAGACCGGACGCTGGGTGTTAAAGACGTTGAAAACAGATTCAGCCGTACACATCGATGTCCTCTTAGACACGCTGGAGAATAGTTCTCCGTCGGAGCTCATTGCCGTATTGTTCGAACTGGAAATGATGGGGCTGGTCAAGCAACTGCCCGGGAAGAACTTTGTTAAGGTGTGGTAAGCTGCTTATTTACATATTATTACAGTCGGTTGCGACCACGGGCGCGTTCCTGCATCTAAGTACTCGAACCCCAGTCCAATGAGAAGTTAAGCGGTGGGCGGCCACTCAGGTTCATGCAGAGGGCTCCGCTTGCGCCAGTGGGTACGGCGCTGCTAGAGTCGGAAAGACCGCCTTCCCCCCAAGTTCATGCAGGATAGTTTTTGGGCTAGTCGGAACCCGGCAGAACTTTGTTAAAGTGTGGTGACAAGTGTCCAAGGCTCTCGTAATCGTAGAATCGCCCGCAAAGGCGAAGACAATCAATAAGTATCTCGGCAAGCAATACCAGGTCATGGCCTCCCTTGGCCACGTGAAGGATCTTCCCAAGAAAGATCTCGCGGTCGACGTGGAGAATGGCTTCGAGCCCCGCTATGAGGTCATCGAAGGCAAGAAGAAGCTCATGCAGGAGCTCAGGGCCGCCTCGAAGAAAGTGGATTCGATCTATCTGGCGGCCGATCCTGATCGTGAGGGCGAAGCCATCTGCTTTCACCTGCAGGAAGAGCTGGACGGCAAAAAGAAGGACTCGCCCAAGTTCTATCGCGTGATGTTTAACGAGATCACGGCCAAGGCCATCAAGCTGGCGTTCGAAAAGCCGCTGATGGTGAATGTCAACCTGGTTGAGGCGCAGCAGGCGCGTCGCGTGCTCGATCGGCTGGTCGGCTATAAGATCTCGCCCCTGCTCTGGGACAAGGTGCGGCGCGGACTTTCGGCCGGGCGTGTCCAAACGGTCGCCTTGCGGCTGATTGTCGAGCGGGAGCGCGAGATCCGCGCGTTCCAGAAGAAGGAATACTGGACGATCGACGTCGACCTCAACGCCAAGAAGCCGCCTCTACTGACGGCGCGGCTGGCGAAAATCAACGGTGACACGCCGGAGGTGGGCAATCAGGACGCAGCGACCGGCATCGTCACCCAGCTCGACGGTTCCGACTACATCGTCAAATCGGTCGGCACCAAGGAAAAGAAGCGCAACCCCGTTGCGCCGTTCATCACCTCGACACTGCAGCAGGAATCGTCGCGCAAGCTGCGCTTCAGCGTGAAGCGCACGATGGGGCTGGCGCAGCGGTTGTATGAGGGCGTCGAGATTGGCAGTGAAGGCCTGGTCGGACTCATTACTTATATGCGTACGGATTCGACGCGCATTTCCGACGACGCGTTAAAAGACGTGCGGGAATTTATCGCCGGCGAGCGCTTTGGGCCTGCTTACCTGCCGTCCGCTCCCAACGTTTATAAATCGAAGAAAGATGCGCAGGACGCGCACGAAGCGATTCGTCCGACGTCCGTCCAGAACACGCCCGACGCGATGGCGCAGTACCTCAAGGAAGATGAGCTCAAGCTGTACCGGCTTATCTGGATGCGGTACGTCGCCTCCCAGATGATGCCGGCTGTGTTCGATCAGACCACCATCGAGGTCGTGGCGAAGGGCAAAGACAAGCGCGATTACCTGTTCCGCGCCACCGGTTCGGTTCCGAAGTTCGACGGCTTCCTCAAGGTCTACGAAGAAGGTAAGGATCAGAAGGACGAAGAGGACGAAGAGCTGAAGCACAAGCTGCCGCTGGTGACCGAGGGCGAAACGCTGCGGTTCCGCGCGATCCTGCCGGAGCAGCACTTCACCGAGCCGCCGCCGCGCTTCAACGAGGCGACGCTGGTGAAGGAGCTGGAGTTCAACGGAGTCGGGCGGCCGTCCACTTACGCGTCAATTCTGTCCACCATACAGGAGCGCGAGTACGTAACGAAGGAAGGCGGACGATTCACGCCGACGGAGCTGGGGATGGTCGTGACCGACCTGCTGCTCGAAAGCTTTGACGACATCTTCGATGTGAAGTATACGGCGCGGATGGAGGAGGAGCTCGACGAGATCGAGGAAGGCAAGCTCGATTGGCGCGCCGCCATGGGCGAGTTCTACGGCAAGTTCGACAAGGATCTGAAGCACGCCGAAGAGCACATGACCGACATCAAGCGGATGGAAAAGCCCACCGACTTGCTCTGCGAGAAGTGCGGCAAGCCTCTGGTCATCAAGTGGGGCAAGCACGGCAGCTTCATTGCCTGTACCGGGTATCCCGACTGCACCTATACGCGGGAGCTCACCGTCGACCTGCCCGATGTCGATAAGTCCGATCTGACTGAGCAAGGTGAGGAAGAGTACTGCGAGAACTGCGGGCGTCCAATGGTTTTGAAGAAGGGCCGATTCGGGCAGTTCTACGCCTGCTCGGGTTATCCGGATTGTAAAACCACCAAACCCATCGGCGGAACACAGAAGAAGGCCGACGTCCAGCTCGACGAAGTGTGCCCGCAATGTGGCAACAAGATGGTGCTCAAGTCCGGACGGTTCGGTGAATTCACCGCTTGCAGCAACTATCCGACGTGCAAGTATGTCAAGCAGAAGACCATCGGCGTGAAGTGCCCGGAATGCACGGACGGCGAGGTTGTGGAACGCCGGTCCAAGCGCGGCAAGACGTTTTTTGGCTGCAATCGCTACCCCGACTGCGCTTTCGTCGCGTGGGGCAAGCCGGTTCCTGAGAAGTGTCCGGAGTGCGGCAGCTCTTACATGGTCGAGAAGTGGCTAAAGGCCGGCGCAGTGCTGCAGTGCCCGAATCAGGAGTGCAAATACAAGAAGGACATGCCGACTCCTGAGGAAGCGGTCGTTCACTAACGTCCTGCTTACTTGTTAAGCTAAATGTTCTAGCTTTCCCAGACAAAAAATGCCGACTAACGAAGACATGCAGGCGGAGCTCGAGCGGCTCCGCGCAGAAAACGAAACTCTCAAACAGAAACGTCCTGGCTCAGGAATGATGAAAGTCAGCGAGAAGGGCGCCGTCTCCGTTTACGGGCTCGGACGCTTCCCGGTTACGCTGTATCAGGAGCAGTGGTTGAAGCTACTTGCAATGGCTGACGAGATCAAGCAGTTCATCGAAGAGAATCGCGGACGCTTGAAGGTGAAGGAGTAAGGATCACTCCAGGTTTAGCGACTGTTCCCGGATTTTGTCGATCTCCGATTTCCCGGCCAGCGCCAGCTCGGTAATGGTCAATCCGAGCTCGCCGAGTCCGCCGGTCTTGGAGAGAATCGTGTTGGCCTCGCGATTCATTTCCTGCAGAAGAAAATCGAGCTTCTTGCCGACTTCTCCATCGGACCGAAGCAGCGCGTCAACCTGGCCGGTGTGGGTCTTGAGGCGGATCAGCTCTTCGCTGACGTCGCTGCGGTCGGCCAGCAGCGCAGCCTCTTGCGCCAAGCGCTGCGGCTCGATTGCGGCGCCGCGGAGCAGATCCTGCAGCCGCTCTTTCAAGCGCTTTTGAAACGCCGCTGTGGCCCGTGAGCGGATTTTTTCCATTTTCGCCACCTGGTCGATGATGCTGCCGCAGCGCTCGCGCATCTCCTCGGCGATGGCGGCGCCTTCGCGCTCGCGAAACTTGTTCAGCATCTCCAGCGCCTCATCCATCAGGCTGACTAGGACCTTTTCGACCTCCGGCTTGAGCTCGGGGAGGGCGTCGCCGCGAATCATCCCGGGTATGCGAAGCGCGACATTGAGATCGGGCTTGCCGGAGAGGTTGAACTCGGCCGCAGCCTGCTGGAAAGCGCTGAGATAAGCGGCGAGCAACGGCTTGTTCAAGGCGCCTTCCGCGTTCTCCTGCAATTGCACAAAGGAAACATGGATCTGCAAGTGGCCGCGGGCAACCTTACCTTTGATGGCTTTGCGCAGCGCGGATTCGAACGGATCCAGCTCAGGCGGCAGATGGAAATGCAGGTCGAGCGCGCGGTGATTGACGCTCTTGACACTCAAGACGATCTCGCCTTCCGCGGCCGTCTTCCGTACCCGGGCGAAGCCGGTCATGCTTCTGACGCTCACTGATCCACCATCGCGTCGAATTCGATGAATTGCAGATCGTGTAAGCGCTGATAAATGCCGCCGCGATTTACCAAATCCTCATGACGGCCGATTTCGCGGATCGCGCCTTGATCGAGCACCACAATCTTGTCGGCGCGCCGGATCGTGGACAGACGGTGAGCGATGACAATGACGGTGCGTCCGGTCATAAGATTCGAGAGAGCGCGCTGCACCAGCATTTCCGACTCGCTGTCGAGGTGCGAGGTCGCTTCGTCCAGGATAAGAATCGGCGCGTTCCGTAGCAGAGCGCGCGAAATCGCGATCCGCTGGCGCTGACCGCCGCTCAACTTCACGCCGCGCTCTCCGATGATGGTCTGATAGCTGTCGGGAAGCCGCTCGATAAATTCGTCGGCCAAAGCGTTGCGAGCTGCAGCGCCGATGGCCTCGGGGTCGGCCCCCGGTATTCCATATGCGATGTTCGCGGCGACGGTGTCGTTGAACAGAAACGTATCCTGGGCTACGATGCCGATCTGCGCGCGAAGGGAGCGCAAATTCAAATCGCGCAGGTCGACGCCATCGATCCGCACTGCGCCACTAGTGACATCGTAGGCGCGAGTTAGCAGATTGACGAGCGTCGTCTTCCCCGCCCCGCTCGGTCCAACCAGCGCGACGATTTCGCCAGCTTTTACTTCGAGCCGAATGCCATGGAGGCTGAAGCCCTTCGGCGAAGCGGGATAGTGGAAGCTCACATCGTCAAAAACGATGGAATCGCGAAATCTTTCGATCGGCGCGGCATCGGACTTCTCGATAATTTCCTCGCTCCGATCGAGCACTTCGAACACCTTCTGTGACGCGCCGATCGCCTGCTCGAATATGTTGTGGATACCGGTGAGGCGTTTCACGGGCTCGTATAGCATGAGTAGAGCGATGACGAAGCTGGTGAAGGCTCCGGCCGTCATCTGTCCGGCGGCAATCTGGCCGCGCGCGTATGTGAGGAGGCCGACAATCGTCAGGGCAGCGAAAAGCTCGATCAGCGGCGAGGCCAACGCCTGCTGCAGAACGTATCGTAGATTACTCTTGCGCAGTTTTCTGGCGGCGCCGCGGAATCGGCCCGCTTCGTACTCCTCGGCGCCGAAGGCCTTCACTACCTGATGACCGCTAAGAGCTTCCTGCAGAATCTGATTCAATTCTGCAGCGCTATCCTGCACGTGGCGGGTGGTGCGGCGAATGCGCCGGCCTAAGCGGGCGGTCGGCGCAAGGACGAACGGGACCACAGTGAGGCTCACCAAGCCCAATTTCCAATCGTTGTGCAGCAGAACAAAGAGCAGTCCCAACACGACGAAGACCTGCCGTAGCAGGTCGGCGAGGATGTGGGAAGTAGCAACTTGAATTTTATCGATATCGTTCATGATGGACGACATCAACTTGCCGGTAGAATGCGCTTCAAAGAATTGCGAGCCTTGCCGCATCACTTTGTCGAAGACGCGGTTGCGTAGATCGGTGACGGCGGACACGCCGACGTAGTTCACCAGATAGTTGCCAAAGTAATCGCAGACGCCTTTGACGATGAACACCGCCACGATGGCAAACGCCACCATCGCCCAGAGATCCTGTATACCGGGCGGGATGATCTGATCGAGGTAGACGGGATGTCTCGCGATGGGAATCGTGAACAGCGGCACGCGGGCGGTCGAGGCGGCTGGGTTGAGTACGCGGTCGAATATGGGGCCGATCAGAAACGCCATCATGGCGTGAGCGACGCCGACGCAGGCCATCAGCACGACCGATCCCATCAGCATCGGCCAATACGGGCGCGCCAGCCCGATGAGTCGCAGCCGCTCCTTCACGCGTGCACCCGCAGTCTGGCGAGCGCTGAAATCACCTGCTCCGTGGAAATGGAAGTTATGCCGCCAGAGCCAACGAGCGTTTCGGCGGGCGTTTTCCAGGGTCGCCAGACATCCACGTCGGATGGCCCGAAGAGCACAACTACGGGGATTCCGAACGCAGCCGCCATATGGGCTGGGCCGGAGTCGTTACCGATGAACAGCGAGGCGCCGGCGATCAGATTCTTGATTTCCGATAGCGGCGCACCCGCCAAGGTCCGGTGGGCCTGGAATGCGCTAAGATCCTCGCCTGGACCCGCGATGAACACGGAGTCCATTCCCAATTGGGCAGCGACACGCAGGAACCGATCGGCCGGCCAGGTTTTATCAGGATGGGACGCGATCGGATGGATCGCGGCGTAGGGCGTAGTGCCCGCTTGCCGCTCGGCGCTAAGCCTCGCACGCGGAATTTCAATACGTTGCGCTCCCAGGAAGAAGATCGCCGACGCCAGGTGCTCGGCCGTGTGAACGACGCGATCCACGCCGAGGATCTCCTGCGCCCGGGGAATAACGACATTGTAAGCGCGGGCAAAGCGGAAATGCGCGAACCCCGCGCGAAATCGAGCTCCGGACGCGACAGTCAGACCCGCACTGCGCGTCCCTCCGTGCAGGTTCAGACAAAGCTGAGGCCGCCAATCCCGCAGAGGCGTCACAGCGGGAGGCAACAGAGTCCGGACCCAAGGATTCCCTTCGAATACCGGCGCAAAGCGATCCTCGACCACTACGGCGATTTCCAGGTCCGGACGGCTTTCCTTAAGGATGCTGAGGGCCGGCGTTGTCAGGACGCAGTCCCCGAGTGAGCGCAGGCGGATAACGGCTACGCGGGCGCAATCAGGGAGGCGCTCTAATACCGTCACGCGGCCCTTATTCTTCGATCTTCGCCTCGTCGATCAGCATGACCGGGATTTCGTCCCGGATCGGGTACACTCGATGGCACTTCACGCACTTCAGCCCTTTCCCGTCTCGCTGAAGCTCGACTGATTCCTTGCACAGAGGGCAAACGAGTATCTCAAGCAGTTCCTTGCTGATAGCCATAAGCGATACTTAGTGTATCAGTTTTGAGAACTCGGTCCAGCGCGAATTACGACTTGCCGGCAGCGGCCGCGGCGCGCATCGCGATGATGCCGCGAATAAACTCGTTGGTCTTGTCGATTCGCTGCCGCGCATCGGGCATGCTCAAACAGAGCTCCTCAAGATTCTTGAGGAAGCTCGGATTCGGCATGATCTGACGAAGCTGCGGCAGGAACGGCTCCACCTTCGCGAAGACAAGGATTTGCTCGCCGTTGGCGTCAAGATACATTTTGGGGTCGATCGCGCCGTTCAAGACCAGCGACGCGGCCATGTCCCAATATGTACACACCATGCGGATCTTCGCACTGTGCTCGCCCATGAGCCCGGCCATGAATTCGTCGGCCGATCGCGGATCGAAACCGACCATGAAATCGCGCGCCTTGCGCATGGCCTCTTCACGACGTAGTTCATAGAGCTGCAGAATTAATTGTGCGCTTTCGTAGGCTGTTGCCATATGTATATCCCTCGTTTGAGAATATGTCCGTCAACAACTCCGGATGAGATGCTCGGCCGGCTGTTGGAGTTTCAATTTATCTTAAACTACGCCGCCCGAGCCTTGGCGATGGCGGCCAAGTACTGCCGGGCGCGTTCTTCCAAAATATCGAAGCGACCCTCCTTGATCGTTTTCTCGTCCACCAGTTCCCCGCCCACCGCGACAGCGCAAGCACCCGCCTTCAGGAAATCGCCGGCGGTCTCCAGGTTGACTCCGCCGGTCGGGATCATCTCGATCTGCGGGAAGGGGCCTTTCAGCGCCTTGATATACTTTGGGCCGCCCACGTTGCCGCAAGGAAAGATCTTGACCACGTCGGCGCCCGCCTCCCAGGCAGTGAGAACTTCGGTTGGAGTCAGAGCCCCGGGACAGATGACTTTCGAGTAGCGCTTCGCCATCTCGATGGTAGACAGCTTCAAGCTCGGCGTCACAAAGAACTGGGCGCCGGCCAGCATGCACGCGCGCGCGGTTTCCGGATCGAGGACCGTGCCGGCGCCGAGGACGATCTTATCGCCAAACTGGTCGGCCACTTTTTCCAGCGCGCGAATCGCGCCTGGGACGGTCATGGTAATCTCCGCCGCGCGGACGCCGCCCCGATGGATCGCTTCGATCGCTTTGATGGCTCCTTCGGCCGTCGACGTGCGAATCACAGGCACAATTCCGATATCCGTTATCAAAGAAAGGGTTTGTTGTCGTGTCATTTACTCCAACAGTATCGCTCACTCGACCCACGGGCTGGGGGGTTCCCCTTAGGGAATACATTTTGCGATACAATTCTCTCGGGTCAGTCTGCAGGCGTTCTCGCCTTCACTAAAACTTCGAGGAGAAAACATGCGATCAGGCAGAAGAATTTTCCTAGCACTCTTATTCGTGACTGGAACTGTTGTTGGTCAGGAGGCCCGGCCAAAGCGCGATCCGGACGTGCCCTATGTGCCGACCCGGGAAGAGGTGGTCGCCGGGATGTTGAAGCTGGGCGGCGTCAAGGCTGGCGATGTCGTCTACGACCTGGGCTGCGGGGATGGCCGCATCGTGATCACGGCTGCCCAGACATTCGGCACGCGCGGCGTGGGCATTGACATTAATCCGGTCCGCATCCGGGAAGCCGAGGAGAATGCCAAACGAGCGGGCGTGACCGATAAGGTTAAGTTCATCGAGCAGGACCTGTTCGAGGCCAAGATTTCGGATGCGACGGTGGTGATGCTCTACCTTTTGCCATCGGTCAATTTGAAGCTGCGGCCAAAGTTGCTGAGCGACCTGAAGCCCGGCACAAGGATCGTGTCGCACAGCTTTGACATGGGTGATTGGAAGCCGGAGAAAGAACTCGAAGTGGAAGGGGAAAGGATCTATTTCTGGACGATCCCCGCCAGCCGCTCCATTACCAAGTAGAAGTAAAACTGCGGGAAATCCGCTTGTTCTGGGCAGGCTACCAGCCTGCCCCACCGGGCATTTGATTCCGGTTTGTGGGGCAGGCTGGTAGCCTGCCCGATCCTACTGACCCCGTCGCTGCCCTGCCGCGGCCATGGCGGCGTCGGCGCTGAAGATCTCGACCTTCACGCGGCGATTCTTGCTGCGAGCTTCGCGCGTCTTGCCCTCATCGGCCGGATTCTGCGAACCTAGTCCGGTCGTATAAATCCGGTAGAGCGGAATATCGTGCTTGGTGATCAGGTAGTTCGTCACCGCGTCGGCGCGACGGCGGCTAAGCGCCGCGTTGTAGTCGGGTGACCCGACCGCATCGGTGAACCCTTCGACTACCACGACGAAGCTCTTCAAATTTCCCTTGTCGGTAGCTAGTTTATCCAAGGCCGCAACCGCTTCCGGATTCAGTTTGTCTTTGCCGAACGCGAATTGAACCGTCGTCGAAACAACCGGCTTGTAGTCTTCGATGCTGGCGACCTGGTTGCGCAGCCCCTCAAGATCGGCCAGACCCTTGTCGGCCCGGGCGCGTGCTTCGGCCGCGGCCCCGGCGGCTTCGACGCCCTTCTTCAAAGCCTCTTCGGCCCTGTTCTGCGCCGTTAGCGCTCTCTCTCGCGCCGCGCTGATCCCGGTTTCGGCGCGCGCATCGACTGCCTTGGTCTCCTTCCGGACATCCTCAATCGCCGAGGCATTCTTAGTCGTTTGGTCACCCACCTGGTCGATCTTCGCTGAGATCGGTTCGGTGGTCATACGCACATACTTCTTGGTGGCGCATCCGCCAGCGAGCGCTGCTGCGCCGATCAGAATTGTAACCGCTACAGGTGTTTTCATAAACGTAATCGTACCTTTCAAGCTCCATCGACAAATAATCGGATTATCTCAAATGCAACCCAGGCGACGGCGGCCGAAGCCGGAATCGTCAGCACCCAGGCCCAGACGACGTTCGTCGCCAAACCCCAGCGTACCGCCTTGACCCGTTGGACGGAGCCGACTCCGGCGATCGCTCCGGCGATCACATGGGTGGTCGACACCGGCTGGTCGAAATGCGTGGCGATCAAAATTGAGACGGCCGCTCCCGTTTCGGCGCAAAATCCGCCGCGCGGCTTGAGCTTCGTCAATCGGGCTCCCATCGTACGAATGATACGCCAACCGCCGCTCATCGTTCCCAGCGCGATGGCGCCGTGGGCGGCGAAAATCACCCAGACCGGCACTTGGAAAGTAGTCAGATACCCACCCGTGACCAGCACGCTGGTGATGATGCCCATCGTTTTCATCGCATCGTTCGCGCCGTGCGAATAGCTGAAGAAACCGGCCGACACCAATTGCAGGCGGCGGAAATAAACGTCCATCGCGTGCGGACTGGATCGCCGGCAGATCCAGTAAACCGCAACCATCATGGTGTAGGCGACTACCAGCCCAAGCAGCGGGGCAATCACCATCGCTTGAATGGTCTTTATCCATCCGGATTTGACGATCGCGTCGAAGATGTGGTCGAAACCTCGCAGATGAACGACCCGCGCCATCGCGGCCCCTGAATAGGCGCCCATCAGCGCATGTGACGAACTGCTGGGAAGTCCGTAATACCAGGTGACGAGGTCCCAGACGATGGCCCCAATCAAACCGGCCATGACGACGTAGGGCGTAACAATGTTGAGATCCACCATCCCTGCGCCGACCGTTTTCGCGACCCCCGTTCCCAGGTATAAGGCAGTGAATGCGGCTATGAAATTGAAAAACGCGGCCCAGATAACCGCCTTGGCCGGAGTGAGAACCTGAGTAGCGACAATCGTCGCCACTGAATTGGCGGCGTCGTGAAATCCATTGATGAAATCAAAAATGAGGGCGATTACGATGATCAGGATCACCAGAGCTAGCGTTAGGTCCATAGTTCGCTAGCTGTTTTTCACGACTACCGTTTGAAGCGTGTCGGCCACGTCCTCGCAGTAATCGGTAGTAGCTTCCAGAAAATCGTAAACCTCTTTCAGCTTGATAATGACGATCGGGTCTTTCTGTGTTGCGAAGAGATCGGTAACGGCGGCGCGCACGAGTCTGTCGGCCTCATTTTCGAGCCGGTTAATCTCGATGCAGTGCTCCATCACATTGCTCATTTTCTTATCAAGCGCCTCGAATGCTCTTTTCAGACTCTTGGCGCATTGATTGACGATCTCACACAACTCCAGCATCGTGGGAGTGATTGGCTCCAGATGATAGGCCACCATCCGATGCGCGGCGTCCTCGATGCCATCGAGCACGTTATCAAGGCTGACTGACAGGGCCTGGATATCTTCCGGGTCGAGCGGCGTTATGAAGGTCTGATTGAGGCGCGTGAAAATATCATGTGTGATCTCGTCGCCTTTCGTCTCGAGGGCCTTGATCTGCTCGCCGGCCTTGGCAAGCTGCGAATTCCCCGCCCTGGCGCCGGCAAGCATCAGTTCGGATGCGGCCGAGATGTTCTCAACTTGCTTCAGAAACAAGGCGAAGAATTTTTCTTCGCGGGGCAAGAGATTCATACTTCCTCGTCGTGGCGGAACATGGGCTCTAGAAAGAGAGACCATCTTAGCAACTCTGTCACCTAATTTATGTTACAGTTCTGTGACGATGTGGAATGGCTCAGGCTCGGCAGGACTTTTCCCTTTCTCGACATCGAAATAGCGCGGGTCGAGAAGCCGATCGGGGTTGAGGTTCCCCATGGCGGCGAGCATGTTCTGTTTCAAATCGGGATGGTCACGCTCCAGATCGCTAAAAATGTCGCGCAAGGAACGCCGAACCGTGCCCGTCTTCTGCGAGCATCCGCAAGGGATCACCGGAGCCCCGAGGGACGCGGCAAACGCCGTCGTGATTTCTTCGGTGACGTAGACTAGCGGGCGGATCAGGCGGAACTCCTTGTCCCGCGAATAAGTGATGGCAGGAAGAGCGCTTAGCCGTCCGGTGAACAGAGTATTTCGCAGCAGAGACTCGCAGAAATCGTCGGCGGTGTGGCCGAAAGCGATCACGTTTGCGCCAAGGCCGCGCGCGATTTCGTACACCGCCCGGCGCCGGTAGCGGCTGCAGAGATCGCATCCGTGGTCGGGCTGTTCTTCGAGCAGCCGAAAGGACGGGCGGTCGTGATAATACGTCCAGTCGATACCACGCTGCTTTAGATAGTCGCCCAACGGCTCGATTGGACGCAGGAACTTGCCCTGCTCGACGGTAAAGGCGCAGACGGAAAACTCGACGGGCGCCCGCTGGGCGAGCAGGAGAAGCGCCTCGAGCATGGTCAGAGAGTCCTTGCCGCCCGATAACGCGACAGCAACGCGGTCCCCATCCCGGATCATGCGAAAGCGGTGAATTGCTTCACCCACTTTGCGCAGCAGTGTTTTTTCGATATCCACTTAAGTCAATTATGTCAGAGCCTGACGATTTTGTCGGAGACCACCCCCTTCAAGGCGTTACGCGTATCGACGATCAGCGGTGCAGAATCGATCAGGCCCTTGTAGTCGAAGCCGGAATGATCTGTAACGATTACGACGCAATCCGCTTTGCGCAGCGCCGCCTCATCCGAGCATAGCGTGACGCCGTCAAAACGAATCTGGGGAACATGCGGATCGCTATAAGTCAGCTTCGCTCCCAAGCGCTCGAGAAGCTGAATAATGTCGAGCGCCGGTGATTCGCGCACATCGTCGATATCCTTCTTATAAGCGACACCTAAAACGTGAATATGCGAGCCCTTTACCGGTTTAGAGCGGTCATTTAGTGCATTTTGCACCTTATCGACGATGAATAAGGGCATCTGCCCGTTGATGTATCCGGCCAGCTCGATGAAGCGGGCTTCGATCCCGGCCTGCTTTGTTTTCCATGACAGATAAAAAGGATCGATCGGGATGCAGTGACCGCCGAGTCCCGGGCCAGGATAGAACGGCATGAAACCAAAGGGCTTAGTTGCCGCCGCTTCGATCACCTCCCAGACGTTGATTTCCATTCGATCGCACATCATGGCAATCTCATTGGCCAGCCCGATGTTGATCATTCGGAAGGTGTTTTCGAGCAGCTTCACCATCTCGGCCACCTGTGTCGAGCTGACCGGAACGACGGTTTCGAGGGCTTGCCCGTACAGTAGCGCCCCGACTTCGGTGCAGGCGGGTGTACAGCCGCCAACTACCTTTGGAATGTTAGCGGTCTGGTATTTCGGATTGCCCGGGTCGACCCGCTCCGGAGAAAAGCACAGGAAGAAATCGCGGCCCACCTTCATATCCGCTGACTCCAGCATCGGTAGGACAACTTCGGCGGTCGTTCCCGGATATGTCGTTGATTCCAAGATGACCAGCATTCCCGGATGAAAGTATTTGGCGATCTCCTGGCAGGCCGACACGATATAGCTCATGTCCGGATCCTTGGTTTTCCGCAGCGGCGTGGGAACGCAGATATTGACTGTATCCAGTTGAGAGATCACCGAGAAATCGCTGGTAGCGGTGATTTTGCCGGATTTCACCAATGGCTCAAAGGCGCCTTGGGGAATGTCGGCAATATACGATTCACCAGCGTTGATTTTAGCGACCTTGCTCTCACTCAGATCAATTCCAGTTACATGGAATCC
>Ga0075421_100007212_pt1 | contig 13609 bp, 12 predicted proteins | sample SoiMetdeltSBSDD5_FD_75292 | JGI IMG/M metagenome (GOLD analysis project Ga0075421, IMG submission 75292) | Bulk soil microbial communities from a Populus tree surrounding site in Tennessee, USA - Soil MetaG P. deltoides SBSDD5 | ecosystem: Environmental > Terrestrial > Soil > Tree plantation...
GGTCCCGTCGCCGTTCAACGTCGCTCTGCTGGTGCCGAACCGCTTCTTCTCGTTCAGCCCGCGATTCGACTATCAACTCAACCAGGCAAACACGCTTGTCCTCCGCTACTCGTATTCCAACACGAAAGCAGACAACGTCGGCGCATCAGATTTTTCACTTCCGGAGCGCGCCTTCAGCCGGTCGAACACGACACAGACGTTACAGGTGACGGAGACAGCAATCCTCAGTCCCGCGATGATGAACGAAACGCGCTTCCAGTACATCCGAACTCGCGGCGAACAGAACGGCAACAACGTCATCCCGACGATCGTCGTGCAGGATGCCTTCATTGCCGGCGGCTCGCAGGTCGGGCTGGCGCACAACAACGAAGATCGTTGGGAGTTGCAGAACTACTCGACGTGGACCAAGGGCCCTCACATACTGCGTTTCGGCGCGCGCTTGCGCGGTGTAAAGATCACCGACTTCGCGCCACAGAACTTCGGCGGCACGTTCACCTTCTCCGGCGGCGACGCGCCGCTGCTCGACGCGAACAATCAGATCGTGCTTAACGGAAACGGCGATCCGATTCTGATTCCGATCACGAGTCTCGAACGTTATCGCCGCACGCTGTTGTTTCAAGGCAACCCCAACATGCGGCTACTCGGCGGCGGCGCCACGCAGTTTTCGATCGCGGGCGGCAATCCGGAAGCGTCGGTGACGCAAACGGACATGGGCTTCTTCATCCAGGACGAATGGCGCATTCGGCCAAACCTGACGTTCACCGCGGGACTGCGCTACGAACGCCAGACGAACATCAGCAGCAATTACAACTTCGCTCCGCGACTCTTCTTCGCGTGGGCGCCGGGCGGCACGAGCGTCGGCGGTGGTCCAGGAGGGCCTTCGAGTTCTTCGCCCAAGATGGTGATTCGCGGCGGCATCGGCGTCTTCTACGATCGCTTCGGCGAGCGAGCGACGCTGCTGGCGAACCGCTTCGACGGCGAAAACCAACTCGACTTCCGCGTCTTCGATCCGACGGTGCTCGATACGTCGACGTTCTCGCTGAACGGCGTGACGAACGTGCCGACTGTTGAATCGCTCACCGCGTTTGCGGCACCCCAGATCGTGCGGCGCATAGCAGACGACTTTCAGGCGCCGACGTTCGTAATGACGGCGGTCAATTTTGAACGACAACTGCCCTCGAAGTTCACCTTTTTCGCCGTCTTCTTCAACTACCGCGGCAAGCACCTGCTGCGCGTGCGCAACACCAACGCGCCGCTGCCGGGCACCTACGATCCCGGGAATCCGAACGACAGCGTTAGACCACTCGGCAACATTGGCGACGTTTACTACTACGAGTCGAGCGCGAAGTTTAACGACTACCGGTTCTTTGGCGGGCTGCGGCGGCAGATGAGCAAGGGCTTTTCACTGTTTGCAAACTTCGGCACCGGCAAAGGCAAGACGGACACTGACTGTATCTTCGGATCGATCGGGAGTTGCTTCCCGTCTGATACTTACGACTTGACGAGCGAGTACTCGCGCGTGGCGTTTATTCCGAGTGGCAACTTCTTCGTCGGCGGCTCGCTCGTGTTGCCGAAACTGAAGGTGAACCTGAATCCGTTCATCGTCTATTCGACGGGACGGCCATTCAACATCGTTACCGGACGCGATACCAACGGCGATGGGTTGTTCACGGAAAGACCGGCATTCGCGACGTCGCAAACGGATCCTGCAAATCTAAGGCGCACCGCGTTCGGAGATTTCGATCTGGCGCCCGCGCCGGGTCAGGAACTGATTCCGCGAAACTACGGCCTGGGGCCGAGCTTCTTCACCGTGAACCTTGGAATCAATCGATCGTTTGCGTTTGGCGACGTTCCAGCGGCGGCGGCTCCGGCGGCGGGAACAGCGGCAACAGCGTCGGGCGGAACAGCAAGACCTGCGAATGCCGCTGCTCCAGCCAACAACGCTTCCGCGGAAAAACGTTACACGCTAACGCTCTCTGTCAACATTCAGAACCTGCTGAATAACACTAATCTTGCTAATCCGATCGGCAACTTGAGCTCGCCGCGTTTCGGCGAATCGTTTTCAACTTCCGGAAGTTTTGGTTTTGGTCCAAGCGGTAGTGCGGCGGCCGGCAACCGCCGCATCCAGGTCCAGGTGCGACTCAGTTTTTGAACCGCTGATTTAGACGGATCTGAGCCGCGAATTAGACGCATTATGACTGCTTCTGCTTCTCGAGCTCGGCGCGCAGGCGCTCTTCCTGCGCGCGTGCTTCCGGAGTGAACTCGGCGCCGAAGTCTTCCGCCTCGAACACGGGACGAATCTCGATCTCGGCGTCGCTGTTCGCGTCGTCCTCGTCGAACGGAATGCGTTTCACCCATTCGATCGCTTCCTCGATCGAGTTCACCTTCCACAGCCAGAACCCGGCGATTAGCTCTTTCGTTTCGGCGAATGGACCATCGGTGACGATTCGCTTGCCTGCGGAAAACCTGACCCGCTTCCCCTTCGAGCTCGGATGCAATCCCTCACCCGCCAGCATGACGCCTGCCTTCACCAACTCTTCGTTGAAATTCCCCATATCGGTGAGAAGCTTCTCACTGGGCATGACTCCTGCTTCCGAATCCTTGTTAGCCTTGATAATGACCATTACTCTCATTGAACTATCTCCTTTCTACTGCATAATCGAACGCGGCGACCATGGATCGACATTTCCAGAAAAATTTTTTCCGTAGTGCTAACATTTCCGCATGATCGTTCATTTACTGGACGGAACGTACGAGCTTTTCCGTCACTTTTACGGCATCCGGCGCTTCAAGAAAACTGATCCTCCTTACGGAGCTGTGTCCGGCGTGCTCACCACCGTGGCGCAGTTGATCGACGATGGCGGAACCCACGTCGGCGTTGCCACGGATCACGTAATCGAATCGTTTCGCAACAATATGTGGCCGGGATATAAAACCAGTGCCGGAATGGAGCGCGCGCTGCTCGCGCAGTTTGTTCCGCTCGAAGAGGCGCTGCTCGCGATGGGCGTTACGGTGTGGCCCATGATCGATCTGGAAGCTGACGATGCGCTGGCGTCCGCCGCTCATTTGGCGGCGCAAGACGAACGCGTCGAGAAAGTCTGCATCTGGACGCCCGACAAAGATCTCTCGCAATGCGTCGAAGATGATCGTGTGGTACAAGTGGATCGCCGCTCCGGAGTGATTCGCAATGCCGAAGGTGTTCGCGCCAAGTTCGGCGTCGACCCCGAGTTCATCCCCGACTACCTCGCGCTGGTCGGCGACTCCGCCGACGGCTTTCCCGGAATCGCGGGTTGTGGTCCAAAAACTGCCGCGCAGTTGATCAATCGCTGCGGAGCGATTGAAAACTTCCCGCCGGAGGCGTTGAACAAGGAAAACCGCGTGCTCGCGCTGCTGTTCAAAGATCTCGCGACCCTGCGCATTGACGCGCCGCTGTTCGAGAACGTCGACGAGCTGCGCTGGCGTGGGCCAACGCCGGAGTTTGAGTCTTACGCGGAGAAGATAGGAAACGCGCGTCTCTTACAACGGGTACGTAAACTAGCCAAGCGACTCGGAGCCACCGATTAAATCCAGGTACGACAGATCGATAGTCGAGGGACCGTTGCGCCCGGCCGTCTGGAAGATCGCCTGGCCGTCGATGCTGACGAACGTCATTGGCGGCTTGCAGGGCATGGTGGACCATGCGCTCGTCGGAAATCTCGTCGGTTTCAAAGCCAACGCCGCGATCGGAGTGAGCTGGCAGATCTTCATCGTGGTGATCGTGTTCATCTCGTCGTTGTTCACCGGCATGAGCGTGCTGGTCGCGCGTTTCGCCGGCGCGGGCGACGAGGAAAAAGTCAATCGCACGGTGTACCAGGCGTTTCTGACGGCGATCTTCATCTCGCTCGGAATCATGGCGCCGATCGGTTACTTCGTTTCCCCTGCCCTGCTCAACCTTGTGAATGCCGCGCCTGACGTCAAAGTCGAAGCATTGCCGTTTCTGCGCATAATGTTCGTCTTCAGTCTCGGCATGATGGTGTTCTTCATGCTCAGTGGCGCGCTTCGTTCCGCCGGTGACGCGCGCACGCCGATGATGCTCGGCATCAGTATGACCGTGCTGAATCTCGTCTTGAACATTCTTCTGATCCGCGGGCTCGGACCAATTCCGGCGTTTGGGACCAAAGGCGCGGCCATGGGCACGTGCATCGCTTCGGGGCTCGTCGCGTTGTATGCACTCGTGAAACTGTGGACCGGCGCGTGGGTCATTTCGATTCCACGATCGGACGGTCACGGCTTTGGACCTGACTGGAACATCATCAAGTCGATCTTCAAGTTTGGCCTGCCGACGGGTATCCAGGGAATTGCGATGAACATCGGCGGCGTGTTCATGCTGGCATTCATCGGATCGCTTGCGCAAAGCGCGGCGGCACAGGCGGCGTTCGCGGTCGCGTATACGGAGCTGTTCTCGTTGATCACGTGGACGTCGGTGGGCCTGATGGGTGCAGCCGCGGCCGTCGCGGGACAGAACCTCGGCGCCGGGCATTCGGATCGCGCGGATGCGGCGGTGCATGTCGCAGCGCGGTTTGGACTTGCGGGCGCAGCGTTCGTCGGCGTCTTCTTCTTTTTCTTTCCGCGACAACTGCTGGCGATTTTCGGAATGGACGATCCCGTAGTTGTCGAGATCGGAGTTCAACTTCTTCGCGTGCTCAGCATTTCCGGTCTCTTCATCTCCGCCGCGCTGACTTACACCGGCGGACTTCAGGGAACCGGAGACACGCGGAGCCCGCTCTACATCTCGATCGTTTCTCAAATCGCCGTCCCGCTCGGCCTCTGTTTCCTGATTCAACAGACGAGCACACTCGATCCGATCGACATCTGGGTCGCAATACTCGCCGGTCACGCGACGCGCTGCGTTCTCAGTGTGGTGCGGTTCAAACAGGGACGCTGGCGCAACATCGCAGTGGACATCGAACCGAGCAGATAGTCGTTACTTCGCTTTGCCAGCCAGGCTCTTCTTCAGGATCTGGACCAGATCGACGACCTTGTGATCGGTCTCTGCTTCGACGTCGACTTCCACGACATTGCCGCGTTTCTTCTGCTTCTGCTTGACCAGCTTCAGCAATTCGTCCGTCTGCTTGTCGGCGAGCTTGGTGGGTGAGAATTGTTTTTTGGACTTACCCGTGATGAGCTTCTCGAATTTACTGACCTTTGCTTTCGGCGGCGCCTTCTTCTTCGGCAGACCGACATCCGAGGGCGATCGCAGCTCGGCCGCGAAGCGCATCGTTTCTGCGCGGAGAATGCCGTTGTCGGAAAAGATCGCCACGAGGTACTCCTTGCCGCGCATCACGAACGTCGCGATGCCGGCGAGGCCGCTCTTGTCCATCGTTTCCGCGAGTAGTTTGTAGGCTTTCTGTGAACCGGCTGCGGGCGTCAGGAAATAACCGCGCTCGAAATACAGCGGCGGTATCGAGTCTGCCGGAACGAATTGCTTGAGATCGATGTCGCGCGTCTTTTCAGGTTGCAATCGCTCCAGCTCTTCGTCCGTGACGACGACGTACTTGTTTTTGTCGACCTCGTAACCACGCACGACCGCGTCGGCGTCGAGATCCTTACCGGTCTTCTCGGCGTAATACTTTCGCGCGAGAGGCTTGCCGTCCGGTCCTAACATGCGGAGTGACGAGCGATTCGATCGCGCTGCCGGAAAGAGACTCACCGGCACGCTCACCAAACCAAACGTCAAGGTGCCCGACCAGAATGGTCTACCGCCGGCGTTCTCTTCTTCCGGTTCCTGTGTTTTGCGTCTGGTGCTAGGCAGCGCGTTTCTCCTTCTTCAATGCCGCGATGCTCTTCGCGAGCACAGTATCGAGACCGGCCGTTTGTCGCTTGGTCTTCACGGGCTGCAAGCGCGGCGCGCGTCCTTTCGCTTTGCGTTCGATGAACTCCATCACGCGCTCGCGATACTCGTCTTTGTAATCAGCCGGATTGAATTCTCCCTGAAGCATCTCGACGAGTTGCGTCGCCATCGCGATCTCCTTCTGCGTCGGCGCGGCGCCTGTCGGTTTGGCGAGGTCCTTCGCAAGAATCACTTCGTTCGCATCTCGCAGCGTGAAGAGAAACAGGTAGTCGTCGACTGCACGCAGCGCGCCGGCGTAGTACTTCTTGCGCATCACCCATTGCGCAATGCCTTCGCGCTCTTTGTTCTTCAACGCCTCCACCAGCGCGAAGTAATCTTCGGTGCCGTTATCGGGCCCGAGATAGTAAGGCCGTTCGTACCACTGCTGGCTGATCTTGTCCTGGTCCACAAACTCGATGATCTCGATGTCGCGCGAGGGCGGCGGTTGCAACGCCTCGAGGTCTTCCTCGGTCAGAATCACGAATCTGCCGGGCTCGATTTCGTAGCCTTTCTGAATCTCTTCCGACGCGACTTCCTCTCCCGAATCCGGATCGATCATGTGTTGCTTGACCCGCGCCTTGTGACGGTCGTCGAGAATGTGGAAGCGCACGGTTTGGTCCTGCACCGCTGAATAAAGTTTCACCGGTATCTTCGTGCCGCCAATCTTCAACTGGCCTTTCCAAATGGCTCGCGCAGCCATTTCAGGTCGACTCCTTTTCTGACTCTCGACTCGTGACGCAGCCGCTGCAAAGTAGATCCGTCGTCACTATTTGTACGCATACTGAACACACGGCGCCGTCGCAATCGAGACAGTAGCCGCCCGTTTGATATGCGTACGCATGACCGCACACCGAGCAGACCTCGGTACCGCCTTCAAACCACCACGGAGAATCGTTCTGTTTTGAGCGTAGGTTGCTCAACCTACTCGACTTCGACGCCACGATGTAAGGCAATCCCCCGAGCTTTCATCACTAAATCATCATCAACCGGCTCCGTGCCGTTAAGTATTGCCTGTACCTGCTCAACGGTCCGTCCGAGCGCGACCGCGAGCTGGTCGTCGTCAGCATCGAACGCGCGATCGCGCAAGTTTCTGATTATCTCCCTTGCCTGCGCCTGATCCGTTCCTTTGTCGTCAACTTCCTGGTCGAGCATGATACGGTCCTCTTTCTGTTCTGTTCCAGATCACTTTCTGACTCGTTGAGAAAAGCGGCAACTAAAATGCCAAAACTCCCGCAGAAACCCATTCTCAAACAAATGAAGATCGTGTAAGATTCGCGGCGCGGCAAATCACCTCCCGAAAAAATTCGCAACCCTGTGTAAGGATAAAGTCCTTAGTGCGGCGGACCGTGCCCTCGAGTCTGGATTAAGCCCAGCATAATGTTCGCGTAACGCGAACTACATCACATCGAACCTCCCAAACGCTACATCGGAAGATTGGAGATTAGTGTCGCGCATAATTACCCAATCTCGCGAACGGGCCTCCGTGAGCCACAACGTGCTTGTGGTCGCCGACGATGCGAGTTTTCGTTCAACGCTCGTCGAAACGGTGCGCGCCTGCGGATATCGGGCCGTCGAAGCTTCAACTCTCGCCGAGACTTTGACGATCGTCGAACGTGACAGACCAGCGGCCGCGTTGCTCGACTCGAACCTGCCCGACGCGGCGAGCGCAACTGCACTCGACGAGTTGAAGACAAGATCGCCGCAAACGATCGTGATTCTCGTCAACAAACCGATCGATCGGGTGCAGTTGCAGTCGATGCTGGAGCACGCTTTACGCCGGCCTGCGGTATCGGGAACCAGGAAGAAGGGCCAAGCCAAACGTGGCCGGCCGCGCCAACAAACCGCCGCGCCTTTGGGACAACTCGTGTTGTCGGCGATGAAGCTCCTCGGCTTGAGTTACAAGGACATCGTCTTTGAAAGCGAACGGCTCGTGCAGATTCACAACAATCCTGACATGCGCATCGGCAAGTCGACTCTCGGTAACGTCATCACCGGAAGCATCCGTCAACCGGGGACAGCCAAGCTCGATGCGTTGAGAATCATCCTGAACTTGTCGCGCCAGGAAATCGCCGGCGCTCTGGGTCTGCAACCAGAGCGCCAGTTGCCGGAACAACTGAAGATGGCCCGCGCGCGCACGCACGAGTTGGGCGCTGAGTCAGTCACGCGCAACCGGCAAGTGAAGGTCCCGATCGTCCGCGACGACGCCAAACTCGAAAACACACAATTTCTGGAAGGGGCTTTGAAGGAATGGACAACCGTTGACGTAGAGTATCTCAGCTCGTTCTACCCGCCGCATCTCGGATACGTAGTGATCGGCGAACACGATACCAATGCGTCGCCGATTGCTCCTCCGGGTAGTCGCGTGCTGGTGAACAAGCTGTTGCGAGAGGTAATACCGTCGGAACACCTGAGCTACCACGAAAGGCAGTTGTTCTACGTCCTTACACCGCGTGGGCCAACGTGCGTCTACCTCGAGTATGCGCCTGGTGAAATGATCGTCCTGGTCCCTCATCCGTTGTCGGGAAATGTTCGGGAAGTTTTTTCGCGTGAGCAGGTGAAGATCGTCGGGCAAGTCACAGGCGTGCTGTACCGGAGTGAATGATTTATCCGGGATAAGGAACGGACGAGGTCGGCGTCGTCTGCCGCAGATCAACGAAATGTTTAAAATCTTTCGCTGCTCTTCAGACCGGCAACCGTATTTTGCCGAGATTCCGCACGAAAAAATTCATTGTTGGCGGTCAGCAGACGACGTGGTAACGTGCTGGTCCTCGACAACAACTCCCAATGAACTCACAGTAGCCCTGCGGCAGCGGTAAAAATCGGAACTCGCCCAAATAGTCAACCTGAAGTCGGGTTTATTATGCGTGCGAGTAATAAGCTCAAGGCCCTTCGAAACAAATGCAATGTGACTGTTCGCGAGGTCGAAAAGGCGAGCCGCCGAATTGCTGACGCGAAGGGCGACACGAACTACTTCGTCTCGAACAGTTGGCTTGCGCAACTGGAAAACGGTGTCTCCGCGCCCAACATCTGGACCGTCTTCAGCTTGTGCGCGATCTATCGCGTCAGCATTCGAGACTTTTTACTGGTCTACAACCTCGATATAAACGAGACCGAAAAATACGCATTCATTGCGAATCCTCACCTCACGCTTTTGCATCCGAACGGGCACGACAACGCAGCAGTCGGTCCACCGGCAAGTGATAAACGACACACGCTCTACGGCCAAATCGGGCTGTCCGACTACACGATGTATCCGATGATCCGGCCGGGGTCCGTGGTTGAAATTGACACCAGGCAGTACAAGCTTCAGGGCAACTCGTGGCACAACGAATTCGAGCGGCCGATCTACTTTATCGAGTTGCGCGATGGATATTCCTGCGGTTGGTGCGAGGTGCAGGGCAATCAACTGCTCATCGTTCCGCATCACTCTTCACCCGCAAGTATTCGTCGCTTCAACTATCCGCGCGATGCTGAGATCGTGGGCCGTGTTATCAGTTACAAAACACCGTGCATCGATTCGGCGCCCGAAAGTGGCAACACGCAAACGTCGCTGACGTTTAAGAAAGCGTCGAAATGAAGTTTTGCGCTGATTCCGAAGCAACCAAGGTCTACCGCTCGCAGGCGCTCGAGTTTCACAATCCCAATAAACACGCGCGAAACACAAGCTTTGCGTTCGATCGTGAACGCACAGACGTTTCCATCGATCCTGTATCTGAAAAAGCGTAGAGTGCGCGGCACCCCCAACAACTGAACTTAAATTCGCAGGACCGGTTGCGGCAAGCCACCAGCGAGATAGATCACTTCTGAAAGAGGCAAGACGATGAGTGCTCAATTCAGCATCCATCCGGAGGTGCGGACTACACCGAGCGATGAGGACGGAAGCGTGCTCATACAGTTGCAAACCGGCAGAGTCTTTAGCCTGAACGGAATCGGCGCCAAGATATGGACCATGCTCGAAAGCGGCGCCAGCTTCGACGGCGTCGTGGACGCGCTTAACCGCGAATACAAAGTTCCCTCGGAAGAACTGAGAAACGATCTCGACAGTTTCATCAACGAGCTCGCCCGAAAGAATCTGTTGCAAGTGACAGCACGCAGCGATTCCAGCAATTAAGGAGAGACGAAAATGTCGTCGCAGTTTGAAACGGCCGTTGCTCCTGTAGTGCAGCACAGTCTTCCCGCTTCGCCCGTCCTCGCATTTGTCGCGCTCGCGGCGGCCGACGTCCTCATGAAGTTCGGCGGCTTTCATCGACTGTACGACACGGTGAGGAACTGGCCTGTCTCAAAGAAAAGATCCGCGAACGCAGAACAGATCGCCGCCGTGATCGCCGCGGTCGACCGAGCGGGACGTTATTACCCTAAACACGCGCTCTGTTTGCAGCGTTCGGCGGTCGGGACTTGTTTATTACGTATGGCCGGCGTGCCCGCGCAGATGGTGATGGGCTGCCGAAAGATTCCGTTTCGGGGCCACGCGTGGGTGGAGGTGAATGGCGAAGTCGTCAACGACAAACCAAACGTGCAGGTCCACTACCGCGTGCTCGATCGATGCTAACCACGTTCACGCACCTCGCGCTATCGCGTGCCGAAATGAGAGATGAGATGAGCGTCGTTTTCGAAGATCCACCCTATACACCTGTCGAGCCGGTCACGGACGTCTGGCATGGGCTGGCGATAACCGATCCGTACCGCTGGCTCGAAGACTCACACTCCGAACGCACGCGCGAATGGATCGCCGGACAGACACGGTACGCGCGCAGGTTCTTCGACTCCATTCCCGGACGCGAGCGAATTCGGAAACGAGTCGCCGAGTTGTTGAGTGTCGACTCGATTGAGTCGCCGTGCAAAGTGGGCCATCGCTATTTCTTCTTGAAACGAACGGCCCGGCACGATCAGCCGGTCATCTGCATGAGAGACGGTGACAATGGCGGTGACGAAATATTGATCGAGCCCGGAGATCCGCAGACTTCGCTGCGAGTCGTAAGCGTTTCGCCTGATGGAAGACTCGTCGCTTACGCATCAAAACGCGGCGGCGAAGATTCTTCGGAAGTCAGGATATTCGACGTCGAAGAAAGGGCAACGCTTCGTGATGGTCTGCCGCGAGGCTATTTGACGGGCTTTGCGTTCGCGCACGATGCGAAAAGTTATTACTACGTTCACGAACCCTTAAACGCCACACGTCCTTACCGTCTTCAAGTGCGCCGCCACTTCATCGGCAGCGATCCTCATGAAGACGCCGAAATGTTCGACGCCGGGGAGGAGGCGCATACAAAACTCGGTCTGCGGATCTCGGAAGACGGCCGCTATCTCGCCTACGTGGTGATCCGAACCCGGGAACGCAAATTCATCGATCTCTACCTGCACGACACTCTCTCCGGCGCTGCTCCGCAGTCGATCGCGCGGAACATGGAAGGACCGTTCTTCCCGTTCATCGTCGACCGGCAGCTAATCGTCAGTACGAGTTGGGGCGCGCCGAACAAACGAGTCGTTGCGATCGACGTCGATTCTCCTGCCCGGGAGAACTGGCGCGAGTTGGTGCCGGAGTCCAGATCGCCAATCAGAGACGTCGTCGTGAGGCGGCGCAAGATCTTTGTCAATTACGTCGAGGACCTTTCAGCACGCACCGACATTTACGATCTCGCCGGCAGGAAAATCGGCGCGTTGCCTTATCCGCCGAACGGCACGGTCAAACTGCTGTCCAATCCGGTCGATGACGACGAGCTGTTCTACACGTACAGTTCATTCGTTCAGCCGGAAACAATTTTTCGATATTCCATCGACACCGGCGAACAGCAGATCTGGAGTCGCAGGAACATCGCGTTCGATCCTTCATCGGTCGACGTAAGACAGGTCTGGTACTTCTCGAAAGACGGCACGCGCGTGCCGATGTTTTTGCTCGGAAAGCACGGCTATAGAGCCAGCGGCAGCATTCCCACCGTCCTCACCGGCTATGGCGGTTTTGGCAAGAGCGTGACTCCGCAGTTCAGCGCGTTCGCTGCGTTTGTGGTCGAGCACGGCGGACTGTTTGCGGTTGCGAACATTCGCGGCGGATCCGAGTTTGGCGAGCAATGGCACCAGGCTGGAAAGCGTCAGAAACGCCAGAACGCTTTCGACGATTTCATCGCCGCCGCCGAATGGCTGGTCCGCGCCGGTTACACGCGTCCCGCGAAGTTGGCGATCGCGGGCGCTTCGAATGGCGGACTGTTGGTTGGAGCGGCGCTGACGCAGCGTCCGGATCTCTTTTGCGCCGCAATCTGTGTTGGGCCATTGCTCGACATGCTTCGTTATCACAGCGGCCGCTTCGCCGATGGCTGGATCGATGAGTATGGATCAGCCGAAAACCTCGACGACTTTCCATACCTGTACGCCTACTCTCCCTATCAACACGTTCGCCATGGAGTGCTTTACCCCTCGGTCCTGCTCATCTCGGGCGACGCGGATACACGCTGCGATCCGCTGCACGCCCGAAAGATGACCGCGCGATTGCAGGCAGCCGGCGGCCGCGGCCGGACTACTTTGCTGGACTACAGTCCGCTGCGCGGCCACGCGGCGGCGCTGCCGTTGAGCGAGCGGATCGATGCTCTCACCGATCGGCTCGCGTTTTTGTGCGAACAACTTGGTCTGCGTGTGTGAGGAGGCGCCAATGAGCGCGTTCGGCGGAATCTACAACTTCAACGACAAGCCGGTCGACGAACGAGTGCTGCTCGCGCTCGGGACCGAGTTGGAGAGTCATGGCCCTGACGGCGGCGATGCGGTGACGTCGGGCGCGATCGGTCTTGTTTACCGTGCGTTCCATACCAATCGCGAGTCGCGCCTGGAGAGACAACCGTTGATCTCAACGGAGCGGCACATTCTCTGTTGGGACGGCCGTCTCGACAATCGCCCCGAACTGATCTCGCTGCTTCCTGGAGAGGCCAGCCGTGATCAGAGTGATGCGGCGATCGTGATGGCTGCATACCGCGAGTGGGGCGTGGATTGTCTGGTTCGTTTCATTGGCGACTTCGCGCTATCGCTCTGGGATCCGGAATCGAGAACGCTGCTGCTGGCGCGCGACGCGGTCGGTCCTCGCCCGCTTTATTACCACGCGAACAACGAGCGGATCGTTTGGTCGTCGGAACTGATGCCGTTGCTCGGGCTGCCCGGTGTCGATGTGGAGATCAACGACGAATACGTCGCCGGGTTTCTCGCGCGCGGAATGGAAGTCGATATCACTCCGTACAGAAACGTCTACGCCGTCGCACCCGGGCACGTGGTTCTGAGCAGCAATGGCCGCGTGGAAGTGCGAAGGTTTTGGCAGCTCAGCGCTACGGCGAAGATCCGTTACAAGAGCGACGAAGAATACGAAGAGCACTTCCGCGCTCTCTTTCGCGATGCAGTTCGCTGCCGGCTGCGAGTCGATGGACCAGTGTGGGCGACGCTGAGCGGCGGCTTGGACTCGTCGTCCATCGTTTGCATGGCTGACGAGATCCTGAGGACTGAAAGCGTCGCCGCTTCGCGGATCGAGACAGTTTCATACGTTTACGACGAATCGACCACCTCCGATGAGCGCAAATTCATTCAATGCGTGGAAGAGCAGAGAGGCGCCGCCGGACATCATCTGCTGGACGAGGACTATCCGACGCTGGGCGCGTTCCCGGAGGAATCTCACGCCAGCTTCCCGGACTTTCTTGACTGTTTTGTGAATCGCCATCGAGCGCTGTGTTCGTCGATGAAAGCAGATGGCGCGCGCGTGCTGTTCACGGGTCA
>Ga0075421_100007214_pt1 | contig 13608 bp, 12 predicted proteins | sample SoiMetdeltSBSDD5_FD_75292 | JGI IMG/M metagenome (GOLD analysis project Ga0075421, IMG submission 75292) | Bulk soil microbial communities from a Populus tree surrounding site in Tennessee, USA - Soil MetaG P. deltoides SBSDD5 | ecosystem: Environmental > Terrestrial > Soil > Tree plantation...
GGCCTCCTAGGTCGGCTAGTAGATAGCAAATCCACTCTACAAGCATTACAATAATTTTGCAACAGTATTATAAAACTATTCTTAACGGAGAGCCAACCGCCCGCTCTCTGCTGCCGCCCCCTATAATCAATTCACTAGGCCTTTTCCGCCATGAAGAAGCGATTCCTGTACGGCACGGCTGTCTTCTTCCTCGCCATCCTCGTCACGCTTGTCGTGTGGCAGGGATCGTTCGACTTCGGCACCTTTGGCCCTTCCACCACAGAACAGACCTACTTGCTGTGGTCGGTCTCCACACTGATCTTCCTGCTCATGGTGACGCTCGGCTTCATGCTGGTGCGCACGGGTGTGAAGTTGTACGTCGAACGCCGCGCCGGGCGCGAGGGCTCGCGCATCCGGTCGAAACTGGTCGTTGGCGCGCTGGCATTGAGCATCATGCCGGTGTTCTTCCTGGTGGTCTTCTCCATCTATGTGTTGAACCGGAACCTGGACAAGTGGTTCAGCCGTCCGACGACAACGATTCTCAGCAATCTGGTCAAAGTTTCCAATGCCTTCGATAGGGAAACGCAGCGGCGCGCCGATGCCCAGGCAAGGTGGCTGGCCGGATTGCCGGAGACGCAGGAGTATGGCCGCATGGCCCGCCGGCCGGGCTTATTCTCCACCGCCTTCTGTGAGATCAACGGCATTGAGGAAGCGTTCATACGCCTGGACGGCGACACACGCCTGCTCATTTGTTCAGCGCCAATGAAGCGCGCGGAAGGCGAGAGGCTGCATACAGCCACCGTCACGCTGGCAAATTCGGGCGCCGGCGATGTCGTGGTCCGGGTGCGCACACCGATCGATCTCGCATTCACGCAGAGTGTCATCGAGCGCGAAAATCGCGAGTTCGACAAGCTGTTGAGGGCACGCAAGGAGATTCGCTGGAGCTACATTCTGTTGCTGGTGCTTATCAGCCTGTTCATCCTCTTTGTCGCCACCTGGATCGCACTGTTCCTCGCGCGCCAGTTGAGCGGCCCGATCTCGGCCTTGCTGACCGCCGCCGGCGAACTGCGCAAGGGTAATCTCGGTTACCGCATCGCCGCACAGGGACAGGACGAATTGGGGACGCTCATTCGCGGATTCAACGAGATGGCTGAAGAACTGGAGACGAATAAAGCCGAGATCGAACGCCGCCGGCAATTCACCGAAGCCATTCTGGAGAGCATTCCCACGGGTGTCATCTCGCTCTCCTCCGAGCGCCGCATCCGGCGCGTAAACGGAGCGCTGGCCGCCATCTTCGGCCCGGCCCGTACGGAAAAGGCCGCCTTGCTGGAAGATCTCTTCCCGGCTGAAGAAGCGCGCGAGATCCACTACCTGTTGAATCGCGCCTGGCGTACCGGACAGGCCGCGGCCCAGATGGATCTCGAACAGCCCGGCGCGGCCACGCTTCACTTGGGCATCACAATCGCGGTAATCGAATCGCGGCAGGCGCCCGGCTTCGTGATCGTCGTCGAGGATACGAGCGAACTGTTGCGCGCGCAGAAGGCAGCGGCCTGGCACGAAGTCGCGCGGCGCATCGCGCATGAGATGAAGAATCCGCTGACGCCCATCGCATTGAGCGCGGAGCGCATCGCGCGCCAACTCGATCGCGCAGGTTCCGACCCGGCGCGCCTCACGCCAGAGGTTCTGCGCATTCTGCACGAATGCTCGCTCACCATCTCAGGCGAGGTGCAATCCGTGAAAACTCTCGTCGATGAGTTTAGCCAGTTCGCGCGCTTCCCCGCCGCGCAGCCCGTGCTCACTGACTTGAACGAAGTCGTGGAAAGCGCATTACAGGTTTTCTCAGGCCGATTGACGGGCATCGAACTCGATAAAGACCTTGCCGCCGACCTGCCCAAGCTGATGCTCGATCGCGAACAGTTCAAGCGGGTGATCGTGAATCTGATCGACAATGCCGCCGAGGCGATGCGCAAATCGGAAGTGCGCCGTTTGGGGGTCCGGACGCACCTGGCCGCGCCCGACACGGTCGAGCTTTCCATTTCCGACACCGGCCACGGCATCTCGGCCGACGACCGCGAGCGGCTGTTCCTGCCGTACTTTTCCACCAAGAATCGTGGCACTGGACTCGGTCTCGCGATCGTGAATCACATACTCTCCGACCATGGCGCGCAGATCCGCGTACTCGACAATCCGCCTTCCGGCGCAAGATTCCTGGTGGAGATTCCCGCCGCTTCGCCGGGGGCGGAATTGACTGAGAGCGCCGTCCTCGGCTACCCTGAAAATTCCCGGTAGAGGAGCGAGCGCCATGAGTAGCCTGCCGAGCAGTTCCGCGGCCATGCGGACGGTGGGGGAACGGGGCACGGAATCAAGCTCGCCGAAATCGCCAGCGCGAAGGCCCGCGCGTGCGGTTGGGGGGCCAGGCTAAATCCTGCCCACTGTCATCCGCGTATGGATGGAGCGCTATCCGAGGAGAGCCGAATACCCTTCTCTCTCTTCCTGCCTGTTCTCTATTCGCGGTTCCCCGGGTGCGAATTTTTATGCATCTGTTCGAATTGACGCGAACTCTGATTGACATCGAATCCATCACGGGCAATGAATTGGCCGTTGGCCACTTCGTGCACAATTACCTGGCCGAGATGGCAGGCAAGCATGACGGCACGGTGGAACGGATCGAGGTCGAGCCCAACCGGTACAACGTGCTGGCCTGCTTCGGCGCGCCCGTGGTAACGCTCTCTACCCATCTGGATACAGTGCCGCCTTTCATCGCATCGAGCGAGGACGATGAGTTCATCTGGGGGCGCGGCGCCTGCGACGTGAAGGGCATCATCGCCGCCATGCTGCACGCGGCCGAGAATGTGCTCGCCACTGGAGCGCGCGGCCTGGCGCTGCTGTTTGTTGTCGGCGAGGAGCGCAACAGTGCCGGCGCGTATCGCATGAGTAAGGACCCGCGCGGGTCGAAGTTTCTGATCAATGGCGAACCGACCGAGTGCAAATTGGCCCTGGGCAGCAAGGGCGCGCTGCGCTATGAGGTGACGGCAACGGGCAAGATGGCGCACTCGGCCTATCCGGAGCTTGGCGAATCGGCGATCGATAAGCTGCTGGACGCGCTGGAAGAGATCCGCAAGATCAAACTGCCGGTTCATCCGGTGCTGGGCCCGAGCACGTTGAATGTCGGAGTGATTCAAGGCGGCCGGGCGCCGAACGTGATTTCCGACTTTGCGAAGGCGGAGATTCTGATTCGTCTGGTCGACGACGGTGAAGCCACGAAGGCCGCCGTGCGCAAAGCCTGTGAAGGGCGCGCTGAGGCGGCTGAGGTGCTCTGTCTGCCGGCAATTCACATGGAAGCCGTGGAGGGCATCGAGACGACCGTGGTCAGTTACACGACCGATATCCCGGCGTTCGGTGGCGCTTGGGGACGGCCTCTACTGATGGGCCCTGGCACGATCCACGTCGCGCATACAAGCCAGGAGCGGGTACCCAAGAAGGAGTTGGAAGCGGCTGTGGAGTTATACGCATTAATGGTGAGGAGGTTATTGACGGCGTGAGTCAACGCATCCCAGTTGGAGTTCTCGGCGCCACCGGAATGGTGGGCCAGCATTTCGTGAAGTTTCTGGCGAACCACCCGTGGTTTGAAATCACGTTCGTGGGCGCGAGCGACCGGTCGGCGGGCAAGAAGTACGGCGAGGCAACGAGCTGGCGGCTCGCGGGCGCCATGCCCGAAGAGGTGGCCGGGCTGACCGTATCCGAGTGCAAGCCCGTGAATGCGCCGAAGATTGTGTTCTCAGCGATGGACGCGAGTGTGGCGACCGAGATTGAGCAGGAGTTTGCCAAGGCCGGGCATACCGTGGTTTCGAATTCACGCAATCACCGCATGGAGCCCGATGTGCCTCTGCTAGTTCCCGAACTGAACGCGGACCACCTCAGCATTCTTCCTTTACAGAAAAAGAATCGAGGCTGGAGCGGGCAGATCGTTACAAATCCGAACTGCTCGACCATAGTGTTGACCATGGCGCTGGGCCCGCTGAAGCAGTTTGGCATCACGCGCTCCGTGGTGACGACGATGCAGGCAATCTCGGGCGCGGGATATCCAGGCGTCGCTTCGATGGACATTACAGCGAACGTGGTGCCATACATCGGCAGCGAAGAAGAGAAGATGGAAACCGAGACGCAGAAGATTTTGGGCGCGTGCGATGGCTCTGTGTTCGCGGATCATCCGGTGAAGCTCAGCGCCACGTGCAATCGCGTTCCGGTGGTGGATGGGCACCTGGTGTCGGTGTCGGTGGAGTTGTCGTCGAAGCCGAGCGAAGCCGATGTGCGGGCGGCGATCGATTCGTTCACGGCGATTCCGCAGCAGTTGAAGCTGCCAAGCGCGCCTGTGCGGCCGGTAATCTATTTGCCGCAGCAGGATCGTCCGCAGCCACGCCGGGATGTGGAGCGTGAAAACGGCATGGCGGTGTTTGTTGGACGCCTGCGGCCGTGTCCGGTGTTCGATTGGAAATTTTTGTGCCTGGGACACAATACGGTGCGCGGAGCGGCGGGCGCTTCAGTGCTGAATGCCGAGTTGATGCAAGCACAGGGTTTGATTTAGCGGAGACAGGGATGATTGTCATGAAGTTTGGCGGCAGCTCAGTGGAGTCTGCCGCGGCGATCGACCGAGTCGTTTCGATCGTCGAAGCGAGGTTGGCACGGAAACCCGTGGTCGTCGTGTCCGCGATGGGCAAGACGACCAACCGCTTGCTGGAGTGCGCGCAGTTGGCAGTGGCCGGTGAGCGCCAGCAGGCAATGGCAAAGCTAGCGGCGCTTCGTGCGTTTCATCACGCCGAGGCGCCAGGGGTGGGTGGCGAGATTGATGCGCATTTTGATGAGCTCGCCGAGCTTTTGCGCGGAATGTCGGTGCTGGGCGAGATGACTCCGCGTTCAGTGGATGCGATTTCGAGTTACGGTGAGCGGATGTCGAGCATCGTGGTAACGGCGGCGTTCGCGAAACGTGGAATCGCGGCGGTGCATGTCGACGCGCGTGAACTGATCGTCACTGACGACCGGCACACACAAGCGGCGCCGCTCCATGCGGAAACCTATGAACGGCTGCAGGCGCGCATTCCGGGATTGGCGGCTCACGCCGTGGTGGTGATGGGCGGCTTCATCGGATCGACCAAGGCCGGCGTAACGTCGACCTTAGGACGCGGCGGTTCGGATTTCTCAGCCGCGATTGTCGGCGCGGGTATCGGCGCCGAGGAGATTCAAATCTGGACGGACGTCGATGGCATGCTCACCTGCGACCCGCGCGTGCTCCCCGGCGGGCGCCGCGTGCGAGTCATTTCGTTCGCGGAGGCCGCGGAGCTTGCCTATTTCGGTGCGAAGGTCTTGCATCCAAGCACCGTTCTGCCCGCTGTCGAGAAACAGATTCCAGTATTGATTCTCAACTCGAGACGGCCCGATGTGGAAGGCACGCGCATCGTGGCCGAAGGTGTGCCATCGGAGAACCCGATCAAGTCGATTGCCTGTAAACGCGGCATTACGGCGGTGAATATCAAGTCGACTCGCATGCTGATGGCGCACGGATTCCTGCGGCGAATCTTTGAGGTATTCGACAGGCACGAAACACCGGTGGATATGGTGACCACAAGCGAAGTGAGCGTATCGCTCACGGTGGACAACACGGCGCGGCTGGGCCGGATTGTGGAAGAATTGCAGGAATTCGCCGAGGTACATGTCGAAGCCGACCGCGCGCTGGTCGCGCTGGTGGGCGACGGCGTGGGCGAACGCAAGGGCATTGCGGGCCGCATTTTTCAGGCTCTCAATGGAGTGAATGTCCACATGATTTCGCAAGGCGCTTCGATGTTGAATTTGAGCTTTGTGCTCGCCGATGGCGATTTGGTTCGCGCCGTCGGGCTGCTGCATGCCGAGTTTTTCACGGAAGTGGATCCGCGAGTGTTTGAGGTAGCCGCATGAAACTGGCGCTGGTGGGCTACGGCAAGATGGGCAAGATGATGGACTCGCTTGCGGCGCAGTATGGCTTCGAGGTCGTGCTGCGGTTGGACGAGTTCAATAACGTGGACGGCGCAGGAATGACGAAGGAGAATTTCGCCGGCGTCGATGCTGCCATTGAGTTCACGATACCGGAAGCGGCGATCGGCAATATTGAGACGTTGGCCTCGCTCGGCGTGAACACGGTGGCCGGTACGACGGGATGGCTTGAGCACTTGAATCGCGCGCGCGCCGCCGTGTCGAAGGCGGGCACGGGGTTCGTGTATGCTTCGAATTTCTCGGTTGGAATCAATGTATTTGAACGCGTAGTGGCGGAGACGGCGAAATTGATGGCCGCGCACGACACCTACGAAGCGTGGGCGTGGGAGATTCATCACTCGGCGAAGAAAGACGCGCCCAGCGGAACGCTGCTCACGCTGGTCGAGTCGATGCGCAAGGCAGGCTATGAACGCAAGATCGATCAGGCGGCGAGCCGTGCCGGAGCGCATCCGGGCACGCATGAAATTGGGTTCGATTCGGCGGCCGATACGATCACGTTGCGTCATGCGGCGCGCAGCCGCGAAGGATTTGCACGCGGCGCTTTGCAGGCGGCGCGTTGGGTTGTGGGGAAGCAGGGATTCTACGAATTTCGCGATGTGCTTTTCGGCAAATGAGCCGCGAGAGCAGCAGGAGGTGGCACATGTTTACTGGATGCGGAACAGCTCTGGTGACTCCTTTCCGGAGCGACCAGTCGTTGGATGAGAAGACGCTTCGGGCGTTAGTGCGGCGCCAGATCGACGCGGGCATTCATTTCCTGGTGCCATGCGGGACCACTGGTGAGAGCCCGACGCTGACACATGCAGAGCACCTGCGCGTGGTCGAGATCACGCTCGAAGAGGCAAAGGGCAAGGTGCCCGTGATGGCGGGGGCTGGCGGCTACAACACGGTCGAAGTGATTGCGCTGGCGAAGGAGCTTGAGGCGCTGGGCGCGGATGGCCTGCTTTCGGTGACGCCTTACTACAACAAGCCGACGCAGGAAGGCCTCTACCAGCACTATAGGGCCATCGCTTCAGCAGTGCGAGTGCCGATTGTGGTGTATAGCGTGGCGGGGCGGACGGGCGTGAATGTGGAGCCAGGGACGCTGCGGCGGCTGGCAGGGATCGACAACATCGTCGGCGTGAAGGAAGCCTCGGGCAACATCGGGCAGATGGCGCAGGTGGTGCATCAGGTTCCCGAATCGTTCCACGTGCTCTCGGGCGACGATTCGATCACCATCCCGCTGGTTGCGCTGGGCGGACGCGGCATCATCAGCGTGGCCTCGAACGAGATTCCGGCCGAGATGGCACAACTGGCGAATCTCTGCCTGAAGGGGGATTTCGCGGGCGCTCGCGCAGTTCAGCGAAAGATCCTGCCGCTGATGGACGTGAATTTCGTCGAGTCTAACCCCGGACCCGTGAAGTACGCCATGGTGCGGATGGGACTGGTTGAGCCGGTGTGGCGGTTGCCGCTCGTGCCACCGTCCGAAAGTTCACGCGCAAAGATCGACGCGGTGCTGGAAGGACTCGGATTGCTGGTGGGACAAACCGCTCATGCTGCGAACTGAAATCGAGAAACTGTTCGACGAAAAACCAGACCAGTACACACAGGCGCATTACCAATTGTTCGGGGAGTTCAAGGCGGCCCTGAACGCCGGTGAAATTCGCGCGGCCGAGCCGGACATTGCCGAACCGACGGGCTGGCGCGTGAACGCCTGGGTGAAGAAGGGCATCCTGCTTGGATTTCGGATCGGTGGAATTGTCGACATGTCGATCGATGCGCGCAAGCAGCCATGGATGGACAAAGATACCTATCCGGTGCGGGACATGTCCGCGGTGGAAGGGGTGCGCGTGGTGCCCGGCGGCTCGAGCATTCGAGACGGCTGCTTTATCGCCAAGGGCGTTACGTGCATGCCACCGATGTACATCAACGTTGGCGCGTACGTGAACTCGGGCACGATGGTCGACTCACATGCGCTTGTGGGAAGCTGCGCCCAAATTGGCAAGAACTGCCACCTGTCAGCGGCGGCGCAGATTGGCGGCGTATTGGAGCCGGTGGGCGCGCTGCCCGTTATCATCGAAGACGACGTGCTCGTCGGCGGCAACACGGGTGTATATGAAGGGACGGTAGTGAAGCGGCGCGCGGTGCTCGGTACGGGCGTGATTTTGAATCGTTCGACGCCGGTGTACGATCTCGTGAAGAGCGCCGTCTATGCTGCTACCGACGATCAGCCATTGGTGATTCCGTCCGATGCCGTGGTCGTGGCGGGTTCGCGCGCGGTGACGAAGGGACCGGGCAAGAATTGGGGCGTGTCGCTCTACACACCGGTGATCGTGAAGTATCGCGACGATAAGACCGACGCCAAGATTCAGCTTGAAGATTTGCTTCGATAGGAGGCCTTGTATGCTTCGCCGAACGTGGTTAGGCGCGGCTTTCGCGCCACTGTTATGGGGCCAGGCGGGAGCCGAATCGGAGATCTGGCGCTTCGATCGCCTTGAACAGATCGGCGGCCATGCAACGAAGATCGAGGGGCAGCCTCTCATAATCGATACTCCGTTCGGCAAGGCTTTGGAATTCGACGGCGTAGACGACGCGTTGTTCATCGAGTCGCATCCGCTGGCTGGCGCGGAGGCCTTCACATGGGAGGTGATCTTCCGGCCTGACAGTAAAGGAAAGGCCGCGCAGCGCTTCTTTCACATGCAGGAAAACGGTTCGCAGACGCGCCTGTTGTTCGAGACGCGGCTCGTGGAAGGGAACTGGTATCTGGACAGCTTCGCGAACACACCGGCGGGATCGAAGGCGTTGATCGACAAGAATCTCGTGCATCCGCTCGACCGCTGGTATCACGTGGCGATGGTGTATGACGGCAAGATATTCCGCAACTACGTGAATGGCGTAATGCAAGGCGAGGCCGAAGTGCGGCTGACGCCGCAGAGCCCCGGCCAGACGTCGGTTGGCGTGCGAATCAATCGCGTCGACTATTTCAAAGGCGCCATCCGGCTTGCGCGCATGACGAAACGGGCGCTTGCCGTTAGCGAGTTCCTCAAGCTGGACGCGAGGTAGCCGCTTCGCAAGCGGCAATCGTGGCGCGCGCGGCGGCTTCCCAGGTGAATTCACGCGCGCGGGCAATTGCGGGGGCCGTATCGAGGGGCGCAGTAACGACGCGTTCCAACGCGGCGTGCATAGAGGCGTCATCCCGTGGATCGAACAGCAGCGCCGTGCCGCCGGCAACTTCGCGCAATGGCGGAATATCGGAACAGGCGGTGGGAATCCCGGCGGCCATGGCCTCCAACACGGGCATTCCGAAACCCTCAAATGTGGACGGATAGACGAACGCGAGGGCGCGGCTGTAGAGTTCGCGAAGGGCGTCCAGTTCCAGCCATCCGGTGATCTCAATTGCATGGGCGGCGCCGGTTGTGGCGATAGTCTCTTCGATCCGCGCGGTAGCAAAGCCACGGATTCCCGCAAGTACGAGGCGTAGCTCTGGATACCGGGCGTGCAGTGCGCCGAACACGCGCACGAGACGCTCGACGTTCTTGTGTGGATGGAGCGTAGAGACGCAGAGCAGAGTATTCGCGGGCGAGCGCGGGATGGCAAAGAACGAAGGATCGACGCCGTGGTGGATGACGTCGATCGCGTTCGCCTGTACGGGGTAGTAGTGGAGCAGGTCGCGCTTCGTGTTATGGCTAACCGCAATGAGGCGGTGGGACGAAACGGCCGATTGAAACAGGAGCATGCGCCAGAAAGGCAAGTCCCACCAGCGGAAGTGTTCGGGGTGGCGCTTGTGTTGAAGGTCGTGAAACACCGTGACGTTGGGGCAGGGGGCAAATACGGGCGCGGTGAACCCCGGGTTGAGCAGGACATCGATACCTTGACGCGCGCAGGCGAGCGGCAACGTTATTTGTTCCAATACGATGCGTGCCGGGCGATTGGCGGCTTTCACGCGCATTGGTATGGAGCGGCCCGGCAACGGAGCGGCGGCCGTCTCCTCGTTGGTGAACGAGACGATCTCGTGCGGATGCTCGATGCGCGAACAAGCGGCGAGCAGGTTGCGCAGATAAATCTCCGTGCCGCCCACGCCGCCGGGAATCAGATAAAGAGCATTTACTCCTATTTTCACGTGGGGCCTACTGGCCAGCGATCGTCCGCAGGCCGTGCATGGCCGCCTGATTGGCCGGGTCGAGTTGCAAGGCCCGGCGGTATTGCTCGGCCGCTTCCCGCACCTTGTCCTGGGACAAATACACGTTGCCGCGGAAGGCATAGATCTGCGCGAATCGCGGGTTGCGCTTCTCGGCTTCGGCGAGCGCGGCGAGAGCCTCCTCGTTACGTCCGGTCTTGCCGTAGAACATGGCCAGGTTCATATACACAACACCGGTGGGATGGGTCTTAGCAGCGGCTTGTAGTTTTTCCACGGCCTCGGTGGTGCGTCCCGCGCAGTCGAGTGCAAGGGCCCAATCCACCATCAGCCGTTCGCCGGGCTGATCGAGAGCAGCGGTCTTGGCGTACTGCTCTGCCGCTTCGGTACAGCGCCGCTCATTATAGAGTGCAAAGGCATATTGGAAGCGCGGCCGGTACTTGTTGGGTGAATTCGCAACAGTATTCTCCCATAGCGGAATTGCGCCCGACCAGACGTGTGCGCGCTGCCAGGTGAGATAGGAAGCGATGGCAAGGACAGCGCCAAGCGCGGCCAGCGACGCGGTCTCGCGAAGGTTCACCCGGCGTAACGCATCGACGGCGACACAAAGCAAACCGATCATGGGCAGATACAGCCGGCGTTCGGCGAAGACATCCCGGATCGGCACGATCGAGGATGTGGGTGCGAGCAGAACGATGAATGTCAGAATTCCAAAGCATGCAAGCGGGAAGCGGCGGCGGAATATGATCGCGACAGCCACGAGAGCGGCAATTGCGATACCGCCGACGATGGCGCCCTGGTCGAACGCGGTGCGTGAAATTGGCACGTCGGGATCTACGTTGAGACCAATAGGCAGCACCACTAGCCGCAAGTAGTTCCAAAACATGCGCCACTGCGTGAAGAAGTATTCGTACCAGGAGAGGCCGCGAAGGCCGAAGCCCGCCGTGGTAGCGGTGCCGAGTGTCTTCACGACGAAGCGCAGACCGAGAACGGCCGCGGCAACCAATGGCGCATACAGGCGCCAGTTCGATTTGATGCCGCGCAAAGGACCATCGGGATGAAAGAACAGGTCGGCGAGAAGAAAGACGGCGGGAATCACGGCGACGTGCTCCTTGGTCAAAACAGCGGCGCCGAAAAGTGCAATCACAACCGCCGAGCGCTGCCATGTAATGGCCGGCCGCGGCCGCGTAAGAAACACGAGAAGCGCGGCGTAGGCGGGCAGCACGCTCAGCACTTCGGAACGGCTCGAAACATAGGCGACCGATTCTGTCTGCACCGGATGCAGGAGGAAGAGCGCGGCCCCGGCGAGCGGCGCCAGTTCCTGCCGCCAGCCACTTTCCTGCGATCCACTTGCCACGCGCAAAAGCCGCCGCAGAATGAAAAATACCAGGACGGCGTTTATCCAGTGCAGAAAGACGTTCACCATGTGATACGACGACGTCTCAGTTCCGGAGATCTGATAGTTGATGTAAAAACTGAAGTTGAGCAGGGGCCGTACGTTGTTCAACCAATGCCGGAGACGGAACTCCGCCACGTCGGGCCTGCCAAAGAGCTGATATGTATCGTCGAGCAGGAAAGGGCCGTTCATCGCCGGCGAGTAGACCTCGAAAACAAGCGCGAGGCTGCCGAATGCAAGCAGCAAGATTTGCCAGGCCTGCCATCCGGTTTTTTCGCGCGCCGCCGGAGAAGGGGTCTCCGGTTTGCCGCGTTGCTTCCTAGGACCGGCCATCTTCGACATTTTCCAATCGGAATTCGAGAATTGCGACGCGTTGCGCGAGGGCAATGTTGGCGTCGCGCAAGTGGGAAATGATGACCGAGAACCGGTAAAACACGACTAAGAAAACTCCCGTGACAAGAAAGAGCAGCACAGTTGGCGGATCCTGAATGCCCGCCCAGACCGCGATCCACCGCAGCACATTGGGCACCTGCGCGAGGACTAGGAGAATCACTGCCGCGGCGAGCCAACTGACCGAATACTCGACGCGTATGTGCGCACGCCGCAACGAAACAATCACGATGGCAATTAGCGCAACGGCGAGCAGCGTAGTGATGAGCAGCAGGCGTTCCAAGAGCTTCACCTCCAGCGGCGGCGGTCAAAGATGAGGATATTGACCAGCACGCCCAGCATGACATGGACGAGATAATAAATCGATTTAACGGCGGTGATGGTGCTGCGGCCGGTCCTGCGCGGGCGAATAGAAACCGGCACCTCGACGAATTGGAATGCGCGGCGGCGGAGCACCACGAGGGCTTCGATCTCCGGATATTCAAGCGGAAAGCTTCTGCTGAATACTTCGAGCGCCTCGCGATTTACGGCGACAAAACCGGAAGTCGGATCACGCACCGTCTTGCCGAGTATGGGACGCAGGCAGGCGCGGAAGAGACGGATACCCAAGCCGCGAAGACGACTGGTGTAACCACCGTTGGATTCGACGAAGCGCGATCCAATGGCCATCTGAACATTCGGACGGCTGACGGCGTCAATCATGGCCGGAATGAAGGTTGGATCATGCTGGCCGTCTCCATCGATGCGCACTACGTACTCGAATCCGAGTTCGAAGGCGAGGCGGTAGCCGGCCTGCAAGGCGCCACCAAGTCCCAAATGATGCGGCAGCCGCAGCACGCGCGCATGATGCAGTTTGGCGATTGCGGCGGTAGAGTCCTGCGATCCATCGTCGACGACAAGTACCGGTAGACGGGGAAACAGCGACAGCACTTCATCGATCACCCCGCCAATGGCGCCTTCTTCGTTCCGCGCGGGTACCAGGATGAGCGCACGCCCTTCACTGAGTATCGGGTTCACTGCGCGGCCACCTGTTCCGGGGAAATGACGAAGCGCTTCGCGATCGCGGCGAACTGCGTAGACGAAATGCGCGCATTACGGCGGGTGTGGCTTCGTTTTGCCAACAGGTCGGGTAGAGCGGCCAGGAGCGCCAAGTGGGCCTTGACGACGAACCACGCAAGGCTTAGGGAGCCAGCACCCGTGCGCGTGAATTCGGCGGCGGCGCCGGAGCCTGATTGTATCGAGACGAGATGAGCCCAGTAGCGGGCAAGCGCGGCGAACGGAACGCGCCACAACATACGAGCAGGAAATGTTTTGACGACAAGACGCAGGCGGTTGCGTTCGACAAGGTAGGCTTTCAAGGGCGATGCCCGTCCGGCAGAGTGCGAATATTGATGGTCAACGCGAGCTTCGGGGACATACACGCAACTCCAACCGGCCCATCGGGCGCGAAGACCGAGGTCGGAATCCTCGCAGTAGAGGAAGAACTTTTCGTCGAAACCACCGAGTGTGTCGAATAATTCGCGGCGATACAAGGCAGCTGAGCCACTAGGGCACAGCACTTCTTCCTGCTGAACGAATGCCGTTTCGGGTGCACGATGGCCGCGTTGTTTCGACGAGCCATCGGCGCAAAGAAGCATGCCAGCCGAATCCAGCGTGTGGGTACCCGCCAGCAAAACACGGCTTGCAGCCATACCGGCCGCGGGCGTGT
>Ga0075421_100007215_pt1 | contig 13608 bp, 10 predicted proteins | sample SoiMetdeltSBSDD5_FD_75292 | JGI IMG/M metagenome (GOLD analysis project Ga0075421, IMG submission 75292) | Bulk soil microbial communities from a Populus tree surrounding site in Tennessee, USA - Soil MetaG P. deltoides SBSDD5 | ecosystem: Environmental > Terrestrial > Soil > Tree plantation...
ATGTCCGTGCCCGGATTCTGCTGGTAGAAGCCGGAGGCCTTGACCTTCTCGTAGCCGGCGATGGTCACGGGGAGGAAGCCGGTGTCGGTGTGCCACTTCGCCACGACGTCGGGCTGGCTGATGAAGCGGAAGAACTCGGCCACGCCCTTGTACTCCTCGGGCTTCCGCGTGGGCGAGGTCATCACCCAGAAGCTGGCGCCGCCGATGATGGAGTTCTTCGGCGCGTTGGGCGTCCCCGGCCAGTAGGGCAGCATGGCCGCGCCCCACTCGAACTTGGCCTCGCGCAGGATCCGGGCGCGGAGCCCGGACGAGGCGTGGATCATGGCGCACTCGCCCGAGGGGAAGAGCGCGTCCCCGGCGCCGTCACGCCCCCCGTACTTGAAGGTGCCGTCCTTCTGCATGTCGATGAGGTTCTGGACGTGCTTCACGTGTAGCGGGCTGTTGATCTTGAGCTCGGCGTCGAGCCCCGCCATGCCGTTGGCCTTGGTGGCGAGGGGCACGTCGTGGATGGCGCTGAACTGCTCGAACTGCGCCCATGTCGGCCAGGCGGTGGTGAAGGCGCACGGCGCCGCGCTCGCCGCCTTGATCTTCTTGGCCGCCGCGATGAGATCGGGCCAGGTCTGGGGCGGCTTGGCGGGATCGAGGCCCGCCTTCTTGAAGGCGTCCTTGTTGTAGAACATGATCGTGGTCGAGCTGTTGAACGGCATCGACACCATGCGGCCGTCGGGCAGGCTGTAGTACCCCTTCACCGCGGGGACGTACGCGTTCGGGTCGAACGTGACCCCCGTCTCCTTCATGAGCTCGTGCACCGGCTTGACGGCGCCCCGCGCGGCCATCATGGTCGCGGTGCCGACCTCGAACATCTGCACGATGTGCGGCGCGTTGCCGGCCCGGAAGGCGGCGATGGCCCCCACCATGGTCTCGGGGTAGGAGCCCTTGAAGCTCGGGTTCACCTGGTACTGGGTCTGGGAGGCGTTGAAATCCGCCACGATCTTCTCGATCAGCCCGCCCAGCGGCTGCCCCAGACCGTACCAGAACTCGATCTGGACGCGCGATTGCGCGCCGGACGGCAGCACGGCGGTGACGATGGCGACGGCCAGGACGAGGCCCACGAGGAGCGCCGAGTGTCTACGGGTCATGCCGGTTCCCCCTTGCTGGCTGGGTTCAGTGTGAGCACCGGTGGTCGCACTTGCCGGCCGGCTCCGGCGCGTATTCTAATGCAGGCGTGGCGACGGGGCAATCATGCCACGCACCTGTTGCGGCGCTATTACGCGCGATGCCGGAAGCGGTGGGAGCGGTCGACGTACTTCTGGTAGGCCTCGAGCTCGGCGTCGAGCCGGCGGGTCGACCAGCCCGCCACCTCGGCCATGCGCCGGCCGATCAGCTCCGCGCAGTCGAGCCCCTGGCAGAGGCTCTGCCCGATGGCGGTGCGCCGGATGAGAAAGTCCTGCAGCGACACCGCCATCTCGTCCCGCAGCGCCTGATGGAGCTGGGCGACGATCTCGGGATTGGAGGGGCAGAGGCGCTCGGTGCCGTCGGGGACTTTCTTGGCGAGCTCGAGGACGCGCGAGTAGCCACGTCCGTAGGTATCCACCAGGACCTGCAGGGTCTCGCGGGGGAGCCCGGTCGCCGCCATCTCCGCGGAGACGTCCATCCAGGCCCGCGTCTCGAGCTTGGCCACGTCCTCGTCGAGGCCGTCGAGGCTCAGGCGAGACGAGACCGAGGGCCGGCGCCGCCCGAGGCGCGCGGTCACGACGTCGCCCACCTCCTCGGCGAGGCTCCGGAAACACGTGAGCTTGGTGCCCGTGATCGACATGAGCCGCCCTTCCGGGCCCTCCTGCACCACCCGGTGGTCGCGGGACACCTTGGTGGGGGCGCCGTCGTCGAAGGCGAGCGGCCGTACCCCAGCATAGGTGTAGGCCACGTGGTCCAGGCTCACGCGCGGATCGGGCAGCACCCGGCGCACGGCGCCGAGGAGATACTCCACCTCGTCGCGGGTGGCCCACAGCCGGTCGGGGTCGCCGTCGAAGTCGCTGTCGGTGGTGCCCACCAGGGAGAACTCCCGCCACGGGATCACGAAGATCATCCGCTCGTCGGAGTCCGAGGAGAGATAGACGGCGCGCTCGGTCAAGCGGGGAAGGAGACAGTGGATGCCCTTGGTCGTCCGCAGCACGCGCGGGGTGGCCTTGGTGAGCCCGGCGAGCTCGCGCACGCGATCCACCCAGGGGCCCGACGCGTTCACCACCACCGACGCGCGCACGGCGAAGACCTGGTCGGTGAGGAGGTCGCGCACTCGCACCCCGTCCATCCCGCGCGAGCCCGTCACGAACTCCTCGACCTGGCAATAGTTGTGGACGCGGGCGCCGTGGCGGGCGGCCGAGAGCACGTTCTCCAGGCACATCCGCTCGGGATAGAGGAGCAGATCGTCGAAGTAGTAGCCGGCCCCCTTGAGGTCCTCGGCGCGGATATTGGGCTCGAGCGCGAGGGTGTCCACCGCTCGCAGCACGCGGTAGCGCTCGGTGGCCTTGCCGGGGGTGAGGAGATCGTAGAGCCACATCCCCAGCCGCACGAGGATGAGGCCGCGCCGGCTCCCGCGATAGACGGGCACCAGGAACGGCAGCGGCCGCACGAGATGGGGCGCCACTCGCTCCAGCGTTTTCCGCTCGCGCAGCGATTCCCGCACCAGCTTGAAGTCGCCCAGCTCGAGGTAGCGCAGGCCGCCGTGGATCAGCTTGGAGGACTTCGACGAGGTGCCGGAGGCGAAGTCGCCCTTCTCGAAGAGCGCCACCGAGGCGCCGCGCAGCGCGAGGTCGCGCGCCACGCCCGCTCCCGCCATGCCGCCGCCGATCACGACGGCGTCGAACGGCGTCTGCTCGATTCCCGCGAGGCGACTCTGAATCATGATTGGAGCAGGTCTGCTACGGATCGTACCACGTGGTCTGGAGCGAGGGCGGCGATTCGGGGGTCGTCGGGCCGCGTGACGCCGCTCAGCACGAGGATGGCGGCGAGCCCGCTGCGCCGGGCCATCGCGACGTCGGTCTCGATACGGTCGCCCACCATGGCGGTGTCACGCGCGGACACCCCGAGAGCGGCGAGGGCGACCTCGAGGATGATCGGCGACGGCTTGCCCACGATGGCCTCGACCCGCCGGTCCGTCACCGCCTCCACGGCCGCGATCATGCCCGCGCAGTCCGGGATCTCCCCGCCCTCGACCGGGCAGGTGCGGTCCGGATTGGTGGCGATGAGGCGGGCGCCACCCTTCACCGCCTGCAGGGCGGTGTCGAGCTTGGCGTACGTAAAGGTGCGGTCGAAGGCGATCACCACCCAGCGCACGCGCGCGTCGTCCCGCACCTCGAAGCCGTGCTCGCGCATCTCGGCGAGCATGGGGGGCTCGCCGATGACGAAGACGGGGGCGCCGGGATCGATGCCCCGGAGATGACGGGCGAGGACGAGGGAGGAATTGATGACCTCGTCGGGCGCGGCGGCGATCCCGAGCCGGGTGAGCTTGCGGGCATAGTCGGCCCGGGTCTCGAGGGGCTTGTTGGAGAGGAAGGCGACCCGGCGCCCCTCCGCCCGGAGCGCGGCGACGACCGTGTCGGCTCCGGGGACGAGCCCCTCCCCCACGTAGATGGTGCCGTCCAGGTCGAACAGCCATCCGCGGTACGGCAGCCGGATGGCCATCCCGCTACACGCAGGGCACGCTAGCGGAGGAGGGGCGCGAGGGCGGTCTGCGCGAGATCGAGATACGGGGCGGGCATCACGCCCAGCCAGATCACGCCGCAGAGCGCGACGAAGACGGCGAGGGTTCCCGCCAGCGAGGGCGACACGTCGGTGGGGGCGCCCTCGGGCTCGCGCATGTACATGACCACGACGATCCGGAGGTAGTAGTAGGCCGCGACCGCGGAGTTGAGCACGCCGATCACCGCCAGCCAGATGTAGCCGGCGCGGACGGCGGCGCCGAAGAGGTAGAACTTCCCCACGAAGCCGGCGGTCGGCGGAATGCCGATCAGCGAGAGGAGGAAGATCGTCAGGACCAGCGCCATCACCGGATGCCGACTGGCGAGCCCGGCGAGATCGCCGACCTCCACCGCCTCCCGCCCGTTGCGCTCGAGGAGAAGGATCACCCCGAAGGCGCCCGCGGTGGTGAAGGTGTAGACGAGGAGGTAGAAGAGCACGCTCGCGTTGCCCAGGGAGCCGCCCGCCACCACCCCCACCAGGATGTAGCCCACGTGGGCAATGGACGAGTACGCCAGCATGCGCTTGACGTTCTGCTGCGCGATCGCCACCACGTTGCCCAGCGTCATGCTCAGCACGGCGAGGCCCCAGAGGAGCAGGGCCCACTCGGCCTGGGCCGGCCGCAGCGCGCTCAGGAGCACCCGCAGGAGCGCGGCGAACGCCGCCGCCTTGGAGCCGGTGGCGATGAGGGTGGTAATCGAGGTCGGCGCGCCCTGGTACACGTCGGACGCCCACATGTGAAAGGGCACCGAGGAGATCTTGAAGCCGAAGCCCACCACGAGGAGGCCGAAGCCCACGAGGAGGAGCGGATCGCGCCCGGCTCCGCTGGCGAGGGCGACGCCGATGCGGTCCAGGTTCGTGGACCCGGCCGCCCCGAAGATGAGCGCGATGCCGTAGAGGAAGAAGCCGGACGCGAAGGCGCCGAGGAGGAAGTACTTCATCGACGCCTCGGCCGACTCGATCCGGCTCTTGAACGTCCCCGCCAGCACGTACAGGGCGAGGGACATCGTCTCCAGCCCGAGGAACACGATGATGAGGTCCCCTGCGCTCGCCATCAGGGTCATGCCCACCGCGGAGAGGAGCACGAGGATGTAGAACTCGCCCGACTCCGCGCCCTGCCGGCGTACGTAGTCCAGCGAGAGGAGGAGGACAAGGCCCACCGCGAAGCCGATGACCAGGTTGAAGAAGATCGCGAAGCCGTCGAGGACCACCATGCCCTTGAAGGCCTGCTCGTCGGCGCCCCAGAGGTAGAGCGAGGCCACCAGCGAGAGCACCACCCCGGCGAGGCCGACCACGCCCAGGTGCTCCTTCCGGTGGCGCGGGGGCAGGAGGTCGATCACCAGCAGCACGAGCGCGGTCACGGAGAGGATGAGCACGGGCCCGATGGCCCGGAGGCTGATCACGGGAGGGACGAGCGCGGGCAGCATGGCGATTAGCGCGCGGCGAGGGCTGCCGTGGCGGCAGCTTTTGCCTGGACCTGGCTCACGAGGGCCTGCACGCTCGCCTCCGTCAGCCCGAGGAACGGCGCCGGGTAGACGCCGATCCACACGATGAAGAGGAGCACGGGCGCCAGCACCACCCACTCGCGCGGGGTGAGGTCGGTGAGCCGGCGATTCTCCTCACGCGTGACCTCCCCGAAGACGACGCGCTGGTACATCCACAACATGTAGACGGCGGCGAAGATGATGCCGGTGGTGGCGAGGGCGGCCACCGGCCGATTCCACTGGAAGGCGCCGACGAGAATGAGGAACTCGCCCACGAACCCGTTGAGGCCCGGAAGGCCGATGGACGAGAAGGTGACGATCATGAACAGCACGCTGAAGGCGGGCATCACCTTCCACAGCCCCCCGAAGTCCACGATGAGGCGCGTGTGGCGCCGCTCGTAGATCATGCCGACGAGGAGAAAGAGGGCCCCGGTGCTGAGACCGTGGTTCACCATCTGGATGATGCCGCCCACGATGCCCTGAGCATTGAGGACGAACACACCCAGCATCACGAAGCCGAGATGGCTCACGCTGGAGTACGCCACCAGCTTCTTGATGTCGGGCTGCACGGTGGACACCCACGCCCCGTAGATGATGCCGATGACGGCCAAGGCGATGATCCAGGGAGCGAAGGTGAGGCTCGCCTGCGGGAAGAGGGGCAGGCAAAAGCGGAGGAAGCCGTAGGTCCCCATCTTCAGGAGCACGCCGGCGAGGATGACGCTGCCCGGCGTAGGCGCCTCCACGTGGGCATCGGGCAGCCACGTGTGGAAGGGGAACATCGGCACCTTGATCGCGAAGGCGAGCGCGAAGGCGAGGAAGAGGAGGTTCTGCGTCCGCCCCCCCGGCATCACGTACTGCGCGAGCACGGGCACGTCGAACGTGTAGTTGCCGGTGGCGGCGCCATGCTGGAAGAAGAGGGCGAGGATCGCCACCAGCATGAGGAGGGAGCCGGCGAGGGTGTAGAGCACGAACTTCACCGCCGCGTAGACGCGGTTCGCGCCCCCCCAGACCCCGATGATGAGGTACATCGGGATCAGCATGGCTTCCCAGAAGACGTAGAAGAGGAAGAGGTCCAGGGCCACGAACACCCCGATCATCCCCGTCTCCAGCAGCAGCATGGTGACGGCGAACTCCTTCCACCGCTTCTCGATCGCGTGCCAGGACGACAGGAGGGTCAGCGGCATCAGGAAGGTCGTGAGGAGCACGAGGAGCAGGCTGATGCCGTCCACGCCCAGGTGGTACGAGATGCCGAGGGACGGCATCCAGGGCCGGCGTTCCTGGAATTGATAGTCCGCCACCCGCGCGTCGAAGCCCGTGTAGAGCGGCAGGGAGACGAGGAAGGTGAGCACGGCCACCGCGAGGGCCGCCCGCTTCACCGTCTCGTCGCGGTCGCCCCGCGGCATGAGCGCGATGATCAGCGCGCCCAGCGCGGGGAGGAACACGACGAGGGACAGCGTCATCCCGGTCACCGGGGCACGCGCGTATAGAGGAAGGCGACCACCGCGAGGGCGCCGAGCAGCATGCCGAGCGCGTAGTTCATCACGAAGCCGGTCTGCACCCGCCGGAGGGCGCGCGCCCAGCCCACCACCGCGTTCCCCACGCCGTTGACGATGCCGTCGATCACCCCGAGGTCGAACACCCGCGCGCACCAGAGGTAGAGCCGGTAGGAGGGCCGCACGAAGATGGCGTCGTAGAGCTCGTCCACGTAGTACTTGTTCAGCAGCAGGGTGTGGAGCGCGCTCCGCGGCGCGCCGATCTCCTCGGCGCGGACGGGGCGGCGCCCGTAGGCGAGCCAGGCGAACAACACGCCGGCCACCGCCACCACGATGGAGACGAGGATCAGCACCTTGCCGGCGGCGCCGTGGTCGGCGGCGTGATGCGGCAGGACCGGCGCGAGGAAGCGGTCGAAGGGCGTGCCGTGGGACGACGGGGCCCCGAGGGCGATGCCCGCCACCACCGTGAGGATGGCGAGCAGGGTGAGGGGCAGCGTCATCACCGCGGGCGACTCGTGCACGTGGCGGCGCGCCTCCTGACTCATGCGGGGAGCCCCGAAGAAGGCGAGGAAGACGAGGCGGAAGGTGTAGAAGGCGGTGAGGAAGGCGCCGGCGAGCAGGATGAGGAAGAGCACGAGCCGGCCGTCGAAGAAGGTGGCTGCGAGGATCTCGTCCTTCGAGAAGAAGCCGGCGAGCGGCGGCACCCCCGCGAGGCCAAGCGCTCCGATGAGGAACGTGATGGTGGTGGTGAGCATCTTCGACTTGAGCCCGCCCATGCGGCGCAGGTCTTGCTCGCCGTTCAGGCCGTGGATGACGCTGCCCGCCCCCAGGAAGAGGAGCGCCTTGAAGAAGGCGTGGGTGACGAGGTGGAAGATGCCCGCCGCGTAGGCTCCCACGCCGACGCCCACGAACATGTAGCCGAGCTGGCTGATGGTGGAGTAGGCGAGCACGCGCTTGATGTCGGTCTGGGCCAGCGCGATGGTCGCCGCGAAGACCGCGGTGAGGCCACCCACCCACGCCACCACGTCGAGCGCGACGGGCGACATCTCGAAGAGCTTGTGGCAGCGCGCCACCATGTATACCCCCGCCGTCACCATGGTGGCGGCGTGGATGAGGGCGGAGACCGGGGTGGGCCCCTCCATGGCATCGGGCAGCCACGTGTAGAGCGGGCCCTGCGCGGACTTGCCGCAGGCGCCCATGAAGAGGAGCAGCGCGATGGCAGTGTAGGTGCCGGCGGCGACGGTGGTGTCAGCCTTGGCGAAGACGGCGCCGTAGTCGAGGGTGCCGAAGGTGACCCAGATCAGCATGACGCCCAGCCCGAAGCCGAGGTCCCCTACCCGGTTCACGATGAAGGCCTTCTTGCCCGCGTCCGCCGCCGACTTCTTCTCGTACCAGAAGCCGATGAGGAGATACGAGCAGAGGCCCACCGCCTCCCAGAAGACGTAGAGGACGAGGAAGTTCCCGGCGAGGACCAGCATCACCATCGAGAACACGAAGAGGTTCAGGTAGGTGAAAAAGCGCGCGTAGCCCGGGTCGCCGTGCATGTAGCCGGCGGAGTAGAGATGGATGAGGAAGCCCACCCCTGTGACGACGAGCAGCATCACCGCGGAGAGCTGATCTACCTGGGCGACGAGAGCGGCCTTGAACGTGCCCGCGGTGATCCACGGGAAGAGCTCGCCGACGTAGGTCTCGCCCGCCCACACCCGCGCGAACACCGCGCACGACGCGAGGAAGGCGGCGCCCAGCGCGGGGATGGCGATCCAGTGGGCGCGGTGCCCGATGACACGGCCGAAGAGGGCGTTGACCACGCTCCCGAGGAGCGGGAAGAGCGGGATCAGCCAGACGAGGCGTGACATGGTTGTGCTTTTGGGAACAAACCCGCATCACTCTATCCAAAGGGGTACCGGGTGTCAACCTAAGCCGGGCTCGACGTGGGCGAAGTACGCGAAGGGGATGAGGTAGAAGAGCAGGCAGTGGCCCGAAGCGACGCGCAGGGCCCCCGCCTCCGCGAGCACGGACAGGGCGAAGTTGAGCAGCGCGTAGGCGACGGTGGCGGCGACGAGGCGGCGGAGGGGCGGCGGCACGCGGCCGATGAGGCCGCGCCAGTCGTAAACCTCGACCCGGCGCCACGCGCGCGTGGGGGCGGCGAGGCGGCGCAGGCGCGCCAGCATCACGACGAGGAGGATCAGCGCGCCCGCGAAGAGGGCCACGATCACGGCGTCGGGCACGCGCGCGCCCAGCGGCGTGAAGCTGGCGAGATGCGCGAGCGCGCTCAGCGCGACGCCCGCCGCCGACGCCGCGCGACACACGCGCCCCGACATGGCTCCTTCTACCACGAAAATTGACGCCCCGACGGGGGCGCCGGTATGATCCCGAGGTGGCCCGTGTCGGTGCGAAGTTCTGGTTCTACCTGATCCTCCTTCCCGCCCTCCTCATCGTGGCGGGGGTGTCCGTCCTCGCGTGGCGGCAGACCGTCCCCGGCGTCCGCGCCGACATCGTCCCCGCGCCCCGCTTTCTCGGCGTGAAGACGCCCCTCACCGTTCAGCTGCGCGCGGAGCGGGGCACGGTGGTGAGCGCCGAGCTCCGCCTCGTCCAGGGCCAGGGGCGCGTCGTGCTCGCTAACCAATCGTTCTCGGGCGGCGGCCGGGAGCAGAAGATCGACCTCACCGTGGACGGCCGGAGCACCGGGCTGCGCGAGGGGCAGGCCACGCTCGAAGTGCGCGCCCGCGACGACTTCTGGCGGCTGCTCCGTGTCGACGACCGGCCCGTGCTCACCGTGCCCGTCACGCTCGACTTCACGCCCCCGACCCTCGAGGTGCTCGCCTTCACGCGCTATCTCGCGCAGGGCGGCGTCGGGCTCGTCGCCTTCCGCTCAAGGGGCGCCACCCGGGTGGGCGTGAACGCGGGCGGGCTCTTCTACCCCGCGTTCCCCGCGGGCCCGCAGGATTCCGGGGTGCTGGTGTCCCTTCTCGCGCTGTCCTGGGACGCGCCCCGCGGCGCCGGCGTGAGCGTGCTCGCCCAGGACGAGGCGGGCAACGCGGTGTCGCGCGCCATCGCCGCCGAGATCAAGCCGCGCCGCTTTCCCTCGGACCTGATCGAGCTCAAGGAGGACTTCCTACACCAGAAGGTGGGCGAGCTCCTGCCCGAGCAGGCCCAGGCGCAGGGCGACGCCCTCGTGGCCGCCTTCCTCCGCGTCAACCGCGATCAGCGCAAGGCCGCCGAGCAGAAGAAGCGCGAGCTCGCCACGCGCACCCAGCCGCGCCCCCTCTGGGAGGGCGCCTTCGTCCAGCCGCACAACACCAAGGTCTTCTCGAACTTCGCGGAGACGCGCACCTATCGCTTCGCCGGCCGGGACATCGACACCCAGGTGCACCTGGGCTACGACCTCGCCTCCCTGAAGCACAGCCCGGTGCCGGCGGCGAACGCGGGGGTCGTCGTCCACGCCGCGCCCCTCACCATCTACGGCAACACGGTGGTCCTGGATCACGGCTGGGGCCTGATGACGCTCTACGCGCACCTCTCCTCGCTGGCCGTGAAGGAAGGCGACCGCGTCACGAAGGGACAGGAGCTCGGCCGCACCGGCACCACCGGCCTCGCGGTGGGCGACCATCTGCACTACGAGGTCCTCGTCCACGGCATCTCGGTCACGCCGTTGGAGTGGTGGGACGGCCGCTGGATCCGCGACCACATCGGCAAGCCCCTGCGCGAGGCCAATCTGCCCGCCACCCTCGCCGGCCCCGCCCCCGCCGCCGACGACGACCGCGGCCCCGCGAGAAGGTCCCGCCGCGCCCGCTAGCCGCCCGGCTGCCCCATCATCCGGCGGGGCAGCCACAGGGCGAGGTCGGGCACCAGGAAGAGGATCACCACGAGCAGGATCATGATGATCACGAACGGCGTGGAGCCGACGGCGATGTCCCGCATGCGGCTGCCGCGCGCGATGCCCTGGATGACGAAGAGGTTGATGCCGACGGGCGGCGTGATGAAGCCCATCTCGAGCCACACGATCATGACGATCCCGAACCACACGGGGTCGAAGCCGAGCCCGGTGACGAGCGGGAACAGAATCGGCAGCATGATGATCATCACCGACAGCTCCTCGAGCGCGTAGGCGATGGCGATGAGCAGGGCGAAGATGAGGGCGAAGACCATCCACGGGGCGAGGTTCAACCCGGTCACGAGACCCAGCAGCGCCTTGGGCGCCCCCAGCAGCGCGATCACGTGGGAGAAGATCGAGGCGAAGATGATGATGAGCATGATGAACGCGGTGGTGCGCACGGTCTCGTGGAAGGCCCGCGTCAGCCCCGCCCAGCGCAGACGGCCCACCGTCACCGCGAGCACGAGGCTCACCGACACGCCCAGCGCGGCCGCCTCCGTGGGCGTGACGATCCCCAGATACATCGAGCCCAGCACCACCGCGATCAGGAGGACGATGGGCGCCACCTCGATGAGCGAGCGGAGCCGCTCCCGCAGGGGCGCGCGTGCTTCGTCTCCGCGGGGCGCGCGCTCCGGGAAGACCATCGCGTAGCCGACGATGTAGACGGCGAAGAGGAGGCCGAGCAGGATGCCGGGGAGGATGCCCGCCATGTAGAGCTGACCCACCGAGGTCTCCGTCATCACCCCGAAGATGATCATGGGGATGGACGGCGGGATCAGGATGCCGAGCGTGCCGCCGGCGGCGAGCGAGCCGTAGATGAGGGGCTTGTGATAGCCGCGGCTCTCCATCTCGGGAATGGCGATCATGCCGATGGTGGCGGCGGTGGCGACGCTCGAGCCCGACACCGCCGCGAAGATCGCGCAGGCGGCCACGCTCGCCACCGCGAGCCCGCCGGGCAGGAAGCCCACCCACTGTGCCACCGCCGCGTAGAGCGACTGGCCGATCCCCGAGTGGAGCAGGATCGCGCTCATGAACACGAAGAGCGGCACCGCGACGAACGAGTAGCTCGAGGCGTTCGACCACGCGACCGAGCCGACCACGCCCAGGCCGACCGTCCAGCCCTTGAGCCAAAGCAAGCCGACGAGCCCCACCACGCCCAGCGAGAACGCGATCTCGAGCCCGAGCGCGAAGAGAAGGAAGAGCAGGGCGAGGAGAACGGTGCCGATGAGGGCTTCGCTCACCCTCTCTCCTCCGCGGGCGAGACCTCTTCGCGCCGGGCCCGGGGGCCAAGGGCGACGCGGAGCTGCCGGACGAGGAGGGCCAGCATGGCCGCCGCCATCAGGGCCAGCCCGGTGGGGATGAAGAGCATCGCCGGCCAGAGCGGATAGAGCATCACCGCCGAGACCCGCTGATAGCGATGCGCGGTGAGCACCGACTGGGTGGTTACCCAGCAGACCACCCCGAGCAGGAGCAGGCCCACGACGAGCGTGACCACTCGGAGCCAGGCCCGCACGGGCCCGCTGAGATGGGAGGTCAGCAGGTCGACGCGGATGTGCGCGCCGCCCCGGAAGGCGTGCGCACATCCCCAGAACACGATCAGCACCTGCAGGAAGCCGGCGATCTCGTCGACGCCGAGCAGCGGCTGATTGAGGAAGTACCGCCGCAGGACGTCGAGGGTGGTCGCCCCCGCGATGACGAGGGTGGCGAGCCCGCCGAGGAAGGACGCCGCCTTGGCGACCCTCCCGATCACCGACCGAGGGCCTTGAGGGCCTGCTCCATTCCGCGCTTACCGTCGGCGCCGCTCCGGGTGAGCCAGGTATCCCACGCGGCGCGCGACGCCGTGCGGGCCTTCTCGATCTCTTCCTTCGAGGGGTTCACCACCGTCATGCCGATCTCGGGAAAGCGCTTGAGGGCGCGCTCCTCGAAGGCCTTGGCGTCCTCCCATTCCTTGTCCTCGAAGCGCACCTCCTTGAGGGCGTCGAGCACGATCTGCTGGAGGTCCTTGGGGAGCCCGTCCCACGCCTTCTGATTGGTGACGAGCCACTCGCTGGAGGCCCCCGCGAGGAACCAGTAGTTGATGACCTTGGAGACCTCGAAGAACTTCATCGGCTCGGCGTTGGTGGCGGAGGTGATGGCCCCGTCCACCGTCTTCTTCTCGAGCGCGGTGTAGAGCTCGCCGAAGGCGATGTTCACGGGCACGCCGCCCAGGGTCCGCGTGATGTTCGCGGTGTCCGCCCCGTAGACCCGGATCTTTTTCCCCTTCCAGTCGGCGACGGTTCGGATGGGCTGGTGCGAGAACACCTGCTGCGACGGCCAGGCGTGGGCGGTGAGGAGCTTGAGCCCCTTCTTGCCGAGCTGCTCGGCGAAGAAGGGCTTCAGCGCCTGCTGGGCCTTGCGGTGCTCGTCGAGGCTGGAGGTCATGAAGGGCAGCTCGAGGACGCCCAGCTCGAGCAGGACGTCGGTGAGATAGCCGGACAGGACCGGCCCGATCTCCGACCGTCCATCGAGCAGCGAGGGCAGGATCTCCTGCTGCGGATAGAGCGAGGAAGCGGGGTGGACGCGGATCTCCATCCGCCCGCCCGACTTCTCCTTCACCTTGGCGGCAAAGGCGTTCAGGTTCACCGTGTGGTAGTAGGTCGGGGCCGCCACGTGCGGAAGGTTCCAGACGATGGGCTTGGCCTGCGCTCCCGCCGGAGCCGGCGCGAGCGCCGCGCCGCTCATGCCGAGGGCTACCAGGATCGTCACCACGCTCAGACTCGCCAGCCTCTTCATCGAGCGCTCCTTTCGTTCACGTCGGGACGGGAAACGAGGCGCATCGCCAATGGACGCGCCGGGAGCATACGCCAGGACATCGCTCGCGCGCAATGCGGCGGGCCCGGAGGCGCGGTGGGGTCTTAGGGGAGGGTCAGCGGCCGTCGGCGACGGGCTCGTCGCCCGCCCCGAGCACCCGCGACAGCGCGCGCGCCGCGTCCTTCAAGAGCTTGCTGAAGCGCGCCAGGCTCGGCGTGATGCGCACGGTGGG
>Ga0075421_100007216_pt1 | contig 13605 bp, 13 predicted proteins | sample SoiMetdeltSBSDD5_FD_75292 | JGI IMG/M metagenome (GOLD analysis project Ga0075421, IMG submission 75292) | Bulk soil microbial communities from a Populus tree surrounding site in Tennessee, USA - Soil MetaG P. deltoides SBSDD5 | ecosystem: Environmental > Terrestrial > Soil > Tree plantation...
CTGGTCGGTGGGAGCTTCTCGCTCGGCCAGCCTTCGGGCGGGAATTTCGGCACGTTCACGACCGACGGAACGCTCTCGATCGGCAGCGGCCGGACGGTCACGGTGTCGGGCGGCGTGCTGACGATTCCCAACGGAGCAATTATCACCGGGAGCGGCACTCTGTCATTGTCCGGGGCGACGGCCAATGTCACGCCCAACTTCAACACCAGCCTGACCGGGCTGACCCTTCTGAACTCGACCTGGAACGGGCCGGGGACGCTCACCAATCCGTTGGGGAAGACGCTGAATCTCCAGGCCAGTACGATCACGGCCCCGTTCGTGAACGGGGGCACCATGCTGGCGACGGGGACCAGCGCGCTCACGGGGACCGTCACGACCGGAGTGGGCGATTCGATCATCGTGCAGGGGAATGGGACGTTCGGGGCGGCGGTGTTGACGGTGAGCGGCGACCTGATCAACAACGGGGCGATCGTCCTCACCGACATCGTGTCGTCGTACGGGGCGACGCTGACGCTGTCCACCGGGACGCTGACCAATTCGACGCTGGCGACGATCGAAGCGCCGCTCGGCACGGGTGGCGACCGCACCATCAACGCCATCGTCGATAATCAGGGCACGATCACCGTCGGGACGGCCGCCGCGCGGAAGCTGACGATCGCGCCGCCGGGCGGTGGAGAGATCAACAACAGCGGCTCGATCGCGGTGAACAGCGGCACGCTGCAGGCGAGCCTGAACGGGACGAATCCGTTCGCCTCGAACTCGGGCTCGATCACGCTCACGGGCGGTGACTTCGCGTTGACACAGCCGTCGGGGGCGTCGGCCGGGCTGCTCGCGACTCCGGGCACGCTCGTGATCGGGAGCAGCCGGACGTTCAGCGTGACGGGGGGCGGCTTCCAGGTTCCCTTGGGCGGCGTGATCTCGGGTGCGGGCACGCTGGCGCTGTCCAGCGATTCCGCGGCCGTCACGCCCGATTTCAACACCGGGTCGACTCGCTTGAGTCTGTTGAACTCCGTGTGGCTCGGGTCGGGGAGCCTGACGAACGCCAGCGGAGTGACGCTCAACCTCCAGAACAGCGAGATCAACGCGGCGTTCGATAATCAGGGAACGCTGGTCGCGACGGGGACGAGCGTGCTTTCAGGGTCCGCCTCGACCACGTCGAGCTCGGTGATCCAGGTGCAGGGGAACGGCACGTTCGGAGCGGCGACGCTGCATGTGACGACATTCAGCGGCCTCACGAACAACGGGACCATCAACCTGACCGAGGTCGTCTCGAGCTACGGATCGACCCTGATCGTCGACAACGGGTTGATCAATGCCTCCGGCGGCCAGCTCCAGACGTTCACCGGCTTCCTTGGGCCACGCACGTTGACCGCGGACCTGACCAACAGCAGCGGCGCCACCGTGACCATCGCCCGCACGCTGACGCTGAATCAGCCCGCCGGCACGCACAGCAACGCGGGACTGATCCAGCTGGTGGGCGGAGACCTGATCGTGCAGTTCTCGAGCGGCCGTCCCGGGATCAGCAACACCGGCCTCATCGATGTCGGGACCAATACCATGAAAGTGTTCGGTCCGGCCAGCGCCTTCATCAATCAGGCCGGCGGCACGTTGCAAGGGTCGGGGATCTTCGATGTCAGCGGTACCAGTTTCATCACCAACGGCATCACGGTGGTCGGCAGCTCACCAGGGATCCTGAAGTTTGTGGGACCGTACATTCAGGGTCCGTCACCCAGCGTGCTCAAGGTGGAAATCGGAGGCAGCGGCGCTTCGCCGGGGACGGCGTACGATCAGCTCCAGGCGACCGACAATGTCGACCTGCAATTCGGCACGTTGGACGTCACGTCGATAGCGCCGGTCGCCGGGCAGATCTACACGATCATCACGGTGCCGGCGGGGAAGACGATCACCGGGGACTTCCAGTCGAAGATTGGACTGGGCTCATGTAGTGCCGCCGTCACTGGAACGGCGTATGTGATCGCGTGCTAGACCTTACTCCGCTGCTCACGCAGGAAAGAAGATCGGCCGCCGGGAATATCCCGGCGGCCGACGTGATCAGTCCCACAAAGTAGTTCTTCCTTTACAGTCGCAACCGCATGTCGATATCCAGCCAGATTGATCTCGGCGTGTCGACGAAGATCACGCGGTCAGCTTCGCGATGGATTACCATCTTGACCGGCGGACCCTTGCCTCGTCCCCGCCCGTGGTTGCCCGCCCGATACCACACGATCCGATCGGGACCCCGCTCTTCGATGCGAATCACTTCGAAGCCCTGACGCACGAGCACGTCGCGCGTCACGAGAATCGCGCGGTCGGTGGTCACGGCGTAACGCTTTGGGCCACGCCCCTGGCCTTGCAGCGGAAAAGCGACGAGGGCCAGCAGTGCGGCGGCCATTAGAGTCGGTTTCACGCGTCCCTTCATGGTCTCCCCTGGAATTGGGACTTCCTGAAGAGCCCCAGTTCCGGGTTTTGGTCACCCTCGGCGTCGTAAGTCGTTGGGACGTAACGGATCACTGGCCAGGCACCGCCATCTTTGAAAACCCTGCCGGGACGGCGAACAAGCTGTCCGGCAGACTCTTTCGCTCCAGGCTCCAGACTTCGACCCTGTACCCCCCCTCTTCGTCGAATTCCTGGGTCATGACCGCGGCGCCGTACTTGGCGACCAGCGCCCGGCTGCCCTGCGCGCCTTCGTCTTCCTGTCCGGCCATGCTGAGAAAACCGTTCATGAGCTGGCGTAGCCCGGCATCGTCGGTGGTCCAGATGCGCGAGACCTGATCGCCCTGCGTCACGCGGTATCCCGTGCAACGCAGGCCGTTGATCACCTGCGTGCGGCCCAGCGGCTCGATCTTCATGTCTTCCTGCTCTTCCGCGGCGGCTGCCCCGGGGGTGCGCAAGGACATCTCATAGTACGAACGCTTGCTCGGGGTCACCGTGCGCATCATGCCACTGGTCATGTCGAGGACCATGTATCCGGATCCCATCCCCGGCATCTCGAACGCCGCCGAACGGATGCGCCCGCCCTTCACCTGCATCACGTTCGTATTGGCGGCGCCACTGGCCTGCTCCAGCTGGGCCAGGCTCATGGCGAACAGCTTCTCGCGCGCGCGCTCGTCCGGCTCTTCGCCGATCTGTTCGGCCACGATGTCGGAGGCCAGGTGAACGGTCCGGATGGTGACGACGCCCTCGAATTGCTGGGCGGGCGCTCTGACGGCGATCCCGACCGTGGCGCAGGCGAGTACGGCGGCGATTCTGGCACGCGTCATGATGACCCCTATTTCAGGATGAGTTTGGCGATGGTGTTCAGCTGCATGTTGCTCGTGCCTTCGTAGATGGTCCCGATCTTCGCGTCGCGATAGAACTTCTCGACCGGGTACTCCTTGGTGTAGCCGTACCCGCCGAACAGCTCCACGCACACCGACGTGACGCGCTCGGCGACCTGAGACGAAAACAGCTTCGACATGGCGGCCTGCTGGGTGAATTCCCGGCCGGCGTCCTTGAGGCGCGCAGCGTTGTAGACCATCAACCGCGCTGCCTCGAGCTCGGTCGCCGCCTGGGCGAGCTGGAACTGCACGGCCTGGAACTCGGCGATCGGTTTGCCGAACTGCTTTCGCTCCTTCACGTACTTCCGGGCGGCGTCGAGTGCACCGCGCGCGACCCCGATCATCTGGGCGCCGATGCCGATCCGCCCCGTGTTGAGGGTCTCGATCGCGACCTTGTAGCCCTTCCCGACATCGCCCAGCACGTTCTCCGCCGGCACCTCGCAGCCGTCGAGGATCAGCTCCGTGGTGGACGAGGCGCGGATTCCGAGCTTGTCTTCCTTCTTGCCGACGCTGAATCCTTTGAAGCCGCGCTCGACGATGAAGGCCGTAATGCCTTTGTAGCCCTTGGCGAAATCGGTGTTGGCGAAGATCACGTAGACGCCCGCTTCGGCGCCGTTCGTGATCCACAGCTTGCGGCCGTCCAGGACCCACCCGCCCCCCGGGCCGCGGCACGTGGCCCTGGTCTGGAGCCCGAAGGCATCGGAGCCGGATTCGGGCTCGGAGAGGGCGTAGGCGCCGACGGTGTCGCGCGCGAGCCCCGGGAGATAGCGCTGCTTCTGGTCGTCCGAGGCCCACTGCAGCAGGGGCTCGATGACGAGCGTGTTCTGGACATCGACGAAGATCGCCGCGGAGGCATCGACCGCCGCCATCTCTTCCACGGCAAGCGCGGTCATGAACAGGCCGCCGCCGGCGCCCCCGAATTGCTCCGGGATCTCGATGCCCATGAGACCCAGCTCGAACAGCTTCGGGATCAGGATCGGATCGATCGCCGAGGCCTTTTCCATCGCCATGACGCGCGGGCGTATCTCGGCTTCGGCGAAGTCGTGGACCGCGTCGCGGAACATCCCTTCTTCTTCCGACAGGACGGTGAGCGGCGGCACGCCTAGCCTTTGGGGTTCGGGCCTACCAGCATCTCCCGGATGCCGCCCAGCGAAGCGAGCACGCCGGTGGCCTCGTAGGGCATATAGATGACCTTGTTGTTCTGCCCGCTCACCATCTCCTTCAGTGCCTCGAGGTAACGAATCGCAATCAGATAGCGGGCGGGGTCGCCGCCGGTGCCCTTGATGGCCTGGGTGATGCGCTCGATCGCCATGGCCTCGGCTTCGGCCACCTTGAGCCGCGCCGCCGCCTCGGCGTCGGCCTGCAGGATTCTCGCCTGCTTCACGCCCTCGGCCTTGTTGATTTCCGACTGCCGGATGCCCTCGGCCTCGAGGATCGCCGACTGCTTCTGGCCCTCGGCCGTGAGGATCGCGGCGCGCCGGTCGCGCTCGGCGCGCATCTGCTTTTCCATCGCGTCGCGGATGTCGCGCGGCGGATTGATGTCCTTCAGCTCGACGCGACCCACTTTGGCGCCCCACTTGTGGGTCGCATCGTCGAGGATCTCCCGCAGCTTGGTGTTGATGTGCTCGCGCGAGGACAGCACCTGGTCCAGGTCCAGCTCGCCGATCACGTTGCGCAACGTGGTCTGGGTCAGCTTCTCGATCGCGTCGGGAAGGTTCGCGATCTCGTACGCCGCGCGCACGGGGTCGGTCACCTGGAAGTAAATGAGCGCGTCGATCTCGACCACCACGTTGTCTTTGGTGATCACGTTCTGGCGCGGAAACACATACACGCTCTCGCGCAGGTCGATGGTGGTCGACCGATACCGCCGCGTCAGCGTCTCGCCGTTGGGCAGGCTGATCACCGAATGCCAGTCAATGGCCCGTGGCTGGTCGAAGAACGGCATGATGAGATTGATGCCGGAGGAGAGGGAGCGACTGTACTTGCCGAGCCGCTCGATCACCATCGTCTGCGCCTGGCGCACGACGACGATCGTACTCCGGACAATGACGATCGCGACCAGCGCGACCGCTCCAACGACGATCAGTCCTGTGTTCATCAGGTCAGGCCTCTTTCTCGACCACCAGAGTGCTGCCGTCTACCTGCACCACAATCACGCGCGTGCCCGGCTCGATCACCCCACCGCCCTCGAGCAGCGTGCCCCGCCAATCCTCCCCGTCCACCACCACCCGGCCGATACGGGTTACCGGATCGATCCGCCTGGTGACCACACCGGTCTTGCCCACCAGGGCCTCGACGTTGGTGAGCACCTCCGTCCCGCGTGAATGGAGGAAGCGTCGCACCAGCACCGGACGCAGTCCGAACAGGCTCGCCAGCGAGCCCCCCGCGAACACCAGGATCTGGCCCAGCAGGCCGATCGGCAGCAGCCCGGCGATCCCGGCGGCCAGGCACCCGACCGCGATACTCGCCAGCCAGAATCCGGGCGCGAACATCTCCGCCACCAAGAGCAGGGCGGACAACACGATCCAGACCTGCCAGTCCGACACCGGTCCTCCACGATGGAAAGGTGCAGCGGGGGAGGAAGTTACCCTCCGGCAATGCCCTCCGCGACGGCCGCGTCCGGTCCTGCAACCCTTCGAACGGCCGTGCTATCCATTGTACGAAACCGTCACCGCGCCGCCCCGTACGGCCGGGCGAACCCTTTCCACCGTTTCGGAGAACTGCCAATGCGTACCACGATCGTATGCGGCGTCGTGAGCCTCGTCGCGACGACCCTCGGCGCGGCCCAGGCGAGCCAGCGCTACACCATCGCCGGTGACAACGTGGCGATCTGGAACCTGGCGGGCGAAGTGCGTTTGGAAGCCGGACCAGCCGGCGGCGTGGTGGTCGAAGTCACGCGTGGGGGCAGCGATGCCGCCAAGCTCGAGATCCAGACCGGGCCGATCGGCGAACGCCAGACGCTGCGCGTGGTTTACCCCGATGACGACATCATCTATTCCCCGATGGGCTATCACTCGAACACCGATCTCGAGGTCCGTAACGACGGCACCTTCAACGAGGGCGACCGCCACGTGTTCGGACGCGGGCACCGCGTACGCATCCACGGCGGTGGCAGTGGGACTGAGGCCTACGCGGACCTGCGCATTCTCGTGCCGGCCGGACGGCGCATCGCCGTGTATCTCGCGGTCGGCAAGATGACGGCGACGAACGTGAATGGCGACGTCCGGCTCGACGTGAGCTCCTCCAATGTCACCGCCAGCGGCATGCGGGGCTCGCTCACGGTCGACGCCGGCTCGGGCGACGTGCGGGTCACCGATGCCAATGGCGACGTGAACCTCGACACCGGATCCGGGAACGTCACCGTGAGCCAGGTGCAGGGCACGGATCTGCTGATCGATACGGGTTCCGGTGACGTCACCCTGGATCACGCGGAAGTCCACAGCCTGAAGATCGATACCGGCTCGGGGAACGCCGACGCGACGGCCGTCCGCGCCGATGACCTGTTGATCGATACCGGCTCGGGCGACGTGTCGCTCGAGCTCGTGGCGGGGGGTGGCTCGATCGATATCGATACCGGCTCCGGCCAGGTGAACGTCTCACTCCCCTCGGACTACGGCGCCGCCGTGCTGCTCGACACCGGCTCCGGCGAGATCGACCTGGGCGGCATTCCGGTGACGGTCAACAAGCTGCAAGAGGACCACGTCGAGGGCCGTATCGGCGACGGCCGCGCGCGGCTGCATGTCGAGACGGGGAGTGGGGATGTGAGGCTGAGAAAGGCTTGAGACGTAAACGGTTATCGGTAATCGGTCATCGGTAACGGTCGTCGGTCGCTTCAGCGATCGGCGACCGCGTGTTTTCAGCCCAGTCTCGAATGCATTCGATGCCTGGTGTTGGCAACATCTGCATTAGGCTTGGAAGTATGCAGGACTATCGGGCGCTTCGAGTCTGGCAGGTGGCGTACCTGACATGCCTCGAGGTTTACCGGTACACCCGATCATTTCCGGCGAGTGAACGTTATGGGTTAGTGACTCAGATTCGCCGGGCGTCAGTGTCGGTTTGTGCGAACATTGCCGAGGGTTGTGGTCGAATGAGCCGCCGTGACCTTATCCGTTTCCTGTATATCGCCCATGGTTCGGCTTCCGAGGTCGAATGTGAGTTGGCGATCTCAGCTGGTCTCGGCTTCCTTCCCCGAAGGGACCATGCCAAGCTTCAAGCCTCGATCGTCCAAATCAAACGCATGCTCGGGACTTTGATTCGTCGCGTTCGGGATGCAGATAATCGTGGGAAGGGTAGCGACCGATGACCGATGACCGATGACCGATGACCGATGACCGATGACCGATAGCTCTATCCGCCTCGACAAATGGCTCTGGGCCGCACGTTTCTTCAAGACGCGCGCCGTCGCCGCTCAAGCGATCGCCGGCGGCAAAGTCGAAGTCAACGACGTCCGGGCCAAACCTGCCAAGCTGCTCCATCTCGGCGACCGGCTCCGGGTCCGCCGCGGGCCGTATCTGTATCTCCTCACCGTGCGTGTCTTGAGCGACCGACGCGGACCGCCTGCCCAGGCGGCCACGCTGTACGAAGAAGATCCGGAAGGCAAAGCCGCTCGCGAGCGGCTCGCCCACCAGCTGCGCATCGCCCCACCACCGGCCTTTGAGGGGAAGGGGCGTCCCACCAAGCGCGATCGGCGCGAGCTGGAACGACTCCGTGACGAAGACGGTTGACGGCTTCCGGGAACCCGACTTCATTTCGCGGGTGAAGACTTCAAGGAGCCGATCATGAGCACCAGAATTCCATACCTGCTCGGGGCGCTGTTCCTGCTTGGCGTGGTACCGGGTGCCGCACAGGACACGTCTCAGGCTGCCAAGACGAGAGAAGACATCCTGCGGGTGTTCCGGCTGCCGCGCACGACGACCGAAGCGCGGCAACGTGGCGTGCCGGACACCGCGATTCAGAAGGTCATCGACATCCTCCACCGCGGCCAGGTGCCGGCCGAGGACGCGCAGGAAGTGATCGAGCGCGAAGTGGAGGCCACTGAGCACGGCCAGCCGGCCGGGAATTTCGGCGCCTTCGTGCAGGAGCAGCACCGCCGCGGCCTGCGCGGTCGCGCGCTGGCCGCCGCCATCCACGCCGAGCAAGCCAGGCGGGGGATGGGACACAAGGGGCAAGAAGGGGACGAAGCGGGTCGAGGGCACGACGAGCATGAAAGGTCAGACGCGCGACACGAGCATGATCGTCCGGACTCGACCAAGGCCAAGCGCAGGGGAAACCGGCCATGAACCGCATGCTTCCATTCATCGCCGCGGCCATAGCCCTGGCCGCCTGCCGCAAGGCTGATCGTGAGGCGGGGAATCCGGCGCAGGACACGGCCCAGTCGGCCGCGGCAGCCAGTCCGGCGGCGAGCTTGCCGCCGGACGTGGCTCTGGCAGTCGAAATAGCCCGCGCGGTCCAAGCCAACCCGAGCGCGGCGGATTCCGTCCTCGCGGCTCACCGGCTGAGCCGCGCCGGGCTCGATTCGCTGGTGTACGCGATCGCCGCGGATTCGACCAAGGCGGCGGCGTACAGCGCGGCGTTGCGCTGAGCCGCTAAGCGCGTTTCCGGCTGAGCATCCAGCCGAACAGGCCGCCGATGCCGGCGCCGATGACGGCGGTCAGGGCGAGTTTCTTCGTCGCCCCGAAGCCCACGAACTTCGTTTCGTCGTCGGTGATTTCGACGACCCCGACCGGACGGGCGGTGGTGCCATTCATCACGCCATCGCCCTCATTGGCCAGATGCGGCGTGCCGTTTTCGTGCTTGTTGTTCTCGGCCTTGCCCTTGTTGGGCTTGGCGCGTCTGATTTTCGCCACGGGGATCACGATCCGTCCCGCCGCCGTGATCGGCGTGCCGTAGACGGTTTTCGTGCTCGCGCTGGTCTGCAGATGCTCGACCGCGCCCTGAATCAGGTCTTTGGTTCTCATAGTTCCTCCTCGATGATCTCAGGCAATACCCTCCCCGGCAGGCTAAGTTGCGGCCGTCGAAGGGGTCATGAACATGAAATGGGTCTTGATCATCGTCGCCGCGTTGGTGGCACTGGTGGCCCTCATGGCCATTATCGGGCTGTTGGTGCCGCGCGACCACGTAGCCGCTGCCTCGATCACCCTGCGTCAGAGTCCGGACAGCGTATGGAAAGTGATCCGGGACCTGGGTGGAATGAGCGCGTGGTGGGGGGAAGTGAAGTCGTCGGTCCGGACCGCCGACAAGGACGGCCACGAGCGATGGGAACAATCCATCGGCGGCTTCGCGATGGCGGTGGTCGTAGAAGCGGACGAGCCACCGCGCCGGCTGGTGACGCACATCGACTCGGCGCCAGGAGCCTCGTTCGGCGGAGGGTGGACCTACGAAATCGTTCCCACTCCGGAGGGGAGCCGGGTCACGGTCACGGAGCGGGGCTGGATCGCCAATCCCGTGTTCCGGTTCATGTCCCGCTTCATCTCTGGGTACTACGGTTCGATCGAGAAATACCTGAGGGCGCTGGGCCGGCGGTTTGGCGAAGCGCCCACTCCGGTGCGGGCTTTCAGCGCCGCCGCAGCTTCGACAGCAGGCGGAGGATCTCCAGATAGAGCCAGATCAGCGTGACCATGACCCCGAACGCCGCGTACCATTCCATCAGCTTCGGGGCGCCGTGCTCGACGCCGCGCTGGATGAAATCGAAGTCCAACGCGAGGTTCGCCGCCGCGATCCCGACCACGACCAGGCTGAACACGATGCCGAACGTCCCGCCCTGGTGGATGAACGGAACCGTGACTCCGAAGAACGACAGCACGATCGACGCGAAGTAGAGCAGGGCGATGCCACCCGTCGCGGCGACCACGATCATCCGGAACCGATCCGTCACTTTGATCAGGCCACTGCGGTAGGCAAGCAGCATCACGACGAGCACGCCGAACGTGAGCCCGATCGCCTGGAACACGATGCCGTGCAGCCGCTGCTCATAAAACGCCGAGATTCCGCCCAAGGCGAGCCCCTGAGCCGCGGCGTAGACCGGGGCGCTGATGCGCGCCAAGGCGGGCAGGAAGATCGTGACCAGCGCCGCCACGACCCCGCCGATCAGGCCGGCGACGATGTACGGCATGATCACGGCCGGATCGAGGGACTGAAAATACCGTGTCCATACCCACGCGGCGCCGGCGGCGACGAGCAGCAACAGAAACGCCGTCTTGTTGATCGTCCCCTCGAGCGACATGACCTCGTCGCTCGCCCCGACCAGCTGATCAACCCGCTGAAACGCCTTCTCGTTCAACACTGGGTTCGCCATTGCTACTCCCGCCAGACGGATGTAGAGCGCGGAATATAGCTACTCGCGACCGAGTCGCTCTAACACATCGGATTCATAAACGTTTACACCACTTGGAGCCTGCACCGCGACTCGAACCATGGCATTCGCCACGGTCGCCGCGGCGATCGGGCGATACTTGCGCAGCGGACCCAGCATGGCGAACGACACGCCCCGCATCACCGCGATGCCCGCCCGTTCGCCGGGTCGTTGTTCACGGCGCTCGCCCACGAGGATCGACGGGCGGAAGATCTGGCGTCCTTCGAATGTCAGCGCGGAAACGGCGGCTTCGGTCTCGCCTTTGACGCGACTGTAGAAGATCGGCGACTTCGGGTTGGCGCCGAGCGACGACACGAGCAGGAATTGCTGCGCGCCCCGGCCCAGCGCGAGGCTCGCCAGCGAGACGACGTAGACGAAGTCCACCTGGCGAAACGCCGCCTGGGAGCCGGCCACCTTGATGGTCGTGCCGAGGCAACAAAACACGTCGTCCACCTGTGGGAAATCAAATCCCTCGCGGCCGAGCTGATCGAACTCGACCACCCGCTGCTCGAGCTTCGGGTCGGTAGTCGCGAGGGGGCGCCGGGTCAACGCGACCACGCCACCATACTCCGGGGCGCGGAGCAACCGGACCAGGCAATGCCCACCGACCAATCCGGTGGCCCCGGCGATCAGCGCGGTTTTCGTCACCGCGCTTCGAGCGCCGCGAACGGTTGATTGAGAATCGGGTACTCGCGCCAGTCGCGGTAATCGAAGTGCCACCACTCATCGACGTTGCGCGTGAACCCCTCGTCCTCCATGACCTGCCGCAGCAGCTCGCGCCGCCAGCGCTGCAGATCGGTCGCCACGGGATAATCGGGGAACGAGCGCTCGGTGGCTTCATCGTAGGTGCCGCCCATGTCGAGCGGACGTCCCGTCCGCAGGTCGTAAATCGTCAGATCGACCGCGCAGCCGCGGTTGTGGCGCGAGCCCCGCGCCGGGTTGGCGACCATCCAGCGCTGCTCCGGCGGGGTCGCGTCCCAGAACGTCTTCGTGACGTACCAGGGCCGGTAGCCGTCGTGGATCAGCAGGCCGAACCCCATCGCCCGCAAGCGGCGGTGGGCGCGCACCAGAGCGAGCGCCGCAGGCCGCTGCAGGAACGCGCGCGGAGCGGCGTAGAACACACTCCCCAGGAAATTGTTCGTCCCGGCGTAGCGGATGTCGAGCCGGATCGAGGAGTCGAGTCGCACCAGCTCGACCAGGTCCGGCGGCCGGAAGGAGCCGCTCTCGGCCGGAGGCGTAAGCGTCTGGGATTCAGCCAGAAGCTCGGCCACCGGCTTCAATGGAGTCACACGCAGCTGACCACCCCCGGCAGGGCCGATCTCGCGTCGGGGAAACGTCACCGTTCCCACCACCGCGGCAGTGGCGTGCCCCCGTTTTGCCCCTCGGAACGTCACCCGCTCATCCACGTACAGGCTGGTCGCGGGAAGAGCGAATACCGTGTCCGACACCTGGGTGAGGGCGTCGTCCTCGAACCACGCGATCAAGGCGTGCAAGCGTCCGCCGCGCTCGTAGATGAAGAGCGTTTCGTAGCCCCAGCCGTATTCGCCGAGCAACCGCTTCCACGGTGCCGCGGCATCCGCCGGGGCCGGCCATTTGGCTCGAGCAAACGTGTCTCCATTGACCACCACCCGGCTGTCCAGCAGGTGAACCGATCCGCCGAAGCTGATCGCGTCGTCGACCGTCAGGCTGTCGCCCGCCGCGCGCAGCCGCGACGGCACGCTGCTTCCGTCGCGCGACAGGAACAGCTCGCCGCCGCGCTCGAGCAGGTCCACTGACCGGGCCCCATGGACGTAGTGACCCTCCACGCGCCGCGCTATGCCGGTCGGCAGCGAATCGGTGACGGCGGGCTCGGGGAGTGGCGCGCCCGCCCGCGCGGCCAGCATGGCCCGCAGCGCGGCATCGGCGATCCGGTGAGTGACGACGTTGGCGCCGCCGAGCGTGGTGACGACCACCACGCCAAGGCGGTCATCGGGGAGCGCCGCGAAGGTCGTAGAGAACCCGAAGATCGCTCCCTCATGGCCGAGTCGGCGATGCCCGTCGAAACGCGAAACGAAGAAGCCGAGCCCGTTGCCGGCGGTCGCACCGGAGTCTGCGAATTGCGGTACCCACATGCGCTCGAGCGTGGAGCGGTCGACCACCGGATTGGAGTCGGCGTTCAGCGCGACCAGGAAGCGTCCCAGATCGAGTACGGAGGCATACAACGCCCCAGCGGGAGCATTGCGCCGGAACGCAGGAGCGGGGAAGCGGCGGCCGTCCGCTGCCCACATGAATGCCGTGGCGACGTTCGCGGTCTGGTCCGGTCGGGGAACGAAGAACGCGCTCTGCCTCATGCCCAGCGGATCGAGCACCGAATCGCGCAAGTATTGCGGGAATGACTGCCCCACGGCGCGTTCCAGGGCCAGGCCCACGGTGTGGAGCGCGGCATTGGAGTACTTGTATCGCGCGCCCGGGCGATACACGAGGGAGGTGGCGGACAGGCTCGCGACCATCGCGGACAATGGCGGTGCCGTGGAATCGATATAGGCGCCCACCGACGGCTCGCGCACGAGCCCTGCGTGGTGGCTCATCAGCGCGCGCAGCGTGACCTCGCCCCCGAACCGGTTGCGCGGACGGAAGTCGGGGAGATACCGCGTGACCGGCGCGTCGAGATCGACCCGGCCCTGTTCGACGAGCCGCATGACGGCCATGTCCGTGAACAGCTTCGACAGGGATCCGACCCGATATACCGTGGCCGCCGTGGCCGGAATGCTGTCCCGCGGACGGGCCCATCCGAACCCCCTGGCCCACACGATGTCGGGGCCGTCCACCAGCACCAGCGACAGCGCGGGCAGATTCTTGTCGGCCATCTCCCGCGTCACCAGGCGGCCGAGCAGCGCGGCCACCGGCGCGTAGCGCGCCGGCGCCGCGATGGAATCCTGGGCCGCGGCGAGGGGGGGG
>Ga0075421_100007217_pt1 | contig 13605 bp, 15 predicted proteins | sample SoiMetdeltSBSDD5_FD_75292 | JGI IMG/M metagenome (GOLD analysis project Ga0075421, IMG submission 75292) | Bulk soil microbial communities from a Populus tree surrounding site in Tennessee, USA - Soil MetaG P. deltoides SBSDD5 | ecosystem: Environmental > Terrestrial > Soil > Tree plantation...
CGGCGCGACCCCGGACGGGTGCAGCGGCACGGTCGCGACGACCGCCGACCGCGCGGCCGGGTGAGTGCCGGCCACCGCCGGGGTCAGCCCGCTGCTGGTCACCAGCAGGAGCGCGGCCACGACCAGGCGGCGCGCCCAGGACTGGTTGAGCCCGGCCAGCGGGATCCGCCGGGCCGGAACGCGCGGGCGCGAGAGCCCGGCCTGGAGCTCGACGAGTACGCACAGCGTGAACTGCACCCAAGCCAGCCAGGCCAGCGCCGTCAGTACGTCGATGACCGGACCCCACCGGATCTGGCCCTCCAGCGCCTGCTGGATCTCCGGCCAGGTAGGCCACTCGGCCGGCATGGGTGAGCCGACCACGGTGATCAGCAGGTACGGCACGCCACCGACCAGGCCGACCAGGGTGGCGATAGCGGCCAGCGCGACGATGCGCTGGCGTACCGCGGCCCACCGGCTCTGCACGCGCGGCGGCTTCGAGGCCGATTTCTTGGTCATCTGCCCTCCCCGGTGATGCCGACGGCGGAGCGGGCGGTCCCGACGCCCGTGGTGGTCAGGCTGCCGACCCCGACTACACCGAGCACCGCCGTCGGCGTGGTCACCGTGACCCGGACGGTGACCTGGTTACCCGCGGTCTGGACCGAACAGCCCGACCCCGGTTCGGCGGCCGCGACGAAGCCGCAGGCCGCGGAGCGCGCCCGGACGGGGTCGACGCGGTCGACGGTCCCCGCACTGTCCCGGTAGGCGGTGATGTCGAGCGTGTCGACCCCGACCCGAGCGGCCTGCTCGGCAATGTTGGCTGCCTTTTGCCGAGCGGTCAGGACTCGCCCGCCATCGAGAACGAGACCGGCGAATCCGAACAACGTAGGAGTAAGCAGCAACAGCCAGATCGCCGTCGAGCCGCGGTCCAGCGGGCCTGGCCGGCCCGACCGGCCCGGCAACGCGGCGGTGGCCGGTCGCCACCGGCGGGGCAGTCTCATGAGATCCCCCGGAACCGTTCCAGCGGCGCGGTCGCGCTCGCGGTCATCCGCTTGGACCCGGGCAGCATCGAGAAGCCCACGTCGGACAGACGGACCGTGCAGGCCACGGTCACCCGTACCGAGCCGCCGGGGAACCAGCGGGTGGTGCTCACCGTCACCGAGACGCCGGTCGAGCAGTCCACGCTCTCGCCGGCCAGCGCGCTGGCCGCTGCGGCCTGCGCGGCGCTGGCGGCCGAGCCCGGGGTACGAGCCAGCGACGCGGCCCGAGCCGCATCCCTGGCCGCACCGGTCACCTCGGCACCGGTCTCCGCGATCCGGCCGAGCACGACGACCAGCAACACGAACGCGATGACGATCGGTGCCAGCAGGACCATCTCGATGGTGGCGGTGCCGGTATCGAGCCGGTCGCGGCGGGTGCGACGGCGGCGGATCCGAAAGCTGCGGTTCATGACGGCGGCACGAACCGTTCGATCGGGCCGACCGACTGGCCCCTGACCTGCAGGGAGAGGCCGGGAATGACATGGACCGCGTTCGCGGTGACGCGGACGCTGACCGTGTTCACGCCGCGGTTCACCACGACGTTGGGGTCCTCGACGATCGAGCCGCCGAGCGTGTCGATGAACGCGTACGCGCGGTTGCGGCCGGCCGTTTCGGCGGCTGCGCTGCTGGTGTTGGCCGCTCGCGCCGCCCGCGCGCCCTCCTGCGCGGCGACGGTGACGACGTGCCTGGCGTGGTACCAGAGCGAGAACTGGATCACCAGGAAGATCATGAAGATGATGATCGGAGCGATCAGCACGAGCTCGAGCGCGATGTCGCCGCGCTCGCGGTGCAGGCGTCCGTAGACCGACCGGCGACGCCGCGCCGGCCCGGCGGGACCCGCAGGGTGTGCCGCCGCGACCGGGTGCCCGGTGCCGGCCGGACACGCAGGTAACCGCCGCCGCCGGGGTCGGCGGCGGGTCTGCGAGCCCCACTCGAAGACGATCACCGGCCGCCTACGGGGTGGTCAGGTCCAGCGAGTTGGCCTTGGTCTGCATCTTGCTCAGCAGGATGCCGCCGACCGCCAGCACGATCGTGATCGTGATCGCGGCGACCAGGACCCAGCCCATCGCCATCTCGCCACGGTCGACGCCGGCACGCTTGGCGCGCAGCCGGGCCGCCTGGTGGTAAGTGCGCAAGATGGCCAGCTCGGGGGTGACCATCAGGAGCGCGGTACGCAGTCGAGACATGTGCTCGCTTCCTTTCAACGGGGACCTTCTGTCAGAGCAGAAGCACCTTGGACACGGCCGGGTAGCCGATCAGGATGAGGAACCCGACGCCGAGCAGGACCTGCGCGATCAGCATGTGCTGGGACCGCTCGTTGGCCTTGCCGTGTGCGTCGGACAGTTGCCGCTCGCGAAGCGAAGAGGCCTTGGCCCGCAGGCTGGTCTCGGCCTGTGCGCCCGCGGTGTCCACGAGCGTGAGCTGCGATGCCAGGTCGAGGAGCTCGGGCACGTCCAGCTCGCTGCCGAGCCGACCCAGCGACCGCGCCGGGCTGAGCCCATCGGTTCGGCCGCCGGACAGCGTCGCCCGCAGCCGGGCGAACGTCCAGCCTTCGCCGATGGTGGCCGCGTCGGTGAGCGCCTCGGCCACCCCGCTGCCGCTGGCGACCCGCATCGCGACCAGGTCGAGGTAGGTGCCGATCACGGTGCGGAAGTCCCGCCGGCGCTTGGCCGCGAGCTTGCGCACCTGCATGTCCGGCAGCACGAACACGATCACCGCCCAGAGCAGGCCCACCCAGAGCGAGAAGATGCCGGGCAGCCCGAGCAGCGAGAACACCATCGCCAGCAGCGGGATCGAGGCGAACGCGGCCAGCGACCAGGCCACCTTGCTAGCCATGTACCGGCCGGGGTCGTAGCCGAGCAGGGCCATGTCGGTACGCAGCGACGAGGCGCCCAGCCAGCCGCGGGCGAGCAACTCGTACGCCAGCCGCTGGCCGACGATCAGCTCGAGGTGCTCGAGCCGGCGCCCGATCCGGGAGCTGGCAAGCAGCGGCACCGAGTAGCCCATCGACCCGGACCGGCCGGCGTCCAGCTCGGCGAGCACGGTCAGCATGGTCCGGCGCTGCGGGATCAGCCCGAGCACGAGCATGGTCAGGCCGAGGCCGAACCCGGCACCCGCGATGACCACGGTCGTCACGCCAGCCACCGCCTCGGCACCGCGGTCCGGCGGGCTTCCCTGGCCAGCTCGACCGTGCGGTCCCGGCGGACGTTCGGCGTCGCCAGGAACCGCATCGGCTTCTCGAAGTTGGCCAGCGCGCGGATCCACATGAACGCGGCCGCGAACAGCATCACGACGACCGCGAGCACGAGCTGGCCCTCGACCGACTGGTACGGCTGCACGTAGTTCGGGTTGAACACGGCCATGCCGACGGCCATCCCGACCGTGATCACCACGATGATCTGGGAGGCCCGCCGGGTGCTTCGGCGCTCGGCCTCGATCTGGCGCCGGATCGTCAGCTGTTTGCGCATCGCCGCGCTCAGTGCGGACAGCACCGCCTTGAGCTGCCGGCCCTGGGCACGCGCGTTGAGTGCGAGCGCGGCGATGGCCTCGTCCGCGGTGACGTCGTCAAGCTGGTCGGCGAAGACCAGCAGCGCCTCGTCGAGCGGCTCGCGGGACTGGAGGCGATCCACGAGATCGCGCAACGGGATCGCGATGAGCGGGTTGGCCGCGCCGGCGCTGGCCGGAAGTGCCTCGGGCAGCGCCGTGCCGGTAGCCACGGTGTCCCGCAACGACTCGATCCACGCTGCCAGCGCTTCCAGCCGCGCCAGCGCGGCCCGCTGGGAGCGCGCCCCGCCGAGCAGCTTGTTCCACGCCAGGACGACGACGCAGGCACCGATAGCGAACGCCAGCCAGCGCGTGAGTACGAGGACGAGCAGCCCGGCGGCCAGGCCGCAGGCCAGCCGGGCTGCCATCGGCCCGGTCAGCCGCAGCGACCGAGCTGGCTCGTCCTCCGGGTTGCGTCCGCGCAGGCCGGCCAGGAACAGCAGCACGCCGGCTGCCACCCCGAGGCCGGCGAGAATCGCGACCGGAACCTGGTAATTCATGCGACCGCTCCCGCTCCGGCCCAGATGCGCGCGTCGTAGCCGAAGGCGGCCAGCCGCTCCGCACGCTCGTCGGTGATCGCCGCGTGCGGGTACGCGAGCTGGTCGCCGTAGTGGTCGGCCTTGAACACCTCGCTGGTGACGACCTGCACGCCGTCGAACCCGCACACCTCGAGCACGCTGCCGATGTAGCGGTGCACCCGGCCGTCCGGCAGCCGCTGCTTGCACATGTGGAGGACGAAGTCGAGACCGCCGGCCGCGAGCCGGTAGCTGGCCTCGACCGGGAGGCGCTCGGCGCTGCGCAGCGCGTAGGTCGCGATCCGGTCGAACACCGCGCGCGGGTGCCGGGCGTGGATCGTCGACAGCGAGCCGTCGTTGCCCTGGGTCATCGCGTCGAGCATCGCGATCGCCTCGCCGCCGACGACCTCGCCGACGATGATGCGATCCGGGTTCATCCGGCGCGAACGGTCCACCAGGTCGTGCACGGTGATCGCGCCCTGACCCTCGCTGTTGGACAGCCGCTCTTCCATCGCGACCACCTGCGGATGCAGTTCGGGTAGCCGATGGAAGCCGAGCTCGTGGAAGTGCTCGGCGGTGACCAGGCGCTCTTCCGGTCCGATCTCGTTGCCGAGCGCGCGCAGCAGCGTCGTCTTTCCGGCGAACGTCTCGCCGGACACCATGATGTTGAACCGGCCGCGTACCGCCGCCGACATGAAGATGCCGAGCTCCTCGGTGAACGCCTGGCGGGCGCGCAGCCGTTCGAGCAGGACCTTCTCCAGCCGGTAGAGCCGCAGCGAAAGGACCGGCCGCTCCACGACCGCAAGCGTCGCGTTCAGTCGCGAGCCGTCCGGCAACCGCACGTCCAGGAACGGGTTCATCGGGTCGAACTGGCGCGAGCTCAGCCCGCTGTACGTGGCCACGTTGCGCACCCAGTCGACAAGCTCCTGGTCGGAGTCGGCGACCGGCTCGCCCGCCAGGACCCCCATGTCCCGGTGCGTGACCCAGACCTGGTCGTGCCCGATGATCTCGATGTTGAGCAGCTCTGGATCGCTGATCAGCGGTTCCAGCCGGCCCAGACCGAACAGCGCGGCGTGTACCGCGGCACCGATCTCCGCGTCCTCCTCCGGACCCGGCAGCTGGATGCCGCGGATCAGCTCGTTCTGCCGCTGCTGCTGCAGCGCGCGCGAGATGAGGCTGCGCCCGAGCGTGCGCTCGTCGGCGGGCGTGAGCTCCAGGCCGCGCTCGGCGTGCCGACGGCGTTCAGCCCGGAGCTGCCCGGCGACCTCGCTGCGCAGGGCCTGTACCAGGGCATAGTCCATGGCCCGCTACCCGTTCTTGGCTCGCGCCGTCGGGACCAGCCCGGGCCGCTGCGGTGGCGGCGGTGGTGCCGGCTCGCGCTCCCGGTTCGGGAAGGACCGGGCGACCCGCGCAGCCTGGTCGACGAGCACGCTAACCAGCGTGCTGGCCAGCTTCCGGACCGAGCCGACCAGCTCGGAGCGGTCGACGCGGGAGCCCCAATGGCCGCTCAACCCGGCCGCGCCGACCGGGTCGAGCGCGATCGCGCCGAGCACCGTGGCCGGCAGGCCGTCCCGGGCCAAGAACGTTGCGATGTCCCTCAGTACCGACTTGCGCCGGCGCTGGTCGACCACGACCACGACACCGATCCGGTCCGGGCGGGCCGCGCCCGCATCGAGATGGGTCAGCGCCTCGATTCCGTACCGCAGATGCGCGACCGCCGGCACACTCGGGGTCACCAGCATCACCACGAGGTCCGCCCGAGCGAGCACCTCGCGGCCGCCACCGCTGGACTGCAGCCGTCCACAGTCGGCAATGACGTCGGTGCTGTCGAGACCGGCGAGCGTGCCGGCGACCAGCGGCCAGGTCACCTCCATCGCGGAGGCAAGTCGCGGCGCGCTGGGGCTGATCAGCACCGGCAGCCCGCCGTCAAGCGTCTGGACGTGATCCCAGAGCATCGACTCGGTGAAGTCGGACTGCCGGATCGCGGCCGCGAGCGAGATCATCCCGCGATCCTGGGCGAGCACCCGCTGCCCCGGACCACGCAGCCGAAGCGCCACGTCACCGCCGGATGGGTCGCACTCGGCTAGCAGCACCGGCCAATCGCCGAAGCCGGCGCGTGGCCAGACTCCGGCCAGCGCGATCGCGGTCGTGGTGACTCCGGGCGCGCCTTTGGCGGCAGTGATCGCGATGAGACTCATGAGCCGATGGGGAGGATCGCGAGGCTAATCGTGCTGGTGGCCGCACCCTGCGCCAGCTCGGCGGCCGAGTCGGCATCGACGACCAGGGTGACCAGCCACTGCCCGCTGGTCTCGTCCGGCTTGACGCTGAGCACCTGCGCCTGGTCGACCATGATCGGGTCCTGCTGCGCCTGGACGGCGGTCTGCTCGTTGCCGGTCGCGGCCGGCACCCGGAACACCCGGACCGTGCTGCCGGCGGTGAGCTCGTCGACCGGCATCGCGCCGGACTTGAGCGCGAGCCCGACGGCCATCTGGCCCTCGTCCGGGACCGGGTTCCGGGACAACATCGGTGCGGCCAGCAGCGTGCCGCGGGAGATGTTCGTGGTGGCGGTCTGGCCAACCACCTCGGCGGCCGCGGACGCGGGAATCGCGGCCACGCCGGAACCGCCCAGATCCGCGACGGTCAGGTCGTCCGCGGTGATGGCCGTGCCGGCCGGGATGTCCCGTACCACGGTCAACACCTCGACGGTGTCGTTGGCCTGCAGTACCAGCGCGCCGGCGACCGCGGCGCTGGCGAGCATGAGCAGGACGCCGGCGGCCGCACGGGCCGGCTGCCACCGCCGGGGGCGCGGCGGCAGCCGGTCATGCGTTCGGGCTCCGGGAGGCACGGGTCGAGTGGTGGGCGACCCATACCCGCCGGCCCCGCCAGCGGCGTGCGGGGGCTCGCCGATGGTCCTTGACGTTCCGATCGTGGTGCTCACATCGTCCTCACTGGGGTTGGGCTCGGTCGGGACGAGCTCATCCGCGGCCTCCGGTGACGATCGCGTGCCGTTCGATGACGCCGATCGGCACGGTCGACGAAGTGGTCATGTCGGGCAACGTGCCGCCGGCGCCGCCGGAACCGATCCAGGTGATCCGCCAGACGACGGACACCGTGGCGCGGAACCGGTTGCTCGGCTGGCCGGCGCTGGAGTGTTCGTAGATGTACTTGCACGCGCGCGAGTCGGACTCGGACAGGCCGCGCTGCCATTCGATGCCGGGCCCGGAGCACGCACTCGGCGAACCGCCGTCGCCACCCCGCCACTGCGAGACCATCGGCGTCGCGGTCACCTCGGCCCAGACGCCCCCGGCTTCGGCCCGGCTCAGCCGGTTGGACCAGTTCTGCACCCACCACCAGGTCGGCAGGTTGACCAGGGTGGCGGCGCCAACCGGGCTGTTCACGTCCGGGTTGAAGTCGACGAGCGGGTTAGGCAGGTTCAGCCGATCTCGCGCCCAGATGGCCATCTGGAACGCACTGACCACGACCCCGGCGACGATTGCGTTGCCGATCGGTACCGCGATCAGCGCGCGGCTGCTGTCCGGGCAGACCTGCTCGTACCAGACGTACACGTCCAGCCACGGCAACGGATCGCCGGGCAGGCTGCCGCCGAGCTCGGTGAGCCAGGTGGGGACGGTGGACACGATGGCGTACGAGCAGGTGGAGCCGGGTCCGCCGCCACCGGGCTGGCTCGAGCCGGGACCGCACTGGACCTCCCCGGCCTCGGAGAAGATGCCCTGCCCGTCAGGCTCGACGATGATGATCTCGTCGCAGACGTCGGCGTTGGCCGACCGGGCCGCATACGGCCCGACGTCGGTCGTGACGCCGACTAACAGCAGCGCGCAGGACATCGCGGCCGCTACCGCGACCGCGACGATCCGCCGAGATACCGCGGCTAGCATCGCTTCCCCGCCGGGTACACGACCTTTGCGGCCCGCCACACCCCGTCCTTGCCACGCTGGAGCGTGACCACGACCGCGGCGCGCGGGACGCCCTTGGAGAGGATCTTGCCGGTGCTCTCCTTCTTGCGACCGGAGTCGCTGGTGTCCTGGCAGTCCCGGACGATCGCGGTGCGCCGACCGCTGAATTCCACCCGCGGCTGGCGGGTGCGCGGTTGCCCGTACAGCACCTCACCCGCGGTGTCCATCCGGGCCAGGTTGGTCATGATGGTCGGCAGGATCGGGGCGGTCGCGACCTCGCTGATCAGCCCCGGGCGTTCGTGGCTGGGCACGTCGGTCAAGCGACTGGTGACCCGCAGGAACTCGCGGTACTGCGCGATGACGTCCTCGCGACTTTGCAGCGACCCGGATCGCTCCTGGCTGCCGCTGCGGTTGCTGTTGCCGGCCTTACCGGCCGGGGAGTCCAAGGCGAGACCCTCGGGGCCGCAGGCGGTCGTGGTGACTACCGCGGCGGTGAGGACGAGGCCGGCGAACAAGCGGGACCGGGACGCGACCGGTACTGGAGGGTTCCCCATCGGAACCTCCTCGTCGTCACGCTGAGTAGACGTCTCGTAACTCGGCGGAGCCTACTCGCGTGTGAGCTGCTGCTAAGGGGATGCCGGCAAATGTCACCCGGACGGGTGAAAGGGCGGAAACGGAGCGTGATCAGCGGACGCCGGAACCTGTCCTGAGTTGGCCCGCCGACCGCCGATTGTGACGGTGCGCAACCGGCCTGATTCGACGCCACGGGCGCGCCGGGCGGCTCCTCAGAACAGCTTGTCGTCGGCGGGTGCGTTGGGGTCGGCGATGACTTCGTCCGGCGGGATCGGGTCGAGCAGGTGCGGTCCGTTGTTGCGGACGTCGTTGACCGCGCGCGAAACCGGGTAGGCGTCCAGCCGCCCGGGCGCGGCTGGCACCAGGATGTCGCGCAACGTCGAGCCGTCGGCATTGTTCGGGTTCAGCCAGTCCGCGTACTTGTCCCGCTCCACGAGCAACGGCGCGCGGTCGTGGATGCGGCCGAGCTCGTCGGTCGCGGTCGTGGTGAGGACGGTCGCGGTCCACAGCCAGGCGCGCGGGTCGTCCTTGTCCCGCGTCGGGTCCCGCCAGATCTCGTACAGCCCGGCCAGCGCCAGCACGCCGCCGTCCTTGGGATGGATGAAGTACGGCTGCTTGCCGCCCTTGCGTTCGCCGTACCACTCGAAGTACCCGTCGGCCGGCAGCAGGCACCGCCGCGCCGCGAACGCCCGGCGAAACGCGGGCTTCTCCCCGACTGTCTCCATCCGCGCATTGATCAGCTTGTTGCCGATGCTCGGGTCCTTCGCCCAGGACGGCACCAGGCCCCAGCTCACCACCTCGAGCCGGCGGACCGGCTCCGCGTCGGCAATCTTCTTGCCGTCGTCGTCCCGCGGCAGCCGCTCGACCACGGCGTAGATCGGCTTGGTCGGCGCCACGTTGTAGTCGGGACCGATGTATCGGTCCTCGGCGAATGGCTGGTCGACCTCGAACTCGGTGATCAGGTCGCCGGGATCCCGGCTCGACGAGTACCGCCCACACATAACGGCCAGCCTAGGCCTGCGAGACACGGCCTGAATAATCGGTGGCGGCAGGCTGTTAATGTGCTCCGCATCGGCGTCGACGGAGCCAAGTAGCCAGGGACAACTCGGAGCCGAGAGAGCCGCCAGCAGCTGGGACGGCGGCCTCCGAGCCCGCGAAGACACTCCCGAGCCGAGCACGACCGAGAGGCCGCTGCCGATCCGGTAGTGGCGAAGGTGCGGTGGCACAGCGACCTTGCCCCATCGCCCGCACCTCCGGGGAGCCCAACCCGAGGAGGTGTGATGAAGCGCATTCTGTCGACCGAGCTGCCGGCGCACGCCGGCCGCGACGTCGTGCTGGCCGGCTGGGTCCATCGCCGCCGCCAGCTGGCCGTGGTGTCGTTCCTGGTCCTGCGGGACCGGGCCGGGCTGGCCCAGGTCGTGGTACGGGACGACGCGGCGCGCGCCGCACTCGCCGATATCGGCGAGGAGAGCGCGGTACGGGTGAAGGGGTCGGCGGTCGCGAACCCGGCCGCGCCCGGCGGCGTCGAAGTGGTCGACCCGGTCATCGAGGTCCTGGCCCAGGCTGCGGAACCGCCGCCGGTGGAGCTGCACCGGCCGACGCTGACCGCGTCGCTGCCGACGATCCTCGACACCGCCTACGTGACGTTGCGGCATCCGCGCCTGGCCGCGGTGCACCGGATCGCGGCCGCCGCGGTCAGCGGGTTCCGGCAGACGCTGGAGGCGCAGGGCTTCGTCGCGATCCATACTCCGAAGATCGTCGCAGCGGCCACCGAGAGCGGCGCGAACGTGTTCGCGCTCGACTACTTCGGCCGGCCCGCATACCTCGCCCAGAGCCCGCAGCTCTACAAGCAGGTCATGGTCGGCGTGTTCGAGCGGGTGTACGAGGTCGGCCCGGCGTTCCGGGCCGAGCCGCACGACACCGCCCGGCACCTAGCCGCGTTCACCTCGCTCGACGTCGAGCTCGGCTTCGTCGACGACCACCGGCCGGTGATGGCGGTGCTGCGCGATGTGATGGCGGGCATGGTCGAGGCGATCCGCGTGCAGGCAGGCGCCGCGGTCGGATCGCTTGGCGTGACGCTGCCCGACGTTCCGGCGGACATTCCGACGCTGCATTTCACCGAGGCGCTGGAGCTGGTCGGGAAGGGTCTCGGTGAAGACGTGGCGGCCGAGCCCGACCTGGCCCCCGCGCACGAGCGCTGGCTGTGCGAGTGGTCGGTGCGGGAGTTCAGCTCCGAGTTCGTGCTGGTCGAGGGGTATCCGACCGCGGCCCGCGCGTTCTACACCCATCCGGACCCGGCCCGGCCCGGGTACTCGCGTGGCTTCGACCTGCTGTTCCGCGGCCTGGAGCTGGTGTCCGGCGCGCAGCGGCTGCACCGGTACGCCGACTACGTGGCAGCGCTCACCGAACGCGGTGACGACCCGGCCGCCTTCATCGGGTACCTGGACGCGTTCCGGCACGGCATGCCGCCGCACGGTGGGTTCGCGATCGGACTGGAGCGCTGGGTGGCGCGGCTGGTCGGTGCGGCCAACATCCGGGAGACCACGCTGTTCCCCCGCGACCTGCACCGGCTGACCCCTTGACGGCGGTGCTGCGGCACGGCGAGCGACGGCACCGGCGCACGTGATCAGGATGGACCGGTGCGGCGATAGGTTGAGCGCATGCAGCGCTGGTCGGTGCCGGTGGCAACCGGGCCGGTGGACGCAGAAGTCGCGATCCCCGGCTCGAAGTCGCTGACGAACCGCGCGCTGCTGCTGGCCGCGCTCTCCGACCGGCCGGCGCTTATCGCGAACCCGCTCCGGGCCAGAGACACCGAGCTGATGGCGAACGCGCTGCGCGCGCTGGGCGCCGACATCGCCGAGACTTCCGCCGGCGGCAATGGCCACCACGGCTGGACCGTCACGCCGTCCCGGGTCGTGCGCGGTCCGGCCCGGATCGACTGCGGCTTGGCCGGTACGGTGATGCGCTTCGTCCCGCCGGTCGCCACGCTGACCGCGGGCACCGACGAGCCGATCAGCTTCGACGGTGACCCCCGCGCTCGCGAGCGGCCGATGCAGGCGCTGATCGGCGCGCTGCGCGCGATCGGTGCCGGCGTCGAGGACGGCGGCCGGGGCACGCTGCCGATCTCGGTGACCGGCGGCACCGGAGTTCGCGGCGGGGCGGTCCGGCTGGATGCGTCCGCATCCTCGCAGTTCGTCAGCGCGTTGCTGCTGACCGGCGCACGGTGGCCGCACGGGGTCGCGATCCAGCACGTCGGCCGGCCGATGCCGTCGCTGCCGCACATCGAGATGACGCTGGCCGCGCTCCGCCGGGCCGGGGTGAGCGCGACCGAGCAGGACTCGGACCGCTGGGAGGTCGGGCCGGGCCCGATCCGGCAGCCGGACACGACCGTTGAACCCGACTTGTCCGGCGCGGCGCCGTTCCTCGCGGCCGCGCTGGTCACCGGTGGCCAGGTCACGATCTCGAACCTGACCGCGGCGACCCTGCAGCCGGTGGCCCGACTTTGCGAGATCCTCGAAGGCGTGGGCGCGACGTGGTCCTACCAGCAGGGCGGCCTGACCGTGACCGGCACCGGCCGGATCGGCGGACTGGACGCCGACCTGCGGGCGGTTGGCGAGCTGGTCCCGGTGATCGTGGCACTCGCCAGCCTGGCCGACGCGCCGTCCCGGCTGCGCGGGATCGAGTCGCTGCGCGGCCACGAGACCAACCGGCTCGCGGCGCTGGCGAGCGAGCTGACCGGGCTGGGTGGCGCGGTCGTCGAGACGTCCGATGGCCTGGACATCACACCCCGGCCGCTGCACGCCGGCGTGTTCCGCAGCCACGGTGACCACCGGCTCGCGCACGCAGCGGCCGTGATCGGGCTGGTCACGCCCGGCGTCGAGGTCGACGACATCGGCGTGACCACGAAGACCATGCCGGACTTCGCCGATCGGTGGCAGGCCATGCTCGGGGGCCGGCCCTGAGCCCGGTCGATCGGCGCCGCGGGAACACCGATCGCCTGGACGAGGACGACGTGCGAGTCCGGCCGACCAGGCACGGCTCCCGCGCGCGCACCCGGATCCGGCCCAAGCACGCCGACGCCACCACCGGCTTCGTGACCGCGATCGACCGGGGGCGGTACACCTGCCTGGTCGACGGCACCGAGGTCGTCGCGATGAAAGCGCGCGAGCTCGGCCGCAAGGGCGTAGCCGTCTGCGACCGGGTCGCGCTGGTCGGCGAGGTCGGCGGCGGTCCGGACGCGCTGGCTCGGATCGTCCGGGTGGAACCGCGCGCCTCGGTGCTGCGCCGGACCGCTGACGACACCGACCCGATCGAGCGGGTCATCGTGGCGAACGCGGACCAGCTCGTCATCGTGACCGCGCTCGCCGACCCGCAACCGCGCGCGCGGCTCATCGACCGGTGCCTGGTGGCCGCGTACGACGCCGGGCTGCATCCGCTGCTCTGCCTGACCAAGGCCGACCTCGCGCCGGCCGAGCAACTGCTGGAGATCTACCGGCCGCTCGGCGTCGACTACGTGGTCACCCGGCGCGGCGGCGACCTGGACGACCTGCGCGGACAGCTGGCCGGGCGGATGAGCGTGCTGGTCGGCCACTCCGGGGTGGGTAAGTCGACGCTGGTGAACGCGCTGGTGCCGACGGCGGAGCGGGTCACCGGCCAGGTCAACCCGGTCACCGGGCGCGGCCGGCACGTCTCCGCCTCGGCGGTCGCGCTCGAGCTGCCGGGCGGCGGCTGGGTCATCGACACGCCGGGGGTACGCAGCTTCGGGCTTGCCCACGTCGACCTGGCCCGCGTCATCCACGCGTTCCCCGACCTGGAGGCCGGCACCGAGGAGTGCCCGCGCGGCTGCACGCACGACGAGCCGGAGTGCGCGCTGGACGCGTGGGTCGCGGCCGGGCAGGCCGACCCGGCCCGGCTCGCCTCGCTACGCCGGCTGCTCGCGACCAGGGAACGGCACGAGGGCGACTAGGGCGGATCGCTGCGATGCCACGGCCCTGCCGGCAAGGCGCGCTACGTACTGCGGACGATGTCCTTCCAGACTGCGGT
>Ga0075421_100007219_pt1 | contig 13602 bp, 7 predicted proteins | sample SoiMetdeltSBSDD5_FD_75292 | JGI IMG/M metagenome (GOLD analysis project Ga0075421, IMG submission 75292) | Bulk soil microbial communities from a Populus tree surrounding site in Tennessee, USA - Soil MetaG P. deltoides SBSDD5 | ecosystem: Environmental > Terrestrial > Soil > Tree plantation...
ACCGCGTCCAGGTGATCGAGGGCAATCTTCAGACCTTCGAGAATGTGCCGGCGCGCTTCCGCCTTGCGCAGCTCGAATTCGGTTCGCCGCCGAACGACTTCGCGACGGAACTCGATGAAGCTCTCGATCAGTTCGAGCAGCGACAGCACCTTCGGCCGGCCGCCGACGATCGCCAGCATGATGATGCCGAACGTCGTTTGCAGCTGCGTGTGCTTGTACAGATTGTTGAGGATGACGTCGCCGATTTCGCCGCGCTTCAGGTCGATCACGACGCGAAGGCCGTCCCGATCCGATTCGTCGCGAATGTCGGAAATGCCCTCGATGGTCTTGGCCTGAACCAGTTCGGCGATGTGCTCGATCAGCCGCTTTTTGTTGACCTGATACGGAATCGCCGAGATGACGATGGACGAGCGATCGCCTTTCTTGGAGACTTCGATCTCCGCCTTCGCGCGCATGATGACGGCACCGCGGCCGGTGAGATAGGCCTGCTGAATGCCGTGGCGCCCGACGATATAGCCGCCGGTCGGGAAATCGGGCCCGGGCACGAGCTCGAGGAGCTTGCGCTGCTTCTCGGGGAGCGTCGGCTTCTCCTGCGCCTGGCTGCTCTCGATCAACCAGATGACGGCGTCGATCACCTCGCGCATGTTGTGCGGCGGAATGTTCGTCGCCATGCCGACGGCGATGCCGGCGGACCCGTTGACCAGGAGGTTGGGGAACGGCGAGGGCAGGACGGAAGGCTCGGTCGTGGTCTCGTCGTAGTTGGGGACGAAATCGACGGTGTCCTTGTCGAGGTCCGTCATCATTTCGTCGCCGAGCGCCTCGAGCCTGGCCTCGGTATACCGCATCGCCGCCGGCGGGTCGCCGTCTACCGAGCCGAAGTTGCCCTGGCCATCGACGAGCGGCGCGCGCATGTTGAAGTCCTGCGCGAGCCTGACGAGCGTGTCGTAGATCGACGCGTCGCCGTGCGGGTGATAGTTGCCCATCACCTCGCCGACGATCTTGGCGCACTTGCGATACCCGCGCGTCGCCGACAGCCCCATGTCCTTCATGCCGTACAGCACGCGGCGATGCGCGGGCTTCAGGCCGTCGCGGACGTCAGGCAGCGCTCGCCCGATGATTACGCTCATGGCGTAATCCATGTACGAGCGCTTCATCTCGTCTTCGATGTTGATCGGGATGCGATTCGGGGTCGGTGTGGTCATGATCTACGCGGCGGCCTGACGCAATACAGGCGTCGGAGCTACACGTCGAGGTTTCTGACGTCGAGCGCGTTGTCTTCGATGAACTTGCGGCGCGGCTCGACCTGATCGCCCATCAAGGTCGTGAACATTTGATCGGCCTCGGCATGGTCCTCGGCGCGGACCTGGAGCAGCGTGCGATTTTCCGGGTCCATCGTCGTCGTCCACAACGTGTCCGGATTCATCTCACCAAGCCCCTTGTAGCGATTGACGGCGATGCCCTTGCGACCCGCGGCGACGAAGAACTCGACGAACTCGTCGACGTTGTGCAGGGTGGTGTCCGGCTCTTTACGAGAGCGGGCCGCCGATGTCTGCGCGGGTGCCGGCGCGGCGTCGGCGCCGTCGGCAGGCGTGGGTTCAGCGGCGTCAGGCTCTTCGTCACGCGGCCCTTCGCTGGTCGTCACGATCACGGGGAACTGGATGTCCTGGATCTCCCGGTATGCCGACGTCAACAGACGGTATTCGCCGGACGTGATGAAGTCCACGCCGATGTCGTAGCGGCGCGGGTAACCCGGCGAACGATCCTCGATGTGAAGCGCGAACACATTGTGCTCGTCATCGCGCGTGACCGACACCGTGCGCGACGGCGTCGTCATCCGGGCGGCAATCACGTCGAGCCGATCGCGCTGCTCGAAGAATGACTTGTCGCGAGCGTCGAATTCGAGGAGCGCGGCGACGATCGCCGGCGGGTGGCCGCGCCGAGTCACGAGCTGCAGCAGCTTTCGGTAGGCCTCGGCGCGCTGCAGCTGGCGCTCGAGCGTCTCGCCGAACATCTCGGTGCCGTCGGCCAGCTTCACGACCCGCGATTCAACCGCGCGGCGCACGAGGAACACCTCGAGATCCTGCTCGTTCTTGATGTAGGTCTCGGTTCGCCCGCGCTTGGCGCGAAACAGCGGCGGCTGTGCGATGTAGACGTAGCCGCGGTCGATCAGCTGCGGCATCTGCCTGTAGAAGAACGTCAGCAGCAGCGTGCGGATGTGCGACCCGTCGACGTCGGCGTCGGTCATGATGATGATCCGGTGATAGCGGACCTTGTCGGCGTCGAAATCCTCACTCCCGATACCGGTACCGAGCGCCGCGATCATCGTCTTGATCTCGTCGCTGCCGAGCATCTTGTCGAAGCGCGCCTTTTCGACGTTGAGGATCTTGCCCTTGATCGGCAGGATGGCCTGGAAACGGCGATCGCGGCCTTGTTTCGCCGACCCTCCGGCGGACTCGCCTTCGACGATGTAGATCTCGCTCTGCGCGGGATCGCGCTCCTGACAGTCAGCGAGCTTGCCGGGAAGGCTGCTGCCGTCCAGCGCGCCTTTACGGCGGACCAGATCACGCGCCTTGCGCGCGGCTTCGCGCGCCCGAGCCGCGTCCACGGCCTTGCCGATGATTCGCTTGGCGACCGCGGGAGTCTCTTCGAGGAACTGTCCGAGCTTGTCGTTGACGATGGTCTCGACGATGCCCTTGACCTCGGTGTTGCCCAGTTTCGTCTTGGTCTGGCCCTCGAACTGCGGCTGCGGAATCTTGACGCTGATGACGCCGGTCAATCCTTCGCGAATGTCGTCGCCGCTGATGCTTGCGTCCTTCAGATCCTTGGCCAGGTTGCTCTTCGCCGCGTAGGCGTTGATGGTGCGGGTCAGCGCGGAGCGGAAGCCCGAGAGGTGTGTGCCACCCTCGTGCGTGTTGATGTTGTTGGCGAAGGTGAACACCAGTTCGGTGTAGCCGTCGTTCCACTGCAGCGCGATCTCGGCATCGATGCCGTCCTTCGTGCCACGCATGAAGATCGGCTTGTCGTTGACGTTCGCCTTGTTCTTGTTCAGGTGCTCGACGAACGACACGATCCCGCCGTCGTACTGGAACTTGTGCGACTTCCCATCGCGCTCGTCGTCGATGGTGATGACGATGCCGCCGTTGAGGAAAGCGAGTTCACGCAGCCGCTGTGCGAGCGTGTCGAAGCTGTACTCGGTGCTCTCGAAAACCTGCGTGTCGGGTTTGAACGTGACCTTCGTGCCGCGCTTCTGTGTGGTGCCGGTCACTTCCAGCGGACCGGTTGGCGTGCCGCGCTCGTAGCTCTGTTGATAGACGTGCCCGTTGCGCCAGATCTCCAGATCGAGACGCTCGGAGAGCGCATTGACCACCGAGACTCCAACGCCGTGCAAACCACCGGACACCTTGTAGGCCGCGTTTTCGAACTTGCCGCCCGCATGCAACACCGTGAGCACGACTTCAGCCGCGGAACGGCCATCGGGCATCGAATCGACCGGGATGCCGCGGCCGTTGTCGATGACGGTCACCGAGTTGTCGATGTGGATTGCGACATTGACCTGGTCGCAGAAGCCGGCCAGCGCCTCGTCGATTGAATTGTCGACAATCTCGTAGACGAGGTGATGGAGTCCTGGCGCTCCGGTCGAACCGATGTACATCGCCGGCCGCTTGCGGACTGCCTCGAGGCCTTCGAGTACTTTGATTTTGTCGGCGCCGTAGTCGTCGGCCGAGCCGTTGTCGTTCGCCGCTCCGTTGGCAGGCGTCTCGCCTGACAGGAGCGCGTCGGCTTGCTCGGCGTCCTGTTGTTCCGGATGTTCCACGCGTGTCCTTAACCGCTTCGAGTCCAGTGGCCGCCGATCAGATTCTCATCGGCATGATGACGTAGGTGTAGTCGTAGCCATCGGCGCCTACTGGCTTCATCACAGCCTGACTGACCTCGTCCTTGAGCGACAGCGAGACCACGTCGGTCTCGACGACGTTGAGGAAGTCGAGGACATATTGCGCATTGAACGAGATGGTCAGTGCAGGACCTGCGTACTCGACCGGCAGTTGTTCATGCGCCTCCCCGAACTCGGAGCTGCTTGACGTCACGTCCACCTTGCCCTTGTCGATCTCGAATTTCACCGCACGAGACCGCTCGTTCGACAACAGCGCAACGCGCTTGACGGCGCTGGTCAGTCGTTCGCGATCGAATTCAATCGTCTTGTCGTTGCCCTTCGGGATGACGCGTTCGTAGGCCGGGAACTGGCCGTCGATCATCCGCGAGATCAGGATGCGTCCGCCGACTTCGAAGAACAGATGATTCTCGCCGCTCTCGAACTGAATATCACCGTCGCCTTCTGCGAGCAGCTTGCCCAATTCGAGCAGCGTCTTCTTCGGCAGAATCACCCCGACATCCTGCGCGACGCCGGTCTCATGCTTCACGTCGACGTGCGCCAGGCGATGACCGTCGGTCGCGACCAGCGTAAGGCTCTGCGGCTTCAACACAAACTTGGCGCCGTTGAGGAAATACCGCGTGTCTTCGCCGGTGATCGCGTATTGGGTTTTCGCCACCATCTCCTTCACCGCCGCGCGCGGCAACGTGGCGCGTGCTGACCCGCTCGCGTCGGGAAGCGTCGGGAAGTCCTCGCGTGGCAGCGTCTGCATCCGGGAGTCGAAACGATCAGCGGCGACTTTGACGCCGTTGCGATCCTCTTCGATGCGGACATCGGTTTCCGGCAACGCCTTGACGATTTCGTACAGCTTCTTCGCCGGCAGCGTGAGCGATCCACCTTTTGCCACCGCAGCCTGACACCGGCTGCGAAGAGCAACCTCGAGATCGGTGGCCAGCATGCGAACTTCGTCGCCCTTGGCTTCAAGCAACACGTTCGCGAGGATCGGAATGGTGTTCTTCCGCTCAACGATGCCCTGGAAGAGTTGTAGTTCTCGCAGAAGCTCAGTCTTCCGGACTACGAGTTCCATAGGCTTGTGGTGACCTCGAGCAGAGCGGCGTGCCTGCGTTAAAGAACCCGACCGTGGGGTCGTGATCTCACTTCACAGAAGTGATCAGAAGAGATAAAGAAGTATACAAAAGAAAGAGTGTCGCGTAAAACTCATCCGAGCGTGACTAACGCTTGACATTCAATAACTTACGTTGTGCAAAAACTTGTGTGCCGACGCGCTGCAACCGGCGCGGAAACTGTGTGGATTCTGGACCCGCCAAACCGTCCACATGCGTTCGCCAAGCTCCTCCTGTTGACGCCTGCGAATTCACTTGAATGACTCCAGAAAACTGCTGATCAGCTTGTTGAAATCTCCGTCACTCTTGCGGAGCTCCTCGACCTTCTTGATGGAGTGAATGACCGTCGAGTGGTGCTTTCCCCCAAAACTCTTTCCAATTTCCGGCAGCGAGGCTTGCGTCAGTGTCTTGCACAGATACATCGCGACCTGGCGAGGCATCGCCACGGACTTGGAGTTGTTGCGCGACTTGAGATCGGCGGTTTTCAGTTGGTGATAGTCGGCGACGAACTTCTGGATGCTTTCAATCGTGATCGCCTTGTCGTCCTGCTCGAGGACGTGCTTGAGCACTTCACGCGTCAGGTCCAACGAGATTTCCCGGCCGGTGAGAGAGGCGTAGGCGATGAGACGAATGAGCGACCCTTCCAGCTCGCGGATGTTGGACTTGATGCGCCCGGCGATGTAGATGGCGACGTTGTCTGGAAGCGGGACGGCTTCCGCTTCGGCTTTTCGTTTGAGAATCGCGACCTTCGTTTCCAGGTCGGGCGACTGAATATCGGCCGTGAGGCCCCACTCGAATCGCGATCGCAAGCGCTCTTCCAACGCCGGGATTTCATTCGGCGGCCGATCGCTGCTCAGCACGATCTGTTTCTGCGCGTCGTAGAGTGCGTTGAAGGTGTGGAAGAACTCTGTTTGCGTGCCTTCCTTGCCGGACACGAACTGGATGTCGTCGACGAGCAGCACGTCGACGCTCCGGTACCGCTCACGGAAGTCGAGAATGCGGTCGTAACGTACGGCGTTGATCATTTCGTTCATGAACCGCTCGGACGAGATGTAGGTCAGCTTGAGCCCCGAGTCGTGCTGGAGCACGTAGTGGCCAACCGCGTGCATCAGATGGGTTTTTCCCAACCCGACTCCGCCGTAAATGAACAGCGGGTTGTACGAACGCGAGGGAGCTTCGGCAACAGCTCGACAGGCGGCGTGCGCGAACTGATTCGACGGGCCGACGATGAAGGTGTCGAAGGTGTAGCGGGGATTCAGCCCGGCTGAGGCCACTGGTGCATTGGCCGGCCGTGATTCTGTTTCCGACTGAACGTCCTCGGCAGCCGGAGGCGCCACGATTCCTTCAGAAACGAAGATGAGACCGGCGCCGGGCCGGCGGACTTCGGCCAGGGCTTCCGAGAGCACGAGCGAGTAATGCTTGGTGAGCCAGTCCTTGAACAGCGGGTTCGGTACGCGGATTGTCAGCGCCCCACCGCCATCGGCCACAAGTGTGGTTGGGCGAAACCAGGTGTAGAAGCTGTGCCGGTTGACTTTGGTTTCGATTCTTGCCAGGACCTGATCCCAGATTGTTGCTTCCATGACGTCAGCTCGATACACGATGGTGAGGCACACTTTCGCCTGCCGGACCGCAACCTGCGATGGCAGATCCGAGCCTTCGCGTGGCGCCAACACCCCTGAAAACTCGGCCGTTTCGCGATGGATTGAGCCAAAAATGCCCGAAAAATCGAGGGATTTTCAGTAGCTCAGGTGAAGGCCTGCGTTTTCCACAATGTTTTCCACAGTTGTGGAAATCTTGGGGGAGGAACCGAACAGCCTTCGCCATACCTCAGACCGATGAACCCGCGACTGTAGCACAGAGTTCACACCGACTCGGTGATCCTTTGACAGTCTGCGCGAGTGACGGCTAGTATTGGGGTTTCGTCCAGTTTCAGCGACGGTCACACTCTTCACATAGGCGAGCATGAAGGGAAAGCGCACGTTTCAGCCCAATACCAGGCGGCGGAAGAAAACGCATGGCTTCAGAGTCCGCATGGCAACCAAGAACGGTCGAATCGTTCTCAAGAGGCGTCGATCGAAGGGACGCAAGCGGCTGACCGTCTCTGACGAGCAGTAGCTGTGGTCCGGCCGCTCGGGTTGGCGCCCGTCGAGCGGGTTCGTCGGCGATCCGATTTCGAGCGGGCGTACTCAACAGGTGTTCGAATTCCCGGGCGTTTCATGACGCTCTTCGTCGTCGCGAACGGCGGGACGGTGTCACGGCTGGGCATTGCGGCGAGCCGGAAATTCGGACCCGCAGTCGAGCGAAACAGGGCCAAGCGGCTCGCTCGGGAGATCTTCAGGCGTCATAAGATCACGACTGGCTGGGACGTCATCGTCATACCACGTCGGGAGATGCTCGATGCACCCTTTGCCAGCCTCGAGAATGACTATGCACACGCCCTTGACCGACGCCATCGAGGGCAGCCGCCCGGCCCGCGGCCCGCTCGCCGTCCGAATCGTCCTCGGCCTGCTAAGAGGCTATAAAATACTTATTTCGCCGTTGTTTACAGGGTCATGCCGGTTTCAGCCCTCGTGTGCTGACTACATGGCAGAAGCTGTCAGTCTTCACGGTGTCCGCCGTGGTGTCTGGCTCGGCATCGTGCGACTGACTCGATGCCGGCCTTTCGGGGGCCACGGGTACGACCCGGTGCCGCGCTCGTAGATCCACTACATGGAACGCAGGGTTTTCGTCGCCATCTTATTGTCGTTCGCCGTTCTGTACGGTTACCAGGCGCTCTTCGTGCCGCCGCAGAAACCGGCGGTCGACGTTGTCGAAAAGAAAGAGCCCACACCACCTCCAGCCACGACTCCGGCGGCCGCGGCGGCTGCGACACCCGAAGCTCCGGTCGTTCCCGAGCCCACGGCGCAAGTCGCCGAAGTATCCGAGCGCGAGATCGTCGTGGAGACCGAGACCTCCCAGGTCGTTCTCACCAATCGTGGTGGCCGAGTTCTGCACTGGCGATTGAAGGGCTATCGAGACGGTGCTGGGGCAATGGTCGATCTCGTACCGTCGGATGTCCCTCCGGATCAGCCGAGGCCGTTCGCACTGACGGTCGACGACGCCGAATTGACGCGGCGTCTCAACCACGCGCTGTTTCGCGTGAGCGGAGACGTGAACAGTCGCGCCAACGCAGAGAAGCAAGCCGCGACTGTGTCCTTCGAGTTCGAGGACGCAGGCGGTTTGCACGTGCGAAAAGACTTCCGGTTCGATCCCAAGAACCACGTCGTCGTGTTCTCCGCGAGCGTGACGAGTGGTGATCGTGCTCTGAATCCAACGATTGAATGGGGGCCTGGACTGGGCGACGCCGGTGCGACGGCGGGCGGTGGCAGTTTCTTCACCGGCAACTATGTGCAGCCGCCACAGGCGATCTACTGCCAGGCTGGTGATGACGAGCGCGTTGCCGCGAGCCGTGTGACAGAGCAACCGGTACACGAGGGGACGTATCAGTTCTCCGGCATCGACGATCATTACTTTCTCGTCGCCGCCGTGAACCCGGGTGCGGTGCGGATGGAATATAAGCCGGTCACGCTGCCCGGTCCGAACCAGACCTCGCGCCAGCTGCTGGCGCAGTCATTCCGATTCCCGCAATCGCCGAAGGACGTACGATTCTTCGTCGGACCGAAGCAGTTCGACCTCCTGCAGTCGGTGGACCCGCAACTCGTGCGCGCAATCAATTTCGGCACCTTCAAGGTGTTGGCGGTCCCCCTGCTGACGTCGTTGAAGTGGGTACATGGATTCGTCGGCAACTGGGGCTGGTCGATCATCGTTCTCACAATCATCATCAACCTGGCGATCTTTCCGCTCCGACACAAGAGCCTCGTGTCGATGCGAAAGATGCAGGCGCTGCAGCCACAGCTGAAGGCAATTCAGGATCGCTACGCCGGTCTGAAAATGACAGATCCCGGTCGGCAGAAAATGCAAACCGAGATCATGGGGTTGTACAAGGAGAAAGGCGTGAACCCGGCGAGCGGCTGCGTGCCCATGCTCCTCACGCTGCCGATTCTGTTCGCGTTCTACTCGCTGCTGTCTCAGTCAATCGAGTTGCGCGGCGCCGATTTTGGATGGTGGATCAAGGACTTGTCCGAGCGCGATCCGCTGTACATCACTCCCGTGCTGATGGCGGTGACGATGTTCTGGCAGCAGAAGATGACACCATCGACAGCCGATCCTGCGCAGCAGCGCATCATGATGATGATGCCGCTGATGTTCGGTGTCATGTTCCTGGCCGCGCCGAGCGGTCTGGTGCTGTACTGGTTCGTCGGCAACCTGTTCGCCATCGGCCAGCAGTACTTCACCAACTGGTGGATTGGACCGCCGGTGGTGGCGGCGGTGAGGCCGCCCGCGGAGCGTCGGCTGAAGAGTGCCGGTTCGGGTCGCACGGCAGGCGCCGAGAACAAGAATTAGAATCGGCAACGCAGGATTGTGAACACCAATCGAGAGAAGCGCAGCGTGGACCAGACTCTGAGCAGTGAAATTGCGACGTTCGTCCAGAGCGTGATTGACGCGATGGGCGTCGGGCTGACGGCACGGATCGAAGAGACGCCGGAGGCGACACGCATCAATCTCGAAGGGGAGGACGGGGGTCCACTGATCCGCCGCGGCGGTGAGGGGCTGCAGGCACTGCAGCACCTGGTCGCGACAACGTTTCGCCGCCAGCTGGGCGACGACAATCGGATCGTCGTGGACTGCAACGGGTTCCGCCGCGACAAGGACGCCGAGATCCGGCAGATGGCGAAGTTCATCGCCGAGAAGGCACGCAGCAGCGGCGCGCCTCAGGAAATGGGCCCACTGAATCCGTACGAGCGACGCATCGTGCACCTGGCGATCGCCGAAGATCCCTCGGTGAGCTCGGAGAGCATCGGCGACGCGTTCATGAAGACGGTGATCATTTCGGCCCGTCGTTAAGCGGTTCACATCCGCCGAGGGCGCAGGCCCCCAGTCAGCGGAGCGGCATGTTTTCTCCCGACGACACCATCGTCGCGATCGCGACCCCTGTGGGACGTGGAGGTCTGGGGATCGTCCGCATCAGCGGACCCGGCGCCTGCGACGTCGCCAGTCGCATGCTGGTCCGCAATGCGCCGCTCTCACCGCGCCACGCAACTTTCACGCGCGTGCACAGCGCGCGCACCGGTCGTGACCAGCCAATCGACGAAGTGATCGCCACCTGGTTTCCCGCCCCGCGCTCGTACACCGGTGAACATGTCGTCGAGTTGAGTGCGCACGGCAGCCCCGTCATCCTTCAGGAGGTGCTGCACAGCGCGATCGATGCCGGAGCACGATTGGCGCGGCCGGGTGAATTCACGTTTCGCGCATTCGTCAATGGCAAGATCGACCTGGTCCAAGCCGAAGCCGTCGCGGATCTGATCGACGCGGTGACACCGCTTCAAGCGCAGGTGGCATTCGATCAGTTGGACGGCACGTTGACGGCGCAGATCGCGGGTCTCGACGCACAGTTGCTCGATCTGATTGCCCGCCTCGAGGCATCGCTGGATTTTCCGGACGAGGGATACCACTTCATCGAGCCACAGGCCGTTGCCAGCAGCGTGACACGGGTGATCGCTGCGCTCGATGGCCTGTTGAACGCGTCCGTGCGTGGTCGAGTCATTCGCGAAGGCGCAACGGTCGTGATCGCCGGACGTCCCAACGTTGGAAAGTCGAGTCTGTTCAACGCGCTTCTTGGTCACGCACGCGCCATCGTCGACGAGACGGCTGGCACCACACGAGACCTCATAACAGAGACGTGCGACATCGAGGGCGTGAAGATCACGCTCGTCGATACGGCAGGAGATCGCGAGACGACCGATCGCATCGAGCTCGAAGGCGTCTGGCGTGGTACTCGTGCGCGTGAGGTGGCGGATCTGATCGTCGTCGTGCTCGATGGCGCCGATGCGCTGACCGACGACGACGCGCGGCTCTTGAATGGTACGCCAACAGGGACGCGCGTCGTGGTCGCGAACAAGAGCGATCGGCCGGCGGCGTGGCATCGCGACGACGCCGTCACGGTGTCGGCAGTGACAGGCGACGGTGTCGAGTCGCTGCGCCAGACGATCGTCGCGAGGCTTGGTGGCGGTGAAGCGCTGCATGATGCGCCGTCGATCTCCAACGTGCGGCACACAGCCCTTCTCGAGCGGGCGCGCGCGCACCTGACGCAGGCGTGCGAGGCAGCGGCGCAGGATCGAGCGTCCGAGGAATTCGTGCTGGCCGATCTTCATGCGGCGCGTGCGAGCATTGGCGAAGTCGTTGGAGCACAGACCGGCGATGAGGTGCTGCGGCACATCTTCGACAGGTTCTGCATCGGCAAATGACAACGGACAGGACTCGTCGATGACGTTCGATGTGATCGTCGTGGGCGCCGGGCACGCCGGGATCGAGGCTGCGTATGCAGCTGCGCGCATGGGATGCCACGTGGGACTGTGCACACTCTCCTCCGAGACGGTGGCGCACATGCCATGCAATCCCGCCATCGGTGGGACAGCGAAGGGTCACCTCGTTCGCGAGATCGATGCGCTCGGTGGTCTCATGGGCCGCGCGATTGATGCGACGGGCATTCAATTCAAGTTGCTCAATCGAAGCAGAGGGCCTGCCGTGTGGTCGCCGCGAGCGCAAGCGGACAAGAGGCTCTATGGCGCGTGGATCACCGATAAAATTGGGCAACAACCCAATATTGAGTGGGTTTTTGACCGCGCCGGCGAGATTCTCGTCCAAGGTGGACGTGTCGTTGGTCTTTCGATGGAGAGCGGCGAGGTCCTTCATTGCCGATCGCTGGTGATCACGACGGGCACGTTCCTGAACGGCCTCATTCACGTTGGGGATGAACAGCGTCCGGCGGGACGCCACGGCGAACCACCGTCGCGCGCGCTGGCAGAATCGATCCGCTCGCGCGGATTTACGATGGGGCGACTGAAGACGGGAACACCACCGCGCCTTCATCGCGAGAGTATCGACTTCGGAGCGTGCGTCGCCGCAGGTGTCTTCGTCGAGGAGTCAGGTGACCGCTCGCCGGTGCCGTTTTCGTTCGAGACCGCGACGCCCCTCTCGAATCGTGCTCGCTGCTGGCTTCTCTACACCAACGATCGCGTCAGCGATCTCGTTCGCGGAAGCATCGACAAGAGTCCGCTCTACAACGGGCAGATAACGGGCGTTGGTCCACGCTATTGTCCGTCGCTCGAAGACAAGATCATGCGGTTTCCGCAGCGGGAACGTCACCAGCTCTATCTGGAACCGGAAGGTCTGGACGTCGACGAAATCTACGTGAACGGATTCTCGATGTCGCTGCCACGAGAGATTCAGGAAGCGCTGGTTCACTCGCTGCCTGGCCTCGAGCGCGCTGTCATCATCAGGCCTGGCTACGCGGTCGAGTACGACTTCGTCCAGCCGACGGAACTGAAGACGTCACTTGAAACGCATCGCGTTGACGGCTTGTTTTTCGCGGGCCAGATCAACGGCACGTCCGGGTACGAAGAGGCTGCCGCTCAAGGCATCGTCGCGGGGATCAACGCGGCTCGATCCGTGCGAGGCGAGTCCGCGTTCGTTATCGGCCGCGATCAGGGATACATCGGTGTGCTGGTCGACGATCTCGTCACCCGTGGGTGCCTCGAGCCGTATCGCATGTTCACGTCACGCGCGGAGCATCGCCTGCTGCTTCGAATCGACAACGCCGACATGCGGCTCACACCGGCCGCTCGTGACCTCGGTCTGATCGACGATGACCGCTGGGACAGGTTCGAGGCGCGCCGGGCGCGGTTCGATCGCAACGCAATCGCACTCGACAGCACGCTTGTGAAGAATTCGTCGGGGGATCGTGTGAAGGCTGCTCAGTTGTTGAAGCAGCCTCAGGTCAGCATCAGAGATCTCGTCGACACTGGAGCGGTGAACCTGGATGTCGATGCAACGAGTCCGGATCTGGACCTCGCGAGTCTCGAGACGTCAGTGAAGTACGAAGGATATCTGCGCCAGGCTGTGGCGGCGGCGGAACGCTCAAAGAAGCACGAACGGCGACGAATTCCGATCGGGTTTCCGTTCGCTCGCGTTCCTGGTCTGTCGGCGGAGGCTGTTGATCGATTGTCTCAGGTCCGCCCCGAAACGCTTGGTCAGGCATCACGCATCCCCGGAATCACGCCCGCCGCAGTCGCCGTCCTCGGGACGTTTCTCGGAAGACTGCCGGTAGCCATGCCGGCTTCCGAGCAGTGAACAGCCGCGAGTTTCAGGATCGCCTGGCACGTCGCGCTCGACGGGCAGGCGTCGCGCTCGCGCCCGCTCTCGGAACGCGTCTCGAGATCTACTTCAAGCTTCTGTCGTCCTGGAACGAGAAGATGAATCTGACAGGGCTGGATCTCTCGGAGCAGGGCCCGGCCGCAATCGACCGTTTGCTGATTGAGCCCCTTGTCGCGGCCAGGCACGCGGTGCAGCCGGTCAATCGAATGATCGACATTGGCAGCGGCGGAGGTTCGCCGGCGATTCCTCTGGCGCTCGCGCTGCCCGCCGCGCACCTGCTGCTGGTCGAGGTGAAGACGCGCAAGTCCGTGTTCCTTCGCGAAGCTTTGCGGGCTCTGGAAATTACTGATTCCGAGG
>Ga0075421_100007223_pt1 | contig 13600 bp, 9 predicted proteins | sample SoiMetdeltSBSDD5_FD_75292 | JGI IMG/M metagenome (GOLD analysis project Ga0075421, IMG submission 75292) | Bulk soil microbial communities from a Populus tree surrounding site in Tennessee, USA - Soil MetaG P. deltoides SBSDD5 | ecosystem: Environmental > Terrestrial > Soil > Tree plantation...
GCGCCGGCGATAGAGAAGACTCCTGAGCCCAAATCCCGCGGCGAAGCTCCTGGGTCCGCGGTCACATCCCCGAAGGCCGCCTCGCAGAAGCATTCCGACGCGCACATCGACTGGCCCGGCTTTCGCGGACCTCATCGCGATGGCGTCGTCAGCGGTGTGCAGATCAAAACCGACTGGGCCTCCTCTCCGCCCGTAGAACTATGGCGACGGCCGGTTGGACCGGGCTGGTCGTCCTTCGCAGCCGGCGGCGGCCTCATCTACACCCAGGAACAACGCGGCGACTTCGAAGTGGTCGCCTGCTACAAAGCGGCCACCGGCAAACCGGTATGGACGCATCGCGACGCCGCCCGCTTCTGGGAGTCGAATGCCGGGGCCGGTCCTCGCGGAACGCCGACCCTGCACGACGGACGCGTATATACGTTTGGCGCGACCGGTATTGTGAATGCGCTCGACGCGAGTAGCGGCGCCTTGGTGTGGACGCGCAATGCAGCGTCTGACACCGGCGCCAAGGTTCCGGGCTGGGGCTTCGCGAGTTCGCCGCTGGTGATTGACGGCCTTGTCATTGTCGCCGCCTCTGGCCGGCTTGCCGCCTACGACCTCTCGACTGGGGCTCCGCGCTGGGTTAAGTCCGACGGCGGCGGCAGCTACAGTTCGCCGCACCTGCTCACCCTAGGCGGAGTAGCGCAGATCGTGTTTTTGAACAATCTCGGCGCCATGGGTGTCGCGCCAACGGACGGAAAGCTGCTCTGGAATCATCCATGGCCGGGCACTGCCATGCTGCAGCCAACCCCGACTGTGGATGGGGGCCTTCTCATCACCACCAACGACATGTCGGGAGGAGTCGGCATGCGCCGCCTCGCGGTCGCCCACGGGCCAAGCGGATGGACCGCCGAGGAGGTGTGGACATCGAGCGGGCTGAAGCCCTACTTCAACGACTTCGTCGTTCACGATGGACATGCCTTCGGCTTCGACGGCTTCATCCTCGCGTGCATCGACCTCAAGGACGGCAAGCGTAAGTGGAAGGGCGGACGCTACGGCCACGGCCAGCTCGTCCTGTTGCCCGACCAGGACTTACTGCTAGTGCTGTCGGAGGAGGGTTCGCTGGCGCTGGTCGGGGCGGCCGCTGACAAATTTACGGAGATCGCACGGTTCCCGGCGATCGAGGGCAAGACCTGGAACCACCCGGCGCTGGCCGGCGACGTCTTGCTGGTTCGCAACAGCGAGGAAATGGCGGCGTTCCGGCTTTCCCTCGCGGGCCGCTGATGCTATCTGACTGCGCGGCCACGTTGCATTGCGGTGACCGGGGCCGGAGGCTCGACCGGCGCAGGCGGCGGCTTTTTGGTCCGGCCATCGAGCCGGGCGGCGATCATCTCTTCTTTTAGTTTTTGGAATTTTGGTGTGCCCGGGGATACGCCTTTCGCCTCGACTTCGGCGTCGGTGATCTCCTGGGATAGAGGCACATACTTCTGCAGGTAGTTGCGAATGCGGTCCTGGATGATCCGCGCTTGCGAATGGTAGAGGAGGTACAGGATCTCGTCGGCCGGTGTTTTCGTCAGCAGGTCGTAAATCTGGGACGCCTTTTTGAGACGCTGGGACTTGAGAGCGCCTTCGAGTTTCTTGGCGCGCGCGGGAAGCTTCTGCCACAAGTCCACTTCGGACTTCCGCATCTCGATCTGCTTGATCAGCGCCTGCTTCTCTCTGGGATTTAGCTTTTCGGTGAGAACGCAAATGAACGGTCCCCAATTGGCAGCCAGGCCGGTGGCTTCGTTGGGCACAAGGCGCCGGACTTTTTCCAGTTTCGCCAGACCCGGGATATTGAGCTTCGCCCCGGCAAGCGCAGTGGAAAAGAGCGCCAGAAGGCCGTCCTGCTCGAGAGCCCGCATTACTTCGGAAGGATTCGGCTCGGTCGAGATGTGCTTCAATTCCTCGCAGAGTATCCGCCGCGGAATCTGATTTTGCATCTGTGCGGCGCGAGCATTGTCATATTGAGACTGCGTCCTTTCGTCGACGGCGTACCCAAGCCGCAATTTCAAGCGGACCAGGCGGAGCAGCCGGGATGGATCGTCGTAGAGGGCAGTGGCGTGGAGCGCGCGAAGCTCCTTGTTGCCCAGATCGGCAAGCCCGTTCATGGGGTCGAGCAGGAGTCCACGGGAGGCGCGATTGAGAGAGAGCGCGATCGCATTGACGGTGAAGTCGCGCCGCCGGAGATCCTCCTGAATCGTGGCCGGGTTGACTTGTGGCGCAGAGCCCGCCCTGGGGAAACGCTCTTGCCGGCACATGCCGATTTCGGCTGTCACCCCGCCGGGAAAGAGCAGCTCAACCGTTCGTCGACGATCATCTTCGGAAACGACCCGGGCGCCGGCTTTGGTGGTCAAGGTCTTCGCCAGCCTGGGCGCGTTGCCTTCCACCACGAAGTCGAGATCGCGAATCTGAAAGCCGCCCAGCATGTCGCGCATGGCTCCACCGGCGAGAAACAGGCTGCAATTCGCGATGGAGGCCGCGGCCTGAACCTCGGCAACCACCCGGTTTTGATCCGTGCTCAGGTGGTTTTCCAACATGAACAAGTAGTCGCTCATCGCTCTGCTTCTTCCATATTCATCCGCGCGGGTGGTGCTGTTCGATCGTTTGCCGTAGTCTTGACCTCATCACGTGCGTATAGATTTGAGTCGTGGATATGTCAGCGTGGCCCAGCATCGTCTGGACGCTACGCAGATCGGCGCCACCTTCCAGTAGGTGAGTCGCAAAGCTGTGGCGTATCACGTGCGGCGTCAGATTGTGGAAGATCCCGGCGCGCTTGCCGAGCGCGACCAGCAGCTTCCAGAATGCCTGCCGGGTCAGCCGGCCGCCCCGCGCCGTCACGAACAGGTACTGGCTCGAGCGATTCCCCAGCAGCTTTGGCCGCGCCTCGTTGAGATACTCGCGCGTCGCCGCCAGCGCCGGCTTGCCGACCGGGGTAAGCCGCTGCTTGTTCCCCTTTCCGATGGCGCGAAGCACGCCAGCCTCAAACTGGACGTCGGCAAGACGGAGTCCGCAAAGCTCGGAGACCCGCAACCCGGTCGCATACAACAGCTCAAGCATGGCGCGATCCCGAACCCCGGTCAACTTGGTCAAATCGGGAGCCGCCAGCAGCGAATCGATCTGTTCACGATTCAAGAACTTAGGGATGCTCTGCCATTGCTTTGGGGAGACCAGCCGCTCGGTAGGGTCGGAGTCAATTCGACCCTCTCCGGCCAGGAATCGATAAAAATTGCGTAACGTGGCGAGCCGTCGGGCGATGGACCGGCTACTGAGTCCGGCCGCGTAGAGGGAATCAAGGTACTGGCGCAGATCCTCCAGCCGGGGAAGGTTTTCAGCCGTTTTGCGGAAATTCGCGAAGGCCTGTAAGTCCCGTGTGTAGGCGTCTAACGTATTGCTGGCCAAACCCTTCTCGACTCTGCAATAATCAAGAAACGAGCTGATTTCGCCGGATAGAACTAGCGTTGGAGTCGTGTCCTTCATATTTGGCGCTTTGCCAATGATACAATATCCGCGAAATTGTTTGAAACAAACTAGAAACCAAAAGGTGTCTTTTGGCCGGTTCGACCGCTAAAAAGGTGCTGATTCGCCGTTTCGACCGGGAACCTCTCACCGGATTCGTGAACGCGCAAACCTATCTCCAGCCCGGAGGTGTCGAGCTGTTGACGCCCAGCGGCACCCTCTCCGTCGTGCCCTATCCGGACATCAAAGTGGTGTGTTTTGTTAAGGATTTCGACTCCGCCGAGCCGAGTCCGGAGCGCAAGGTCTTCAACACCCGGCCCAAGACGGACGGACTATGGGTGCGGATGCAGCTTCGGGATGGCGAAGTGCTGGACGGAATCCTCTCGAACAACCTGTTGCAGCTTGTCCCGGAAGGATTTACAGTTACCCCGCCTGACGCCTACTCGAACAATCAGAAACTCTTTGTCCCACGCGCGGCCTTGGCGCATTTCAACGTCCTGGGCGTGGTCGGAAGCCCGCTCACACGCCGGAAAGCCAAGCCCGCGCCGCAGGATCAGATCAGACTGTTCGAGGAATAGCGTCCTTTCTGAAGTGACAAAAACTGTCACGAATGTTTTTTCAACAGGTCACTCCCCTGTAACCAAAGAACGTGTACAAACAGGCATGCGGTGCGACCTGCATGTCCATACCGTTCACTCAGGGATGTGCTCAGTTCCGGTTTTCGATCGGATCTGCAAGGAAAGCTATAACGACCCGCTGGCGGTCTACGAAGTTCTCAAACAGCGAGGCATGAGCCTGGTAACCATCACCGATCATGATTCCATCGGCGCTGTGGAACCGCTGCGCAAGTACACGGATTTCTTCGCAAGTGAAGAAGTAAGCTGCCTCACTCCGGATGGGACGCGCCTGCATGTGGGAGTCTACGATATCCAGGAGCGGGACCATATCGAACTGCAGCGGCGGCGCGGGGATCTCCTTTCGCTGATCTTTTACCTGCAGGAGCGCCGGCTTCTTTTCAGCGTGAATCACGTCTATTCCAAGCTGACCGGCCGGCGGACGGATGCCGATTTCGTGCTGCTCGAACATTACTTCCCCTTGCTTGAGACCAGGAACGGGCAAATGTCCGCCAACAGTAACCAGGCAGCGGCGGAGCTGGCCGCGCACTGGAACAAATCGGTGATAGCCGGAAGCGATGCCCACTCGAGCGCCGGACTGGGACTCACCTGGACCGTAGTCCACGGCGCCAGATCCAAATCGGAGTTCATCGACGGCCTGCGACACGGACGCGGAAAGGTTTGCGGCGAATCCGGTGGTTACTGGAAGCTGACCCGGTCCGTGCTGGAGGTCGCCGCAGGACTGCTGCGCGAAGAGCGCTGGGCGCTGAGTCTGGCGCCGCTACTTCTGTTAGTGCCCGCCATCACGCTGGCTAACTGTCTGGCCGAAGCCGGTTTTCGCCGTAAATGGACGAAGCGAACGGTCCCGGCTTCAGCGCCGGATCGAAGGGGCAGGCGACAGGTGGAAATGGGCGAGATCCGCCCAACGGTTTCGCGCGGTGTTCTGGACGAAAACTAGCAGTTCGGCAGAAAAAACGCGCGGTCCCGAATACTCGGCCCAGCGGCGTCGTGCGACCGCTGCCAGCTCGATCGACTGCTGGGGAGTCAAATCCTGAGCCAGCGTGATGTGCGGATGGTAGGGATACGGCGCCTCGTACTGCAGCGGTCCAACGTTGAGGGCGCGATGCATTTGCAGCAGCTCATGGCGGCCTTCCGTGATATTGAGATAGACGACATCGGAACCGGCAAAAACAAGAACATCGCCGGCTTTAATTTCAACGGCGGAAAAATCGGATATCCGGGAGCGTACGGCGTCGATAGCCTCTTGAGGCGTGCCGGCGAGCGGACGCGGCGGCAAGATCGTCACATGCGCATGGGGTACACAACCGGGCGCAAGCTCTCTTCGTAAGTTATCCAGGAAGGTACAGAGCGGATCGGGTAAGTAAGTAACCAGGGCGAAGCTATCCAGCAGGTCCTGCCCGCTGGTGGCGCAGTGCATTCAGATATATTATCGGCTTTTTGGGGCCTTCGCACGAGGTTGAGCGTGTTGTCGGGCGTTTGCAATCAGATGGGAGCGGCGGCTTGAGTGTGGAGGAAACTGCGGAAGTTCTAAAGATATCGGCTCAAAGCGTGCTGCGCGACTGGACGCTGGCTAAGGCCTGGCTAAAACGAGAGTTGAAAAAATCGTGATGAAGTCCAAGGTCATAGGTCGTGCGACACCGGGTTGGTATACTAAAGCTGATCCCACAAGTGCAGGAATTCCTCCAAATCCGCGGTGCGCGGGTTCATAACCTCAAGAATGTTTCGGTAGCGATCCCGCACAATCAGTTCACAGTGATCACCGGAGTTTCCGGGTCCGGCAAGTCGTCGCTCGCCTTCGACACCATCTATGCGGAAGGGCAGCGCCGCTATGTGGAGTCGCTCTCGGCCTACGCGCGGCAGTTTCTCGAACGGATGGAGAAACCGGATGTCGACGAGATCGACGGCATCGCGCCGGGCATCGCGATCCGGCAGAAAAATACGACCCGAAATCCGCGCTCGACGGTCGCGACGACAACCGAGTGCTATGACTTCCTACGGCTTCTGTTCGCACGCGCCGGTTGGACGTATTGCCCGAAATGCGGCGCAAGAGTGCAGCGCGACACAGTTGATCAAGTCGCCGCGGCGATGCTGGCGAAACCGGCAGGATCGCGTTGGTATGCGCTGTTTCCAGTAAAGGCGACGGCTCAGCAGGCAATCCGCGGGCGGCTCTTTGACTTGCGTCAAAAGGGATTCAACCGCCTGTTCCAGGAAGGCCGCACCTTCGAGTTCTCGACGCCGGAATCCCTGCTCGATATCGATTTCGAGAAGCCGCTGTACGTGCTCGCGGACCGTCTCGTGATCGGGCCGGATCAACGGCAACGGCTCGTAGACACGACCGAAATCTGCTACCGCGAGGCCGGAGAAATCGTATTCGAAAACGCAGCGGGCGGCGAGCGGCTGCGCTTCAGCGAGAAGTTTTCCTGCAAGGCGTGCGAACTGCAGTTCGATGAACCCGAGCCGCGACTTTTCAGCTTCAACAGTCCGTTCGGAGCGTGCCCCCGCTGCCAGGGATTCGGCAACACCGTCGACTACGACTTCGACCTGGTGATTCCCGAAAAAACGCGAACGATCGAGGCAGGCGCGATCAAGCCATGGCGAGCCACCGAGTACCGGAATTGGTTAGCGCGGCTGAGGCAGACCGGCGCGGTCCGTTTTAATGTGCCTTTCTGCGACCTGACGAAACCGGAGCAGGAATTCATCTGGTATGGAAACAACGAGTTCCCCGGCGTGCGCGCGTTCTTCGCCGAGCTCGAGAAGAAGAAGTACAAGCTGCACGTCCGCGTGAAGCTCAGCCGGTATCGCGGATACGCGGAGTGTCCCGACTGCCGCGGCGCGCGACTACGGAAAGAGGCGCTCTACATTCGGGTCGCTGGAATGACGATTTCCGACGTCGTGCGCATGAACATCGGCCAGGCACTGGCGTTCTTCGAGGAGCTGCAATTGGGTCCCGAAGAGACCGCCATCGCCGAGAAGGTGCTCGTCGAAATTCGCCAGCGGCTCAAATTCCTCAACGACGTCGGCCTGGAATACCTGACGCTGGACCGGCTGTCGTCAACGCTCTCCGGTGGAGAAGCGCAGCGAATCCAGCTCGCCACCTGTCTCGGGTCGCGACTGGTGGGCGCCTGCTACGTTCTCGACGAGCCGTCGATCGGACTACACACGCGGGACACCGCGCGGCTGGTTCGCATCTTGCACGAGCTGCGCGACCTGGGAAACACCATCCTGGTTGTCGAGCACGATCCGGAAGTGATGCGCGCGGCGGACCATATCCTCGATCTGGGTCCGGGGGCCGGCGAGAATGGCGGCCGTGTCGTCTACGAAGGCTCTTATGACGGGCTTTTGGAAGATGGCGTGAGCTCGATGACGGCCCGCTATCTGCGCGGCGCCATGCGTACGAACGGGGTCCGGAGACGGCGGCCCGTGAATCGGAAACAGGTCCTGAAGTTCTTCGGCGCGAGAACTCACAACCTGAAGAATATCGACGTGGAAATTCCGCTGGGCATGATGGTAGTGGTAAGCGGCGTTTCCGGATCGGGTAAGTCGACGCTGGTCCACGACGTGATTTATCGTTCTCTCCAGACGATGTTGCGCCAGGGTGGGGCGGGGCCCGGCCTGGCGCCTTCGCCACCGGAAGATCCGGAGTCCATCGACACCGGAGCCCGGCTGGCTTGCGCGCGAGTGGAAGGAGCGTCGCAGCTCGAGCAGCTCGTGATGATCGACCAGTCGCCGATCGGACGAACACCGCGATCGAATCCGGTCACCTACATTCAGGCGTTCGATCTGATCCGAACCCTCTTCGCCGACACGCCGGAGGCCCGCAAGCGCGGCTATTCGGCAGGTCACTTCTCATTCAACGTAGCCGGCGGCCGCTGCGAAACCTGTCAGGGCGAAGGCACCGTCAAGGTCGAGATGCAGTTCCTGGCCGACGTGGAGCTGATTTGCGAAGAGTGTAAGGGGACTCGATTCAAGAGCGGCATTCTCGAGGTTCGCTACAACGGTCTCAATATCCACGAGACGCTGCGGTTAACAGTAAAAGAAGCGCTCGAGTTCTTCCGGGACAGCCGCCGGCTGGTGAACAAGCTCCAAGTGCTGGACGATGTCGGACTGGGATACCTGCGGCTGGGACAGTCGGCGACAACCCTTTCGGGAGGAGAAGCGCAGCGTGTCAAGCTGGCCGCGCACCTGTCCCAGGCGTCCTGCGAGAAGACGCTGTACATCTTTGACGAGCCGACTACAGGATTGCATTTCGACGATATCGCCAAGCTGCTCGAAGCCCTGCAGCGATTGATCGAGAATGGCGGAAGTCTGCTGATTATCGAGCACAATCTCGAGGTTATTCAGGCGGCGGACTGGGTGATTGATCTCGGCCCGGAGGGCGGCTCACTCGGAGGGGAAGTCGTTGCGGTGGGTCCGCCTGAGTCGATTGCGGGCGCGCCTGGATCGCATACGGGACGATACTTGGCGCCGGAAGAAAAGGCAAGTCAAAAGTCAAAGGTCAAAAGGCAAAAGTCAAAAGTGCTGCGGGCCACGTAACCTGCGCGGTCGTGAAGCGGTATCGTGGAGGTGTCGGTATGGCAAAGAAGAAAGTGGTTACTCCGAGCGGATGGGCAAGCTGAGCGAGGCAGAACGACTCAGAATGCTCAGAATTATAGACGCGATAATTGCGCAACCTCCGACGCGCGACCAGAGCGAAGTAGATCGGGAATTGAGGGAAAATTCGGCGCGCCCGCCGCTCGGGCAGGTGAAGGACTCCAGCTATTGTTGTTTGCCGGTATAGGTCTCGCCGTCAATACTTGTCGTGGCGGTCATCTTCCGTCTCTCCTAAACCGAGCGTGGTTACATGCCTCGGCCTTCGTGCGATAAGCATAGGTGGCAGCACAAAAGGGGCGACACGCACCGCGACCGTCAAAACCACGAATGCTGTTGGAATCCAGAAGAGGCAGAAGTGCAGCGCATCACCAGTCCCTACTAGCCACACCAAAATAAAACCAACTATAGCGCTAATTATTACCAACACGCGCTTATATGCGTCAGATACGTTTAGGACACTATCGCACCGCCCGCACCGAGACCCTTCGCGGAAGACCAATTTGGACGCGACAATCCGGTTATGACATGAGGGGCACCGCAATCCTATCCTCTGATCTGGCGCCTGATATGGCTCGCGGACTACGCCTCCAGCGAAGCCTTCATCGTAATCTTCGCATTCAACAGCCGCGATATCGGGCAGCCGGCCTTGGCATTGTTAGCCGCCGTGTCGAAAGCCTCCTGACTCGCGCCCGGGATCTTCGCCCGGACATCCAGATGGCTGGACGTGACTTCAAATCCGGCGGCGTTCTTCTCCAGCGTAACGGTGGCGGTGGTCTCGATCCGGTCCGGCGTTAGTCCGGCCTCCCCCAGTTGCGCCGAGAAGGCCATGGAGAAACAACCGGCGTGCGCCGCGGCGATCAGTTCCTCGGGATTCGTGCCGACGCCATTTTCAAAGCGCGTGCTGAACGAGTACTGCGTGTTCGACAGAACTCCACTGTCGGTGGAGATGGTCCCTTTGCCACCCTTGAGATTGCCCTGCCAGACGGCCGATGCTTTACGTTGCATGGATCCTCCTTAAGGAATGGTAGCAGCGACTGGTTCTATACTGAAAGGAGAAGGCGCCCGAGAGCATATATATTCCAGAGTCATGGACAAACGAAGTAGATTCCCCAAAATCATCCTTGCGGCCATGGTGGCGACTTTCTGCTGCCTGGCGATGTACGCCCAGCGCGGGTACATGCCGTTCAATGATGACGAGGGTCCGGCGATAGCGCCAAAGGATGCAAGCGAAAAGACAGAGTGGGCTTTTGCGAGGCTGATGTATCCTTCAGGGCGATTCTTTGGCCAGGCCGGCTACTGGACCATCGACGCGCCCAAAGCCGAGCGCCAGTTTGTGCAGGGAGTGCGCCGGTTGACGCGCATCCACACGCGATCGAAGGAGGAATTCGTCAGCCTGGAAAGCGACGAAATTTTCAAGTGGCCCTGGATCTATGCCGTCGAGCCCGGTCATTGGCTCCTCAGCGACGAGGACTGCAAAAAGCTGCGCGACTATCTTCTACGCGGTGGATTCCTCATGACTGACGACTTCCACGGCACTGACGAATGGGAAGTTTTCATGGCCAGCATGAGCAAGGTGTTCCCCGACAAGCCAGTGGTGGAAATCGACAGCAGTGATGCCATCTTCCACGTGTTGTATGATCTTGACGACCGGGTGCAGGTGCCGGGAATCGTGAACTATCCGTTTCACCAGACCTACGAAAAAGACGGACGCGTGCCGCATTGGCGCGCTATCTACGACGACCGCGGGCGCATCATGGTCGCGATATGCTTCAATCAGGATAATGGCGATGCGTGGGAGTGGGCCGATAGCCCGCACTATCCGGAGAAGTACACGTCACAGGCGTACCGGACCGGCATCAACTACATCATTTACTCCATGACCCACTAGGCGCAGGCGAAACCGATCGGCGACATCGAAATGTTTGAATTTTTCTTCAAGTATCCGGCAACCGTATTCTCAAAAGGCCAATTTGTGCTGCTCGGGGCCTGGCCGGCGTGGATACTGGCGGCGTCGATCGTAGCCATCGCGGCGGGACTGGGCTGGCGCTTGTGGCGCCGCAGCGGATTTCTCACCGGCGCGCGGCCGGCGGCGATCTGGCTGCTGCAGACGTTGCTTGCCGCGCTGCTGCTGTTTCTGTTGTGGCATCCCGCCATCAGCATCGCGACGCTGCGGCCGCAGCAGAATATCGTTTCCGTGCTGATCGACGATTCGCGCAGCATGTCCCTCAAAGAGGATGGCGCGACGCGCCTCGAACAGGCAATCAAAGGTCTGAATGGCGTGCTGGAGCCGTTACGAAAGCGCTTTCAGGTTCGTCTCTACCGTATCGGGAAAGAAACGCAGCGCATCGAGAAGACCGATCAGCTCACAGGTTCAGCGACGGCGACACAGCTCGGCGAGGGAATGATACAGGCGCTCGCGGATACCTCGACGCTGCCCCTCGGCGCGGTTGTCCTGCTTACTGACGGCGCGGACAACTCCGGCGGAATCGACCGGGACACGATCTCCCAGATCCGGCAGAGGCAGATCCCGATCCACACGGTCGGATTTGGCAAAGAGAAAGTCGAAAGGGACGTGGAGGTCAGCGACGCCACTGTGCCCGCTCGCACCCTGGCTGATGCGCGGCTGGCGGCGGACGTGACCTTCCGCAGCTTCGGGTATGCCGGACAGAAGGCCAAGCTGGTCGTCCGGGACGCTGGCAAGGTACTGGCGACGCAGGAAGTCACACTGAAGGGTGACGGCGTGCCGCAGACCGAGCATGCGCAGTTCAACGCAGGGATCGCCGGCGCCAAGAGCTATCAGTTCTCGATTGAGGGGCTCACCGGAGAAGAAAACGCCGCTAATAACGCGGTCACGCGGCTGGTGAACGTCGAGTCGAGCAAGCCGCGCATCCTTTATATAGAGGGCGAACCGCGCTGGGAGTTCAAGTTCATCCGGCGAGCCGTCGAAGACGACCGGAGCCTGCGGCTGGTGACGATCCTGCGCACCACGCAGAACAAGATCTATGTCCAGGGAGCCGACAACCAGAAAGAGTTCGAAGCAGGATTTCCGTCGACGGCGGAGCAATTGTTCGGTTTCTCGGGTTTGATTATAGGAGACGTGCAAGCAAGCTACTTCACCCCGGCCCAGCAGGATCTGATTCGCGAGTTCGCCAACCGGCGCGGCGGTGGAATCCTGTTCCTGGGCGGTCGCGAAACGCTCTCCGACGGCGGGTATCCGCGATCTCCCTTGGCGGAGCTGCTGCCAGTCCGGCTGCTGGACCGCAAGGACACCTTCCATCGCGATAACGCGACCTTTGATCTGTCCGTTCTGGGGCGCGACAGCGTAATCTGCCGGCTCGAAGAGAAGGCGGATCGGAACGCGGAGAGATGGAAGAAGATGCCGGTCATTGCGGACTATCAGGAAGTCGGCGAGGCCAAGCCGGGGGCGGTGGTGCTGGCCGACGTCATTACAGCCGGGAAGCGGCGCTCTCCGCTGCTGGTAACGCAGAATTATGGCCGCGGCCGGACGGCGCTGTTCGCGACGAGCGGAAGCTGGCGCTGGCAGATGCTGCAGCCGGTCGAAGATAAGACCCACGAAATGTTCTGGCAGCAACTGCTGCGCTGGCTGATCAGCGACACGCCGGGCAGGGTCCTGACATCGACCCCGAAACCGGTGCTCGCCGACGAGAGCCGCGTCCGGTTGCGCGCAGAAGTTAGGGACAAAACCTTCAAGACGCTGTCTAATGTTCGTGTAATGGCGCATGTCGTGGGACCGGAAGGGATCGCCGCGGACGTCGAGCTGAATCCGGCGCCGCTCGAGGAAGGCGTCTACACAGCCGATTGGACGGCCGAGAAGCCGGGATCGTACACGGCGGAAGTGACCGTCCAGCCGCCGGACGGGGCAGCGAAAGTAGTGGAAGATATGGGACGCGACGTGCTCATGTTCCGTCGTGAAGATGGTGTGGCCGAGAATTTTCGGACCGCGCAAAATCGCGAGTTGCTGGAGAAATTGGCGGACCAGACCGGCGGGCGCTACTATACGGCGAAGGACATGAGCAAGCTCGCCGACCAGATCTCGTATTCTGAGGCCGGCATCACGACGCGCGAGACCAAGGATCTCTGGGATATGCCCATCGTGTTCCTGCTGGCGCTCATGCTGCGATCGATGGAATGGCTGCTGCGGCGGAGATGGGGAGTAGTGTGAAACGGCTTTTTATCCTGGGAATGATTGCGGCGGGTTTGAACGCGACTACCTTCTACGTGACGGTCGCCGGTCTCGGTGGTGAGCCCGAATACGAACAGCGCTTTAGCGGCTGGGCCAAGGACATCGACAAGGCCCTCAAAGCGGCGCCTGATTCCAAGGTTGACACGTTGTTCGGCGAGGCTGCGACCAAGCCCGCCATTCGCGGTGTGCTCGACCGGATTGCGAAAGAAGCCAAACCGGAGGACGCAGTCGTCGTAATGCTGATCGGCCACGGAACTTTCGACGGCGCCGACTACAAAATCAATTTGCCGGGACCCGATCTCACGGCAATCGAGCTGGCAGGCCTGCTCGATCGGCTGCCGGCGAAGCGCCAGTTGGTCGTCAATATGACCAGCGCGAGCGGTGGGGCGATCGATGCGCTGCGAAAAGAGAGCCGCGTAATCGTATCAGCGACCAAGACCGGCACTGAACGCAACGCGACGGTCTTCGCGCGGTATTGGGCGGAAGCGCTGCACGATCCGGCGGCCGATTCGGACAAAAATGAGACAGTGTCGGCGCTCGAAGCGTTCCGCTACGCGGACCTGAAGACGGTCCTCTTCTACACAACGCAGAAGCGAATTGCCACCGAGCATGCGTTGCTTGAAGACACCGGCAAAGGCGAGGGAGTGCGTGCGCCATCCACAGAGAATGGACAAGGGTTACTGGCGTCGGCGTT
>Ga0075421_100007224_pt1 | contig 13600 bp, 5 predicted proteins | sample SoiMetdeltSBSDD5_FD_75292 | JGI IMG/M metagenome (GOLD analysis project Ga0075421, IMG submission 75292) | Bulk soil microbial communities from a Populus tree surrounding site in Tennessee, USA - Soil MetaG P. deltoides SBSDD5 | ecosystem: Environmental > Terrestrial > Soil > Tree plantation...
CGTCAAGTCCGCGGACGAGGCCAGACAGCGGGCGGAGGCGGACCCGATGGTGAAAGTGGGCCGCCTCGCCGTCGAGCTGCACCCGTGGCAGGTGCCGCGCGGGGCGCTGCCGGCGCTGCCCAAATAAACGCCTGACTCGACGCTACAATTACCCTCTATGCCCATATTCGAGTACCGGTGCACCGACTGCGGTGACGCGTTCGAGGCGTTCGTCACGTCCGAGCGTGCCCCCGAGTGCCCCGCCTGCCACGGCGCGAAGCTGGTCAAGCTGCTCTCCTCTCCCGGGATGGTCGGATCCGCGAACGGCGGCGCAAAGCCGGCGCGCGCGCCCGGGCCGGCCGCCGGCGGCTGCGGCATGGGGACGTGCGGGTGCAGGACCAATTCGTGAATTGGTGAATTGGTGAATTGGTGAATTCGTGAATTGAATTCACCAACCCAATCCACCAATTCACCAATTCACCAATCCACCAATTACCAACATGTACAGCCGCGACGAAGTGAAGGCCCTCACCGACAAGGTGATGAACATGGCCAAGGCGGAGGCGGTCGAGGTCGACTTCAGCGGCGGCGAGCGGTCGGCGACGCGGTTCGCGAACTCGAACATCACCGCGAACATGATCCAGTTCGATCGCACGCTGTCGGTCACCGCGTATTTCGGCACCCGGTCGGCGACCGCCACGGCGCGGGATTTCGACGACGCGTCGCTGAAGCAGGCGGTGGAGGATGCGGAGAAGCGCGCGCAGACGGCGCGCGAGAACGCCGACCTGATGCCGCTCGTCGAGGGGCCGCAGGAATACGTCGCGGTCGACGCGGTGCTGCCGAGCGGCGCCGGCTACGGCCCCGCGGAGCGCGCGAAGGCGGTTCGTCAGAGCCTCGACATCTGCGAGAAGAAGGGGGTCCTCGGCTCCGGCTACATCCCGAAGGTCCACCTGGCCACCTGCAACGCCAACTCGAAGGGCCTGTTTGCCTACTACCAGTACGCCGAGTCCAGCTTCATCCTGACCTGCCGCACGCCTGACGGCGCCGGCTCGGGATGGGCCGGCATCACCGGCGTCAAGGATGCCGGGCTGATCGACGCGGTGCGGTTGACGGAGGTGGCGGCCGACAAGGCGCTCAAAAGCCGGAAGCCGCGCGCGCTGGAGCCGGGACGCTACACCGTCATCCTCGAACCGCGCCCCGCGGCGCGGTTCCTGTCGCTGATGATGGGCCTCTTCAGCGCGCGCACCGCGGAAGGGCCCGTCGGCAGCTACTTCTCCGGCAAGACGCCGGGCTCGACCAAGGTCGGCGAGAAGCTGTTCAGCGACCTGGTCACGATCAAGAGCGACATCGGCAACCCGATCCTGCGGCAGACGCCGGTAGGGCCCGACGGGATGGCGGCAAAGCCGATCACCTGGGTCGACAAAGGGGTGCTGACCAACCTCTCGTACGACCGCCAGTGGGCGCGCCGCCAGAAAAAGGACCCGACGCCGACGAGCCCGAATCAGAGCCTCGTCATGGAGGGGTCGAAGACGACGGTCGAGGAGATGATCAAGACGACGCGCCGCGGGCTGCTGGTGACGTTCTTCTGGTACATCCGCCCGGTCGATCCGCCGACGCTGCTCAACACCGGAATGACGCGCGACGGATTGTTCCTGATCGAGAACGGCGAAATCGCGGGGCCGGTGCAGAACTTCCGCTGGAACATGTCGCCGCTCGTCGGGTTCAACAACGTCACGGCGGTCGGGCAGCCGGTGCCGATTCACACCGGGGAGTCCTACGACGGCCCCGGCACCGCGCTCGTGCCGGCGGTGCGGATGGAAGATTTTTATATGACGTCGGTTTCGCCGGCGGTGTAGACGTTCGAGGAATCTATATGAAACGCCGCGACTTCGTTAAGACGATGGCCCTGTCCGGGATGGCGATCGCGTCGAGCGACCTCGTCGCCGACATCCTCGCGCAGTCGCCGAAAGGGCGCGTCCTCGAGTCCAAATTCAAAGGGCTTGCTGACATCGCGCTCGCCGAGGCCAAGAAGAACGGCTGCACCTACGCGGACATCCGGTTCACCCGCCGGACCAACTCCGGCGTCAACGCCACCGGCGGCAACCGCGACTTCGAGGGCTTCGGTGGCTTCGGCGGCGGCGGGCGCGGCGGCGGACGGGGACGGGGCGGCGGCGGCTTCGGCGGATTCGGCGGCGGTGGCGGCGCAGAAGACGGCGCGGCCGCCGGCTTCGGCGTCCGCGTGATTCACAGCGGCGTCTGGGGCTTCGCCAGCAGCCCGACGGTGACCGAGGATGAAATCCGGCGCATCGCGCGCATCGCCACCGACGTGGCCAAGGCGAGCGCCATCGCCAAGCGCATGGACGTCAGGCTCGCGCCGGTGCCCGCCTACGTCGAATACTGGACCACCCCGGTCGAGAAAAACCCCGATCAGATCTCGCGCGACGACAAGCAGGCGCTGGCGCAAAAGGTCGTCGACATCGCCGTCAAGGCCAAGGACGTCACCAACGTCAACGCCTCGATCCAGATCGAGCACGAGTGGAAGTACTTCGCCAGCAGCGAAGGGTCGTACATCGAGCAGGAGCTCTGGTCGAGCAGCCCGTCCTTCACCGTCACCGCGCGCAAGGACGGCCAGACGAAATCGCGCACCTACACCGGCGAGATGATGACCGGCGGGTGGGAAGTCGTCGAGCGCGCCCAGATGGCCGAGAACGCCGAGCGGATCGCCGCCGAGGCGGTGGAGTTCTGCACTGCCAAGCCGGTCGAGATGGGGGTCAAGGATCTCATCCTCACGCCGTCGCACGCCATGCTCACGATCCACGAGATCGTCGGCCACGCCACCGAGCTCGATCGGATCCTCGGCTACGAGGCCAACTACGCCGGCACCAGCTTCATCAAGGTATCCGACCTCGGCAAGTTGAAGTACGGCTCGAAGCTGTTCAACGTCACCGCCGATCGCAACCGCCCCGGCGGCGTCGGCACGACCGGCTACGATGACGACGGCGTGAAGACGCAGGAGTGGCCGCTGGTGCGGGATGGGATCCTGGTGGGGCTGCAGACCAACCGCGAGATGGCGCACCTCATCGGCGAGAAAGCCAGCCGCGGGTGCACCTCCGCCAATTCGTGGCGCGACTACCCATTCCTCCGCATGCCGAACGTCCACGTCGACCCGGGACCGGCGGGCTCGCCGACGCCGGAGCAGATCATCGCCGACACCAGGGACGGCGTCCTGATCGACGGCCGCGGCAGCTACTCGATCGATCAGCAGCGCTACAACGGCCAGTTCGGCGGCAACGCGTTCTGGGAAGTGAAGAACGGCAAGATCACCCGCATGGTCAGCAACGTCACCTACAACGCCATCACCACCGATTTCTGGGGCAACCTCGACGCCGTGTCCGGGCGGGAGTCCTGGCGGATGTTCGGGACCGGTGGCGACGCCAAGGGACAGCCGACCCAGACCAACAGCATCTCGCACGGATCCCCCTGGCTCCGGATCCGGAAAATCATGGTCGGCGCGGCGTACGCGTAGGAAAGGAAGAAGGAGGAAGGAAGAAGGAAGAAGCTTCCTCCTTCCTCCTTCCTCCTTCTTCCTTTCCCTGGGACCAGCCCCCAGGCTCATGCAATGAAACGACATCCGGTATTGGCCGGAGGCGTTTTCCCGTTGACGAACGGGACAGGGCCGACGTAGCGTGATCCCTGTATACCAGCCGTGTACAACCCCCTTTCCCGCGGAGTCCCACCAATGCGACGAAGCCTGTTCCAACTCCTTCTGATGCTGGTGTTCTGCGCCGGCCTCACCTCGCCGGCGCTCGCACAGGGCGGCGGCGCCACGACCTCGCTGTCGGGCACGGTCACCGATTCATCGGGGGCAGTCATTCCGGGCGCAGGCATCACGGTGAAAAACACCGCGACGTCCACCGAGTTCACTGCCTCGACCAACGAGCAGGGGGCCTTCACCGTGCCGGCGATCGATCCCGGCACCTACACCGTCACCGTCTCGCTGATGGGGTTCAAAACGGCGGTCCTGAACAACGTGCGGGTCAACGCCGCGGTGCCGGCGACCGTGCGCGTCACGCTCGACGTCGGCGGGCTCGAGGAGACCGTGTCGGTCACCGCCGGCTCCGAGATCGTCCAGACCCAGTCGGCCGCCGTCTCGGCGACGATCGACACCAATCAGATCCTCAAGCTGCCGACCGGCAGCCGCAGCGCGCTCGAGTTCGTCACCTCGCTGCCCGGCGTCAACACGCCGGCCGGCAGCCGCGACTCGACGATCAACGGCCTGCCGCAAAGCGCCATCAACATCACCATCGACGGCGTCAGCGCCCAGGACAACTGGCTGAAGACGACCGACGGCTTCTTCGCCCGCGTCAGCCCGCGCCTCGACGCGATGGAGGAAGTCACGGTCAACATGGCGGCACAGGACGCCGCCAGCACCGGCCAGGGCGCGGTCCAGATCCGTTTCGCCACACGCTCCGGGACCAACGAGCTGCGCGGCAGCACCTACTACTACCTCCGGCACCACAAGCTGAACGCGAACGACTGGTTCAACAACCGCGACCTGCCGCCCGGACCGAACGGCAAGGCGCCGAAGGATCTCGACAAGCAGTTCCAGCCGGGCACCCGCGTCGGCGGCCCGATCGTCATCCCGGGGTTGTGGGACGGCCGCGGCAGGGCGTTCTTCTTCGTGAACTACGAGGAATCGCGCACCCCCGGGCAGAACACCGAAAACCGGCTGGTGCTGCACCCGCTGGCGGAACAGGGCATCTTCCGCTACACCTCCGGCGGCCAGACGCGGTCGGTCGACCTGCTCCAGATGGCCGCGGACAACGGCTTCACGTCGACCATCGATCCGACGATCGGCCGCCTCCTGCGCGACATCCGCAGCGCGGTGACCGGCGCCGGGACCGGCCTCATCGATCTGTCCGATCCGCTGCAGCAGCAGTTCACGTATCAGTACGAGTCGAAGGGCGTCACCAAGTACCCGACCGGCCGGCTCGACTTCAATCTGACCAGCAAGCACCGGCTGTCGGCGTCGGTGAACTACACCGACCTGCTGTCCACGCCCGACACCACCAACAACCGCGAGCCGAACTTCCCCGGCTTCCCCGGCACCGGCAACCAGCACTCCGACCGCTACACCGTCCAGGGCACGCTGCGATCGACGCTCGGCGCGAACCTCGTGAACGAGCTCCGCATCGGCCGCAGCGGCGGCGCGACGCTGTTCTCGCCGGAGATCAGCCGCAGCCAGTTCGAGGGAACCTCCGTCGCGGATCAGGGCGGATTCCTCCTCGACATCAACGGCGACTTCCTCGGCATTGCCAACGCGCATTCCACCGGCTCGTACAGCGCCCGCGAGGCCGGCACCAAGATCGTCGAGAACACGCTGAACTGGGTCAAGGGCTCGCACAGCCTGCAGTTGGGGGCCGGCTTCACCCAGGCGGACGTCTGGATCGAAAACCAGCAGCGCGTGCCGACGATCACGTTTGGCGTCGACACCAACGATCCCGCCAACGCGATGTTCACGCCGACGAACCCGCTGTTCAGCGGCGCCTCCACGGCGCAGCTGAACGACGCTCGCGAGCTGTACGCGACGCTCGTCGGCCGGGTCAATGCGATCCAGGGCGAGCTGCGGCTGAACGAGGCGACCAACGAGTACGAATACCTCGGCCTCGGGCTGCAGCGGGCGCAGCTGCGCGACTGGGGCTTCTTCGTGGCCGACACCTGGCGCCTGCGGCCGACCTTCACGCTCAACGCCGGGCTCCGTTACGAGCTCCAGCAGCCCTTCCGCGCCCTCAATGACAGTTATTCGATCGCCACAATCGAGGATGTCTGCGGCCCGTCGGGGGTGGCCTCGAATGGCGGCTGCAACGTCTTCGCCCCCGGCGTCCAGCCAGGACGGCGCGGCGTGTTCCAGCAGCTCAACAAGGGGGTCGACGCGTATCGGACCGACCGGAACAACTTCGCGCCGAGCCTCGGCTTTGCCTGGTCGCTCGGCGGCAACGCCAGCATGCTCGGCACCATCCTCGGCCGCGAGGAAGGGGACAGCGTGCTCCGCGGCGGCTACACGCTCGCCTACGAGCGTCCCGGAATGGCGGACTTCGCCACCGCAATCGACGACAACCCCGGCATCTCGCAGACCGCGAACCGCAACAACAACCTCGCCAACCTCGGCCCGCCCGGATCAATCTTGCTTCGCAACCGCGCCGATCTCGGCCCGCCGAGCTTCCCGGCGACGCGGGTCTACCCGATGACTGACGTCGTGACCGGCGACATCATGACGTTCGATCCCAGGCTGCAGACGCCGTACTCGCAGACGTGGACCGCCGGCTGGCAGCGGAAGCTCACGCGCGACACCGCCTTCGAGATTCGCTACGTCGGCACGCGCTCGCTGCACAGTTGGCAGACCTACAACTACAACGAGACCAACATCGTCGAGAACAACTTCCTGAACGAGTTCCGCCAGGCGCAGCGCAACCTCCAGGCGAACATCGCCGCCGGACGCGGCAACACGTTCCAGTACACCGGCGCCGCCGGCACCGGGCCGCTGCCGATCTTCCTCGCCCACTTCCAGGGGCTTCCCGCCTCGCGGGCGAACGATCCCACGGCCTACGCCGGCACGAACTGGACGAGCGCGACCTTCCACGCGTTCCTGGCGGAGATGAACCCGAACCCGTTCGGCATGGTGACCAACGGCAGCGCGACCGGATTGATCGACAACGCCGGCCGCCGGACGAACGCGCTGACCGCCGGGCTGCCGGCGAACTTCTTCGTCGCCAACCCGGATTACCTCGGTGGCGCCGAGCTGGTCGGCAACGGCGGGTACACGAAATACAACTCGATGCAGCTCGAGCTGCGGAAGCGGCTGTCGCACGGCCTGCAGTTCCACAGCAGCTACGTGTTCGGAAAGGCGCACTCGTCCGAGCGCTACTCGCTGCGGACCGAACGTCGATCGGTGCCGCAATCCGGCACGGTCGGCGGCGTGGTCCACGCGTTCAAGACGAACTGGACCTACGAGCTGCCGTTCGGACAGGGACGCCGATTCGGCGGGTCCGCGGGACCGTGGCTGGACCGGCTGATCGGCGGCTGGTCGTTCGACGGGATTGCGCGGATTCAGACCGGCCGGATGCTCGACTTCGGCAACGTGCGGCTCGTCGGCATGTCCGTGAAGGACTTTCAGCAGGCGTTCAAGCTGCGCTTCGACGATGCCGGGCAGGCCGTGTACATGCTGCCGGCGGACATCGTCGAGAACACCGTGCGGGCGTGGAGCGTGAACGCGACGTCGGCGACCGGCTTCAGCGATCGCGGCGTGCCCGAAGGGCGCTACATCGCCCCGGCGAACAGCCGCGAGTGCATCGAGGTCGCGCAGACGAACACCTGGAACGGCTACGGCCAGTGCGGCCTGAACAACCTCGTCGTCACCGGGCCGCGGCTGGTACGGTTCGACATGAGCGCGGTCAAGCGCGTGAGGATTACCGGACGCGTGAACTTCGAGTTCCGCGCCGAGCTGCTCAACGCATTCAACCACCCGTGGTTCACGCCGGTGACGTGGAACAACAACAACGGCAACCCGGTGCCGGACAACCCGGATTTGTATCGGGTCACCGATGGGGTCTCCGGCCGCGAGGTGCAGTTGATCTGGCGGGTCAACTGGTAAGAAGAAAGGAAGAAGGAAGAAGGAAGAAGGAAGAAGGGCGCCGAGCGACGCAGACACGTCGCGCTTCAACCGACTTTTCGCAACGTGCGGACGACGCGCGTTGCCGGCTGCCCTTCGAGGCCGACGATCGCGCGGACGATGTAGTCACCCGGGGGGAGGGCGCCAATGGGCAGCGCGCCTGACGCGATGTAGCGGTTCTCCCCAGCGCTCCTGATCACGAGCGGCACCGCCAGCCGCGACGGGCCGTTGAGCGTGTCGGCGAGCTCGAGGGCGGCGGAAAGCCGCGCCCCTGGGGCGGCGCCGTGCATCTCCATGTAGCCGATGGCGACAGGCTCACCGGCAAACTGCAGCTTCGGTACGAACCCTCCGTCGCGCGCCAGGCCCAGCACGATCGAGCTGAGCCTCAACGCGCCGGTCTGCGCGAGCTCCGCGTCGACCGCGTAGTCCGCGGTCCCGCTGCGGCCGGTCGCATCGACCGCGGCCACGCGCAATCGGTACGCCCCCGGGGCGGCGAGCATCGCCCCCATGACCGTCGGGCGATCGAGATCTTCCGGCCGGGCGACCCAGTTGGCGACCAGCCGCCCGTCGCGATCGAACAGCGCCGCGACGAGCGCCGACAGTTTGACGTCCGGCTCGATCGGCTCGGCGAGCGCGATGACGCGCAGCCCCTTGCCATCCGGTTCAGGCGCCGAGTAGCCGCCGGCGCGCAGCGGCAGATCGCGGAACACGGTCGCCACCTTGATCATGTCGCGCGGCGAGGGACGTGCGGGGTGCGCCGGAGAGTTGACCGGCGCCGCAAACGTCACCGTGGCGCGGTGCCGCACTTCGACCCCGGAGCGCGCGCTGCGGACGTCGAGCGACAGCGGACGGCCGGACCAGTCGTCGCGCTGCGCGTCCACGGATGCGAGGTAATACCCCGAGCTCTCGCGCAGCACGCGGCTCAGCGCCGTTTCGGTCGATCCGGTCAGCCGCAGCAGCTTGCCACCGGTCACGCCTGCCAGATGCTCGAGCCCTTCCATCGGATTGTCCGAACCGATGTAGCCGATACCGGCGATGTTCTCGCTCGATCGCGCGGCGCCTGGCACGATGTCTTCGGGCTGGATGACGTAGATCTGCGCGCGCGGCCCGGCGGCGGCGACGCCGACCTGCTGGAAGACGTCGGTGGACAGCTCGCACATCCCCGGCGCCCTGAGCATCGTCGCATCACGGCGCGGCCCGGCCATGCCCGCGGTCACGATCATCACGACGGTGGGGGCGTCGCGCACGCCGAGGCTGTTGAAGTAGCCGGTGAGCGATTCGAGCGTGCGGCGGGTGCGGCAGGCGAGCGCGGACCCGCTCTCATCCGCCGGCGCCTGGCCAACGAGCTGCGACAACGCCGTGCGCACGCGGCTGTGGTCCGTCGTCAACGGCACCTTCACGCCGCCGTACGGGATGGTCGTCAACGACAGCAGGTCGCGCGGGCCAAGCCCGGCAATGAGCCGATCGACCGCCTGCCGCAACGGCGCTTCGCGTCCCGGCCGGAACGAATCGTTCTCGACGACCAGCGACAGGGTCCGACCTCGCTCGCTCGTCGCGTTGCTGCCGAACGGCGACGGCAGCTCCGGCGCGGACGAGGCCGCCGGCTCGCCGGTGCTGACGGACACGAGCTGCAGCGACCGCAGCGGCCGCGTGCGGCCGTTGATCTTCAGCGTCACTTCCTCGGGCTTGAGCGCCGGCGCGGGGGCGCCATCGCTCGCGACCGCGACGAAATCGACGGCCAGCAATGGCGTTCCGCGCTCGGGCGATCCGGACGCCGGCGCCTGCCCGGCCACGTGCGCGGGCGGCGCGAGCCAGGCGCACACGGCAGCAACACCGACGAGCTTCGGGATGCGGAACATGCGGCAGAGGATACGCCCGGCGCCCCGGTTATGACGGAAAAAATTGGCCGTCAGCACCTCAGTCCACCAACGGTTTGGATCGTGTGGATCCATTGCATCGGATGGTGGTGGGACGTCGTCGGGACGAGGGACAGGCGACACTTTCCCGTTGACGGAACTACACCTGCTGCGTATGGTTGCGCGAGATTTGCATGCGGTCGGCCTGCGGATCTTTTGCACGTTTTTCTTTTGAGGAGGAGGATTTCTTGACCAAGCGCAGCTTCGCCTGCCTCGCGCTCGTGACCGCGCTCGTGCTCGCGTCGCACGCCCCCCTGCTGGCGCAGGGCGGTGCTTCGTCATCCATTTCGGGCGTCGTCGTCGACGCCGCCGGTGGAATCATTCCCGGCGCCACCGTGGTCGTGAAAAACGAAGCGGGGGCGACGTTCGAGGCCACCACGAACACCGAAGGGGTGTTCTCGGTCCCGGCGGTCACGGCGGGCACCTACACCGTCACGGTGTCGCTCACCGGCTTCAAGACCGCGGTGATTTCCGACGTCCGGATCGCGCCGGGCACGCCCGCGTCAGTGAAAGCGACGCTGGAAGTCGGACGGGTCGAAGAGACGATCACGGTCACGAGCAGCTCGGAGCTGATTAACACGCAAACCCCGACGGTGTCGGCGACGTTGAACTCGGATCAGCTGAACCGGATGCCGACGCCGACGCGGAACGCGCTGAACGCGGTGACTTTCCTTCCCGGCATCAACACCGCGACCACGAACCGTGAGTCACGGGTCAACGGCCTGCCGGAGTCGTTCATCAACATCACGCTCGACGGCGTCAGCAACAACGACAACTTCCTGCGCTCGTCCGACTCGTTCTTCGCGTCGGTGACGCCGCGGCAGGACGCCATCGAGGCGGTCACGGTCACGACCGCGGCGGCCGGGGCTACGGTGGGCGGCAGCGGCGCGGTCTCGATCAACTTCGCCACGCGATCCGGCACCAACACGTTCAGCGGCAGCGCCTACGAGTACTACCGCGACTCCAAGCTGAACTCGAACTACTGGTTCAACAAGCGCAACGACCTGCCGAGGAACGACGTCCGGGTGAACCAGTACGGCGCGCGGTTCGGCGGCCCGATCGTGATCCCCGGGCTCTACAACGGGCGCGACAAGGCGTTTTTCTTCGTCCACTACGAGCAGCTGAAGTTCCCCAACAGCTTCACGCGGACGCGCACGGTGCTGAACGAGCGGGCGGCGCAGGGGTGGTTCCGCTATCTGGTCGGCACGCAGGTGCGCGAAGTGAACGTGCTCGACCTGGCGCGCGAGAACAACCAGATCTCGGCGGTCGATCCCACCGTCCGTGGCCTGCTCGACAAGATCCAGGCGTCGATGCAGACGACCGGCGCGATCAACCAGCAGAGCGACCCGCTGCTCCGCAGCTACGTGTGGCAGAGCCCGGGCGAGCTGTTCGAACATCAGCCGACGGTCAGGATCGACTACAACCTGACCGACAAGCATCGGCTGAGCGGATCGTCGCAGGTGATCTTCGCGCGCCGCGATCCGGATTATCTGAACAACGCCGACGCGAGGTTCCCGGGAGCGCCGAACTACCGCCTGTTCAACTCGAGACGGCCACTGCATTCCCTCACGTTGCGGTCGACGCTGACCTCGAACCTCGTCAACGAGCTGCGCGGCGGCATCACCGCGCTCGGCGGCGCGTCGTACTTCGGCAACATGCAGAGCAACGGGCCACAGACCTTCGAGGACACCGGCGGCTACGCGATCGACTTCGACGAGAACATCGGGCTGACCAATTGGCACACGGAAAACGGTCCGAGCTGGCGCAGCTCGCCGACCATCAGCGTCGAAAACACGGTGAGCTGGCAGAAGGGGGCGCATAGCCTGAACTTCGGCGGCGCGATGCTGTTCGCGCGGGCATGGGAGAACGCGCAGCGGATGGTGCCGGGCATCAACCTCGGCTTCAGCACGGCGAACGACCCGGCAGCCGGGCTGTTCAACGCGGACAACTTCGCGGGGGCCTCGGCGGCGAACCTCGCGGACGCACGCGACCTCTACGCGCTGCTGACCGGCCGGGTGCGAGAAGTGACCGGGCAGGCGGCGCTGGATGCCGAGTCGAACCGTTACACCGCCTTCGCTCCCAGACGTCGCGAAGGCCGGATCAACATGCATTCGCTCTTCCTGCAGGACTCGTGGCGGATGACGCCGACGTTCACCCTGAACGCCGGCGCGCGCTGGGACGTCCAGCTGCCGTTTACCTCGGTCAACGACATCATGTCGGCGGTGACGCTGGAGTCGGTGTGCGGCATCTCCGGCGTGGGCGACGGCGGGACCTACAGCAAGTGCAACTTCAACCAGCCCAACGCCTCGGGCGGGAGAGCGCCGGAGTTCATCCAGCTCACCCGCGGCACGCAGGGCTACAGCACGGACTGGAACAACATCGCGCCGAACGTCGGCATCGCGTGGCGGCCGAACGTGCAGGACGGCTTCCTGCGCACGCTGCTCGGCGATCCGGAGCAGGCGACGGTCCGCGCCGGCTACTCCATCGCCTACGAACGCCAGGGGATGGGCATCTTCACCGGCCAGTTCGGCGCTAACCCGGGCAGCACGCTCGACCTGACGCGTAACGAGTCCACCGGGATCGTCGGGCCTGGCGAGTCCTGGCCGGTGTTCTTGAACCAGCGCGGGCGGCTGTTCCAGGCGAGCTTCCCCGAGACGCCGACGTTCCCGATCGTGCCCCGGCCGAACCGCGCCGACAACATCGAGGCGTTCGCGCCGGACATCAAGATCGCGTCGGCCGGCACGTGGACGGTGAGCTTCCAGCGGTCGCTCAGCCGGGACATGGCGGTCGACATCCGCTACGTCGGCACGCGCGGCTGGAACCAGTGGTCCGAGCTGAACTGGAACCGGCGCAACCTGGAATCGAACGGGTTCGTCGACGAGTTCCGGCGGGCGATGGCGAACCTGCAGGCGAACAACGCGTCGGGCCTCACCGACCGGCGCGGCTCGTTCGCGTACTTCGGTCCGGGGAGCGGCACGTCGCCGCTGCCCATCTACCTGGCCTATCTGAACGCACGGACTGACGCGGGCAATCCTGCCGCGTATTCAGGAGGCGCGCAGACCTGGACCAACACCGCCATTACCCAGGACCTGGTCCGGGCCAACCCGCAGCTCGATAATTCCGCGGCGGACCTCGACGGCAACCTGGCGCGGCGGACGAACGCCAGAACCGCAGGATTGCCGGCGAACTTTTTCATCCTCAACCCCGACGTCGGATCGGTCAACGTCTACGACAGCGGCGCGTTCAGCGATTACCACGCGCTGCAGATCGAAGTGCGCCGCCGCCTCTCGAGGGGGCTCTCGGCCAACGTCAACTACCAGTACGCGCTCGAAGGGGGCTCGGCATTCCAGGGCTTCAAGTACGGACGCGTGATGGATCCGACCGAGAGCGTGCGGCACGCGATCAAGACGCAATGGGACTGGACCGTCCCGGTGGGGCGCGGCCAGCGGTTTGGCTCCAACCTCAACGGCCTGCTCGACGCGATCGTCGGCGGCTGGTCGTTCAACGGCGTCGGCCGCATCCAGAACCGCGTCATCGACTTCGGCAACGTGCGGCTGGTCGGCATGAGCGTGGACGACGTGACGAAGATGTACAAGTACGACATCCGCATCAACCCGGCGAACGAGCTGCGGACGCCGTACGTGTTCCCCGACGACGTGATCCTGAACACGCGGCGGGCGTGGGCGGTCAGCACGACGTCGACGACGGGGTACTCCGACCTCGGCGTCCCGGAGGGGCGTTACTTCGCGCCGCCGAACAGCGCGGACTGCATCCAGCTCAAGGCCGGCGACTGCGCGCCGCGGTCGGTGATGGTCAAGACGCCGTTCTTCACCCGCTTCGACATCGGGGTCACGAAGCGCTTCCCGATCCACGGCTCGATGAACTTCGAACTGCGTGTCGATGTGCTGAACGTGTTCGACAACGTCAACTTCAACCCGTATGAAGTCCGGCTCGACTCGACGGCCAACACGATCACCGATTACTCGTCGGCCAACTTCGGCCAGGTGACCGGCGCGTACCAGGACACGAGCAACAC
>Ga0075421_100007225_pt1 | contig 13599 bp, 12 predicted proteins | sample SoiMetdeltSBSDD5_FD_75292 | JGI IMG/M metagenome (GOLD analysis project Ga0075421, IMG submission 75292) | Bulk soil microbial communities from a Populus tree surrounding site in Tennessee, USA - Soil MetaG P. deltoides SBSDD5 | ecosystem: Environmental > Terrestrial > Soil > Tree plantation...
TCGTCCTTTCAATGATAGTTGCAAAGTTTTACGAAGCGTGTGGTGTTGCGTCCGCCTCCTCCGGTGATCCCATCCATTTCATTGATTCCCCACTTCCACCCCGGTAATGGGCAATGATTTCTGCCATAATACTTACGGCAATCTCTCGTGGAGTTTCAGCATTGAGTTCCATGCCAATTGGTGCATGAATTCTATTTAGCTTCGCAACATCGACACCGCGATCTTTGAGCTTTTTTACCGCGTTTGCCCAACGGCGTCTGCTGCCCATAACTCCAATATATGGAGCCGGGGAATCAACCAGAGGCGGCAGCATTTCAGTATCCAAGGCTACCCCTCGCGTGACTGCTGCAATATACATCCGATTATGAATAGTGACAGTTTTAGCCAATTCACTCGCTGGAACAACCAGATACTCGTCAGCATCAGGAATCACATTTGGATTGCATAAGTCTGCGCGATCATCTGAGACCAACACGCGGAATCCGAGCCAATGGGCTAAATCAGCGAGCGCCTGTCCGCAATGACCACATCCTATTACAAGTACAGTAGGGTTAGGAAGAATAGGCTCCATAAAAATATCTAGCTGCCCTCCGCATACTCCGGGATCATCGCGTGAAGGATCGACCAACTCGTGGTGAGACATCTCTGCGACACCGCTCGCGTGGACGCTGCGTGCCTGCTTTATGACTCGACTTTCCATTTCGCCGCCGCCGACTGTTCCTACTATCGATCCATCGGGGCGAACAAACATCTTTGACCCGGCATGGCGAGGCACTGAGCCTTGATCATGGACAATGGTTGCAAGTACGCCGCCCTGACCGTTGCGCTTTGCTTCCAGAAGCGCCAGAAAAACCTCAGTATCAGACAAACCGAACTCGATTCTAAAGTAGTTATGGCCTTCGCTGAAATCTGGCGGAACGATTCAACGATGGCTGAGCGGCCCCTTATTACCAAAATATTCTTCTACGCGTGGGCCGCTTCGTTGTGCTTGTTCGAGCGCTTCTGATAGCGCGTTTCTATCTGCGGCAATATCACTAAGGATTTCAGCGCCCTCGATAGAGAAAAGCGGAGTTGGCCCTCGATCCAGCTTGATTATCCAGAATTCTCGTTCACCTTTAGTCAGATTTCCAGAGTCATCGAAGGCGGAAGGTCGGCTTGTGTGCGAAACTGCCCACACCAGCGTATTCCCCCATTGAGTAGGGCCATCGACTGTATATCGCTGGATAATCTCAGGTCGGCTGAACAATCCGCGTCGAATCTTTTTAGGGGGCCACCTCTGATCACCCAACGACCGCAGCATCTCATAAACAGTTGAAGACCATTGTTCAGCTAATCCTTGAAGTTCTGGCTCACGGATACGCCCCATGATGCTCTATTCTGATCCTTCTATAGCTGCTGCTTCTGCTTGAGCGCACGCCAGACTTTCTCTGGGTATAGCGGCCCATCCTTGATACGAACTCCTACCGCATCGTACATAGCATTAGCAATGGCTGGGCCTGCCCCGTCAAGGGGAATCTCTGCGACTGCTTTTGCACCAAATGGCCCACTCTCTTCATAGGTTTCAACGAAGATCGTGGTAAGACTCGGAACATCATCTGCGCGATAAATCCAATACGGCCCGAAGCGCGGGTTCAGACCACGACCTTGCTCGTCAAAAGCCAGTTCTTCGCATACTCCGTAACCGGCTGCCTGCACCATGCCACCTTCAATCTGGCCGCTTGCCGTCACCGGGTTAATTATAACACCGGAGTCTACTGCCATAACTAGCTCATCTACCGTGACCTGTCCTGTTTCTGTATCAACGGTAACCGTCGCAAACTGAGCTGCGAAAGGCGGCGGCGATTCTGGGGAAACGTAGCTTCCGGTAGCCATGATTTGATGCTGCATTTCAAGATGCAATGAGTTCAAACCAATCTCTCGATGTGTCACACTGCGTCCATCAGGCGACCATGCGGCTCGGTCGTGCAGAGTAATTTCTTCCGCGCTGACGGTTTCTCCATCTTTCGAAAACATACGAGCCGCGACTTCCTTCATTTGCTGGGCAACCTTTTCGGCTGCAACAACCGTTGCTCGCCCTGAGATGTAGGTCGTGCTGCTGGCATACGCCCCTTTATCAAATGGCGTGAAGTCTGTATCCGATGAGTAGGTGATGAAATCTTCTGGTGGGCATCCAAGCACTTCCGCCGCCATTTGTGTCAATACAGTATCGGAACCTGTGCCTAGATCAGTCGCTCCTATCAGCAGGTTAAATGAGCCATCATCATTCATTTTAATGCTGGCAGCGCCCATATCCAGATTTGGAATCGCGGTTCCCTGCATCACCGTTGCTACCCCGATTCCCCGTCGGAGATGAGGCTGGCCCGAAACAATATGCCAGTCTGGATTATTGAAGCGATCATGCCAATGGATTACCGCTGCCCCTTGATCAATGCACTCTGGCAGCCCACACGAATTAATGTGCTCAGCAGCACCCTCCCGACCTTCACTCCATATCTTGCTAACTGGGTGCTCGTCACCTGCTTTGATCGCATTCTTGAGGCGAAACTCTAGTGGATCAAGTCCTAGTGATCGGGCGATGTGCTCCATATGAAGTTCAACAGCCCAAAAACCCTGCGGCGCGCCGTATCCACGATATGCGCCCGAAGGAACTTTGTTCGTATAGACAATATCCGCGTGGAACTTGATGTTCGGTGCGTTATAGAGAGCCATCGCCTTATGACCCGTATTCCCTGCGACAGTCATCGCATGGCTGCCATACGCTCCTGTATCCGAGATGGCGTGGAGTGCATTAGCAACGATTGTGCCATCCTTCATCACACCCGTTTTCACGTGAAGATGCATATCGTGACGGGTGCGGCTGGCAAAGAATTCCTCGGCGCGAGTGTATTCCATATGCACAGGCCGCCCAGTCACAATGCTAAGGTGCGCGCAGATATCCTCAAGTAGCACTTCCTGCTTCACGCCGAACCCGCCGCCGATACGCGGCTTAATCACACGGATACGCTTCTCAGGTAAACCAAGAACCGGGGCCAGAATACGCCGTACATGGAAGGGAACCTGCGTGCTTGTACGAATGATCAGGCGATCATTCTCGTCGAACCACGTAACCACCACATGTGGCTCTATGGGCGTCTGCTGTACCTTTGGGCTGTAATAGGTATCCTCGAAGACATAATCGGCGGTTTTGAAGGCTTCTTCGCAGTTGCCTAATTCCCAATCAATAACCGCAGCCAGATTGCGATTCTTATCCTCAATCCGCCAGCTTTCCGGTTCATCATGCACGATCGGAGTGTCCGGCTTCATAGCGTTGCGGGCATCAAAGAAGGCCGGAAGAATTTCATACTCAACTTCAATCAGATCGAGCGCTTTCTGAGCAATCTCCTCCGTTTCTGCTGCAACTGCCGCGACCCGATCTCCGACGAAGCGCACTTTGTGATCAAGACTAAAGTTGTCATGCGGGCCGGGTTCAGGGTGCGATTGTCCGGCGGTAGTATATGCGACGCGTGGAATATCCTTATGGGTTAGTACAGCATGGACTCCCGGAAGTGCATGTGCCCTGCTTACATTGATGTGCTTGATCAATGCGTGAGCATGCGGACTCAAAAGTAGCTTGCCTACTAACATCCCCCGCATTTCGATGTCGTCTGTAAAAGCCGGATGCCCCTGAACTAGTTTGAGGGCATCAACTTTGACTTCTGGTTTACCCACGTACTGCCGATCAGCCTCTCTCTCAGTAACAACCATTGTAGGCATCGGCGTCGTTTTCAGAGCAGTATGCCCGTTTCCGCCAGCAAACTCTGGGAGATCGAAATCAGCGTTTTGCTGACGCGGTGTGAATAAACCAGGAGGTGCAGGGATAGCGCCGTCAGCAGTGATGAGAGGCACATCTTCGCCGCGTAGCATCGCCGCAGCGCGAAGAATTGCCTGCACAGGCTTAAGATACCCTGTGCATCGGCAAAGAACGCCTGTGAGCGCCTCACGCACTTGCATTTCAGAGGGATTAGGCTGGCTGGCAAGCAGCGCGCTTGCAGCGACGATCATCGCTGGGGTGCAATATCCACACTGAATTGCACCCATTTCTATGAATGCAGTTTGGAGGGCATGTAGGGGTGCGCTGCCACGCCAGCCGCGCATCTGAGCACCACCCATACCTTCAATTGTGGTGATGTCGTGTCCGCTAGCTTGAGCCGCCAGCATTACACAGGTATTCACTGGACGACCATCAAGCAGTACAGCACAAGCCCCACACTCGCCAGTTTCACAGCCGTGCTTAATGCCGAATACACCGTTAGATCGGAGTACTGACAGCAAATGCTGACCTGGTGCTGCCTCGAACTCGACATCTTGGTTGTTAAGTCGCAAGTTGATCTGCATGTCTACCGTTCTCCAGATTTTTGCTAGCACGATGGAACTAACGTGAAACTGGGCGGAGTCATCCTTAGTCTATGCGAACTACTCGCCAGATTCAACTTGGAAGTGAATAGGCAGAATTACCGCATCAAGTCCTTCGGAAGTTTTTAGCCGCTCAAATGTCACTGGATCATACAGGGCAACCTGAATCGTAGCGGGGCCACTATAAGTCTCCCGGAACGTGATTGGGTGCAGATCGACTACGTACTCACCTTCAAGCCAGCCGCTAGTAGGTCGTGTACCATTTACCGGAACGCTATCATTCTGGCCGATCAAGCGACCATTTTGATCGAGAATCTGGACAGTTACTACGTAGTCTTTACCGGGAGAACCATCTATATGTGCCTGCCAGTAGAGCGTGAGATCGAGGGTACTTTGGCTGGTGATGTGCTCAGGGGCATCGAGTTTGTACCCAAGCAACACAACAATAGTACCAAATTGAGCTTTGAATGGATTGGCAATTTCTGGACGCTCTGTGATGCGTTGAAAGCCTATCACTTGAACTTGGCCGAGCACAAATTTTTTATCGTCAGCCGCAATGATTATATCGGCAGGGCCAGGTTCAGCATCAGCGCTGATAGGCAGAACACGGCGATCAAACCATGAAGAATTGGTTGTGAAATTTGGGAGGCGACCCTGTAGTGGTAGGCCATTGTCGGAGGCTAGAATCTTTCCGTTTTGTGACACAAGAATCAAGGGCATTGTTCCAGAAGTGTGGATCAATGGCACTTTCCACTGGATCGTCAAGGCTACACTGCCGCCCGGAGCAGTTGTCGGCCAATCAGTTGCGAATCCTGCGATGAGGTCAGAGTTCACTTCTGTGATACGGAAGGGTCGCTGGTCGTTCGCATAATGCCATTCATCTGATGCAATACCCAATTGTATCGACCCCAGAGTCGCCTGCTGGCCGGCTGGTGCGCCATTCGCATCGAGAAGGTCAATTGGTTTCGCGGCGGTGGAATCGACTAGTGAAATCTCTAAATCAACTGTAAGGGGTGGTGTGCCGGGTAGAAGAGGAATCACATAATATTGAGTTGCTTCCTGATTGGGAGACCACTCGCTGGTGGGAGCAGCTTGATCGGAGAGAAGCTGCGAACTAGCTGACCCAAGCAGCCAATCCGTCTCAGGATCGATCAAGCGGACAATCGAAGCATAACGGCTATCTGTATTGAAATTCGATGAAGCGATCCAGTGAAGTGCCACCGTAACAGCATCACTGGATTGCACCGAATAGCCATTTAGACTTAACAATCCCCAATTGTAAGAGATGGGCTGAAAGCTGACAGTTTTCTGATTTGCAGACGCATCAAGCTGATAGGTTGAGATCGTGTAGCTTGGCATCGTCTGCACGTTGACCAGCTTACCAAATCGCTCAAGATAAAATGGGATGATCTCCCTTGTATCACTGCGTTCGGCGTGGAACCGTACTACGCCAATTCGATCTTTGCCCTTGATGAAGTTCACTAAATCGGCGGGTGTATGATCCCCATCGTCAAGGCCAGCACGAAATAAAGGCGCTTGTCCAATTCCATAATATAAAAGTGTGTAATCGTTGGGATCGATGGTGATAATTCCATCTTTCGGGCCAAAACTGGTACGAACTAACCCTGTCATCGCGCGGGCTGGATCATGCTGATAGCCAAGCATCTTGCCTTCGTACAAATTATTGACGCTGAATACCGAAAGCAGAATCAGAACAGCAGCCAAAGTCGCACTGAAGATTCGTTCCCCTGAACTGCTTTCCCAAGTACGTACAAGCAAGAAGCTAAAAATAATCAGGAGCGGCCCTGTAAGAAACAGCATATACCGCGGATGAAGGATTGGATTGCGAGTCCAGTAGATCACTGTGAGTGCTTGAGTGACAATGATCCACCAGCCAAGATCGGCAAGCAGACGTGGCTTTTGCCGCCTCAGAACTATTGCTAGCCCGACAAAAAGTAGAACAAGCGCTGCATCAACAAAGAAACGTAAGGGAATCAGGTTAGTGGCATTTTCCCAGGGCAGCCCCATGAAGAGGGATAACTGCGCGTTGAGAATGTGCGGCACACTCAATGATTGCACAAACGGGTTATGTCCCGCCTCAAGCCTCCTAAGATAATTGGGCAATGCAGGGACAATTAGTATAAGAACTCCAATCTGCGTGAGGGTCCAACTCCGCAGCCACTTGACATCAAAGCGAGCATCACGCAGCCAAAGCCATGCCAGCCACAGATTAATTCCAGTAACAGCGAACACCATGAAACTGTGGGTATAGAGCGCTAATGCTTCTCCGATGGCAAGTTGAAACCATGCCGAGAGGGGTGGCTGCATCTTTGCCTGATAAATGCGAACAGCTGCCTCGATCATAATCAGCATTATGCCGGGAGTCAGCGCATACTGGCGTACTTCCTGGGAATAGAAAATCCAGATTGGAGCAATAGCGCCTATTACCAGCGCCACAATACCCGTTCGCCAGACAAAGGCACGCCCTGCAACCCGGCCAAGATATGCCACCGTAATAAGGTCAACTAAAGTGCTAAGGAAGCGCATCGCGAACGCGCTATCACCAACTAAGCTGATCCATAAGTGCAGTACCACAGTAAACAGAGGATCACCAGCAGCACCATGCCATGCTGCCATTCCCTGACTCACACCTTCGACTAGTGGCATATGCGCATACCACCAGCTATGCGCTTCATCCCACCATATACTTTTTGCGCCGAGGTGATGCATACGGAGTGCAGCACTGATCAGCAGCGCCACACATCCCAGAGCGAGTGTCAGTTGGCGGCTAGATTGGGGTGCGATTATTGGGTATTTACGGAGTTCAGTTGGGGTAGACAATTTGAAAAGGTTATTCTATTTCATGTAATTCGATGCATCACATTATGAAGGGCGCGGCGTGCTAGTATTGGGGCAACCGATTCACGGTATTCGGCGCTGCCGAGATAATTTGACTGAACAGTTTCCTTCTCGTCACGGTTTTGCCAGAGCAGACTAGGAAGTTCATCAATTGATGCAGCGCTGAAGGTGTGCCGGGCGATTAGCAGATTGGACAGCAACCCGCCGACAACTAGACTCGCATCGACCTGATCGCCAGACAGCGGACGCACTATAGCAGCCGCGCTTACTATAGCTCGATCTGCGGGAGTGCGGGCAACTTGCTCATAGGCGGCAGCGATATTTGAAGGGGCATTAAAACTTACTTCCGTAATCAATTTGCCGCGCAGCACACCGTTATACACCGAACGGGAAAAATCAGCCCACCCTATTACTTGATTATCCTGCCCATTGTAAATCGTTACTTGTGCGTCGAGGGCAGCAAGCATTACCGAGAGCGGGGCATGAATATCGCCACTGGCAAGCGCACCGCCAATCGTTGCCGCATTGCGAACATTCCAGCCCGCCATCCGGCGAGCAGTATCAGCTAGAACGCCGCTAGCAATATCTGATAATTGGTCCATAACATCCTGAATATGAGCCGTTGCACCGAGGCGAATAACCGTTCCCACGCGCTCAATGAAGTTAAGCCCCAGACCGTCTAGATCAACGACAGCTTCGATTTCAGGAGTGCCCTCTCCGACAACAGTAACACCGCCGCCGACTGCAACAGTGTGAACATCAGTACGTTGCAGCAGTCGGATTGCATCGTCAATTTCGGTAGGGCGGTGATATTCACGCACGTTGTACAACATCTTGATATTCCTGTAGGAGCAATAGCAGCTTAAGGGTGCTTTGATTAAATTTCAGGAGGGATGAGAGCTTCATCTTCAGGGTAAAGCTTCCATCCTAATTCGGCAAGATCAGTTTCATTAGCTGCGTACTCCGCTGGCAGGGCAGCAAGTGTCACTTCAGCTTCGGCGCAGATCGAACCATCCGGTAGGCGAAGCTCACTATGGCATTGAGCCAACCGTCCTCGATCCTTAATCAGCTTCCCGATTATGAGAAGCTCAGTTTCTACCGGGACAGGTTTGCGATAACGAACATCCAGCGTCGCCGTCACCATAAAGCGGTTTGTGTCGCGTGCCATGATCACACGCCCCGCCGCTTCATCAAGCATTGCCGCTACAATGCCACCATGTACTACATGTGGGTAGCCATTGTAGTGCTTATCGACGGTATAAAGTGCTCGTACTTCATCAACACTGTTATCATAAAAACGCAGCTTCAGCCCGACTGTGCTCTCCAAGCCGCAGACAAAGCAATGTTTCGAGTTTGGCTGTAACTTCATACGCTATCGATTCGCCACCGGAGTTACCGCAAACGCATCGATCATCGCTTTTACATCTGGCCCCAACGGGTAGAGGATCGGGCACGTTGCCCCATTATCGATATATTCCTGTACTTTCGCATGGCACTCTTCCGGCGTGCCTGCTGCGGCAATCGACTGCACCATCTCATCAGGCACATATTGCATTGCATTTTCGATCTGTTCTTCGGTAGCGGGCCACGAAAGCGCAGACTTGATCCTGTTGACAATCTCATCACTCGCCCCGATGGCCTTCGCAAAGTGCGGTTGCTGCGCCAAATACTGTGTGACTAACTTGCGCGCGCTGTCGAGCGCCTTCTTCCGATCTGGATCCATCGAACAGACAACCAACTGTGGGCGGTCTAGATCGTAGACGCTTCGCCCTGCTTTCTTTGCTCCTGCTTCGAGCCGTTCCATTGCCTCGTCATTATATTTGGGTGGAACAAGATAATTCAGAACCACGCCGTCGGCAATCTCGCCTGTCAGTTCCAACATCTGCGGCCCGGTCGCACCAATATAGATCGGCACATTTCGCGGCCCTTTATTCCCGTGCACTACATCTAGTTTAATTTCGTGGACATGGACAAACTCGCCATGATAGGTAACTGTTTCCGCATTCAGAAGTCTGCGGCACACTTCAACTGTTTCACGCATCGCTTGGAGAGGCTTACTGCGGTCGATGCCAACGTTTTTCGCTAACGGATCCCACCATGCTCCAATGCCGAGAATCGTGCGGTCAGGAGCAAGGTCATCGAGGGTAAGATAAGTTGCGGCGATCAATGCCGCGTTGCGAGTCCAATTGTTGATGACACCGGAGCCAATCTTGATCCGGTTGGTTACAGCGGCGAAGGCTGCCATCGGCACAATAGCATCACGTACCAGCCGCGATTCAGCCTGCCAGACCGCTTCAAATCCCCGCTCCTCTGCATATTTGACATATGCCATTCCATCCCGAATGGGATGTGCATCCTGAAGGTAGAGAGCGACACGATCCAGCATGGCAGGCTCCTCTCTTATGATAGCGGTTAGGACTAACCGCTTAAATTGCAAAGGCTGCACTTGTCAAGATTACTCTACGAACACTGTTAAGCGCTCTGCAACCACGCAGGTTCTTTCAGATCGCGCTCGATTAACATTTCACGATAAAGATCAAGATCGGCAGGCACATCGATGTCAAGGGCGGCAGTTGGAGATGCGTAAATTTTCGGCTCGATGCCAACCCGCCTTGCTTCATCGGCATGACGCTGAAAACTACCCTGACCATAGCGATATGGAATCAGAGCGGGCGGACGAATGAGCATCAGATTTGTTCCGTCGCAGCGACGGTCAGTTGCCAGGACTACATCTACCGTGTCAGCAAGATCGATAATCCCCTTCACATCCTCAACTCGTAAGAGCGGAATATCTGATGAGACAACCAGTACACTGGTTGCATTCCATGTCGCTTCGACAACCTGAGTAGCACGGGTTAAAGCTTCATTCAATTCAGGTGTCCCTGACTCCTGAACGGTTTGCGCTTTGAACTGCCGGGCCAGCGAGAGCGCAGCGCTATCGCGGCTAATTACCAGAATACCATTAATCTCTTTGACTTGTGAGAGTGTTCTGAGGGTTTGCTCAAGCATCTGGCGGCTCAGGGCTTCACGCTGCTTTCCGCTGAGTACCGGGGCTAACCGGCTTTTAGATCGATTAAACGGTTTTACAGGGACTACAGCCCAGATATTCACGGATAAGTTTCCTCTGTCCAGGTCAAAATATTTTCGGCAAGCGCCACTTTATCCGATAATGATTCCATCAACGTTCGATACGCCGTCGAACGAATACCGAGCGCTTCGACTTTCGGAATTTCCTCTTGATCGATGGTATCGAGAATAAGGCCATCCAGCAGCCCAGCAAAATGAGCGGCAATACCACGCGGCGAAACATCCGCTCCAAGTTCAGCCATCAGCTTTGCGGCAGGCCCTTTGACCGCTCGCCCGCCGATAATAGGGCTGACAGCTACGCAAGGTGTGGCGGATTGTTCTATTCGCTGTCTGATCCTCGGCACAGCAAGAATAGGATCGATACTTAGATAAGGATTCGATGGCCCAAAGATAATCAACGCTGCCTCATCTAGCGCTGATTCTACCTCATGACTCGCATGTGCTGTCAAAATGCCCTCGAAGCGAATGGATTGTACGACTGGCTGCCAGCGCTCGCGTACAAAGTATTCCTGAAATCCAAGCACCCCCTGGTTAGTTTCTACGATAGTGCGAACTGTGTCATCAGTCATTGGTAGCAGGCGATGTTGGATGCCTAGCTGACGTGATAAGTGCGTAGTAATTTGGGTGAGGGTTTTGCCTTCGTCCAGCATTGAAGTCCGCATCAAGTTTGTGCCGATGTCATTGTCACCGAGACGGAACCAATCTGGCCCACCCAAGCGGTTGACCATTTCCATTGCGCGCGGGGTATCATCGGCAATGCCCCACCCGTTGATCGGGTGTGCCAGCCCTGACAGCGAGTACATCACCGTATCGAGATCGGGCGAAATGTGCAGACCCAGATGCTCGAAATCATCCGCCGTATTGACGATGATGGTAAGCGCTTCGGGAGGAAGGCACTCCGCCATGCCGACCGCGAGTTTTGCGCCGCCGACGCCACCGACTAGCAAGACAACATGGTCTCGTATCGAGCCTGTCATCGAAAGGTCACTCTCGTTTCAAGTGGTTCGCGCGTCTTCTCACGCTGCTCGCCCGGATAGCCAACCAGAATTAATCCTTGCGGCTCAAGATCGCTGGATAGGTTCAGGACATCCCGGACAGTATCCTGACAGAAAAGTGGCGCGCAGACCCAACACGCACCGAGTCCTTCAGCGTGGGCAGCCAGCAGAAGATTCTGCGCGGCCATTGCTACCCCCTGCACGGCCATTTGATGTTCGAAAGCAGCGCGCCGTGCATCAGGATACTCATCCATTTCGGCCATCGTGAGGCAGGTTACGATCACTATCGGAGCGCCGCTAATCCGTTGGCGCGAGCGGTTGGTATCTTTGAGGATCATATCCTCTGCTAGGCCATCCGCGCGCAAATCGGCGGTGAGGCGTGCCGCCATTGCATCCGCTAGATTAGTTCGAGTAGCGGGGTTGGAAATCACGATGAAACGCCAAGGCTGGCGATTGTGCGCGGATGGAGCCCATAATGCAGCATCGAGAACACGATCCAAAATAAGGCGGGGTACGGAGCGATCTTCGAAGCGGCGGATCGAGCGCCGTTCGTGAATAATCTCATACAAAGTTGAACGTATGGATGAATTCAAAGTACTTGCTACCGCATTTAGCGGTATAAATCCATTTCAGGAGGGCGGATCAAATCGGCGGTGCGGGCTGTTTCGCTGACGGGATAAGTCAAGCCCCGTACCAGTACCGCTGGAATCGCCTCATTTGCTTGCCCTAAGACCAATCCAGCAGCAGCAGCGATCTCATCGGCAAACCCTACGTCGGTCACTTGCAGAGCCATGCCAAATAGATCGGGGTTGCCACGCAAATCCCAGAGAGCGGGCAGCCCTGCCGAGCCAATCGCCGCGCCGACTACGCCGAGCCGGAAAGGGCGTCCGTGACTATCGCTGATCACAACAGCAATAGTCACACCAAACTCTGCGGAAAGTTGATCGCGCAAACGGCGGGCGGAGCCATCTGGATCAAGTGGGAGTAGGAGCCGCCAATTTCCGCCGGGGCGGGTGTTCGAGTGATCCATCCCGGCATTGGCAGAGATAAATCCGAGGCGATGTTCGGTGATTAACAAGTTCTGCCGGATGCGCGAGATGCGAATGGACTCATTCAATATCAGCGCAACTTCTCGCGGGTCTTTGCCACATTCTTCGGCCACACGGAGAGCTTCCGCATCAGGTGTGACAGAATTCAGATCAACCCAACGGCCTTCGGACTTGGAAACGATCTTCGACGTAACGACCAGCACATCACCCGACTGCAAGGTTAATCCGAAATCCACAATTGACTTCCTAAGGATTGACCCCAGATCATCCCCGGTATCGATCAGGGGGATTCCTGAAAGCCCGATCAACTGAACCTGCACCGCTAGCCGCCTTGATCCAGCCCAGTGATGACGATGCCCGCCCCCTTGATACCATAGCGCTTGTTGATCCATAGAATCACAGGTGTCAGCGTCTCGGCTGCAACTGCATTGATAAGCGGCCCTGCATCGATCCCACGCATTCCCGCAGCCTTTGCTAGCCGCATCACTTCGTCCTTCGATGCAACATCATCGCCTGTGATTAACACATCGCATTCGACAGGATGATCAAGTTCCTTCAAATGAACGGCAGAAACATTCTGGAAGGCGGATACAACTCGCACATTCGGCCCTAGAATCTCTTGGGTCTCTTGGGCTGCGCTGCTGCCACTATCGGCAAGGTGAACTTGAGTAACTGGAGGCTTGATGGGCACGGTAACATCGACCAGAAGTTTACCTTGTGCAGCCTCATGGATCGTCTCTAGTGTGGAACGATGGGCTGAGTAAGGAACTGTCAAAACGATCATCGACGCCTGTGCTGCGGCCTGACGATTTTCCATCCCACGAACAGAATTTTGCCCCAGTTGCTGATTGATCTCCGCCGCAGCATTTTCGGCTTTGCTGCTTTCACGCGAACCAATGATGACATCATACCCAGCGTTTGCCCACCGTAGGGCGAGTCCGCTGCCCTCTTTACCTGTCCCTCCAATTACTGCCAGAGTAATTTTAGAAGTTGCATTGCTGGACAACCAAGTGCTCCATCCGATGTTGCGATGATCAATTCGTCTCCCGCCTGATCATTATATCGATTGGTAGAAGGTAACCACAATACAAAGCATCAAGCCGGAACGAGTTGGTTATAGCGCTCCCAAACAGCAGGCACAATCTCACGCGCGCGGGCTGTGATTGAGGCTTCGTCTAGCGTGAGAAGCTTGCGATCCTGCATCAGAATATGCCCAG
>Ga0075421_100007228_pt1 | contig 13597 bp, 10 predicted proteins | sample SoiMetdeltSBSDD5_FD_75292 | JGI IMG/M metagenome (GOLD analysis project Ga0075421, IMG submission 75292) | Bulk soil microbial communities from a Populus tree surrounding site in Tennessee, USA - Soil MetaG P. deltoides SBSDD5 | ecosystem: Environmental > Terrestrial > Soil > Tree plantation...
GGGGAGCGCGTGGCCATGCTGCTCCGTGGGGCGGGCTATCGTGTGGATGCGATCGGGAACGCCGATCACTTTCACTATCATGAGGACATCGTGATTGCCCGCCGGGTGAGCCTCAAGAAGGCGGACCCCGTGGCGCGTCTTCTAGGGGGAGCGAGCGTGATCGAACAGCGACGAACCGGTCACGCTTACGACATCACGATTGTGGTGGGGAAGGTGCGACCCCTCGCCCCCGAAATGCCAAACGCGAAGCCTTCTTAACTGCTGCGATAATCGACGATCTTGGCCTTGGACCGAAGCTCCTGCAGGAACTCGGTGATGAGCTGGTTCCCCTTCGTGGTCAAGCTCCGCTGACGCAGCTGTTCCTTCCGGGTGTCGAAGGCCGCCCAGTCTAGAACCGGGTGATCATCCACGCGGAGCAACACCCAGCCGCGCGGGCTCCGAATCGGATCGCTCAACTGCCCGGCCGGCAGTTTGAACGCAGCGGCCAGCACCTCGGGATCGCGCCCCAGGCCCGGCACGCCGAGTGCCCGCGTCACTTCCGGGGCGTTGTTGACCTTGATCGAATCCATTTGCGCGGCGACTTCGAGGGGCATTCCCCCGCGGATGCGCGTAACCAGGGCGTCGATCCGGGGCTTGAGCACGTCGAGTTGGCGATCGCGCACCAAGTCGGACTGCACACGTTTCTTGACCAGTTCGAGCGGGGCCGTGCCCTCGGGTTTGAACTCTCCGACTTCGATCAGGAACCAGGCATGGTTCGCACTCAACACGCGGCTCACTGTCCCCGGCTTTTGCCGGTGGGCCCAGCTGCCGATCTCGGGCACCGTGGCCAGTCCAGGCGTAATGCCGGTGGCGAGCACGTCGGCGGCGGTACGCGTGGCCATCTGATGCTTGCGCGCGGTGGCTTTGAGACCGGACGACAAGGCTTCGTTTCGGATCTTCTCCAGATCGTCTTGGTTAGCTTGCACGGTGCTGTCGGACGGCGCGATACGCAGGCCCAGGTCTCGCACTCGCACCAGCCGTTCGCCGTTTTCGATTTTTTCCTCGGCCAGCTGGACGATGTGGGCCATCTCGCCGTCCAGGTACGGCTCGCTGACCTGACCGGGTTTGAGGGAACTCACGGCCGATGCTTCCGCCGGGCTCAAGTCTCCCAACTTGACGAACCCGGGAGTGATGCCGCCCTGATCGGCGTTCGGCGCTTCCGAGAACGATGCGGCGAGCGTGGCAAAGTCGCTCACCGCGAGATTTTCCTGCCCCGACCCACGGGATGCCTCGGCCTGGCGCGCCTCGTTGGCCATTTGATTCAAATCGGTGTGAACGCGCGTCGAATCTAGGGCGGTGGCCCGGCGCGCGATCGCGATGTAGGTCAAATCGACGCGGCGCGGCAGCTTGTATTCATCGGCGTGCGCTTTGTAGTACGCCTCGAGATCCGAATCCGACACGTTGGGATCAACGGAAGCACCACCCACGTGCATCGCGATGTAGGTGAGCTTGACCTTTTCGTTTTCCTCGGCGTACTGGCGCCGGAGCTCGTCGTCAGTGACCTTGGCCCCCGCTTGAACGAGCGACTGGAGCTTCTGCGTCGGCAGCGAATCGCGCACGTAGGCTTCGAGCTGAAGCAGGAACTCCACCGGGGTCGATGGATCGCGGAGCACTTGCTGGTATTTCGCGAAGTCGAATTGACCCTGCGGATCTCTGAAGCTGGGGCTCTGGAGAATGATGGCCGGAGGCGAGTTGAGGAGCGTGGCCCGAATCTCGGCATCATGCACTTCCAGGCCCCGCTTCTTGGCCTCTTGCTGCATGAGGATCTCGTCCACGAGAAGGCCCCAGGTCTCATCCTCGAGCCGCATCTCGTCACCCGGTTCCAGACTCTGTCCCGCTCGTTCCATATTCTGGCGGTTCATGGAGAGGAGCTGCTGATAGGTGGCGGCTTCGATGGGTTGGCCGTTCACCATCCCGATCACGTTGGCGTGCGGGCGGGAGCCCTGCTGCCTCCCGCCGAAATTGAGGTCCGCGCCCCAGACCAGGAAGATAAGAAGCACGAAAAACACGATCGTGAACCAAAGGACCAGCTTCATGTTGTTGCGGAGTGTCTGGAGCATGGATTCCTCGTGGAAAGCTGGGACCTGAACCTCGAAAACGAGCAAAGACTCTATCAAAACGGCAAGACCCACCACAAGGTGAGGATATCCAGGGTTGGGCCGGCGCCACTTGCAGCGGGATCACTCTTCCCCCGACACTAAGCGGCCGGAGGCCTTCCATCGGATTGAACGCTGAGCTCATCCTGCTCTCGATTTTATTCGTCGTGCTCCTCGTCCTCTCCGGGACCTTCTCCGGGAGCGAGACGGCCATTTTCTCCCTGGATCGTCTCGAGCTCCGCCGTTTCGAGCAGTCATCCTCCTGGCGCCAAAGAATGGTGGCGCGAATTGCCTCGCGTCCCGAGCGGCTCTTAAGCGGCCTTCTCCTCGGCAACACCCTCGCCAACGTAGCCGGATCGAGCGTCATGCTGGCGATCCTGAACAAGATCGAGGGACCCGATGCCGAAGCTGCCCTCGGTCTCTCGGTGCTCATTGCCACCTTGGTCATTCTGATCGTGGCCGAAATCATTCCCAAGGGTGTGGCCGTCAACTGGCCGGCCCGAACGAGCGTCACCCTCATCCCTGTCCTCGCCCCGGTCCTCCGCTTTCTGGGTCCGCCGGCCCGCGTTCTGGAGCGACTCGCGGTGGGTTTCCTGCAATCGCTTCGGGTCACCGAAGATCGGGCGCGTTCGGAATGGCGGGATCTCAAGCTCCTGTTCGAGGACGTCGAAAGCGGTCAGGTGTTGACGGCGGGGGAGAGCACGATCGCCTCCAACGTCTTCGCCTTCTTCGAGACGCGAGCTCACGAGATCATGACCCCACGCGTGGACCTGGTTGCGCTACCGGCGGACTTGCCTCGCGAGGCCATGCTCCGTCAGGTCGTGGCGGCTCGTCACCGGCGGTTGCCCGTCTATCGCGGCACGCTCGATCGCATCGTCGGCTTCGTGAACGCCAAGGAATTCCTGCTCGAACCCGATGCGTCGTTCGAGAGCTTGCTGCGTCCGGTGACGTTCGTACCCGAGCGGGCTCGACTCACCCGCATTCTGGGCGAGATCCAGGCCCGGCACTTGAGCATGGTCGTGGTGGTGAACGAATACGGCGGGACGGCGGGCATCCTGACCCAGGAGGATCTGATCGAGGAGATCGTCGGCGAGATCTTCGATGAGCAGGAGCGCGACGAGGCGGCGGCCATCGAGGCGGTGGGAGAGCGCGCGTGGCGGGTGGACGGTCTCTTGCCGCTCGTCGACCTGGGAGAAGCGGTGGGGGTGGAAATACCTCCCGCTCCCGCGGACACGGTGGCGGGCTGGGTGGCCCACCTTCTCGGACATCCTCCTCGCCGTGGAGATGCGGTGGTCATGGGCACCTTGAGCTATCGCGTGCTCCAGGTCCGCCGGCACCGCGCACATCGCGTTCTGGTGACGCTGGTCGGGGACGTTCCCGATCCGGAAGGTTCGTAATGCTTCCCCAGAACGACGGCTTGGTGCTCATCCTTTTCGTCGTGGTCCTGGCCTCCTGCGCGCTCTTTGCGGGATTGGAAACCGGAGTGGTTTCGCTCAATCGCGTGCGCTTGCGCGCCCGAGCCCGGCGCGGCGACACGAAGGCTACGGAACTCTTGCGTCTCCTGGAGCGCCCCGAACGTCTCCTGGCCGCCTTCCTGATCGGCAACACCCTGGCCAATGTGGTCGGTGGCGCTCTGGCCAGCGCGTGGGCGGTGGCCAAGCTCAGAAACGAAACCTTGGGGTCCCTTCTCGCCACGGTGGGCGTGACGGCCGCGCTCCTGCTCTTTTCCGAGCTGACCCCCAAGGCCTACTTCCGCATCCGGGCCGAAGAAGCGGTGCCGCGGTTCTTGTGGTTCATCCACCTGACGCGATTCGTGTTTGCGCCGGTCGTCTGGGTCACCACGGGCCTTTTGCGTCTGGTCGCACGGGGAGGCCGGAGCCCGTTCGTGACGCGAGAGGAGTTGCGGCAAATCGTCATCGAAGCGGGGGGGCGGCTGGGCCGCCGTGAAGAGCGGATGCTGCACAGCGTGTTCGACTTCGGCCTCACCGTCGTGCGCGAGGTCATGATTCCCATTCCGCGGGTCGTCGCCGTCCCCGAATCCGCCACGCCCCAGGAGCTTCGGGCCGAGCTTCGCCGCACCCGCTACACGCGATACCCGCTCTATCGCGATCGCGGGGATGCGATCGTGGGCCTCGTCAACGTCTTCGACGTGCTCTATGCAGCGGAACCGGCGCCGACCCTGGCCACGTATCGGCGGCCTATTCACATCGTGCCCGACAACACCCGCATCGATCGCGTGCTGGTCGATTTGCAGCGCCGCCGCGAAGCGATGGCCCTGGTGGTGAACGAGTTCGGGGTGTGCGTGGGCATCGTTACGGTCGAGGACATCGTCGAGGAAATCATGGGTGAGCTGGCTGAGGAGCATGAAGCACCCGAGCACCCGATTCAGCGTCTTGCCGATGGATATCTGATCGATGCCGCCCTCGATGTGGATGACCTCAACCGGGAGCTCGGGTTTTCGTTTCGCAAGGATCGCTACGACACGGTAGGCGGGCTCGTGCTGCGCCAGCTCGGGCATCTCCCCCGGGCGGGAGAACGCCTGCACGTGGATGGAATCGAGTTCGAGGTCGTGTCGGTACACGACTATGGGCTCCGGCGAGTCAAGATTCTCGGTCGCCGGCGCGGGCAGCGCGAGGCATGACGGCGAATTTGCGGTTCCTCTCTTCATCTTCGGGGCATGATCAGTTATATTGCGGCAAGAAATGGACAACCGAATGAGCGTGACCGCGGCGTCGTCGCTTCTTGATCTGGCGTTGGGTCAGTTGCCGTATCCCATGCTCGTCCTCGACACGAAACGCCGCATCGTGTTCGCGAGCCCCGCCGCCTGCGCCGTGCTTCGCGCGGATCCGGATGCGCTCACCGGGCGCGATCTCACCGAAGTCGTGAAAGCTGAGGATCCGCACTGGCTCAGCACCGATCCCGTAGATCGCCTGGGCACGCCACGGAGCGGACGCAAGCTCAAAGCCAAGGTCGCGGGGGCAAGGCGCGTGCTCCGGGTCGGCGTGTGGCCGCTCGGGGAAGAAGGATCCGACCAGGGGATGCTGGTCAGCGTGCGTGATGGGCGGGCTGAAAGCGATCCTGAAGAGGTGAAGGATCACCTCACCTCACTGGGCGAGCTATCGGCCTGTGTCGCCCACGAAATTCGAAACCCCCTCACCGGAATCCGAACCACCGTTCAGTTCGTGACCTCCAAGCTGGACGCCCAGGACCCCCATCGTGAGCCCCTGGGCGAGGTCATCGCCGAGATCGATCGCATCGAGCAGTTCATCGAGGACCTGCTCCTCTTTGCGCGGCCGGCCGAGGTGACGCGGGCCAAGGGCGATCTCAACGCCCTCCTCACCCGCGTCCTCGATGCCATGGCGCCGCAGTTCGAGGAGGCAAAGGTGGACGTGCGGCGAAACCTGTCCGCCGACGTGCCGCCCTTGAGCTTTAGTTCCGATGCCTTGCAGCAAGTTGCGCAAAACTTGCTCCGGAACGCGATGGAGGCGATGCCGGAGGGCGGGAAGATCCGGGTCACCACTGCGCAGAAGCGCTTTCGTTCCGGCCGCCCGCCCATCGTCGAGCTGTTCGTGAGCGACACCGGACATGGGATTCCCGAGTCTCTGCAGGATCAAATCTTCAAGCCATTCTTCACCACCCGGCCGGCCGGGACCGGGCTAGGGCTTCCCATCAGCGCGAGCATCGTTCGCGCACATGGCGGGCGCATCGCCGCCCGCAACCGGGCGGGAGGGGGCGCCACGTTCCGTGTCATTTTGCCTCTCGAGGAGGCTGACGGAGACCCCGCGTGATTCCGAGCGTCCTGGTTATCGACGATGAGCCCTCGGTGGCCCGCTCTCTGGAGCGGGTGCTTCGAGACGCAAGCTATCGAGTTACCGTTGCTCCCACCGTCTCCACCGGCCTGGCCCGCGCCCAGCAAGACCGGCCGATGGTCGTTCTTCTGGATCATCACCTTCCCGACGGCACCGGACTCGAGGTTCTGGGTTCGTTGCTCGAGCTCGATCCGCGCATGCGAGTGGTCGTCATCACCGCGTTCGGAGACACCAGCCTGGCCGTGCAGTGCATCAAGGCCGGTGCCTGTGATTTCCTGACCAAGCCCTACGACATGGAAAAACTGCTGCACACGATCGAGGCCGCGCGTCGCGAGTACGAGGCCCAGCTTCAGCTTTCCCTCTATCGCATGCGGGAACATCGCTCCGGCGGCACGAATCGGATCATCGGGGAGAGTCCGGCCTTGCTCGAGGTTCTGGGCGTGGTGGATAAGGTGGCACGCTCCAATGCGACCAGCGTCCTCCTGTCCGGGGAAAGCGGGACCGGGAAGGAATTGGTGGCACGAGCCATCCACGACCTGTCCGATCGGTCGCAGGCACCCTTCACCGATCTCAACTGTTCGTCCTTTTCCGAGGTCCTGCTCGAGAATGAGCTCTTCGGTCATGAGAAGGGCGCCTATACCGACGCGGCGCAGACCAAGCTCGGCCTGGTCGAGCTCACCGACGGCGGCACCCTGTTCCTGGACGAAGTGGCCGACATGCCGGAGCTCGTCCAAGCGAAACTTCTCCGGTTTCTCGATTCGCGGAAGTTCAAGCGGGTCGGGGGGGTGCGGGAACTGGACGTGGACATTCGGGTCGTTACCGCCAGCAACAAGAACTTGCAGGATGAGATTCGAGCCGGGCGGTTCCGTGAGGATCTATTCTACCGGCTCAAGGTGGTGTCGATTCACCTTCCTCCGCTACGAGAGCGCGGCGAAGATGTGATTCTCCTCGCCCAGCAATTCCTGGAGATCATGAGCCAGCGCCTGAAGAAGCGGTTCGATCGCGTTTCTCCGGAGGCCCGCCGTGCGCTTTTGGCTCACTCCTGGCCAGGTAACGTGCGCGAGCTTCGTAACGTGATCGAACGGGCGGTGCTTCTGGAGGAGGGACCCGCGCTGGAGCTCCGTCACCTGCCCCCCGAGATCGCGCGCGAGGAACGGGGGCCGAAATTCCGCGAGGGGCGCATTCCCAGTCTTCAGGAAGTGGAGGACCACCACGTACTCCGCGTCCTCGAGTACACCGGCGACAACAAGTCGCAGGCCGCGCGACTCCTCGGCATCTCACGACAGAGTCTGCTCGATCGGCTCAAGCGATTGGAACGTGATCGCGTCTCCACCGCCGGTGCGCTGGACTAGCATGATCGTCCAGTTACTGGGCGGTGCCAAGAAAGTGGACAGAACGCGTTAGTTGGTTACTGCATCGCAAGTTGTGTGATCGCCACCACGGTTCGAATCTTCTAAATATCCAAATCCTGGGCACTTGCAGCCCGAACGTATGCTTCGTACTCGCGATGGCGTCGAAGCTTCATCGCCATAACCCATTCATACACAATGTTTTGAAAAATTGTTCCGATTGATTGGCACATTCGATGCTCTTGTGAATCACAGTGAACTGGGGGTTACTCGTGGCCAAGATGGTGTTGATCGTTGAAGACGAAAAGCTTTTGGCCAAAACCCTGGCTAACGCACTCAAGGATGCCGGATATCAAGCGGTGGTCACGCACTCTGCGGAACAGGCGGAAAAACGATTACTCGGGGACGATCATTTCGATCTCGTCATCCTCGACCAGAAGTTGCCGCGGGCCACTGGACTCGAATTGCTCAAGTCGGCCCGTGAACATGGGGTCGATTCCAAAGTCATCTTCATGACCGCTTTCGATAATCGTGACGTCAAAGCCAAAGCGAAGAAGCTCGAGGTCGATGAATACGTCCGCAAGCCGTTCGATTTGGACGGCATCATGCATCAGGTGTCGGTTCTGATCGGAGAGCCCGGTAACGGGCGCCGATAATCCACCACGGAAGGGGGTGAATCAGCACATGGCAAAGAAGAAAGGTACGAAGAAGAAGGCCACCAAGAAGAAGGGTGGGAAGAAGAAAGGCCGCAAGAAGTAAGGCCTAACCCCGTAAGGGGTTCATCAGCGAGTGGCCTAGGCCGTGAGCCGGGTCCACGTCGCTCCTCGGCCCTGGGCCGGGGTCGAGAGGGGTCGGTGCCGGGTGACTCGGTACTGGCCCCTTTCTGTTTCATGTACGCAGTGCTTGGCTTGGTTAGCATCGACATGATGGTTTTCAGCCCCTCTAACGAGGGCGCAGATCTTCTCGGAACGAGCCCTCCGCCTCGGCGGACTCCGCACTCCTCGAATCGCTGGCGCGATTCTTCGTCGCTCTGGCCCGCCGCGGGTCCCCCGCTCGGGTCCGCTTTGCCATCCTTGCCGCGTGCTCGGCGGACCCTCGCTCCCGCGGCGTTCCAGAGTCGCCGCGAGCGGAGGGCTCGTTCCCTGCGAAGATCTGCGCTTTGCGAACTAGTGGCCGAATCAGGTCAACGATCGTCAATTCGGAACAGATAGGGAACGGTAGACCTCGGGTAGTCGGCACAAAAAAACTCGCGCTCCGTTGAGGGAGCGCGAGTTTGAAGGACAGCCTATACGGCTCGAGCTTTAGGGAGCCTCAGTGCAGGTGTAACCGGCCTTGATCGCCGGCGTGAACAGAACGGCATCGGTGAGATCCGTGTCGTTGTCGCCGTCAAGGTCGGTGCAGTAGTTGATCGCGCCGGTCTTGATGGCCGGCGTGATGAAGGTCGCATCGGACAGCGCCGCCCTGCAGTTACCGGCCGGGTTGTATCCGACTTGATGCGGCAACTTGCCGGTATCGTCGACTGGATCCGTGGACGCAATTCCAACCTGCTTGAGCAGGATCCCATTCGCGAACACCTGAACCGGTGGATTCACGACGTTGGCGGGATTGAGGCAGCCGCCGCCGAAGACCTGGAATCGCGCGACGCCGGATGCGTTGGTGTACTTTTCGACGATCGGCTTGGCCTGACCGGTGCACCAGCAAATCAAGTTGGTGGCCTCGGTCGAAAAGACCAGCTGCACGAGTGCGGAGTCGATCGGACCATCGGCTCCAACCACGGTCACGACGTAATCCAACGCAAGCGAAGGATGTCCGGGTGACGTCAGAACCTTGGGAACTGTGCTCAAAGCCGGATCGGGTACACCGGCGTTGGCCAGGCCCCAAGTGCTCGCCAAGAGGACGGCCAAGGTGAAAAGGAGTCTCAACCTGCAACCCATCGGTGCACCTCCAAGTTTCCGTTGAGCAACCCGGATAACGGTCGCGTGGGACAGTTGCGGCCGTCGAATGATTCTATCAGAGAACATGTCTCCAGACAACCTTTTAGAGACCCCCCGATCACGTTAACCTGAAGCATCGGCTGATAATACGGTGTTTCTGAATCTTTTAGGTTCGCTGAAGTTTTGCGGCGGGTAAAGTCGCGCAATCCCTCAGGGCTCTACGACTTGGCTCCGGGCCGGGGTGCCGGGCTTGGCCTGCTTTTGTTGCTCCGACATGCGATTAAGCCGACTGGCCAGCTCCTGGGGAAATTCGATTACCCGGGGGTCTCCACACTTCGAGCATTGCATGTAGTAAAGCGTTGAAATTCCCCCATCCTCTTTGATTTGGTTCTTCATCGCGTTCATCTTGTAGGTCGCTTGATCCTTGGGGCATCGCAGACGAGCCAGAACCAGCTCCTGTCGCAGGCTTCTCGCGGCGCTGTCGCCAAAGAAATCCTCGCCCTCTTTGATGGCCAGGTCCGTAGCGGCGGCAATGTGCGAGAGGACCACGTGATCAACCAGTTGGGCGGAAGTGCCTTGAGCCACCATGGAGTCGCCGGTTGCGATGGCCATTTCGGAGTAGCCCAGCACCATGAAGGGAATAGGCTGCTTGCCCAGAGACGGCAAGGATGCGAGCCTCCCCTCGATCGGCTGCACCGCGACCGAAGACGGGTGCGTGGTATCCGACGCAGCCCCTAGCTGAACGATCTTGCGGAGACTTGTCATCACCTCGGCATCGTATTCATCCTGGGTTGCGATGCCGGTGAGATTGTTGAGCTTGTGTTTCCCGCCGAGCTCGGCCAGTACCTTCCGCCGTTCGACCAGCAACTCACGAACGCCGGACATGGCGCCGGCGATGTTTTGCGGGCCTCCGGTAGTTTTCTGGGTACTGGCGCGCAAGGGCGGGATGGCTTCATCCAGGAAAGCTTGGTCAGGCTCGGGGACGTCGGCTCTCGTCGCGACGGGGACGATCAAGCCCACAAGAGTAAGGACGAATAGGAAGGGTGGGACGTGGCGCATGCTGATTGCCTCGGGAGACATCTGTCTGGGATAACGTGGGCCGTCGAGTGTAGCACGGGGGGTGCCACGGACCCGACCCCCGGACTGGCGTGTTACCGGCACTCGGCCTCCTCTTATTCCACGGTCCCGGCCTGCATGCTAGAATCCGCCGCCTTTCCGGACGCCCTGCACTCCTCAGTGGTTAGAAGACTTTAGCCGCCATGACCAAACCCGAAATCCGCGTACGCGTGGCGCCATCGCCGACCGGGGACCCTCATCTGGGGACCGCGTACCAGGCTCTGTTCAATTACGCGTTCGCCAAAGGCCGTGCGGGTCGGTTCATCCTCCGGATCGAGGACACGGACCGGGCCCGGTCCACCCCGAATCCGAACGCGCCATTCTCGAATCCCTGCACTGGCTGGGTCTGACCTGGGATGAAGGACCGGACACGGGAGGTCCGTACGCGCCGTATCGCCAAAGCGAACGCACCGCTCTGTATCGCGAACACGCCGGCATCCTGTTGGAGAAGGGTCTTGCCTACCGCTGTTTTTGCACCAAGGAGCGGCTCGATGCCCTGCGGCGCGAAGGACGCGCCGGATACGACCGGCACTGCCGCCACATTCCCGTCCCGGAAGCCGAGCGACGCGCCACAACCGGCGAGCCGTTCGTCATCCGGCTCGCCACCCCTACCGAGGGCGACTGCATTTTTGACGATCTTTTGCGCGGAGAGATCCGGAAGGACTGGGCGTCCATCGACGATCAAGTTTTGCTCAAGGCCGATGGGTATCCGACCTATCACCTGGCCAACGTCGTGGACGATCACCTCATGAGGGTGAGTCACGTCATCCGCGGAGAGGAATGGTTGAATTCCGTTCCCAAGCACGTGCTCTTGTACCAAGGATTCGGCTGGGACCCTCCGGTGTTCTGCCACTTGCCGTTGCTTCGCAACAACGACGCGCGGCGCACCAAGCTTTCCAAGCGGCGGAATCCAACGTCCATTCAGTACTACCGGCGGGCCGGCTTTCTGCCCGAAGCGCTGCTCAACTATCTGGGACTCATGGGCTGGACGATGCCCGACGGCGAAGAGAAATTCTCGGTCGAGACGATGGCCAAGCATCTCGAGCTGGAGCGGATCTCACTCGGCGGGCCCGTCTTCGACGTGGAGAAACTGCGGTGGCTGAACGGTCGCTATCTGCGCGAGGACCGCGACGCGGCAGGGCTGCTTGGGGATCTCCAGAACTGGGTGCTCAATTCGGAATATTGGCGTCGCATCGTCCCCCTGGTGCAACCGCGGCTCGAGACGCTTTCCGATTGGGGTTACATGACCGCTCCCTTTTTCAGCGACAACGTTCCCGTGAACGTCGAAGACCTCGCGCTCAAGGGGCGCACGCCCGAAGACGTGAAAGAGTTGCTCCAGATGGCGATCTGGCGGCTGGAGACCTTGCGACCCTTCGATGCCTCGGGCATCGAGCGCATGTTCCAGGACCTGGCCCTGCGCTCGGGTCTAAAGCTGCGGGAGCTGACCGTGCTGTTCTATGTCGCTTTGTCGGGAATGCGGGTGTGGACGCCCCTCTACGATTCCATGGTCGTTCTGGGTTCGGACCTGGTTCGCGTCCGCCTGCGCCGGGCTGTCGATCTGTTGGGCGGTTTTTCCGAGAAGGCTTTGCGCGAGCTGGAGAAGAAAGTCGCGGCGAGCTCGGTAACGGGAGAGACCTCATGAGCGACGCGCCACGCCCCGACGATTTCGTTCGCGCCCTCGTCATCGAGGACAACCGAACCGGCCGCCACGGCGGCCGGGTTCACACGCGCTTTCCTCCCGAACCCAACGGCTACCTTCACATCGGGCACGCCAAGTCGATCTGCCTCAATTTCGGGGTGGCCCGCGATTTCGGCGGCCTTTGCAACCTTCGCTTCGACGACACGAACCCGGCCAAGGAAGAGCAGGAGTACGTGGATGCCATCGAGGAGGACGTGCGCTGGCTGGGGTTCGACTGGGACGACCGCCTGTTCTTTGCCTCGGATTATTACGATCGATTCTTCGAGCATGCCCGGGTGCTGGTTCGCAAAGGGCTTGCCTTCGTGGACGATTCCACGGCGGATGAAATCCGGGAGATGCGGGGAACGCTGACCGAACCGGGGCGTGAAAGTCCCCATCGCCACCGCACGCCGGAAGAGAATCTGGACCTGTTCGAGCGCATGCAGCGCGGCGAGTTTGCCGACGGGTCGCGCGTGCTGCGAGCCAAGATCGACATGGCATCCGGGAACATCAATCTGCGCGATCCCGTGCTCTATCGCATTTTGCGCGCGCACCATCACCGTACCGGGGACCGGTGGTGCATTTATCCCATGTACGATTACGCGCACCCGCTTTCGGACGCGTACGAAGGCATCACGCATTCCTTGTGCACGCTGGAGTTCGAGGACCATCGACCGCTGTATGACTGGGTGATTCGCGAAACCGGGGTGACCGCACATCCGCAGCAAACCGAGTTCGCGCCGCTCGTGCTCAACTACACGGTGCTCTCCAAGCGCAAGCTGCGACGGCTGGTGGAGGAGGGACACGTGCGGGGATGGGATGATCCGCGCATGCCCACCCTTCGCGGTCTACGGCGGCGCGGCTACACGTCGGAAGCGATCCGTTCCTTCTGCGATACGATCGGGGTGGCGCGCCGGGAAAGCGTGGTCGACGTCGCGCTTCTCGAGCATCATTTGCGCGAGGATCTAAACCGACGTTCCGTCCGCGCCATGGCCGTGCTCCGCCCCGTGCGTTTGGTCATCGAGAACTATCCGGAGGCTCAGGTCGAGGACCTGGAGGCGATCAACAACCCCGAGGATCCCTCCGCCGGCACGCGGCGCGTGCCATTCACCCGGGAGCTCTTCATTGAACGAGACGATTTCATGGAAGAGCCCGTGCCGGGATTTCATCGGCTGGCTCCGGGGCGAGAAGTGCGGTTGCGCTACGCGTTCATCGTGAAGTGCACGGGAGTGAAGAAAGACGAACGCTCGGGCGAAACGGTGGAGGTGCGTTGCACCTATGATCCCGATACACGAAGCGGCGGGGGAGGGGAAAGCCGCAAGGTGAAGGCCACCCTCCACTGGGTAAGCGCCGCCCACGCCGTTCGCGCGGACGTACGGCTGTATGACCGCCTCTACACCGAGGCGGATCCGGATGCGGGTGACGGGTTCCTGGCCAACCTGAACCCACAGTCGCTCGTTGTCGTTCCGGATGCGCGGGTGGAGCCATCGTTGGCCCGCGCAATGCCTGGAGAGCGATTCCAGTTCGAGCGACTCGGTTACTTCGTGGCCGATCCCGAAACGCGGCCCGACCACCC
>Ga0075421_100007229_pt1 | contig 13594 bp, 16 predicted proteins | sample SoiMetdeltSBSDD5_FD_75292 | JGI IMG/M metagenome (GOLD analysis project Ga0075421, IMG submission 75292) | Bulk soil microbial communities from a Populus tree surrounding site in Tennessee, USA - Soil MetaG P. deltoides SBSDD5 | ecosystem: Environmental > Terrestrial > Soil > Tree plantation...
ACCAGCTCGTGCACCGGGTCGATGTTCTCGTACTTGTGGCACAGCTCGCGTACGAACGGCAGCTTGCTGTCGATGACCTTCGCGCCGAGGTGGCGCAGGTCGAGGTGGACGACCGGACCGTAAGGCGAGTCGATCGTGCGTCCCTTCTCGACCTCGTGGACGAAGGCCTGGGACAGCCGGTCCCGCGGTCCAAGTTCCATACTGCGTAGCACCGGCCCCGGCTCCGGCTTGCCGAGGTTGTAGTCCTGCAAGTACCGGTACCCGTCCTTGTTGAGCAGCCAGCCACCCTCGGCGCGGGCGGCCTCGGTGATGAGGATGCCCGTGAACGGCAGGCCGGTCGGGTGGTACTGGACGAACTCCATGTCCTTCAGCGCCGCCCCAGCCCAGTACGCCAGCGCCATGCCGTCCCCGGTCTTGATGGCCGCGTTCGTGGTAAACGGGAAGATCCGGCCGCAGCCGCCGGTGGCCAGGATGACCGCCTTACCCGTGATCGCCTCGATCCGGCCGGACATGAGCTCCAGGGCCACCACGCCACACACCCGGCCCTCGTCGACCAGCAGGCGGGTCACTTGCCACTCGTCGTAACGGGTGATCGACGGGTACTTCAACGAGGTCTGGAACAACGTGTGCAGCAGATGGAACCCGGTCTTGTCGGCGGCGAACCAGGTGCGCATCTTCTTCATGCCGCCGAACGGCCGCACGGCGATGTGCCCATCAGCCTCGCGACTCCACGGGCAACCCCAATGCTCCAGCCGCAGCAACTCCCGCGGCGCCTCGACCACGAACGCCTCCACCGCGTCCTGGTCGCACAGCCAGTCCCCGCCGGAGACCGTGTCGTACGCATGCTCATCGAGACTGTCGTCGGACCGGATGGCACCGGCAGCCCCACCCTCGGCGGACACGGTGTGGCTGCGCATGGGGTACACCTTGGACACGACCGCGACGCTGAGGCTCGGATCGGTCTCGGCCACGGCGATGGCGGCCCGTAGGCCGGCCCCGCCTCCCCCGACGATGATGACGTCGTGCCACGCGTTCATAACCCTCCCGCGCGGTCAGACCGGATGCCCCGTCTGTTCTTCCCAGATAATCTTGCCCCGTCTGCGGCCGTGCTTCACGGCCGTGGCGGTGACGCTGCCGTCGTGATACTCATGACGGGTGCGCCGGCAGCCGCACGCGTAATAGCGGACGGACACCGAAAAGCCTTCGCCGTCGGCGTCGTGATAGATCTCGCCCCCCACGCTCTTGCCGCACGGGGCGAGCTCAGGTTCGAACGGTGCCCTCTTGCCACCCATCCGTTACCCCCTGTCAAGGGGCGAACTCGACGTACCATCAGCGTCCCATCCACCGCCCGCTAACGGAAGGGCTTACGTGCGACGCATTCGCCAACATTGGATCTGGCTCACGTGCTCGATCACCTCGGGCGGTATCCCCATCGAGGCCAGAAACCACCTCACCGTCGCCACGGCGGTCCGGCGCCAACAGCGCTGAGATCTGCTCTTAACTCCTCCCGCTCAGCCTGCCGCTCCTCGTCACCGCCGGAGCCGAACGGCGGGTTCGTACTCGGGGTCGCTGCCGCTCTGCAGATCTCGTACACATGCGAATCTCATTATGTAGATCTCGGAGTCTCATTTGGATGCCCTAATCGGACGGTCCCGACCTGATATCGGTTGGGAATGGAATCCGCACCGGAAACAGATTAGCGGGAGCGAAGGATGCCACGACTCAGGTACGCGAACGTGTTTAGACCCAGGGAGCCGCGCCCGCGGGACAAAGTACCGAAGTGTGATCACGTCGGGGGGTGTGCGGTGAGCCAGGCTGCCGCTCTGCGCGCTGATGCGCGGGACAGCCACGCGTCCTGGATCACCTCGGCCAGCTCCTTGCGAGTGAGCTCACCGATCCGACTGGCCCGCAGCAGCACCGACGGGTGGCCGTCGAAATGCGCGGTGGTGAAAAACGGCGACGCCTCGTCCTGAACCAGCGCCTGCTTGTCCGCCTCTGACACCACCCAGAAGACGATCACATCCGCATAACGCTGCCTGGTATCAGGGTCGACCGCATCCGGCCGAGGATTGCGGAAGAAAATGAACGACTTCCCGCCCACCTGATAGACCGGATTGTCGCCGGTCCCGTACTCGACGGTGACGTGCGGCATGGCCAAAGCCAGTTCGTGCACGTCCTCCACTCGGGCGGGCCGGCTCCCGTCGTCGAACACAGACCCAGCGTAGTGCGGAGCCCGGTCGAACGTCCGCTTCCGGCCGCGAACCGGTGGGGGACTGGCTTCGTGGCGATTTGCGGACCCCGCGACTGGGCGCGCGGCCAGATTCCTTGGGCGCCAGTGGCCAGCACAAGCTGGAGCATGAGCCGACCTTGTGTCTGTCCAAAATCTTCAGTCCATCTGTCAGGACATGGGCAACACAAGGGCGGCAAGAGAAACGATTTTCCCGACAGACGTGTGGCGCGCGCTGGCCTACCGTGCTCATGTGACGCGCTGCAGCCTGTGGAAGGGGACACCGATCTCGGTCTCGGGTTTGACGACCTATGCGAGCGGTCGATGTTCCAATTAGGCGAAGGCTCGATGTCCGACTTGATCGCCGTAGCATGCGTCGGGGGCATCATCGCCTTGGCGTTCCTGGCCTTCCTGGCGGTCCGCTCCGCGAAGAAATGGATGGCCGAGCTGCTCGAGCAAGCCCGTCGCCTCGGCTGGCAGAAGGTGGACGACCCATCGCAAGCGCCTCCGGTCGTCGCCGAGGCGGCACGGTCACGGCGGTCGGTGTTGTTGCTCTACCACCAGCAGCGGCGCATCTGGCTGAGTTGGCACCGGTGGACCGAGACCTCCACCAGCGGCGACGGCCGCAGTTCCAGCAGCCGCACGTATAACCTGACCCGGTATTTCGTGGCCCTGCACGGCCCGTTTCCGGACATGAGCGTCGTGCGGCGCACCGCGATCGGGGCGTTCTTGAAGGCGCGGCGGGGCGTGGGCACCGGCGACGAGGAATTCGATCGCAGGTTCGCCATCAAACCCACCGACAGCCCCCAAGCCGCCCGGGTCGTGACGCCGCCGCTGGGTCACGCGTTGAAGACGGGCCAGGTGTCGGAGTTTTCCATTACCTCAAATATCCTGGGTACCGGTGACCACTCCCAACCCGACTGGCGAAAACTGCAGCCACACGCCGAACAACTCAGCCACCTGGCCCGCTTGCTGATGTCCCGCTAGGAAGGCAGTCACGATGGCCGTCTGGAATGACCATGACGTCCCCGACGGGCCTTAGCTCTCGGCGTTCAGCTGCACGATGAGGGCACGCAGCCACGCGCGGGCTCGTGCCGGGCGGGCATGACGACGCGGTGGCTGCGGGTCACTCCTCCTGCTTGCCCTCCGGCTCCGCGCCACGCGTGGCGTTGACGACGGCTTCGGCGTGCAGCCCAAGGGTTTTCAGGGCCAGCTGCTCGACGCTGTCGAACTCTTCGGTGTGCTGCCCATGGGTGGCCTCGTCGGCGGCCGCCGCTATCGACTCCACGAGCTGCCGTGCCCGGCCGGGGTGCTCGTGCGCAAGGTCGGTGATGCCGGTGACAAGTTCGTCGATGGTTTCGGTATGGCCCAGGTAAACCTCGGCCGTCTCGTGTACCAGTGCGCGAAGATCCACGCTCTCGTCCCTGTCCATCGCCCTCCACCCTTTACGTGTACTCCTCGATAATTCTTGGGGAATACCCGCATCGCGGTTATTTACGCGAGTTTGTCCCGACTCCTCCGGGGTAGTCCCCGGCAATGGCTTCTTCACAGGCAACAAAGCAGGACGTCGTTGACGTCCTGGTGGAGCAGCATCGCCAGATCAAGGCGATGCTCAGTGAGTTCGCATCCGCGCCCGCCGCCGAGCGGCAGGAGCGGTTCGAGGACATCGTGCGGCTACTGGCCGTGCACGAGAGCGCCGAGGAGCTGGTCGTACACCCGGCGGCGCGCGACACCGGTGACCAGATCAAGACTGTGGTCCAGGAGCGGCTGGGCGAGGAGAAGGACGCCAAGCAGATGCTCGCCGAGCTGTACGACCTCGGGCCGGACCATCCGGAGTTCGGCGGCAAGTTCACCGCCTTCGCCCAGGCGGTCGTCGCCCACGCGACACGGGAAGAGGACAAGGAGTTCCCAGCGCTGCGCCAGGGCGTGCCGGACGAGAAGCGCGAGCGCATGGCCCGGATGCTCAAGGCCGCCGAGGCGATGGCGCCCACGCGCCCGCATCCGCGCGTCGGCGAGTCGGCGGCGGCCAACATGCTGGTGGGTCCGCCCTTGGCCGTGTTCGACCGGGCGCGCGACGCATTGCGGGACTGGCGCGAAGGAGAAAATCGCTAGCGGGACGTTTGATCAGCCATCCTTCGGCGGGTCCGTGGGAGGCTGCGGTTCGCCTGCGGCCTCCTGAGCGTCAACGGTCTTGTGAGCGTCAAGGGTCTCGTGAGCGTCAACGGTCTTGTACGCGTGATCGGTCTCGTGAGCCGAGCCGGTTCCTGGAGGCTGAGGCGGGCTGGCCTCGACGGGCTGGTCGGTCGGGCGCGTGACGGGCACGATATCGGCGTGCGGATCCCACCTGCGCGGCACATGCCAAGGCCTGCGTGGCCCGGTCATGATCTCACCTCCCGGCACGCGGATACCCGCGAAATGTCAGCTCAAACGCGGCTCAATGGGGTGCGATGGGGGCAAGGCGCCGGCGCAGATACTCACCTAGCAGCTCGTCGCGGCGGCGCCTGAGCGTCTGCACGAGATGTTGCGGGGTGCCGCGCTCCGGAGCCTCTTTGATCAACATGTCGGTGTTTGCCAGCTGGCGCCGCAGCTCCGCTTCGGAAAATCCCTCCACCGGCTCGTCGCTGAGCACATCGGCGTGTGCGCCGCGGGCGAGCCGGGCGACGGGATCGCCCAGGACGTGCCGGTCACCATCTTTCGCCATAACCGGCACATACCCACGATCGGGCGATCCCATCCTCCTCCTGTGCTGTTTCAGCAGGTGGAGTTGGTCTGGGTGAGCAGGCCCAGGCGCCACGGCAGCTGCGAATACTCACCACCGGCCGACGGGTCCATGCCCTGGTACAGGTAGCACATCTGGCCGGGTTTGATGGTCAGCGCCTGGTCGACGCCGTCGCGGATCATCTCGCCGTGGCTTCGGACTTGGGGCTCATGAGGATACCGCTTGAGCGCCAACGGAAACTCGACGGCAGCGTGCCCGTGCCGCCGCTCACCAGGTTCCACGACGACACGGGGTCGCCGAGATTGACGATGTCCACGGCCGCGCCGAAGCCGCCCGGCCACTGATGGGTGATCGTGTAGGTGACCCGGCAACCGGCGGCGGCGCCGCACAGGGCGACAAGCGCCGGGTTGCCCTCGGCCCACGGGTAAATCGGTCGCGCAAAGGTTGGCGCCGTGCTTGGCTGTCCCCAGTGGACCACTGAGAATCGAGGTACGGCAATGCGAGCGACGTTCATCGCTATCGAAAAGGATCTGTCCGCCTGCTCGAAGGGTATGACGTTTGCTCCGCAACACCTTGAACCTTGGGATCCTGGCGCATGTCGACGCGGGTAAGACGACGCTGTCGGAGCGCCTGCTCTACGCCGCCGGGGTGATCGGCGAGCCGGGCCGGGTCGATGACGGCACGACGCAGACCGACTCGCTGGCGCTGGAGCGGCAGCGCGGGATCACCATCCGATCGGCGGTCGTGTCGCTGCCGGTCGACGGCATTTCGGTCAACCTGATCGACACGCCCGGCCACCCGGACTTCATCGCCGAGGTGGACCGGGTCTTGGGCGTGCTCGACGGTGCCGTCCTGGTCATCTCGGCCGTGGAGGGCGTGCAGCCGCAGACCCGCGTGTTGATGCGTGCACTTCAGCGCCTGCGCGTGCCTACCCTGCTGTTCGTCAACAAGATTGACCGCGCGGGCGCCGATGTGAAGCGCACCTTGGCACAGGTCGCTCGCCGCCTCCAGGTCACGACCGTCCCGATGAGCCGCGTGCACGACGAGAGGACCCGTAAGGCCCACATCACGCCCGCCGAGTCCGGGATGGCGTGGATCGAGGCGCTGGCCGGGCGCAACGACCAACTCCTCGCCGCCTACGTCGAGGACGAGGCGCGCCTCACCGATTCGCGGCTGCTCGCCGAGCTGGCAGCGCAGACCAAGCGGGCGCTGGTGTATCCGGCCTTTGCGGGCTCGGCTGTCACTGGAGCCGGCGTCGACGAGCTGATGCACGGCATCGCGCGCCTGCTTCCGGCCGCCACTTGCGATACCGATGGGCAGGTCAGCGGGAGCATCTTCAAGATTGAGCGCGGCGCGGCGGGGGAGAAGGTCGCCTATGTGCGGGTGTTCTCCGGCACCGTACGCACCCGCGACCGCCTGAGCGACGACAAGGTCACCGCGATCAGCGTCTTCGACGACGGCGCCTGGGTCAGGCGCGACGCCGTGAGCGCGGGCGAGATCGGCAAGCTGTGGGGGCTCGGCCACATGAAGGTGGGCGAGGCGATCGGCGTTGGCACGGCAACGGCCCAGGCACAGCACCACTTCGCGCTGCCAACGCTGGAGGCCGTCATCGAGCCGGTCCGCCAACAGGACCACGTGGCGCTGCGCTCCGCCCTGGCTCAGCTGGCCGAGCAGGATCCGCTGATCAACGTGCGTTCCGGCGACGCGCAGCTGGCCGTCTCGCTCTATGGCGAGGTGCAGAAGGAGGTCATCCAGGCGACGCTCGCCGCCGACTTCGGTGTCGACGTCACGTTCCGGGAGACCACGACGCTTTACATCGAACGGCCGGTGGGCACGGGCGAGGCGGTGGAGTTGCTCAACGCGCACGGCAATCCCTACCGCGCCACGGTCGGACTGCGGGTCGAACCCGCCTCGCCGGGCGATGGCATCGACTTCCGCCTTCAGGTGGACTTCCGCGCGGTACCGCTGTTCGTCTATGGCAACCTGGACCACTTCGCCTCGAGCATGGAGCAGTACGTGCGGCACACCCTGCGGGAGGGGTTACGCGGCTGGCCGGTCAGCGATTGCATCGTCACCATGACCGCGAGCAACTACAGCTCCCCGGACGGTCCACCCGCCACGCGTGGGCCGCTCAGCACCGCCGCCGACTTCCGCAAGCTCACCCCGATCGTGCTGACACAGGCGCTGCAGCGCGCCCGAACTGCCGTCTGCGAACCGCTTTTGCGCATCCGCATCGAGGCTCCCGCCGAAACGCTCGGCGCCATCCTGCGGGCGCTGACCGGAGCCGGCGCCGCCATCGAGGCGCAAACCCAGCACGGCGACGACGTCACGATCGAAGCCGTCCTGCCCGCTGCCGCGGTTCACGGTTTGCACACGCGGCTGCCGCACCTGACCGGTGGCGAGGGTGTGCTCGAATCGAGCCCGGCGGGGTATCAGCCGGTGCGTGGTGCCCCGCCGTCACGCAGATAAGGGATAGGAGCCGTGCCACCATGCCAAGCATCAGCCACAACCCCGAGGGCGTGTTCCCGCCCTACCGCAACTACAGCCATGTCACCGAGATCCGCGGTGACGCCCGCGTGCTCGTCATCAGCGGACTCAACGGGTTCCTCGCCGACGGCCGGAGCATGCCGACCTCCTTCGAGGAGCAGGGCGAGCTCATCTGGCAGCACATCGGGACGATCCTGCGCTCGGCCGGCATGGACTACGGCGACATCGTCTCGCTGCGCACCTACCTGGCCGAGCCGAGCTACGACGAGGCCAATGTGCGCCTGCGGGTGAAATACCTCGGCGACCACTGTCCAGCATCGACGGTCGTCTGCTGCCAGCTGCTCGACCCGCGCTGGAAGCTGGAGGTCGAGGCGATGGCGGCGAAATAGCAAGTCAAGAGGCCCGGCTCCCCCGCGCAGGGGTTAGCGCCCCGCGGCCGGTCGCGTTTAGAGTGCTCCCTGTGACACGGGCTGCCGAGCCGCACGATGCGCTCATCGCCGCGATCCGCGAGGCTGGAAGGCCGATCGGCGGCCGCGAGCTGCACCGTGCGATCCGTGAGGCAGGGCAGCCGCCCTCGACGTGGAGGGCATGGGCATCGGGCCTGAAAGACCTGATCGTCCTGCACCCCTGTGTCGCCGTCACGGGAACGGGAGCGGCCAAGCGCTACCAATGGGCCCAACCGGTCAGCGCGGAGACCGCCCTTTCCCGGCTGGCGCAACGGGTCGAGGCGCCGCAATGGCTGCGCGAGGCGTGGCGCGAGGTGGTCGCGGCCGGGCTTGCCAGGAAGCGCCAAGCAGGTGGGGCCGTCAGCCGTCTACGGGCGGCGCAGGAACGGCAGGCGAGGATCGGCATCATGCGCGCCGCCGCCGAGGTGGCGATCGAGGTGGAGGAGATCGCGCGCAACGGCGCGAACGGCGAGCAGATAGTCAAGCGCGTCCGCAACTCCTTGGCGCACAAGGATCTGACGCCGATCGGCTCGGCGGGCGAGGACACCGTCTTCGATCCGGCCGTGCACCGGCTCGAGTTCGGTGACCCGAGGCCGGGGACGCCGGTGTTCATCCTGCGCCCGGGCTATAGCTGGCGGCACGGCGACGAAGTGACAGTTATCGAACATGCCTTGGTGGCCAAGGCCTAGAGAAAGCGGGATGCGGGGAGCGGGATGGCGCAGGCAACAGAAATCATCGGAATCGACTTCGGCACCACGACATCGTTCGTCGCCACACCGGAGGACGGCATCGTGCCCCTGGGCACGCGGACGGCGTACCTTCCCTCGATCGCGGGCGTCCTCGACCAGCGGCTGCTGGTCGGGGAGGCGGCCGCGGTGCTGCCGCCGGATCGCCTGGTCCGGTCGGCCAAGCGCGCCATCACCGACCGGCGGGATCGGCTCATGGTGGGCAGCGGTTACTCCACCGCCACCACCTGCTCGCGAGACGAGGTGATCACCGCGATTCTCAAGGAGGTGGCGGCGCGCGCCCGGCAGAACGGGGCGTCCCTGCGGGCCGCCCGGGCGCTGCGGCTCGGCTGCCCGGCCGAGTGGAGCCAGGACCAGCGCCTGCTCATGCTCGATCTGGCGAACGCGGCGGGGATACCCGTCGAGGGCGCCGAGTTGGTGGAGGAGCCGGTCGCGGCCGCCTTGGAGTGGCTGGAGCGGCAGGCCGCCAGGGAGCGGGAGGTCAACGGGCGCCTGCTGGCGTTCGACATGGGTGGTGGGACGCTTGACATCGCCGTGGTGGAGATGACCGGGATGGACGTGGCAGTGCTCGCCTCGGCGGGCACGACCGTGGCCGGCGACGCCCTTGACGAAGCCATCTACCACGACATCATCGCGCACTACGAGCTGGACCTCTCGTCCATGGCCGAGCCGATGCGTGCCGCGCAGCACCTGCTCAACGCCGCCGTCGAGACGAAAATTCGCCTCTCCACCGATGAGAGCCACGACATCTTTCCCAACCCACGCATCCTTGGGGCGGAGAAGCTGGCTCCGCTGCGGTACCCCCGGGAAAGGCTGAATGATCTTTTCGGCGTCATGATGGACAAGGCTGAATCCGAGGTGGAGCGGGCCCTTCGGCTCGCGGGTGTGACCGAGGGGGTCGATTTCGTCCTGACCGTGGGTGGGATGAGCCGGGTTCCCCTTGCGCGGCAACGACTTCGGCAGATCTTCCCGGGCGCCGAGCACATCGCCGACTACGGGACGGCGGACGAGGCGGTGGTGCGGGGCCTGATCAGCGCAAGGGTCGGCCGGGTCCGGCGTCGAGCCTCCCGCCTTGTGGCAGCGCAGTCCGGTGCGACGGGTGGTTGATGACACCGGCGTCGTGGGAGATGAGCAAGTACGCGACGCCGAGCTGCTCCTGGAGGTCGAAGCGATGGCTGCGAAGTAACAGAACGAGGCCCGGCTCCCCCGTGGAGCCGGGCCGGCCTCGTTGCGGCGCGGGCGCGTTGTTTCAGGCAGTGGCGGTCTGGGCCGGCCGCGGGAGGCGGGCGATGATCTCGATGATCGCCAGGACGGCCAGCGTGATGGCGGTGACCCAGAGGGTGCCTTCGACGCCGGGATACCGCCACACCACCAGGCTCATGAACGCCAGCACCACCAGGCCGACCCGGATCGCGACCCGGTTGCCCGCCAGAACCCTTGGTACCGGCCCAAGTTTGAGACCCGTCCGGGCCAGCACCCCCGCGATCCCGTCCAGCAGGCGGTTGAGGCCGTGCCTGATGGCGTGTGCCGCCCGGCTCGGCCCGGCCAGCAGGGTGAGCAGGATGACGATCGCGGACAGCACGATCAGGGTCTTGATCCCGTCGATCAGGAACCTGATCAGGGTATCCCATAGGGCTGCGGCGGCCTCAGGCGAGCGCACCGAGTCGGGCAGGCTGGACAGTACGCTCTGGCGGGCAAGCGCGATCGCCCCCAGCCCCAGCAACAGCGTCACCGCGAACACCGTGATGGTGATCAGAAGCCCTCGGCGGCGGTTGGGTGCCGCGGCAACGGCCGCCGCGCCGAGCAGCAGCGCCAGGACGGGCAGCACCCAACCGGCCTTATTGAGTGCCTCCGTCGCCCGCTGCACCTTGGGCAGCTCGTCGATTTCGGCGACGGTGTAGGGGATCGACTGCTGCGGGATCCGTTGCGCCGCCGTGAACCCTGCCTCCGCCAAGCGCTGCTTGACCATCTCCAGCACCTGGCCGAGATCGACGACGATAGAGGTGTTGTCGGTGGAGATCAGGTTGGAGTCCTTGCCGGTCAGGATCGCGTTCACCTGCTCGTGTGCCGTGCGGTTGGCGTTGGCCCAGAACTGGGCGAACCGCTCGCTCGCCACCACCTCCTTGATCCTGTCGTCGAGGAACGATTTGATGCCGGAGACGATCGGCGGGACCAGCTCGCTGAGCCGTCGCGGGGCGCCCCGGTCCTCCAGCTCGTCCACCAGCGATGTAGCCAGCCCCTGCACGTCGAGCTGCGTCACGATCACATCGCTGAGCCGGGCGGACACCGCATCCTGTATCACCGGGTCGGATGCGAGCGGTGCGACCGTCTCGACGTACCGGCCGGTGTCGGCGACTTCCGCACGCAGCCACACGGCGGCCACCGATGCCAGGCCGACCAGGGAGGCGAGCACCATCAGGACGCAAGCCCCCACCCAGCGCCCGGCCCGCCCCCCGCGGCCTGGGCGAGCCCCGCTCTGCCCGCGCGCGGCAAGCTCGGCGCGCAGGCGCTCAAGCTCGGCCCGTTCCGTCTCCGAAAGGGGCCGGTCCGACTGAGGGGAATCGCTCATGACGGGATCGTATGGCGAGTATCAGTCGCCAATGGGTCATTTCCGGATATTCGCGCCCGGCACGTCCATGATCAGGCGCCGCTATGCGAGTCCGCTAGGCGAGCCCTATCGTCAGGTTCATCACCATGGTCGAGGGGGCTCAACCGCACCTGGCAGCCGGGTGCGACCGACTGCCTGGCCCAATGACATGATAAAGCCGCTTTCCACCCGGGCCGGGACGCGGTTGAGGCGGATGGCAAGATCCTGCGGCGGCACCGCGTAGTCCAATCGCGACAGCAGCAGCGCGGCCTGCTCCATCAGCGCCAGCGTGACCGGCTCGCCGGGGCAGCGGTGCCCCGTCGCCACGTCGCCGCCGCCCTGCGGGATGAAGCCGAAACCGGTGTGCGCGTGGCCGAGCAGGAAGCGCTCCGGCGAGAACCGGTCCGGCCGCTCCCACAGGTCCGGGTCGCGGTTGGTGCCGTAAATGTCAAGCAGCGCAACGTTTCCGCGCCGGAACGCGACACCGTTCCAGTCGAAATCGCGGCTGACCCGGGCGGCGATGAAGGGCGCGAGAGGATAGTAGCGCCGGACCTCCTGCACGAAGGCGTTCACGTTGGACTCGTTGAGGTTCTCGCGCCACTCGGGGTGCATCGCGAACGCGTGCGCTATGAACGTGATGTACCAGGCGACGGCCGTCGTGGGCCGGATGATGTTGAGCAGCTCCACCGCGGCGACACGCGGCGCGAGCGGTTGCGACGCCATGATCTGCACGGCGGAGTCGGCAGGGGCGTAGATCCGCCCCGCCCTAGCATCGACGATGACCTTCGTCGCCCACATCTCGGTCTCGGCTCGGGCGATCCGGCCCCGCCAGTGCCGCGGGCCGAGCGTGCCGAAGCCGTCCACCATCGCGATCAGCTTGGTGGCCAAGGTATCGGGCCCCGCGGTGGGGAAGGGCGCGCCGGCCCACAGGGTCACGGTCCGCGCCAGCACCTTCGCCGCCTCGTCGAAGAGCACGACGTTGCCCCGCCACTCACGGATCGCATCGTTCCACGACCAGGCGGCCAGCTCGGCCAGCCGCGACACGGAGGTTTCGTTGATGGCCTCGATGAAAGCTGCTTTGCGGGTACCGTGTTCAAGCCCATCAAGCATATGCACACCACCGACTCCGACCAGGGCCTTCTGTACCGCCTTGGGAATCGCCCCCTCCCGGGAAAACCGTGTCTGGTCGTAGAACAGCTGCGCCGCTTGGGCGCCGCCCATGCCGATCACCCGCCGGCCCGGCAGGCGCAGCTCGAAAACGTCGGTCCCCCGGCGCATTCGCTGGTCGAGCAGGAAGCGGTACATGTTATGGCCTCAGCAGGATCTTCACCGGCCCGAGTACCTCGTAAAGGTGCAGGTCAGAGCCGCGAATACCGGTGGAGATCACCTTGATGATCGCGTCGTTGGGCAGCCGGATCACCAGGTCGGGTACCGGCTCCACGCGCACGTCGCGCTTGCCGTGCCAGGTCACTGCTTGCACCGCCATCGCCTCCCAGACCCCGGCTACCCTCGGGCGCGAGAACGAAACCGGCTGGAACAGCAGAAATCCCGCCCCGGTCAGTCGATGCCAAGCAGCTCTTCGATCTCGCCGGGCTCCAGGGGCTTGGCGAACAGGTAGCCCTGGCCCAGGTGGCAGCCTGAGCGGTGCAGCTGCACGAGCTGGTCGGGGGTTTCGATGCCTTCGGCGATGGTGGTCAGCTCCATCGCTTGTCCGAACTGGACGATCGCGCGGACGAGCGCGGACCCTTTGGCGGTGGCGATGTCGTCAAGGAACGACTTGTCGATCTTCACCGTGTCGATGGGCAGGCTGCGCAGGTAGGTCAGCGAGGAGTAGCCGGTGCCGAAGTCGTCGATGGCCAGCCGCACCCCCAGTTCCTTGAGCCGCCGCAGCCCACGCACCGTGGTCTCGGTATCGCCCAGCAGCATGGACTCGGTGATCTCCAGCATCAGGCAGTTCGGGTGCAGGCCGGTCGCGGCGAGGCTGGCGGAGACGATGTCGGGCAGGTCGGCCTGCTGGAGCTGGCGGGTGGACAGGTTGACGCTGACCGTCAGCGGCGGCTGCCCGGGGCGGCGGCTGTTCCACGCGCTTGCCTGCCGGCAGGCTTCATGGATGACCCAGCGGCCGATCGGGACGATGAGCCCGGTCTCCTCGGCGAGCGGGATGAACTTCTGCGGCCCGATCAGCCCGTGCCTCGGGTCCTGCCAGCGCAGCAGCGCCTCCGCCGCCGCGACCGGGCGGTGCATCGCCTCGCCCGACAGGATGCCGGGCAGCTCGACGATGGGCTGGTAGTGCAGCACGAACTCGTTGCCCGCCAAGGCCCGGTGCAGATCGGACTCCAGATCGAGGTGGCGGATGGGCATGGTGCTCATCGCCGTCTTGAA
>Ga0075421_100007230_pt1 | contig 13593 bp, 12 predicted proteins | sample SoiMetdeltSBSDD5_FD_75292 | JGI IMG/M metagenome (GOLD analysis project Ga0075421, IMG submission 75292) | Bulk soil microbial communities from a Populus tree surrounding site in Tennessee, USA - Soil MetaG P. deltoides SBSDD5 | ecosystem: Environmental > Terrestrial > Soil > Tree plantation...
GCCAACTTGGCATCTACGGCACTGATGACATGGTCATTGTTGATGTCACCAAGCAACATGGGCGGAGGGAGTACGGCGCTAGTGTTCACCTGGAACACCCATTGGCCAGGCACACTGAGGTTGGAACCATTGTGTAAAATGGCGGAGATACCAGGCATGAGCGATCCTGTGATCGTAGAGAAATTGACGTTGTCACCAGCGTCAAATCCCGCCGCTGCTGACGCCCCTGTCCCCCCTGTGGGGATAAAGCCTGCCACTCCTCCATCGGCGTCTCCAGCCTCCCACTGCATCCCATTGTCTAGGTAATGGAAGATGACGAAGCTCTGTACCCCGTTGGTCGTCAGTACGACCTGGAAGGTGTTGAGCTTGTCTACATGGGACGCAAAATAGCCGACGTGATCCCAGGTGGCCACAAAGGCACTGGTCGCGGCAAACGCTCCACCAAAAGCCTTATTGACGATGGTGGAAATGGCTATCAAGTCTGACTGATTCGTACGTTCACTGAAGTAAACGTCATCGAGACCATCACCCGACACATCTGGCGGTCCTCCTGTATCGACATCAGCGAAGTATGGGGCAATAATTTTGTTCCCACTGGGGAAGACAAACGGCGTGAAGTCGGAGAGAGGTGACGTGAAGGTAATATTGCCGTTATTGTTGACGAACAAGGTCGGTTGGGGAACGCCAAAGAAAGGGAAAGGCACACGCAAGCTGATGGTCTGACTGGAGCTATCATCATTAGCTTGCAGGCGCGTATCGCCAGCAGCCTGGCCAAAAGGAATGAAGGCGCTGAGGGGAACGGCGGTAACGGTAGGAGAGAGAAGGAGGGCAAACAACACCGCGCCGAGACTAGCCAACCTGGCTATACAATACGTCTTGTACATAGTGCAACCCCTCCGGCAAGAGATCAGGATTTGCCAGTCAATTCACCGTCACCGCGCCATTAACGAACGTAATACCCCCGAGAGCTTGAAAGTTGCTGTCCACCAGTACGCCTGCACCGCCAGTGGACAGGAGCGGGAATTGCAGCTTCAGAGGTGAGGTCATGCCTGGACTGCCAATAACGTGGAACGTAATCGTTGCCAATGTGAGCACACCATTCGCCGGTGTAAATGTCGGATTATTTGCGGCAAACCTGACCGTCCCACTAGCCGCCGCTGGGGTGCCAATATTCATAATCGGCACCTCAAAAAGCGGTGAGCCCTGCGTGATACTCGTGACCATCACCACCGTGGGATCAAACGCCAGCTCGCATAGGTACGAGAGCACGTTCGTAGCACCAGTATTCACTACCACCGGGACAGAAAAGCTCGTCCCGGACTGCACAGGCCCAGCAGGCGAAACGATACGGATGGCTGTCCCAGATAGCGGGAGTACCGTCCAGAGCAAGGAGGTACTGGTAGTAGCTGCGCCATCCGACACTGTTACCGTCACATTATACGGACTGCCCGTGGCAGCTCCGTTTGCAATCGTCCCACTGATCACCGCTGTGCTTGGCGTGATGCCGTTGATACTTAGCCCTGGCGGCAGGTTTAGGGCACTGAAGCTGAGTGGGTCACCGTCGACATCACTCGCGACGATATTGAGCGCCACTGTTGCCCCTTCCGGTGAGGTCTGATGCCCTGGCGACGTCAGGACTGGTGCATCGTTGACTGGTCGCACTGTGATCGGAACTGGCACTGTGCCTAACAGCAACGCGGGAGAGTTGTTGTCGGTGAAGCTCACCACTACCGTCACCACCAGACGATCACTGCCGTTGAAATTGGCCATGGGCTGGTAGGTCAGTATCCCGGTGCTTGTGAGGGTGGCCGTCCCATGCGCCGGAGGGATCGTGATGCCCAGGGTCACAGTCCCTGGCCGCGTGCCACTCACAGAAGCCCCGGTCTGGAGAGCACCGGATGTGTCCTCATCAATGACCAGGGCGGGCGGTGTCGGGAGGTTCAGCGTTGTATCCCGAGGGATGCTAACCGGCGGGCTTGACGTGGCTGTTAACCCGACGATGGCATTCGTGACGATCAGGCGTCGATCAATAGCATCGATTTGACACGGGTCCAGGACGAGTTGGGCCCCCACCGGCAGCCCCTGCCCGGCAGGAAAGGTGCTCGTGGTTACGACGAAGGTGCACGAACCAATAACCAAGCTCCCACTCGCCACCGATCCATTCCCTGCAAGGGCAAAATCGCCCATGTTGCCCGCGAAGGTACCGGTAGCCAGTGTGACCGGGATATTCGCCAGGCCAAAGATCGCGCCGTCGGCAAAGTTAAAAGTCGTCTGCTGCAAGTTCGCTGGCGTGGCGGGCACGGGGACGAGCGCAGCACGGACCAGCGTCACCACGGCACTGGTCTGGCCGAGCGCGACAGTAGTGTCGCCGCGAAAGACTTCGATCCCCTGGGGGTTAAAGCACGATACCAGCACCTGGAATATCGTCGGGGCGGTGTCCGGCACTGTCACCTCCCGCGTCACTATCTCCTGCTCCGTGGGGTCGAGCGTGAAGACTTGCGGGAGCACGAGATCACTACCTTGGGCTTGCAACTGAATCACGATCCGCTCGATAAACCTGGGATCGCCAAGTTGGACTTGCCGTCCGTTCGCCGCTACCAAGCCTTGGCTCTGGGCTATGTGCTGGGGAGCGGGATCGGACGAGACCTGGAGTTGGAGGGACAGGGACCGGCTGCGTGACACCGTCCCACTCGTCTCACTACTCCCGCTATTGCCCCCACACCCTGTCAGTATGCAGAGGAACCCCATCAACAGTCCCAGGCATCGCAGTAGCTGTAGGCATCTCTCTCTCATCGATCTGCTCCTTGCTGTATCGGTAGCGTGAAGCTGCTCCCAGTCCAGAGTACGTTGCTTCAGACTATCTGTGTCCCTTCCTTCCCCCACTCATGCAAGACTCATGAGAGGCGGAACCTGTATGGATTCCTTCTAACGTGGAAAGGGGATAGTGATGCGCAAAGGTGGCGGCGGCTGCTGACGCTGCTGGATCGTGGTTGTGGTCTGCTTATTATCAGGTGTGATAATCTGTTGTTGCAGGTTCGGTGGTTGGGCAGCCTGCGCTGTATCGACCGTGGCAGTACGGGAGAGCAATTGGTTGAGTTGGGCCGCGGGATCTGGTGCCACTGCCTGTATACCGGCTGGCAGGAGGGCCACACTAGGCAGTGGTGGGCCAGCCGGCCCGACAGGTCCCACAGATGTCACTATAGTCGGTTCCCCACGGATGGGACCTATGGCCTGACGCTCGATGGTGGGCTTGACCTCCACAGGGATTTGCTCAGTCAGCCGCAGACCCAATTCGAGCCCCTGCCGCTCACTCACTGGCACTTCGGTTGCCGGGTTTGGGGCTGCATTGCCAAGGACTTGCGTACCGAAATTCGCCGGGACTGGTTCGAGCTGCGGGAAATTGGGGTTGCGCACGGCAACCACACCATCGAGGACAACGACATCGGTCTCTTCAGGAGGAATAAAAACGACCACGAAGGTCGTGCCGCGCACCCCAGCCACCGTATTGGCGGTGCGGACTTCCGTGGCGGAGCCGGCCCCAAAAATTTTGGTGGTGACCACCCGCAACTTCCCCAGCGTCAGGCTGACAATCGTGCGCCGCTGCTGCGGTGTCAATAAGAACTCGGTAAATTGCATCTCACTATTTTCCGCCAGCGTCATGATCGAATCATCCCGGAGCAGAATCTTGACCTTACTAGCGGCTGCCGTGCGCACCGTATCGTTGGGGAAGATGGCGGCGCGAAACTGCAAGGGTTCCGGTGTCGTGGCGTTGGCCACGCGTACTGTAGCCGTACCCTCTACCGCTAGCACGGTGCCAATGCGCTGATCTTCCTGCCCCCAACTCTGCCCAGGCATACACGCCACCCCCAGTAACGTCAGCAGCAGTGCCACCCTCCCCAGCCCGCGTCGTCTGTCCATAGGCTAAAACCTCCCGCTGATGGCCAACGTCACAAGGTTGCGGCGATAGTCAAAAAAGGCGATATTCGAATGATTTCCAGTGCGCACATAGCCAGCGGAGAGAGTCAAGTATGGCCCGATGTCTCGCGACAGGGCGATGCCACCGGTAAAGCGGTTGTCGGTGCGGATCTGGGTGTCATTGCTATCCAAGATCCCCAATCCCCCCCGTGAATCGGTACAGCACGAGAAGGAATTCACGCTCTGGTAATTGAACCGATAATAGGAACCATGCACGTCTAACGTGATGCCAGCCCACAGGGGCGTTTGTACCCCCAGGCTTACTTCATGCCCATTGTAATCCCAGTCACTACCCTCGCTGCGTTGTGTGTCAAAGTGATAGCTCAAACGCGCATATGAGCGCTTATTATTGAAGAGCCAGAACTGGTCAAAGCCGGTACGCACATTCCACCCGTCGCGGCCCCGTACTGCCGGGTCCGGAGGAGTCGCTGCCGGGTCCGATGGCGGCGGTGGATCATTAAAATAATGTTCTGAGCGATACTGTAGGGAGACCAGGGTAAACAGGTCCGGGGTTGCTTGAAACGTCGCACTCGGGTTCAAGGCAAAGGCTTCAGAAAACCGCGTGTTATCTAGGGCCGTGATGTTGTAATTGCCCCCTAGCCGCAGTGTCACCGGATCAAATTTCGCGCGCCCAAACAGCCCAAAGGTGTGGCTCCGAAGATCAAAGTCATGCAGGGTAAAATGGAGGTTTTGAAAAAAATCGTATTCCGCTCCCGCCTGCCACAGCGATGTCCGCGTGGCAAAGATCCGACCAATGGCATTGAACACCATAACTCCATCCGCCTGGCGACTAATCGCGATGGGAGTCGGTAGGTCCCCTTGTAGAACGACATTGCTGTCGTATTGCAGGCTGGCACTCCCCTCCACCTGCCACAGCCGGTGGTCCCGCTCGCGGGCTTTGAGCGCTTCCAGATACCGGGCGGAGTTCTGTCCTATCGTCGAGGCGGGGTCGGCAACCCTCGCCGCCTCAAAAGCTGCACGCGCCTGGGTATCGCTCTCCAAGGCGAACAGCGTCAGCCCCCGATAGTACTGCGCCGATAAGGCCAGGGCCGGGTCAAGCTCGATGGTACGTTCGAAAGGTGCCAACGCCTCCCGATAGCGCTTGAGTTGATAGAGGGTATAGCCTTGGTAGAACTGCACAGCGCCATTGTGCGGATCAAACTGGGCGGCACGTTGCAACTCGCTCAGGGCCTCGGGATAACGCTGTTCCTGGAAGTACGACAGGCCCAGATGATAGTGAGCATGCTGCATGGAGGGGTCAAGTTGCAGCGCCTTTTCCAACTGCGGAATCGCGGCGCCAAACTCACTCACCCGGATCTGCGCCAGCCCCAGATAAAAGCGCGCATTCGCATCCTCAGGCGCGAGGCCAACGACGGCGCGAAAGTGTTCCAGCGCCCCGAGATAATTGCCCTTGCCGTACTCGACAATACCTTTGGCGTACTCTAACTCTGCCTGTTCTGCAGCCCACCCGAGGCTAGGAAGCAGCAGAGCAAGACTGCACCCGAGCACACAAGCTCGCCAGACCACAGACGCCAGCCATGGACGGATCAGCAGCAGCCTACGCTGCCGCACGATAATGTTCCCTAAGCGTCTCATTGAACTCCTCTGTGATGACTGCATGTGTACGTGCCTCACCACAGAAAGCAGTGGACAGATCTATGATCTCCTCGACTCTCTGGGTAAGTGTATCTCACAGTTGGCCCAATTGTGTCAAGTAAAAAAGGGATCATAAGATAGCTTCCAGGAGCCCGTCGTCTGTGACTAGATGCGGGCTCCTGGAAGCAGTGCGACTGGAGGGGGTGTGGCTATCTCGGGAACCAGCCTTTGCCAGTGACATAACCACGGACGTAGCAGACCTGACCGCTATGGTGGAGGTGGTCAAGCAGGATGACAGAGAGCCATTGTCCAACTTTTCTGGCGTCACCACCGCCAGGAGGGGCGAGGTCCCGGTCGAGGTCTGCTGGCGTGAGCGAGTTCAAGCAGGCCAGCGTCTTCTCTCGCACCGCTTCAGCATACCCCTGTAAGTTGGCGACGGTCGGTTTGAAGGCGGCCACTTGCTCCAGAGAATCACCAATGCCGCTCTTGCTAGGATCGGCCGGCATGTCAAACTTCTGGTGCCAGCCGCCTTCAATCCACACCTGTGGCTTGCCACTGATATTGGCAATAATCCCGTCTTCCACGCGCGTGGCGTGCCACAGTGTCCAGCCCATGGGGTTGCATTGATCACTCGGGCGTTTGGTCACATCCGCGTCCGAGAGCCCGTTGAGTGCTCCCTTAATAAAAATGTTCAGGTCATTAGTCAGCGCAGTGCTGACGACGGCTGTTGCGTCCATATGACTTCTCCTTCGTGCGTGCAATGCGTCAGATAACCTCAGACTCTGCAGTCGACCACCTTGCCCAGACCGCAGAGCCTGCGGCATTGTCCCACAGTCACACTTTTCGCGCAACCCACATGCGGCGCAGTGTATGCTATGATCCATGGTCTCTGTGCGACGCCACGACCGCGGGGCAGCAGGACGGAACGAGGGGCGTATGCCGACGGTACGTATTCATGGTTTCGATATGTACTATGAAGTCGCAGGCCAGGGTGTGCCCCTCCTCTTCGTGCATGGGGGACTCGGAGGTGGACGCGGCAGTGCGCTGTTTCGTCAGCACCACATGCCCGTCCTGGCGCAGTACATGCACGTTATTGCCTTTGACCGCCGGGGTGCCGGGTTATCGGAAACCCCCACTGCAGGGTATAGCTTTGACGGATTTGTGGCTGATCTAGTGGCGCTACTCGACCACCTGGGGCACGAGCGCGCCGTGCTAATGGGGCACTCAGCCGGAGGTCCACAAGTGCTGCAGTGTGCCCTGACCCATCCCGCGCGGGTCATGGCCTTGATCTTGAGCAGTACCGCAACTCAGACCGTGCATGTCCCGCCGGAACTCGCCTCCTTAGTCACGTTTCTGGGTACTGAGGGTTTGACGCACTTGCAGCAGATGTTAGCGCGCCATGATACCTCTCCAGCCGCCCAGGTGCCTGGGTCAGGCGGACCTCCGGAACCGCTTGCGGGTATCTTGCAAACCTATCTTGCCTACCATCTGCATGGCAACCCACTCACGGACCGCCTGCAGGACATCACGGTGCCAGCCCTGATCCTGCATGGCACTGCGGACATGGAGATCCCTTTTGCGGAGGCTGAATATCTCCACGCCGGCCTGCCTACCTCCTCATTGATCCCCTTCGTCGGTGGCGGCCATAGCATCCTGGTCACGCACGCTGAGCCCTATCGTCAAGCCATCATCGACTTTCTGCAGTCGCTTGCCCTGGCGCCCTCTGCCGCCGTTTGACTTCACGGCCTCTTTTCAGTACAACTCCGGTAAAGAGGCAATAGCGTTCGGTACACATTTTGCTGATAGGGCTCCCGCGTATCCCCTCCCCCTCGACGGGGAGGGGTGGGGCAGGAGTGAGAGGGGGGAAGGAGCACAATGCCTCTGCTGCACATTGAGTGCCGCATAGTATTGAGTAGGGCCAGCGTGAGTGAGAAGCGATGCGTTTTGTGATATGTGGGGCTGGCGCTATTGGTGGGGTGCTGGGTGGACAATTGGCCAAGGCAGGGTTTGCCGTCATTTTGATCGATAAAATTCCCGAGCATGTGGCAGCCATCAATGCCCATGGCTTACAGCTCAAGGGGGTGCACGGCACGCATACGCTTCCCATCCCAGCCGTGCTGCAGGCCAGTGCCGTAGACTTCCGCCCCGACGATGTGATTTTCCTGGCCGTCAAATCCTTTCATTGCGCTGCTGCCGCCGCCGAACTGCGGCGAGCCACCACGCTTGAGTTGCCCATTTTTTGTGCCCAGAACGGTATGGCCAATGAAGGGATAGCAGCGCGTTACTTCCAGCAGGTCAATGGCGTCATGGTGTTGATCGGCGCTAAACGGCTGGTGCCAGGCGAGGTGGTACACACGGGGAATGGCCCCGTGGGGATTGGTACCTATCCTGCAGGGCTGAGTCAAGCCGCGCAAAATGTCGCCGCCGTACTCGACGAGACCGATCTCCCAGTCTACACCACGGAACATATTAGCCGGGCGAAATGGAACAAGCTGCTCATCAACCTCAACAATGCCACTCTGGGGCTGACGGGGCTGGCCACGCAGGAGGCGGCGGCACACGCTGCCGCACGCTTGTGGATGGCCGATGTCTGGGAAGAAGGCGCCCGTGTGTTACACACCGCCGGCATTGCCTATGAAGGTCCCCCGGGGATGGGAGCCATTGAGGACCGGATCCGTGAGCTGCGCGACGGCACTCTTCCACCCTATGTTCCCGTGGACGACGAACGCACAGGCCGTACCTCGCTGTGGCAAGATCTGTATCATCGCCGTGGGCAAGTGGAGGCCGAGTACTTGAATGGTGCGATCGTGCGTCTGGGCCGCCAGTATGGGGTGCCGACGCCCTACAATAGCCTGCTGCTAGAGCTCATCACGGAACTGGCCATGGCGCGCGCACTGCCTGGCACGTACACGGTACAGCAATTGCGAGAACGCATACAGGATGAACCTGCTCCCATAACATAGCCCAAAGAGAGGGAATCTGGCCCCATGGAAATCATTCACGCTCTCATGCTCGGCACGACAAACGCTGCGAAGATTCACGGCGTCCAAGTGGCTTTCGCAGACGTCCGTGAGGCCCTCCAGGCACCCGATCTTACCCTCTCGGAGACCTGGACCTGTCGGGTGGAGACCGGGGTGAGTGATGAGCCATGGGGCTTTGCGAGTACCGTGCAAGGAGCGCAGAACCGTGCCCAGGGCGCTTATGCCCGTCTCATGGGCGGGTCAGTACCCAGCCCCGCTCCGGCCGGACAGGTGGCCTTCGGCATAGGCGTTGAGAGCGGTTTTATTGAGGTCACCCCAGTGGCGTTCACGCTGTACAACTTCGATGTGTGCGCCCTCTTCGACGGCCAGGCCTACTACCTGGGTATCTCGCCAGGCTTCGAATACCCCCGCCGTTTGGTCCGCAACATCTTTCTCCATCGTCAGCCTTTTCAACAGGCCCGCCAGTATATCACCACGACCGCTGAGGTTGAGCAGCAAGCTGGTCTGATTGGCGTCCTGGCAGGGGGGCTCATCGATCGTCCGGAAATGACGCGTCTGGCGACTCGGCTCGCCCTCATTCGCTACCTGCAACGGCATGACTATACGCGTTGGGACTGAGACGTAGCCTATGCGACGCCTCAGGGCGCCGGGTGTGCCCCGGTACGGGCCGCATGCTTGGCGGCATTCTTGCGTTTCTGACTGGCTTTGTACTTGCGGCGCGAGATAGCGCGTGCCATCTTGAGCGAACGTCCATGTTTGCTAGCCTGGGTCATTGCTGGCTCCTCTTGATATATTGGCTGCAGTGCGGTGGCTATCATACCCTATGGTGGCATGTACAGCAACCGTCGCGGCAACAGTGATTCTCCCCGCAGTGGGGCCTGCCGACCAGTTTGATAGTATTGTGTGTGCCAGCGGCTTATGGTAGCCTGCTGCTGGCGTGCATACGCCGGGATGCTATGGGACGATGGCAAGGTTGCTGAGCTGGAGCTGAGGAGAGAGCAGATGAAAGTCGTACGCATCTATACTGGCGCTGATAACCAGACCCATTTCGAGGATCTCCCCCTGGAGACGTTCGCGACCTTAGCGGCGCAGGTCGGTACAGGTCCGGTCCGCTTGAATCAGGGCCCGGCCAAGTCGGTGACGGATTTTCACAACGCCCCGCGCCGGCAGTATGTGGTGATGATGGCTGGGCAGTTGGAAATCGAGATCGGTGACGGCAGCAAGCGCGTGCTCGACCCGGGTGACGTCCTGGTGGCGGAAGACCTGACTGGCAAAGGCCACATCACGCGCGGCGTGGGTGAGCAGCCGCGCGTGTCTCTCGCCATGCCACTGGCAGGTTAATAGCCGGGCGGATCGAGCCGTACCACCAGTTCGATCCGCTCTCCGTTTTACAAGATTTTTATGTTATTACACATAGTACTATTCGAACCCGAAATTCCGCACAACACCGGCAACATCATCCGGCTCTGTGCCAACACCGGCGCCACGCTCCACCTCATTCACCCGGTGGGCTTTACGTGGGATAGCGCTAAGTTACGGCGGGCTGGGCTGGATTATTACGAGTGGGTACCGGTGCAGCACCACACCTCTCTGCAGGCATTTCGCGAAGCGACAGCGTTCCCGCGTCTCCTGGCTCTCAGCACCAAAGGCACCTGTGCCTACCACGAGACGGTCTATCAGCAGGGTGACGCGCTGTTATTTGGCCCGGAGAGCCGCGGCTTACCTGCGCACGTGCTCGCGAGTTTCCTCCCCGGGCAGGTCGTGCGCATCCCCATGCAGCCCACCAGCCGCAGCCTCAATCTCGCGAATGCTGTGGCTATTGTGCTCTATGAGGCCTGGCGGCAGCTAGGTTTTGTCGGCGGGAGATAACAGGAGATTTATTGGTTTTTTACAATCGTATAGTGCTTTTGAATGTGCTCAGCTAGTGCTTTCCCTATCATATAACATCCTTGAGCGTTAAAATGACTTGTTGTATCATCAGGATTGTAACCATACGCTAGCATATCTTTTCCTTTAAAAATGTCGTAGAAGGAATAAACGTCAAAGCCTTCTTTGAGAAAAAGCTCCTTTTCCTTATCTTCAATAAATCCAGTGGCGAGCAACAAGACGCCTTGTTGTTGGCCCGAGCGGGCAAAATTTTGTATATGCATCCTCCAGTTTTCTTCACCCAGCATATAGTGATAACGTCTTGGAACACGATCTCTCGTCCTGGCAGGATGGTCTCTGCGAGCCGGCACCTCGCTATCTGCACCTCTTAGAGTCCCCACTAAACCTTCTTGGAAAAGCAGTGCATCTGGAAATTTCTTGCCTATCCAGTCAAGTAAAAGTGCTTTTCCCAAAGCGGAGTATAAAAGATTTTTCCACAATAGAACCAAGAATTGACTCTTATGCATGAGCGAGTTGAATTTTTTATCTTCTGGCTGGATGTAATTACATATATGTGTATCATTTATACAGTATTGGAGGATGACCATTTTTGGTTGAAATATTAAAACCTTGGTTTTTAAGAGCTCTAATTCTTGAGCAGTGTTATAACCAGGTATTCCAAAGTTGAGTATCTTGACTACACGTTGTCCAATACTTTGATTTAAATATTTCTCAAGCTGAGATGGAAAAGTCTCGGTCATGCTTTTTGCCCTGGTAGCATAGGTATGAGAATCTCCCACAACTGCTATTTTGTACAGCTCTCTTATGGAATCGATGTCAAACTCTTCGTCTCTCATACCAAAAGAGTTAATCTCTGCATAATTTTTATTAAGTTCATAGACAAGTTTTTGATTCTCACTCGCAACAACCCTAGGAGGAGATTCTTTTTTAAAAAGTCTGGTCAATATTTCACCAATAGCAAAAAAAATGACCAATGTGATCACAATAATAAGCGTCGTATCTCGAATCTTTCCCCTGAGAGTCTTCGATAATGGTTTAACGGCCATGCAGCTCGTACCCTGTCATGCCCTCGTTGTATCACCTGCATCCTCGGGCAGTGCGCCTGCACCAACCCGAGGACACAGCCATACCGGCGCACCAGCACCCCGCCAGTTTGGCGGGGAGTACTGCGTACGGCTGATTATCCCCCGCCAAACTGGCGGGGGCCATTAGCAGTGCGCAGCACCCGGGCGCAGTACTTAGTGAATGCGCTTCTCGTACCCCTGCCATTCCTTCTCGCGGAGTTCGAATTTTTTAATTTTCCCGGTGGAGGTTTTAGGTAGGTCGCCAAACTCCACGGCCTTGGGGCACTTAAAATGCGCCATGTGCTGACGGCAGAAGGCGATGATGTCCTCGGCAGTGGGCTGCATGCCCGGCTTGGGTACCACAAAGGCTTTGGGCACCTCCCCCCAGCGCTCGTCCGGGATAGCGACCACGGCTACTTCTTGCACGGCGGGATGCCGGTAAATGGTATTTTCCACCTCAATGGTCGAAATGTTCTCGCCGCCACTGATGATGATGTCCTTTTTGCGATCGCGCAGCTCCACATACCCATCCGGATGCATCACCGCTAAGTCACCGCTGTGGAACCAGCCACCCCGGAAGGCCTCGGCCGTCGCTTCGGGTTGGTTGTAATAGCCACGCATGACATTATTGCCGCGCATGATCACCTCGCCCAGGGTCTCGGCGTCGGCCGGCACGTCGTGCATGGCGTCGTCGACCACGCGCATCTCCTCAGCGATGATATACGGCACGCCCTGCCGGGCTTTCTTGCGGGCGCGCTCGTCGGCTGGGAGCGCATCCCACTCTGCGTGCCAGGCACAGATACTGTGCGGGCCGTAGGTCTCCGTGAGGCCATAGACATGAAAAATCTCAGCTCCCAACGCCTCCATGTTGGCGATCACTGTGGGTGACGGCGGCGCCCCAGCGGTGGTGACATGCAGCTTGCGCGGAAACACGGCGGTTTTGGCCTGCGGGTGGCTCATGAGCATAATGAGCACAGTGGGGGCGCCGCACATGTGCGACACGCTCTCGGCTTCGATGAGTCGGAACACTTCGGCTGGATCAAGCCGCCGCAGGCAGACATGCGTCGCCCCTACAGCGGTCACACCCCAGGTAAAACACCAGCCGTTACAGTGAAACATGGCGAGCGTCCAGAGGTAAGTCGAGCGGCTATTGACCCCCATCTCGAGCATGGCATCGAGTGCATTCAGATACGCGCTGCGATGCGTATAGAGGACGCCCTTGGGGTTGCCGGTGGTGCCGCTGGTGTAATTCAGGCTGATCGGCGCATTCTCGTCCTCGACGGGTTTGTCCAGGAGTTCGTCTGTGCCACTGGCGAGAAATGTCTCATAGTCCGGTCCCTCTAAACCTCCTCCATACTCGCCATCCACGATGTTGATGATCGTTTCGAGTTGCGGCAGTTGCGTGCGAATCGGCCGTATGAGATCGGCGAGTTCGGTGTCCACACACAATACCTTGGCGCCGGAATGCTGCAAGATATAGGCAATCTCCGACGATGACAGTCGGGTATTAATGGGCACCAGCACCCCGCCGGCTAGGGGCACACTGTAATGCGCTTCCAGCATAGGCGGAATGTTGGGACACAGAAACGCCACGCGGTCGCCCGGCGTGACCCCAGCAGCCTGCAAGGCTGTCGCACAGCGATTGACACGCTGGCGCAACTGTCGATACGTATAGCGTGTGTCCTTATACACGACCGCGGTTTTCTCAGGAAAGACGTACGCACTCCGCACTAAAAAACTTAACGGCGTCAGGGGCGTGTAGTTCACTGCCGGTTGGACCATGCTGTCACCTCCCGTACACTGGAGCCAAGAGCGTATCTCGTCGATGGGTGTATCGTAGTAGATCGTCCTACCGCTTTCAAAGGAAAAGCAGTGTCACCTCGACCAAGACGTGTGTTATGATCATGCCATTCCCCAGGACCGAGACCTGTCTTACGGAGAGGACCATGGATGACCTAGAGCCGCTCTTTGCGGATATGGAGGCGCTGCTCGAGCGCATCATTAGCCAACAGCGTGACAAAGTGATGGCAGTAGCGCTGGATATTCTGCCGCATCTGCAGCCGGAGGACATCCAGGATCCGCAAGATTAT
>Ga0075421_100007232_pt1 | contig 13593 bp, 7 predicted proteins | sample SoiMetdeltSBSDD5_FD_75292 | JGI IMG/M metagenome (GOLD analysis project Ga0075421, IMG submission 75292) | Bulk soil microbial communities from a Populus tree surrounding site in Tennessee, USA - Soil MetaG P. deltoides SBSDD5 | ecosystem: Environmental > Terrestrial > Soil > Tree plantation...
CCGCTCGGCGCCACGACAACATCGGGCTCGCCTTGAGCGCCAGCGCCTCCATTCGGCTCGGCGTCGAGATCCAAGTGCCGCCCCGCGTGAACACCGGCGTCGTCGACACCGTCCGCCGCGCCATGCGGTGCGCATACCCCGTGAGCAGAATGATCGGCAGTCCCAACGCCATCACGACGAGCGTGCCCGGGAAAACCCAGTCGGGGAGACCGATCGCAACGATCGCGGCACGCGCGATGATCGCGACGGCGACGAACGACGCCCCGTAGATCGCCAGCGCTTTGCGGAGCATCGCGCGGCCGCCCACCAGGAGAGTCGGCACCGCATCGCGACTGCCGCCGCTGGTGACATCGTCAAGAGCGATCACGAGATCGGACGCCTGCTGCGGCCGCGCGTCGGGGTCCTTCGCCAGACAGTGCATGACCAGTTCGGCGAGCGCCACAGGAGTGTCGGGCCGGATCTCGCGCACGGGTCGAGGCGCGTCGGTCATGTGCGCCGCGACCAACTGATGCGGCGACTTCTCGACGAACGGCGGATGTCCGGCAAGCAGCTCGTAGGCGAGGCAGCCAAACGCGTAGATGTCCGCGCGATGGTCCGTCGCGGGATCTCCAGCCGCCTGCTCGGGGGCCATATAGGCCGGCGTCCCGACCGAAATCCCGCCTTGGGTGAGCGCTCCTCCAGCGACCGGAGTGCGGGCGTCCGTGATGGCTTTCGCGATTCCGAAGTCCGTGACTGCCGCGCTGCCGGCGCTGAGCAGCACGTTGTCCGGCTTGATGTCACGGTGGACGACGCCGCGATCGTGCGCGAATGCCAGCGCGCGCGCCACGTCCCGCAGGATCGTGAGCACCTCCGGCATGCGCAGGGGCCCGTGCGCGAGCTGAGTGCGAAGACTTTCCCCTTCGACGAACGGCATCGTGAAGTAGGGCACGCCGTCCATCTCTCCGGCGGCGAGGATCGGCACGATGTGCGGGTGTTGGAGCTGTGCGGCGACGAGGATCTCGCGCTTGAATCGCTCGACGTTCACGCCTGCCACGAGGTCGGGGGGGAGCATCTTGACCACGACCTTGCGCCGCAGCGTCGTGTCCTCGGCGAGGAAGACGCGCGACATACCGCCACCGCCGAGCTCCGGCCCGAGTACATACGAGCCCCCGAGGGCGGCCTGGAGTCGACTGAGAACGTCCATTATCCCACCACGCGTGCCGACTTCATCCGCCATTCATTCACCGGCTCGTACGCCGCACGCACTGCACCCACTACCGTCAGCCGCGTCCGGCGGGCTCGTGGCACGCCACGGCCAATACAAGCATGGCTACGCCACACTAAGGGGTGCTGGCGCATGGTTCAGATCGGATGTGCCCATAGTTCCCTTCGCCGCGTTCTCAATTTACGCCCCGACACCGGACCGCGGCTCAGGATCCACAACCTCGCCGATTCGAGGGAAAGCTACGCCTTGTTGAGCCCGCGTCTCTCGAGCGGACGTCGGTCATCCGAGTCCGAGCGCACGCAACGCCAGCCCGTGGACGACCGGCGCAATGGCCTCGAAGCGTCGCTCGGTGCCTGCGCAGGGCCTGACCAATTGCGCCCGGGAGCGGAATCTCGAAGTTCGGGGTACGACGCTGCACGATGGCGGCAACGGAGGTTGATGTTATGAACGAATCCGTCGCGAATTGTGACGCAACGCGCGGGCAGCGGAGCCCGCACTCGAGACGACCGCCTGTGGTCGCTCGCACGCCGCGCGTGGAGCTCGCCGCAGCCGTGCTCGCCGTTGCTGTCGCCCTCGATCCCGCCGGGGCACAGCAACCCGGAGCGTTAGGCACGCCGGGGAAGCATCCGTTCGCCACCGGCGAGCGACTGACCTACGACGTGCGATTCGGCGCCATCAAAGCAGGGACCGCCTCGATGGAGGTGGTTGGCGTCGAGAACGTGCGAGGTCGCGAGGCCTACCACACGCTGTTTCGCATCAACGGCGGCGTCCCGGGCTATCGCGTCGACGATAGGTTCGAGAGCTGGTTCGCAACCGATGACCTGTCCTCGCTCCGCTACAATCAGGGTCAGAATGAGGGGCAGAGGGACCGTGAGCGTCGGTACGAGATCTTCCCCGAGCGGCGCGTCTACAACGAGCTCACCACCGACAAGGGCGAGCAGCCGTCGGTCTCCGAGCCGCTCGATGACGGGTCCTTCGTGTATTTTATCAGGACGGTGCCGCTCGAGCTCGGTCGCACGTACGAGTTCCAGCGCTACTTCAAGCCCGATCGCAACCCCGTGACGATACGGGCCGTGCGGCGCGAGCGCGTCACCGTGCCTGCCGGCACCTTCAACGCGATCGTGATCCAGCCGATCATCAAGACGAAAGGTGTCTTCTCCGAGGATGGCCGCGCCGAGGTCTGGCTCTCCGACGACGACCGCCGAGTGATCCTGCAGATGAAATCGCAGCTCGTGTTCGGGTCGATCAACCTCTATCTGACCGACCTACGCGTTCCCTGACGAGGCGATCGTATGGCCTGCTCGACGGTCATGGGATCAAATCGGCGAACGCTTCATCGGCCTCTGTCCTGGAGTGGCTCAGCAGGTAGTCCACATGGAAGTAGTCGCGGATCCGGATGACCTTGCCGTTCCGCCACCACAGCCGCACCGCTGCTTGCGGCAGCCAGCTGTCTCCGGCCTTTCGCCAGAGCACGACGATCGGCTCGCCGTCGCAATGCGCGAGGCCGAACCGCCATTCCCAGGGTAGCGACATGTAGTTGCGGAAGTAGGTCGGGCGATCACCGTGCACGGTGGCCACAGCTTGCGGCATGCCGACAATCTCCATGCGCGCATCGGCCTGGATGAGCTGCTTCAGACCATCCCAGTCGTGCCGGTTGAAACGCTCGACGTACGACTCGAGCAAGCGCCGCTCATCGTCGTCGAGGTCGACGCGGGGTGGTGCCTCCTTTCGTTCGCGCAACTTCGAGCGTCCACGGTGAAGGGCCGATTTCACACCACCCACCGTGGAGTCGACGACATCGGCGATTTCCGACAGTCGATAGTTCAGCACATCCTTGAGGAGGACGGCGGCGCGTTCCATCGGCGGGAGCGCAGTGACCAGGGCAGCGAGTGCCTCGTCGACCGGCTCGCCAGCCGCATCCTGACCGTCGGGCATCCCCCCCGGGACGTGATCGTCGTCGTACGACACGGTGTCCTCGCTTGGACGCAGCTCGCGGCGAAGAAAGTCCACGCACTTGTTATGCGCGATCTGAAACAACCAGGGCTCCAGACGCGCGGGGGCCTTGAGGGCGGCGAGAGAGTAGAACGCCTGAGCGAGCGTTTCCTGCACCAGATCCTCGCCGTCCAGCACCGATCCGACCATCCGCGAGCAGAAGCGATGGAGCTTTGGGCGCAGGGCGGTCACCGCGGCCAGGAACCTCGACCGTGTCTCCTCGACGGCAACCCGCAGGTCGCCCGCGCCGTCTTGTACGTGCTCTTCCATGAATGTCATTCCGTGCGTGGCGTTCGCTTCCCGCGATTCCACTCTCGCGATTCCACTCTATTGAGACGTGAACGCCACCCCAATTGGATACGCCGAATCTACGAATCGACACTAGTTCCCCGACCCGCGCCGCCATCGCCAAGCGCTGGTTGGTGGCGCCAGCGCTCGAGGGTCGGAATGTCGAGGATGTGGACCTCGCCTCGCGTGAGCCGGATAGCGCCTGCGCGTTCCAACACCTTCAGCTCACGCTGAACGACCTCGCGCACCGACCCGATCATCGTCGCGATCTCCTGCTGTGTGAGCCGAGGCGCCAAGCTCGCCGCATCCTCCACCAGCGTCGGGTTGCCATGCGCGAGATCGCTGAGGAGTCCGGCGATTCGCGACACGACAGGTCGTAGCGAAATGTCCTCCACTATCTGGGTGAACGCACGAAGGCGAGCGGCGAAAAGCCGGAGTGCCGGCAAGATCGCCTGCGGCTGCGTTGCCAGCACGCGCTGAACGTCGGCTCGCGGGATGAGCGCGACAGTGCTGGCCAGCCACGCCTGAGCCGTCCCGGGATGGGGGCCATCGTCGAACGCGGCGATGTCGCCAAAGGTCCGCCCGGGTCCGAACGCATGGAGCACCTGCTGGCGACCATCGGGTGACGTCGTGAACGTGGCGACGCGCCCGCTGAGTACGAGATAGAGGCCGTCGGACGGATCGCCCCTCAGGAAAATGGTCGCCCGAGGCCGGTAGCGGTGTTCCGACCAGCGCAGCGCGAGCTGGTCGAGCGGCTCTCGAGCGAGGCCCGCGAAATACGGGACCTTTTTGAGGAACTCCACTCGTCCAGCGAGCTTCGCTTGCATGACACGTCCCAACGGCGTTTCGAGAAGTGCTTGGGCCAGCGGCCGTCCGGGGATTTCGATGCTGTGTGCAACGTAAGTCGCGGAGCCCGATTCCGTCCGCGCGTAGGTTCCCGCTCCATGAGTATACGACGCGTATCCTTTTCGCCGCCTTTTTCGACATAGGAGGCAAGCACGCGACACATCATGGAGGCGCGAACATGCACGGAGAACTCGAGAGCTTCATGAGTCTCTGGGAACGCGAGACGGAGCGCACCGAAGCGCTTCTGAGTGCGTTGCCAGTCGACCAGTACGATTTCCAGCCCGATCCGGCCGGTCGCTCGTTAGGGCAGCTGGCGTGGCACCTCGCCGAAGCCGAGGCGTACGCGAGCACCGGCATTGAACGGGGCACATTCAAGTTCGACGTTAGGCCGCCGCGCATCGAGCGTCCGACGACCATCGGCGCGCTCCTGCCGGCATTCAAGCTGGTGCACGCCGACGCCGTTGCGCGAGTCGCGCGTCTCGAGCCCGATGACCTCGACGTGGAGATCACGTACGCCGACGGAACGCTGTGGACGATCCGACGGCTCCTGTGGGAGCGTCTGCTCCTGCACGTCATTCACCATCGCGGCCAGCTCGTCCTTCTCTGTCGGCTCGCGGGCGGCGTTCCGCCGGCCATCTACGGCAGAACGCGCGAGCAAACGCTGGCGCGCAAGGTAGCGGCCGCCGCCACCCAGGGGGCTACATGAGGCGCCTAGCCGAGGCGGTAATCCGCTATCGCGCCGCCGTCCTCACCGTCACTGCCGCGCTCACAGTCGTGCTCGTTATGCAGCTCAGGAATCTCGGCATCATCATCGACCCGAACAACTTCCTGCCGCCGAGCCATCCGAACGTCGTGGCGACGAACACGGTGGAGAAGGTCTTCGGGTCGAAGTACGTGGTGGTGATCGGACTGACGGCGCGCGAAGGCGAGGCACTGCGCCCCGACATTCTGGCCAAAGTCAGCCGGATCACGTCTGCCGTGATCGAACTGCCGGGCGTGGTGAAGGGCAACGTGATGAGCCTCGCGGCGCGACGAGCGAAGAGCATCAAGGGCACAGCCGACGGCCTCGAGGTCCGCGGCCTGATGGATTCGGTGCCGCGCACGCCCGCGGAAATCGAGGCGCTCAAGCATGCCCTCGTCGCCAACCCGGCCTACTTCAACGCGATCATTTCGCCCGACTGGCGCACCACGTCGGTTGTGGCCGAGTTCCGCGATCCGCCGCACGGGTTTGGCAGCATCATGTCGCTGATCACGCCGATCGTGAATCGAGAACGCGACGCGACGGTTGACATCGCTGTGGGCGGCTTGCCCGTCTTCCTGAGCAACCTGGAACGGCTTGCACAGCGAATGGGGTTCCTTTTCCCGATCGCGGTGGTGCTCATCGGACTGATTCACTATGAAGCGTTCCGCACACGCCAGGCTGCGTTCCTCCCGCTCGTGACGGCGCTGCTCGCCGTGGTTTGGGGGCTCGGGGTGATGGGCGCCGTCGGCGTGCCGATGGACGTGTTCAACGCGACCACACCGATCCTCATCCTCGCGGTCGCCGCCGGGCACGCCGTGCAGATCCTCAAGCGCTACTACGAGGAATACCACGCGCTCCGAGACGGCGGCCTCGAGCCGGCGACCGCGAACCGCGAGGCGATCGTGGTCGCCGTGCAGCGCGTCGGCCCTGTCACGGTGACTGCCGGCGTTGCCGCGGCCATGGCCTTTCTTTCGCTCTACGTATTCGAGATCCGCGCCGTCAGGACCTTCGGCGTGTTCAGCGCGGTGGGCATTCTCAGCGCGCTCATGCTCGAGCTGACGTTCATTCCGGCGCTCCGGTCGCTGCTGCCGCCACCGGGTGAGCGTGAACAACAGCGCGAGCGATCCGAGACCGTGTGGGACCTGGTCACGCGCGGCATTGCCGATGTAGTAACGGGCCGCCAGAGACGGCTGGTGTGGGCCGCGTTGGGCGGCGTGGCCCTCGTTGCGGGGTTCGGCGCGTCCCGCGTCGAGGTCCGCCAGCAGCTCAAGCGGCAGTTTTCTCCCAGGCTGCCGTTCGTCCGCGACGACCAGGCGCTCAATGCGCGACTCGGCGGCACCAACGGCGTGTTCCTCCTCGTCGAAGGACGTGAGGCCGGGGCGATCAAACAACCGCGCGTGCTGCAGGGGATCGACTCGCTGCAACGCCTGCTCGAGGCGGACCCACAGATCGGGAAGACCTTGTCACTCGCCGACTTCGTTAGGCGAATGAACAAGGCGATGCACGGCGACGACCCGGCCCAGGACCGTATTCCGGATTCCGCCGATCTCATCTCGCAGTACCTGCTGCTCTACTCGATGTCTGGCGAGCCGGGAGACTTCGACAGCTACGTGGACAACGACTATCAGTCTGCGAACATCTGGGCGCTCGCACGCACCTCGGAAAGCTCCTGGTTCCATGCCCTGGCGGACCGCGTGCAGCCCGCCGCGCAGCGCATCCTCGGACCAGACGTGAAGGTCTCGGTGGGCGGTTCGGTCGCGCAGGAGTCGGCCCTGGCCGAAGTGATGGTGCGCTCGAAGCTCCTCAACATGCTGCAGATCGGCGGTGTGCTGCTGCTCATCTCGACGCTGGTGTTCCGATCTCTTGCGGCCGGCTGGCTCGTGATCGTGCCGCTCGCGCTCACCGTGCTGGTGAACTTCGGGCTGATGGGACTGACCGGAATTCCGCTGAACATCGACAACTCGCTGACGGCGGCGATGGTGGTCGGGATCGGAGCGGACTATGCCATCTACCTGATCTTCCGGCTTCGCGAGGAGTTGGCGCGTCAGCCTAACGAGATGGATGCTGTCCGCGCGACACTCCGCACCGCGGGCAAGGCGACGCTGTTCGTCGCGTCTGCCGTGACTGGTGGGTACGCCGTGCTGGCGTTATCCGTGGGGTTCTATCCGCACATCTGGATGGCGATCCTCATCGGGGCGGCGATGATCGTGAGCTGCTTCGCGACCCTGATCCTGATCCCGGCGCTCCTGCTCGTCACGAGGCCCAGGTTCGTCTTCGCGCGACCGCGGCACGCCGTTGTGGCGTCGGCGGCTGTCGCGCTGTTCGCGGTGGCCGGAACATTGGTGCCCGGGCAGAGCGCAGCCGCGCAAACGGCGGCTTCGGACCTCACCGCCATCATGACGCAAAACTTCATGGTGAGCCGCGTGCCGAATTCCGAGCAGCAGACGACGATCACCCTGATCAACTCGGCGGGCCAGCAGCGCGTGCGCCAGCTGGTGGGATGGACGAAGCTCCAGTCCAACAGCGTGGACAACCGGCGAGTGGTCCGGTACGAGACGCCAGCCGACGTGGCTGGCACGGCGACACTGCTCGTCGAGCACGCAGACGCAGAGGACGACATCTGGATCTACCTGCCGGCGTTGCGCAAGGTGCGGCGGCTCGTGGCGTCGAACAAGAAGGAGAGCTTCATCGGTACCGACTTCTCGTACGGCGACGTGATCGGCCATCGCGTGCGGGACTGGCGATACACTGCACTCGGCGATGAAATCGTGGATGGCCAGCAATGCTTTGTCGTGGACGCGGTGCCCGCGGGCGACGCCGTCCGCGACCAGAGCGGTTACAGCCGACAGAAACACTGGATTCGAAAGGACAACCTGGTCACCGTCCGCACCGATTTCTGGGACAAGTCCGGACAGCCACTCAAGCGGGCAACGTACAGCGACGTTCAGCTGGTGGACTCCACAAGGCGTCGGTGGCAGGCGATGCGCTTAACAGCCGAGAACCTGCAGACCGGACATCGAACGATCGTCCAGTTCGACCGGTTCAAAGCGAATGTCGGCGTGCCAGATGAATACTTCACGGTGCGTTACCTCGAGCGCTGATGCCTGGCGTCCTTCGAGGCGCGCTCCGCATCGCTCTCGTGGTGCTGGCGGGCGCAGCACCCGCCAGCGGCCAGGAGGGCGATCAGTCGCTCCGCGCCTGGCTCCGCCCGCGCGCGACGCTGCGGAGCGCAGCCTGGAGCTCGTCGCGCACGGTTGACAACCGGGGCCCGCTGTTCGGCAGCGAAGTTTGGGCGGACATCGCCCCGCGCTTCTCCGAGCGCATTGGGCTCCGCGCATCGGGCTGGGCAGGCATTGGCTCGGTGCTCGGGGCGAGTGACGCCGACGCTGCGCTTCGCGAGCTGTACGCCGAGATCGGTTTTCGGGCTGCGGAATTCCGGCTCGGCAAACAGATCGTCGCCTGGGGCCGAGCAGACGCCGTGAACCCGACCGACATCGTGAGCCCGCGCGACCTAACGATGCTGGTCACCGATGACGACGACCAGAAATCCGGGGTCCCCGCGATCCGAGCCGCGCTCACGTTCGGCGGGACCACCGTGAGCGCCCTCTGGATCGCCGGGTTCGAGGCCAGCACTCTGCCGTTGGGTTCCATTCCCTCCAGCACGCGGATAGTCCAGCCGTCGCGCAGCGACGAAGTGGCACAGGGCGCATTGCGCATGGAGCACGCCGGGGGCCGCGTGGACTGGTCGGTCTCCTGGTTCTCGGGCCTGGACCTGGTCCCCGACGCGGCGATTCGCGCGACTCCGACCACGACGGCGCTCGAGCTGGCGCACCACCGGCTGCGCGTGCTCGGCGCCGACGCCGCCACGACGCTCGGGCGGTACGGCCTGCGCGCGGAGGCCGCCCTGCTGCTCACAGATGATGCCAGCGGACGCGACGCGGAAATCAAGAACTCGACGCTCTTCGCCGTCATAGGCGCCGACCGGACGTTCGGGAGCTACTTCAACGTGAATGTCCAGTACCTGGTGCGGTACGTCCGAGGGTTCACCCCGCCCGGATCGATCAGCGATCCGCCGCAGCGAGAGACGGCGCTCACGCTCGCCCGCGTATCGCAGCAGCTGCGACAAACTCAGCACGGCGGGACGGTGCGCCTGTCCAACCAATGGTGGCACGAGACGCTCAAGGCCGAGGTCTCCGGCGTATTCTTCGCACCGCCATGGCAGGTCCTCATCCGCCCTCGCATCACGTACGCGGTGTCGGATCGCTGGCAACTCGTCGCCGGTGCCGACCATGCCGACGGTGGTGACGGAACCTTGTTCCGCTCGCTTCGCAAGAATTCACTGGCCTTCCTCGAGGTACGACTCGGTCTCTGAAGTCGCGGAGCGCGAGCGATCACGCAGCCCGGACATGCGATTCGGCTGCACGCCCTCAGCGGGCTCTTTCCACTCGGTCTCAGCCGTTGCCGACGCGATGGCGCGGGAGGTGCTACCGGGTGTCGTACGCGCGACGTGAGCGCTCCTCGGGTGCCTTCTTCCCAGTGGATACCAGGCCAATCTGCCTTGCGGCCATGACGACACAACTCCACATCGACTACCGGCAGCTCGGGTCCGGGCCCGCCGTGTTTCCCCGCTGCCGGTCGACAGCGGTTCGACTCGGCTCAGCGCCCCGCGTGGCCCGCGACGATAGGGTGCCAAACGCCTTCAGTCGACCCGCGAGCCGCTGACCCGACGGGCGCCGGGATGCCGATCGAGATCGAGACCGACGATACCCGCCAGCGGAACGACCAACCATTGAGGCCGGTTCTCCAGCTCGTATCGAAGCTCGTACACCAACTTGTCGAGCAGGTAGAGATCCAGCAGATCCGCGAAATCAGCCGCGTCCGTCGGCAGAAACGCCGCGTCACCCACCGCCCGTCGATAATTCCCCAGAAACGCAGCATGGACCGAGCGCTCCCAGAGGCGCGCCCATGGCAGCAGCCGATCCTCGCCACCGGCACGGCGCGCTATGTGGGTCAAGAGCCCGAAACGCGCGGCATAGCTGAACGATCGCAGCATGCTGGCGACGTCGCGCAACGCACTGTGCTTCGCGCGCCGCTCGGTGATGGGACGCGCGGGCTCACCCTCGAAGTCGATGATCACGAAGTCCGTGTCGGCACGCAGCACCTGGCCGAGATGATAGTCGCCGTGCACGCGGATCTTCTGCCCGCGCGGCACCAGCCCGCCTAACGCGGCAACCCTGGCCGCAACGCGACTGCGCATCCCCAGCACCTGGCTCGCGATCTCGACCACGTCGTCCGGGAGTGTCGGAAGCAGCTCGCGCAACCGGCCGAACGCCTGTGTCGTGTGGCTGCGCAGCTCCGCGACGGTCGCCGTCAAGTCTTCCGCGGTCAGCGGTTCCGGCGCGAACGCCGGATCGTCCACCTTCACCGCGAGCGCCAAGTGCATCTGGGCCGTTCGCTGACCCAGCGCCGCGGCGGCGTCGTCCGATATACCAAGCGCCTCGTCCAGATCCGGCGGCAGCTCGCCTTCCGCCAGCTGCATCAGCGAGGCGTCCTGGCCGAACCCCAGCAATTCATCGGAGGGGAACGTCAGCACCCGCTCGTAGTACCGCCCGAGCTCGTCGAGCATCCAGAGCCACCCGTCGCCCTGGTTGGGGACGAGACGCTGCAGAAAACCTAACGTCGCGGTGCCGGCCGCCGGCCGCCGGTACTGGATCTGGCCGGCGAACGCCGGCACGCCGTCGAACCCCCGCACTTCCGACAGATAGCGTGTCATCTCGGAATCGGGATTCGGGCCGTAGTCGAGCCGGCGAAACACCTTCATGATGTACCGATCGCCGAAGGTGATCGACGAGTTCCTCTGCTCGCCCGAGGCTCGCCCGACGCTCCACTTGTCCGCGGGCTGCCGGTCGTCGCGCGCTCCGTCCCCGAGCTCTCCGGTGAGCGTCCCCGCCACACCGCGATGCGTCTCGTGATGGGCGATCATCGACAGCAGCTCGCGACACCGGTCGTCGGCGAGCAGCGCATCGTGCACGACTCCGGTCTGGTCGCCCGCGGTGATGGCGCAGACGATCGCCGCTGGATGCGCCACGCGGACCCGTTCGGCCGCCGCGCCATAGGAGATCGCGAGCAGGAGCACGAACGTCTCACGACCGCCGTCAGCATACTCGACCCGAAGCATCGCGAAGCCCGACACATCCGACAGCGGGATCCAGTCCTCGGAAACGCACTCGGTGATCCGCCGCGACTTGCCGCCGAACCATTGCTGTCGCGACAGGAACAGCGCGGGTTGGCATCCGTCGAGCAACGCCTGCGCGTCGGGCTCGAACGGCGCCGTCCAGTCGAGCGAAGCCGGCAGCGCGAGCGCCGGCTCCGCCGATGTCGCGGCGAGATCCGCCAGCGGCTCCGGCTCGCCATGTAGCTCGAACCAGAGAAAGCCATACGGACCTAACGTCAGCGGGTACGGCGTTCGCGCGATGCGCGGAAACTCGACGTACCCGAGCATCTCCACCGGCGTCGTCCCGGCGAACGCGGCGAGATCGAGCTCCACGGGTTGCGCGAAGCGGGAGAGATTCGCCAGGCAGAGCACACGCTCGCCGTCGTACTCGCGCACGTAGGCCAGGATCTTTCGGTTTGCCGGCTCGAGGAATTCGATGGTCCCGCGGCCAAAGACGCGGAAGATCTTCCGCAGCGCGATCATGTGCTTCGTCCAGTTCAGGAGACTCGACGAATCGACCTGCTGCGACTCGACGTTCACGACCTCGTAGCCGAATGTGGGGTCGAGAATGACCGGACTGTACAACCTCGCCGGGTTGGCGCGGGAGAATCCGGCGTTGCGATCGGCACTCCACTGCATCGGCGTGCGCACGCCGTTCCGATCGCCGAGGTAGATGTTGTCGCCCATTCCGATCTCGTCGCCGTAGTAGATGATCGGCGTACCAGGGAACGAGAGCAGCACGCTCATGAGGAGCTCGATTCGTCGCCGATTGTTCTCGAGCAGTGGCGCGAGGCGGCGCCGGATCCCCACGTTCACGCGCATGCGCGGGTCCGCGCTGTACGCGAGATACATGTAGTCGCGCTCATCGTTCGTCACCATCTCGAGCGTCAGCTCATCGTGGTTTCTGAGGAACAGCCCCCACTGGCAGTTCGCCGGAATGCTCGGCGTCTGTCGCATGATCTCCACGACGGGATGGCGGTCCTCGAGCCGCAGGCTCATGAACAGCCGCGGCATGAGCGGAAAGTGAAACGCCATGTGGCACTCGTCGCCGTCGCCGAAATACGCACGCACGTCCGACGGCCACTGATTCGCCTCGGCGAGGATCATCCCGTTCGGATGCTCCTTGTCCAGCGCAGCGCGGAGATGCTTGATGACGAAATGCGTCTCGGGGAGGTTCTCGCAGTTCGTACCTTCGCGCTCCACGAGGTACGGAATCGCGTCGAGCCGCAGCGCATCGACCCCCATGTCGAGCCAGAAGCGCATGATGCGCACGACCTCGTCGACCACCGCCGCGTTGTCGAAGTTCAGGTCCGGCTGATGGGAGAAGAAGCGGTGCCAGTAGTAGGCCTGCGCTTTCGAGTCCCACGTCCAGTTCGACTTCTCGGTGTCAGTGAAGATGATCCGCACGTCTGGGTACCGTTGGTCCGTATCACTCCAGACGTAGAACTCTCGTTCGGGCGAGCGGGGACTTGCCTGACGAGCGGTCTGAAACCACGGATGCTGGTCGGACGAGTGATTGATGACGAGCTCGATGAGCACCTGCATGCCGCGTGCGTGGGCGGCGTCGAGAAACTCCTGAAAGTCCTCCAGCGTGCCGTAGCTCGGGTGTACGTTGCAGTAATCGGCGATGTCGTAGCCGTCGTCGCGGAGCGGCGACGGAAAGAACGGCAGCAGCCAGATGCACGTCACACCGAGATCGCTCAGATAATCGAGCTTCTGGATGAGCCCGCGGAAATCGCCGATCCCGTCGTTGTTCGCGTCGAAGAATGTCCGGACGTGCAGCTCGTAGATGACGGCGTCCTTGTACCAGAGGGGATCGGTGACGCTGCTCGGTTTCTTCATCGTTCAGATCGGGTTGTCGCGAAGCGCCAGGACGGGTTTAGGCCGTCGCCTCGGCGACGAACAGACCAACCGCGACCGTGGCGAGAGCCGTGCCGACCGATAGCGGCGCGTCGGCCGGCGGGGGGCGGAGCCTTTCGCCGGTGAACACGTTGCACCATTCGGCCGAGCCGCTTCCGGCCGGGAGCGAGAGCCGGTGTCACGCCATAAGGGTGGCCGAGCGGGAGGGAGCTGCGGCGCCTGGCGAGGCCAGCAACGAGGCCGTGGCACGACCACCATCATCCGCCCGCCGCGTGGAGGCCTGCCCGGGTGGCAGGCTGGCGCGGTTTCTGATATGTGTCGTGTAGCTCAACCGATCCACCCTCGTGCCCTGATGCGCCGCGACGACCTGAGTCTGCAAGGTGCCGGCTGAAAGGCGCCAACCGTTCGACGCGGAATCGCAATGACCCAAACGCTCCTCGAGTCCAG
>Ga0075421_100007233_pt1 | contig 13591 bp, 12 predicted proteins | sample SoiMetdeltSBSDD5_FD_75292 | JGI IMG/M metagenome (GOLD analysis project Ga0075421, IMG submission 75292) | Bulk soil microbial communities from a Populus tree surrounding site in Tennessee, USA - Soil MetaG P. deltoides SBSDD5 | ecosystem: Environmental > Terrestrial > Soil > Tree plantation...
AAACTGCTGCTGCTCGACGAGCCCGCGAGCGGGCTGAACCATGAGGAAGTCGGCACGCTCGGGCAGCTGATCCGCAGCATCCGCGACCGCCTGAAGCTGACGGTGCTGCTGGTGGAGCACCACATGAGCCTGGTGATGAGCATCTCGGACCGCGTCGTGGCGCTCAATTTCGGCAAGAAGATCGCCGAAGGCAGCCCGGCAGAGGTGCAGAAGCATCCCGAAGTGATCCAGGCCTACCTGGGGACGGCGTGATGGCGGCGCTGCTCGAAGTCGCCAAGCTGCACGCCGCCTACGGCCTGACGCGCGTGCTGCACGGCATCGACTTCACGATGGACGAAGGCACCATCACCACGCTGCTCGGCGCCAACGGCGCCGGCAAGACCACCACCCTGCGCGCGCTGTGCGCCATGGTGAAGACGCAGGGCGAGATCCGCTTCGCCGGCCAGCGCATCGACCATCGCGCCACCGAGGACATTGTGCGGCTGGGCATCGCCCACGTGCCCGACGGGCGCGGCACCTTCGTCAACCTCTCCACCGAGGAGAACCTGCGTCTCGGGGCCTACGTGCGCAAGGACCGCGACAACATCGACGCGGACCTGGAGCGCGTGTTCGGCTACTTCCCGCGGCTGAAGGAGCGCCGCGCGCAGCAGGCCGGCACGCTGTCGGGCGGCGAACAGCAGATGCTGGCGGTGTCGCGCGCGCTGATGCTCAGGCCCCGGCTGATGCTGCTCGACGAGCCCTCCTTCGGCCTCGCGCCGCTCATCGTCAAGGAGCTGTTCGGCATCCTGCGCACCGTGAACGCGAAGGAGAAGGTGAGCATGCTGGTGGTGGAGCAGAACGCGGCGATGGCGCTCGACCTCGCCGACCACGCCTACCTGATCGAGACCGGCCGCGTGGTGCTCTCCGGCACCGCCGACGAGATCAAGCGCAACGACTCGGTGCGGCGCTCCTACCTGGGCTACTGAGGACCGAGAACACGCCATGGAAGCCTTCCTGCACCAGGTCCTCGCCGGTCTCGCCACCGGCAGCATCTACGCCAGCCTGGCGCTCTCCCTGGTGATGATCTACCAGGCCACGCACCTGGTGAACTTCGCGCAGGGCGAGATGGCGATGTTCGCCACCTATTTCGCCTGGAGCCTGATCAACGCGGGGATGCCCTACTGGCCGGCGTTCTTCCTCACCGTGATCTTCGCCTTCGTGCTGGGCGTGGTGATCGAGCGCACGATCATCCGGCCGGTGGAGAACGCCCCGGTGCTGGCGGTGGTGGTGGTGTTCATCGCCCTGCTGGTGATCCTGAACAGCGTCACCGGCTGGATCTTCAGCTACACCATCAAGACCTTCCCCAGCCCCTTCCCCGAGGAGCCGATCTTCGGCCGGTTCGTCACTTCGCACCAGGGCGGCGCCATCGTCATCACCATGGTGGTGCTCGCGCTGCTGTTCCTGTTCTTCCGCTTCACGCCGCTCGGCCTCGCCATGCGCGCGGCGGCGCAGAACCCGGAGTCGGCGCGCCTGGTCGGCATCCGCGTCGGCTGGATGCTGGCGCTCGGCTGGGGCCTCGCCGCGGCGATCGGCGCGGTGGCCGGCATGATGGTGGCGCCGATCGTGTACCTCGACCCGAACATGATGGGCGGCATCCTGCTCTACGCCTTCGCCGCGGCGCTGGTCGGCGGCATCGACAACCCGGCGGGCGCCGTGTTCGGCGGCTTCCTGGTCGGCGTGCTGGAGAACGTGCTGGGCGCCTTCGTCATCGGCAACGAGCTCAAGCTCGCGGTGGCGCTGGTGCTGATCGTCGGCGTGCTGGTGGTGAAGCCCTCTGGCTTCTTCGGCAAGGTGTTCGTCACCCGCGTATGACCGCATGACCCGACGCCAGCTGATCGCGATCGCCGTCCTGCTGCTCGTGGCCTGCGTGCTGCCGCAGGTGGTCAGCGACTACCGCGTGTTCCAGTTCAACCTGGTGCTGGTGTACGCCATCGCGCTGCTCGGCCTCAACATGCTCACCGGCTACAACGGCCAGATCTCCCTCGGCCACGGCGCGTTCTACGCCATCGGCGCCTACTGCGCGGCGATCCTGATGGACAAGTACGGCGTGCCCTACTGGGCGACGCTGCCCGTCGCCGCCGCCGTCTGCCTGGTCGCCGGGTTTCTCTTCGGCCTGCCGGCGCTGCGCCTGGAGGGCCTGTACCTCGCGCTCGCCACCTTCGCGCTCGGGGTTTCGCTGCCGAGCCTGCTCAAGTACCACCACCTGGAAAAATGGACCGGCGGCGTGCAGGGCATCGTGATCAACAAGCCCGAACCGCCCTTCGGCCTGCCGCTCAGCGCCGACCACTGGCTGTACTACTTCACCCTGGCGGTCGCCGTGCTGATGTTCCTGCTCGCCTGGAACATGCTGCGCGGGCGCATCGGCCGCGCTCTGGTGGCGATCCGCGACCAGCACATCGCCGCCGAGGCGATGGGCGTCAACACCGCGATGGTCAAGTCGCTCGCCTTCGGCGTGTCGGCGATGTACACCGGGATCGCGGGCGCCCTGGGCGCCATCGCCATCCAGTACGTGGCCCCCGACAGCTTCAACATCTTCCTGTCCCTGGTGTTCCTGATCGGCATCGTGATCGGCGGCCTCGCCTCGATCTCCGGGGCGATCTACGGCGCCCTGTTCATCCAGTTCGTGCCCAACATCGCGGACGAGATCTCGAAGGCCGCCCCCTGGGCGATTTTTGGAGTATTCCTGCTCGGCTTCGTGTACCTGATGCCGATGGGGATTGCGGGCGCCGTGCGCATGGGCCTAGCCCGGTTGCAGCGGAAGGCGCAGAATAAGTGACATTCCACCTGAGGAGGAGGAAACCATGAAGCTCGTACCGATAGCAGCACTGCTTGCCGCCGCGCTGGCGTCCCCGGCCGCCTTCGCGCAGAAGAAATACGACCAGGGCGCCAACGACAAGGAAATCCGCATCGGCAACACCAACCCGTACAGCGGCCCGGCCTCGGCCTACGGCACCATCGGCAAGGCGATCGGGGCCTACTGGAAGATGGTGAACGAGCAGGGCGGCATCAACGGCCGCAAGGTGAACTGGATCTCCTACGACGACGGCTACAGCCCGCCGAAGACGGTGGAGATGGTGAGGAAGCTCGTCGAGCAGGACCAGGTGCTGATGGTGTTCCAGACGCTCGGCACGCCGCCCAACACCGCCATCCAGAAGTACATGAACATGAAGAAGGTGCCGCAGTCCTTCGTCGCCACCGGCGCCACCAAGTGGAACGATCCGCGCAACTACCCCTGGACCATCGGCTGGCAGCCGAACTACCAGACCGAAGGGCGCATCTACGCCGAGCACATCCTGAAGAACAACCCCAAGGCGAAGATCGGCGTCCTCTACCAGAACGACGATTACGGCAAGGACTACCTCAAGGGCTTCAAGGACGGGCTGGGCGCGAAGGCCGGCATGATCGTCAAGGAGGTGTCCTACGAGGTGACCGACCCGACGGTCGACTCGCAGATCGTGCAGCTGCAGGCCGCCGGCGCGGACACCTTCTTCAACATCACCACGCCGAAGTTCGCCGCGCAGGCGATTCGCAAGGCCTACGACACGGGCTGGAAGCCGACGCACTACCTCAACAACGTCTCGGCATCCATCGGCACGGTGCTCAAGCCCGCGGGACTCGAGAAGTCGGTGGGGCTCATCTCCACGCAGTACCTGAAGGACGCGACCGACGAGCAGTGGAAGAACGATCCGGCGGTGAAGGCCTGGGAAGCGTTCATGAAGAAGTACTATCCCGAGGGCAATCTGCTGGATGCGTCCAACATGTACGGCTATACGGTGGCGCAGACCCTGCACCAGGTGCTCAAGCAGGCCGGCAACGACCTGACGCGCGCCAACGTCATGAAGCAGGCCGCGTCGCTGAAGGGCTATCGCGCCGAAACCATGCTGCCCGGGATCCGCATCAACACCGACGCCAACGACTTCGCGCCGATCGAATCGGAGCAGCTGATCCGCTTCGACGGCTCGCAGTGGAAACGCTTCGGCGAGATCATCGGCAAGTAGCCGCCTAGCCTAGTTCCGGGCCCGCCGGGCAGAACACCAGCCCGGCCTCGCCCGGGGCCGCCGGCGCGCCGTGCACCATGCGCGTGAACGGACGCTGGAAGGCGAAGCCCAGGGACTCGAGCCAGGCGGTGATGCCGGGCTCGCGGTCCACCACGTCGAGGTAGAGCGGCGCGCGCACCGCGGCGAGGGCCGCGGCGAGCAGCGCGCGCGCTGCGGCGCTGGTGCGCGCCACCATCGGCCCCAGCTGGCGCGCTTCGCGCCCGTCGCGGCCGAGCAGGAATCCCGCCAGGGCACCCCGCTCCTCCGCCACCAGCGCCGCCTGCGGCAGGCGCAGGGCCAGGGCGCGCAGCAGGCGCTCGCGGCTTGCGCCGAAGGCTTTCGCATCCAGCGCCAGCAGCGCCTCCCAGTCCGATTCGCGCAGCGGCCTGACGCCGGGCGCGGGCTCCGGCACGCTACGGAACTCCTGCAGCTGGAAACGACGAAACCCCCAGGTGTCGCGGAAGCCCGCTTGCACGTAGACCTCCCGACCCGCAGGCGTGGCATCGAGTATCGGGGTCAGCGCGCGCCGCTGCAGGTCGGCAAGCGCAGTGCCCAGAAGCCGCGAGGCGTACCCCCGGCGCCGGTGCTGCGGCAGCACCAGCACCATGCTGATCCAGGCAAAGCCGCCGTAAGGCAGCACCACGGTGGATGCGGCGAGCGTGCCGTCGTCGAGCGTGATGCCCCAGCCGCGGCCGATGCCGAGCATCAGGCGCCAGTCGGCGGCGTTCTGGTTCCAGTGCGCGGCCTGCGACAGCGCGAGGCAGGCGGCGAGCTGCGCCTCGCCGAGCGCGTGCTCAGAACTGCCCATCCCGGGTTTCGAAATGCGTGGGCTTGCCCAGGCTCGCACCGCCGCGGCGGATCCAGTCGGCCTGCCAGTCGATCATCTGCGCAAGCGGCACGCGCGGCGCGCCGAGCAGGGCCTGCGCCGCGCGCGTGTCCACCAGCCAGGCGCTCGGCGACTCCTTGCCGGCGAACGCGGGCGATCTTCCGAAGCGCTTGCCGAATTCGGCGGCGAGCGCACGCACGCTGACCACTTCCGCGCCGCTGACGTTGAGCGGCGAGGTCGGCGCGGTGCAGTGCGCGAGCAGGCGCAGCGCCTGTTCGTTCGCCTCGCCCTGCCAGATGACGTTGACGTGGCCCATGGTGAGGTCGACGGGCTCGCCGGCCAGCACCTTGCGCGCCACGTCGTGCAGCACGCCGTAGCGCATGTCGATGGCGTATTCCAGCCGCACCAGGCGCCCGGGCGTGCCGTACCTGAGCGAGCCGTACTCGAAGGCCTTCTCGCGGCCGACGCAGGAGGTGGCGTAGTCCCCCGGCGGCGGCAGCGCCGGCGCGTCCTCCGCGGCGCCGCGCCCGTTCACGTCGGCGTAGGGATACACGCAGGCGGTGGAAAAGGCGACGATGCGCGACTCGCGGAACGTCTCGGCGACCATGTAGGGCACGCCGACGTTCATCGCCCAGGTGAAGGCGGCGTTGCCCGCGGCGCCGAACTTGTGCCCCGCCATGAACACCACGTTCGGCGCGCGCGGCAGGCGCTCGAGCGCGGCGCGTTCCAGCAGATCGCAGGCGACGCACTCCACGCCCCAGGCGCCGAGCCTGTCGCGCAGGCCCGGCTCGGTGAAGCGCGCCACGCCGACGACGCGCCGCTGCGGCGCGGCGCGCTTGGCCATGCGCGCGAGCGTCGGTCCCATCTTGCCGCCGACGCCGAGGATCAGGATGTCGCCCTGCGTTTTCGCCAGGTCGGCCTCGAGCGCCGGCGTCGGCCGCGACATGAACTCCTCGAGGGCCTCGACGCTGTCCAAGTTAACCATCTGGTGAATTATAATCGGCCGCCATGCGCGCGCCCCGCATCCTCACCACCGTGGTCGGCTCCTACCCGGTGCCCGACTGGCTCGCCGCCGCGCCCTCGGCGCAGGCGCTCGCCGACGCCACGCGCGTGGTGCTGCACACGCAGGAGCAGGCCGGCATCGACCTGGTGTGCGACGGCGAGCTGTACCGCTTCGACCTGAACCACCCCGAGACCAACGGCATGATCGAGTACTTCGTGCGGCCGCTCGCCGGGGTGCGCGGCGACTTCGGCTTCGCCGAATGGCTCGACTACGCGAAGGGCGCGGGCATGCGCTTTCGCAGCCGCCCGCCCGGCGTGGTCGACGGACCGATCGGCGCCGGCACGCTCAACCTGCCGCTCGCCTGCGCGCAGGCGCGGCGCCTCGCCGCCAGGCCGTTCAAGTTCACCCTCACCGGCCCGCACATGCTGGCCAAGACCCTGCACGACCGGCACTACGGCAGCCCGGAGAAGGTCGCGCACGCGATCGCCGGCGTGCTCGCCGAACAGGTGAAGCGCCTGGACGCCGACGTGGTGCAGGTGGACGAGGCCAACCTCCCCGGCCACCCCGGGGAATGGAAGTGGGCGGCGGCGGCGATCAACAAGGTGCTGAAGGCGGTGCCGAAGAAGGCGAAGGCGGCGGTGCACCTGTGCTTCGGCAACTACGGCGGGCAATCCATCCAGAAGGGGACCTGGGCGAAGCTGATGGATTACCTCAACGAGCTCGAGGCCGACCACGTGGTCATGGAATGCGCGCACCGGCCCCCGGCCGAGCTCGCGGTATTCAAGGACCTGCGCAGGGACATCGGCTTCGGCCTGGGGGTGGTGGACGTCAAGCGCACCGAGATCGAGGCGCCGGAGGAGATCGCGCGCGCCATCGAGCGCGCCGAGAAGCTGCTGGGACGCGGGCGCGTGCGCTACGTCCACCCGGACTGCGGTTTCTGGATGCTCAAGCGCAACATGGCCGACGGCAAGATCCGCGCGCTGGTGAAGGGGCGCGACCTCTACGAAGGCCGCTAGCGGAACAGCGCCTTAGCCCAGGTTGCGTTCCAGTCCTGCCCCAGGGGGTCGGTCTCGCGGCCGTCGGGCTCGTAGAACTTGTTCGGGATCTGGAACATTGCCAGCATCAGCCCGCCCTGCGCACCGGCCCAGGCCTCGTGGCGGCTGCCGGCGGGACGCCAGACGAATTCCCCCGCCTTGCATTCGCCTTCCCCGCAGACCAGGCTGCCTTCGAGCACGAAGGTCTGCTCGATGAGCACGTGCTCGTGGTCGGGCAGCCGCGCGCCGGGGGCGAACTTCATCAGCGCGGTCAGCACGCCGGTTTCCCGGTCGATGAGCAGCGTCTTCATCTCGACGCCCTGGAAGCGCGTCGGCTCCCACGGCAGCCGGGCGACTTCGACGAAGCGCGAGGCGAGCGGCGGCAAGCCGGCGTGCTGCGTCGCTTTGGGGGTCATCCCGCTCATGCGCCTATCCTATAATCCCGCGGGCCATGTCCGTCAACCCGGTCAAGCGCAAGCTCGCGGCGATCCTCGCGGCGGACGCGGTCGGCTACAGCCGCATGATGGCCGCGGACGAAGAGGGGACGATGAAGATCCTCTCCGCGCACCGCTCGATGATCGACGGCATCATCGAGTTCCACGAGGGCCGCATCATCAACACCGCGGGCGACAGCGTGCTCGCCGAGTTCGCCAGCCCGACGCAGGCGGTGCGCTGCGCGGTGGAGATCCAGGACGCGCTCAAGACGCGCAACGACGCCCTGCCCGAGCAGCGGCGCATGCATTTCCGCATCGGCGTCAACCTGGGCGACGTCATGGTGAAGGGCGAGGACCTGCTCGGGGACGGAGTCAACGTCGCCGCGCGGCTCGAAGGCATCGCCGAGCCCGGCATGATCTACATCGCCTCCAGCGTCTACGACCAGATCGCCGGCAAGCTGGATCTCGGCTTCGTCGACCTGGGCGAGCAGGCGCTGAAGAACATCGACCGCCCGATCCGCGCCTACCGCGTCGATCGCGACAGCCGGCGCGTGACGCCGGGCAAGCGCAGCTCTTCCAAGGGCGCGGGTCCGTGGATCGCGGCGGCCGTCGCCGTGGCGGCGATCGGCGCCGGCGCGTTCTGGTTCCAGGGACAGCAATCCGCAAGCCGCCAGGAGGAATCCGCAAAGGCGAAGGCCGCCGCCGACGCGGAAATCGCCAAGGCGCGCGCCGAAGCCGAGGAAGCGAGGAAGAAGGCCGCGGCCTCGGCCGACACCGCCGCCGCCGCGCAGCGCGCGATGGAAGAGCAGCGACTCGCCGCGCAGCGTGCGGCGGAAGAACAGCGCGTCGCCGCGACCCGTGCCCGCGCGCAGGCTGAACTCATGGCCGCGCGCACGGAAGCCGATGCGACGCGGCGCAAGGCGGAGGCGGAGCTCGCCTCCGCGTCGGAAGCGCGCAAGGCGGCCGAGGCCTCGGCAAAGGCAGCTGCCGCGAAAGCGGCTGCGGGTCCGGTTGCGAAGGCTGCAATTGCCCCGCCAACGCCGGCGCCGGTGAAATGGGCCGGGACCTTTGCCTGCGGCAGCACCGGCCCGGTGCCCCCGGGAACGTTCCAGGCGGCTGTGACATCGGTCGGCGACGCTTACTCGCTGGCGATGGGCAAGGCGGGCCAGCCGGGGTCGCTGCAGATGAAGGGCACGCGCCAATCGAATGGCACGCTGCGGCTTTCGGGCAACGGGATCACGGGGCTCGCGCACGTCAAAGGCCAGACCTACTCGGCTGCGTTGGAGGGAAAATTCTCCGATGGACGCTACGAGGGCAGAGGCAAGATGGGCGACCGCGACTGCGCGCTCACCCTGCTGACCGAAGCCACGGCGAAGCGCCAGGCCGCGGACCAGCTGGCCGCGTACCCGGGACCCTGGTCGGCGACCGTGGCCTGCGCCGGCCTGTCGAGCCTGCCCCCTGCGACCTACACGCTCGGCGCCGTGGTCACCGGCCAGCAATTCGAGGTGACCGGGGGCAAGCAGGGCGAACCGGGTTCCGTGAATATGAACGGCCTGCGCAACACAGACGGCAGCATGCGCGTCGCGGGCAAGGGGATCGCCGGCAACAAGGAGTTCCTCGGCCAGACCTACCAGGTCGGCTTCGACGGCAGGTTTACCGGCGAGCGCTACGAGGGCAGGGGAAAGTTCGGCACCCGCGACTGCGCGCTGACCATCGCGCGCAGGTAGTCCTTTCGGCTCAGGGCGCCGACGACGGGCGCGTCACCGTTGCGCCTACGATGGCATCGCCACCGTCCCGAGGAGAGCCCATGCGTCCGATCGCGCGCCTCTTGCCCCCGCTTTCCGTGGTGCTGCTCGCCGCCGGCTGTGCTTCCGGTCCGCAAGTCCCCGCCGACCTGACAGAACTCGGCCTCGCCGACGCCGCGCAGCTGCTGCGCGCGGGCCGGGTGAAGAGCGCCGAGCTCACCGAAGCCTACCTGCGGCGCGCCGAGGCGAACGGCGACCTCAATGCCTTCATCACCCTGGACCGCGCCGGGGCGCTCGCCGCCGCACGGCGCGCCGACGCTGAACGCGCCGCCGGCAGCGCCCGCGGCGCGCTGCACGGCGTGCCTCTGGTGGTGAAGGACAATATCCACGTCGCCGGCCTGCCGAATACGGCGGGCACGCCGGCGCTGAAGAGCTTCGTCCCCGCGCAGCACGCGCCGGTGGTGCAGAAGCTCGTCGACGCCGGCGCCATCGTGCTCGGCAAGACCAACATGCACGAGCTCGCCTTCGGCATCTCCGGCTACAACGAGGGATTCCATGCAGCCGCCGGCATCGGCGTGCGCAACCCCTACGACCGCGCCCGCTTCCCGGGCGGCAGCTCGAGCGGCACCGGGGTCGCCATCGCCGCGCGCCTCGCGCCGGCAGGCCTGGGCAGCGACACCGGCGGCTCGGTGCGCATCCCGGCGGCGATGACCGGCGGCGCCGGACTGCGCCCGACGCTCGGACGCTATGCCGACGAGGGCATCACGCCGATCGCGCACACGCGCGACACCGCCGGACCGATGGCGCGCACCGTCGCGGACGTGGCCCTGCTGGATGCGGTGATCACGGGCGGCACCCCGCCCGAGGCCGCATCGCTGCAAGGCGTCCGTCTGGGGGTCTACCGCGGGTATTTCTACGCCGATCTGGACCAGGACACGCGCTCGGTCGCAGAGCGCGCGCTCGCCAGCCTGCGCGCCGCGGGCGCCGTGATCGTCGAGATCGACATGCCCAGGCTCAAGGAGCTGAACGCCGCGGTGGGGTTCCCGGTCGCCCTGTATGAAGCCTACGACGACCTTGCGGCCTACCTGCGCAAGCACCGCACCGGGCTCTCCGTCGAGCAGGTCACGGCGGGCATCGCCAGCAAGGACGTGAAAGGCACCTACGAAGCGCTGGTCGTGCCGCGCAAGCTCGCCGGCCCCAACGGGCTGATCGACTCCAAGCCCGTCTACGAGGCGGCGATCAAGGTCCATCGCCCGGCGCTCAGGCAGCACTACGCCGACACCTTCGCGCGCTACCGCATCGACGCGCTGGTCTTTCCGACCACGCCGCGCAGCGCCATCGCGCAGGGCCCAGGCGCCAGCAGCCTGGAAAACCTGCTGCTGTTCATCCGCAATACCGATCCGGGCAGCAACGCGGGCATCCCGGGCCTGAGCCTGCCGGCCGGCCTCGCCGCTTCCGGACTGCCGGTAGGACTGGAGCTTGACGGCCCGGCGGGCAGCGACCGGCGGCTCCTCGCCCTGGGCATGGCGATGGAGCGCGTGCTCGGCCCGGTCCCGCCGCCGCCCTGAGCGGGCGGCAGCGTCAGCCTTTGCGCTGCGTCCCCACCCGCACGATCTTCATCGTGTTGGTCCCGCCCGCCTTGCCGATCGGCTCGCCGATGGTGAGCACGATCAGATCGCCTTCCTTCACCACGCCGTTTTCCACCAGCACCTTCTCGGCCTCGCGCAGCAGCTCCTCGCGGTCGTGGCCGACGTACTTCACCATCAGGGGGTAGACGTCGCGGAACAGCGCGCAGCGGTAGCGCGTCTGCGTCTGCGAGGTGAGCGCGTAGATCGGCACGCCGCAGTTCAGGCGCGACATCCACAGCGCGGTGGAGCCCGATTCGGTGAGGGTGGCGATGGCCTTCACCTTGAGGTGGAAGGCGGTGAACAGCCCGGCCATGGCGATCGACTGGTCGACCCGCGTGAACACGCGGTTGAGGAAGTCCTGCTCCAGGCTGATCGGCTGCGTCTGCTCGGCCTCGACGCAGATGCGGTCCATCGCCTCGATGGTCTCCACCGGATATCTTCCGCTCGCCGATTCCGCCGACAGCATCACCGCGTCGGTGCCGTCGAGCACTGCGTTGGCCACGTCGGACACCTCGGCGCGCGTCGGCACCGGACTCGCGATCATCGACTCCATCATCTGCGTCGCAGTGATGGTGAGCTTGTTCTGCTCGCGCGCCAGGCGGATCATGCGCTTTTGCAGCGCCGGTACCGCGGCGTCGCCCACTTCCACGGCCAGGTCGCCGCGCGCCACCATGATGCCGTCGCAGGCGCCCATGATGTCGAGCAGCACTTCGTGCTTCACCGCCTCCGCGCGCTCGATCTTGGCGATCAGCATCGCCTTGCCGCCGGCCGCGCGCTGCAGCTCGCGCGCCATGTACATGTCGCGGCCCGACTTCGGGAACGACACCGCGAGGTAGTCGGCGTCGATCTTCGCCGCGGTGCGGATGTCTTCCATGTCCTTGGGCGTGAGCGCCGCCGCGGTCAGGCCGCCGCCCTGGCGGTTGATGCCCTTGTTGTTCGACAGCACGCCGCCGTGGCGCACCCGCGTGCGCACTTCCTCGCCGCGCACGTCGAGCACGTCGAGCACGATCTTGCCGTCGTCCAGCAGCAGCACGGCGCCGGGCTCGACGTCGCGCGGCAGCTCCTTGTAGTCGAGGCCCGCGCGTCCCTGGTCGCCCAGCTCGCAGCCCGCGTCGAGGACGAAGTCCTGCCCCTTCTCCAGCAGCACCTTGCCGTCCCTGAACCTGCCGACGCGGATCTTGGGGCCCTGCAGGTCGCACATGATGGCCACCGTGCGCCCGACCTTGCGCGCGATGTCCTTCACCAGCGTGGCGCGCTTGAGGTGGTCGTCCGCCGTGCCGTGCGAGAAATTCAGCCGCACCACGTCGACGCCCGCGCGCACCATGCGCTCCAGCACGGCAGGCTCGCTCGAAGCCGGGCCGAGGGTGGCGACGATCTTGGTGCTGCGGAGCATCAGGCTCTTTCTTCGAGGACCGCGACCGCGGGCAGGGTCTTGCCCTCGAGGAATTCGAGGAACGCGCCGCCCGCGGTGGAAATATAGCCGATACGCTCGGCGACGCCGAACTTGTGGATCGCGGCGACCGTGTCGCCGCCGCCGGCGATGGAAAACGCCTTCGACCCGGCGATGGCGCGCGCCAGCGCCTCGGTGCCCCCGGCGAAGGCTTCCTTCTCGAACACGCCGACCGGGCCGTTCCACAGGATGGTGCCCGCCTCGCCGAGGAAGCCGGCGAACTCGCGCGCCGCCTGCGGCCCGATGTCCAGGATCATCTCGTGCGCCGCGACCGCGCCGGCGGGCTTCACCGCGCCCGCGCCGTCCATGCTCGTCGCCACCACGACGTCGGCCGGCAGCGGCACCCTGGTCAGGCCGGCAATGCGCTTCGCCTCGGCCACCAGGCCGGGCTCGGCGAGCGACTTGCCGACCGGCAAGCCGGCGGCGAGCAGGAAGGTATTGGCGATGCCGCCGCCGACGATCAGCAGGTCCACCTTCTTCGCCAGGGCCTCCAGCACGGTCAGCTTGGTCGAGACCTTGGCGCCGGCGACGATCGCCACCAGGGGCCTGGCGGGGCTGGCGAGCGCCTTGCCCAGCGCCTCGAGCTCGGCGGACATCAGCGGGCCAGCGCAAGCCACCTTGGCGAACTTCGCCACGCCGTGCGTCGTCGCCTCGGCGCGGTGCGCCGTGCCGAAGGCGTCGTTGACGTAGACGTCGCACAGCGCGGCGATCCGGCGCGCGAGCGCCTCGTCGTCGGCCTTCTCGCCCTTGTTGACGCGGCAGTTCTCCAGCAGCACCAGCTCGCCGGGCGCCACCTGCACGCCGCCGACCCAGTCGCGCCTGAGCGGCACGATGCGCCCCAGCAGCTCCGCCAGCCGCTGCGCCACCGGCGCGAGCGAATCCCCGGGCCGCAGCTCGCCTTCCTTGGGCCGGCCGAGGTGCGAGGTCACCATCACTGCGGCCCCTTTGTCCAGCGCGAGGCGGATGCCGGGGACGGAAGCGCGGATGCGCGTGTCGTCGGTGATGTTGCCCGCCTCGTCCTGCGGGACGTTCAGGTCGGCGCGGATGAACACGCGCTTGCCGCGCAGGTCGAGGTCCGCCATGCGCTTGAAGCGCATGCGCCTATCTGGCGTTCATCAGCGCAACCGCCACGTCGAGCATGCGGTTGCTGAAGCCCCACTCGTTGTCGTACCAGGAACACACCTTGACCAGCGTGCCGCCCGAGACGCGGGTCAGCGTCGCGTCGAACACCGAGCTCGCCGGGTTGTGGTTGAAGTCGGAGGACACCAGGGGCTCGGTGCTGACCTCCAGCACTCCCTTCAGGTCGGTTTCCGAGGCCTGCTTCACGGCCTGGTTCACTTCCTCCACCGTCGTCGCCTTCTTCGCGACGAAGGACAGGTCCACGATCGACACGTT
>Ga0075421_100007235_pt1 | contig 13589 bp, 8 predicted proteins | sample SoiMetdeltSBSDD5_FD_75292 | JGI IMG/M metagenome (GOLD analysis project Ga0075421, IMG submission 75292) | Bulk soil microbial communities from a Populus tree surrounding site in Tennessee, USA - Soil MetaG P. deltoides SBSDD5 | ecosystem: Environmental > Terrestrial > Soil > Tree plantation...
AGGCTTTGGTCTCTGGTGCTTGAGGACCAGAAATCAAATCAGGCCGACAAATCAGTCTGTGTTATGCGATTTGCGCATAGCTGACCCGAATAGTTTTGCGGCGTCGTCCTAATATGAACCTGCTATAGTCGGCCCTCAAATTTCCGTCAAGCGGGGAATGGATGCGTTTGCGCACATGGATCTGCCAGTGATTGGAGGACATCCGATGTATCGATTCGCGAAGGCCGTACTCGTCGCGGCCATCGTTCTGCTGCCCAGTTTGGCCGGCGCACAGTCGCTCGCCGGCATCGCTCGAGACGCGTCGGGCGCGGTGCTGCCCGGTGTGACCGTTGAAGCGTCCAGCCCTGCGTTGATCGAGAAAGTGCGCACCGCCGTGACTGACGGCACTGGAACGTACCGGATCGAGAACCTGACGCCGGGCACGTACACCGTCACGTTCTCGCTGGCCGGTTTCACGACCGTGCGCCGCGAGGACGTGAACGTGAGCGGCGCGCAGGTCATCACGATCAACGCCGACCTCCGCGTCGGGGGCGTGCAGGAAACGATCACCGTGACTGGGGAGACGCCGGTCGTCGATGTCCAGACGAGCACACGCACGCAGAAGGTGATCGACAACGACGTCGTCTCCGTGCTGCCGGCGTCACGCGGCTACGGCAACATCCTGGCGACGGTACCGGGCATCCAGGCGACCGGTCTCAACTCGGGCGCCAACCCGGTCATGAACTTCTTCACCGCGCGCGGCGGACGCGGCAACGAAGGCACGATTCAGATCGACGGCATGAACGTCGGTTCGGCGTTCAACGGCGGCGGCGTCGCCGGTTTCGGCTACGACACCGCGAACGCGACGGAAATCCAGGTGACCATCGCCGGTGGCCTCGGCGAAACCGACCGCGGCGGTCCGGCATTCAACATGATTCCGCGTACGGGCGGCAACAACTTCAGCGGCACCTATTTCTTCAGCTACGCCGGCGAGTGGGCGCAGGCGAGCAACCTCGATGACGAACTGAAAAGCTTCGGCATCAACGAAGTGCCGGGCCTCATCAAGAACTGGGACACGAACTTCGCGATGGGCGGCCCGATCAAGCGCGATCGTCTCTGGTTCTTTGGCAACGCGCGGAGCTTTGGCTCCGAGAACGACGTGCCGGGTCTCTATGGCAACGCGAATGCCGGAAATCCGAATGCGTTTACCTACGCCGAGGACCGCAGCTTGAAGGCGCGCAACGCCAACTCCAAGCTGATTGGCGCGATGCGCCTGACCGGCCAGCTGACGCCCAGGAACAAGCTGGGCTTCTATTACGACTACCAGAAGAACTGCACGGGCTCGTCGTTCACCGAGGACGGCGACCAGTGCCGGCATCGCGGCGACGACTGGGTTGCGCTCGGCGCCATTGGCGGCTTCGGATCGAACTCGCCAGAGGCCGGCAACCAGGTATGGGACGACCGCGAGAAGATCATCCAGGGCACGTGGACCTCGCCGGTCACGAACAAGCTGCTCCTCGAAGCCGGCTTGTCATCGTTCAACAGCCGCTGGGGTCTCTACCCCGGGGCCGGCGCCGATCAGAGCATCATCTCGATCACCGAGCTGCTCGACACGCCCGCCAATGACGTTCCGGTGCCGAACTTCACCTACCGCTCGACGGCGAATCCGCTTGGCAACGACCAGCAGCACAACGTGTGGCGGGCGTCGATGTCGTATGTCACCGGTTCGCACAGCATGAAGCTGGGATATCAGGCGGCCTACCAGGTGCAGAAGCAGTTCACGATCGGCAACCCGAACATGATCAGCTACACCTTCCTGGGCGGCGCGCCATCGTCGATCACGCAGTACATTCCGAGCCAGCAAAGCAACCGCACCCGTTTCGACGCCATCTACTTCCAGGATCAGTGGACGGTGAATCGCTTCACCGTGCAGGGCGGACTTCGCTACGAGCACGCGTGGAGCTGGCACCCCGAGGGTGAAAATGGAGCGCTCACGGGATCACGGTTCCTTCCCAATGGGTTCGTCTTCCCGCACACGGACGGTGTCACGGGCTATCACGACATCACGCCTCGCGTAGGCGTGGCCTACGACGTCTTCGGCAACGGCAGGACCGCGTTGAAGGTGAACTACAGCAAGTATCTCCAGCCTGCGAACAACGAAAGCAACTTCATCCAGGCCAATCCGGGGGTCACGTTCCAGAACACGACGAACAGGACGTGGACGGACAACGGCGACCGCATTCCCCAGTGCGTGCTCGAGAGCTCGGCGGCCAATGGCGAGTGCGGCCCGTGGCAGAACCTGAACTTCGGCAACCCGTTCAACACGACGCGAGTCAACCCCGACATCATGCACGGGTGGGGCAACCGGCCGTTCGACTGGCAGTTCGGCGTGGCACTGCAGCAGGAGATCCTCCCGCGTCTCTCGGTGGACGTCGCGTTCAACCGGCGCTGGTGGAGCAACTTCTACGTGACTGACAACCAGGCGCTCGGACCCACCGACTTCGAGAGGTTCACGATCACCGGGCCGACCTCGGCGAACGCGGGCGCACCGCTGCCGACGAGCGGTCAGCCGCTCACGTTCCTCAAGCGGAACGCCAACAACCCGATTGGCGCGGTGAGCAACTACCGCACGTTCCAGCGCGATTACGGCGACGAGACGTACTACTGGCAGGGGATCGACTTCACGGCCAACTCGCGCATGACCAACGGCCTGGTGCTGCAGGGCGGATTCAGCACCGGCGCCGGCACACGCGACCTCTGCGACGTCTGGTCAGCGCTGCCGGAGCTGACGATCACGGGAATCTTCCCAGTCGTCTATCAGCAGGTGGACGCGTGCCGCATCGAAGAAGAGTGGCAGATGAACTGGCGCGGCCTCGTGACGTACACGATCCCGAAAGTTGACGTCCTGGTGAGCGGCATCCTGCGGTCGCAGGCCAACACCGAGCCGTTGACGATCGAGACGGGCGTCGCCACGAACGGTCAGGGCCTGGCGGCGAACTACACGGTGGACCCGCTGATCCTGGCGGCCAACGGCCAGACACCGTTTGCGCCGGGCGTGACGACGCAGACCGTCAACCTCGTGCTGCCCTCGACGCTCTTCGCCGATCGTGTGAACTCGGTGGATATGCGGTTCGGCAAGATCCTGCGATTCGGCCGGACGCGCGCCAACGTGGCGATGGACCTGTACAACCTGTTCAACTCGAACGTTGGAACCGCCTTCAACCAGGGGTTCGGCACCAACGGCGCGACATGGCTGCGTCCGACGGCGGTGCTCAACCCGCGGTTCGCGCGCTTCAACGTCACGTTCGATTTCTGATCTGACGTGGCCGGGTCCAAAGGCAGGACCCGGCCTACACTGTCTCGCGACAGCCGTCGGGCGGGTCCTGATCTTCGGGACTCGCCCTTTCTATTTCCGCGCGAATGCCGTCCGCGAAGTGATGCCCTTCCCTTCGGTCACCACGAGGATCTGATTGACGGTCGCGCCTTCGATCACTTCGTTCTGCCCGTTGGGCCAGCGCACCTCGAGTCGATCGATGCGCGTGGCTTTGCCTACCCCGAAGTGCACGCGCAGATCGTTCTGTCCCAGGTAGCTCGACCCGGCCTTGATCTCGCGCACCTGCGTGGTCCCGCCGGCGGTCACGCGTACGCGTGCGCCCGCGGCGCTGCGATTGCTCTTCGTGCCTACGAGATGAACGAGCAGCGATCCGTTGCCGCTGCCGCCCTCATTACGCAGCAGCTCAGCGTTGCCGCCGTTGTTGGTGACGAGCAGATCGAGGTCGCCGTCGTTGTCGATGTCGCCGGCGACGAGGGTTCGTCCGATCTTTTCCGGCGCAAAGCCTGATCCCGACTGCCGGCCGACGTCGGCCAATCTTCCGCCGCCGCCATTCCGCAGCAGCAGCTTGCGCTGCGCTTCAGTCGCGCCGGGCCGCACGTGGCCGGGGCTGTTCATCACGTGGCCATTGACGATGCCGAGGTCGAGATCGGCGTCGTTGTCGTAGTCGACGAAGGCGGCGCCGAATCCGACGTAGGGCAGCGTCGCCGGGCCGATGCCGCTCGGGAACGTCACGTCCTCGAACAGGCCCTTGCCGAGGTTGCGGAACAGCGTGTGCGCCTCGAGCTCGTGATTGCTCACGAACAGATCGAGGTCGCCGTCTCCGTCGTAGTCGCCGAAGTCGGTGCCCATGCCGGCGCGTGGCATGCCGTCGCTGGCCACGGACACGCCCGAGAGGAGGGCGGCTTCGCTGAAGCGGCGTCCGCTTTCGTTGTGAAACAGAAAGTTCGGCGTCGTGTCGTTGGCCACGAACGCGTCCACCCAGCCATCGTCGTCGTAATCGGCAAAGACGACGCCCAGGCCGTTGCCGCGATGGTCGAAGATCCCGGTCTCTTTGCTGACATCGCTGAACACGCCGCTGCCGTTGTTGCGATAGAGCGTGCTGCGCAGCGCGGCGAACGTCAGCGGATGGCAGTAGATGCGGTACTTGCGCGCGACGTCGCCGCAGAACACGTTGTTGTCCACCCGCGCGTCCACGTAGTTGACGACGAAGAGATCGACATCGCCATCGCGATCGACGTCGGCAAATGCGCAGCTCGAGCTGAACGTGGGCGGGCCGGCGACACCCGCGGCTTTCGTGACGTCCGTGAATGCTTTGCCCGCGCTGTTCTGATACAGGGCGTTGACACCGACGCTCGTGACGTAGAGATCGATCCAGCCGTCGTTGTTCACGTCGGCCGCGCAGGCGCCCATGCCGTAGCCGGTGTGACCGATCCCGGAGGAAGCGCTCACGTCCTGAAACGTGCCGTTGCCGCGATTGCGATAGAGCCGATGGCGCGCGGTCTTGTCCATCGCCGGACTGGTCAGCGATCCGCCGTCGACGAGGAACACGTCGAGCCACCCGTCGTTGTCGTAATCGAAGAACAGGCCGCCGCCGCTCATGATTTCGTAGAGGTGGCGTTCGGGGCTGGCGCCGTTGACGTGCTGAAAGTCGATGCCGCTTTGCGCGGCGACGTTGACGAATTGAACCGCCGCTGGCGTCTGCGATGTGCCGATGCGACCGGCGGCGAGCGCAATGGCCAGCGCGGCCGCGAACGTTCTCAACGCGCGGTCCCCGCGCGGCGCAGCGCGTCCTGCCGCATCCGCACGGCAATGGCGCGCTCGCGCTCCGCATCGTTGCCCCGTCCGAGCGCGGAGTAGGCATCAGCGAGATACTCATGTGCCTCTTCGCTGTTTTCAATCGCCACCGCAGCGGTCAGATGTTCGACGGCCTCCGCGGGCTGGCCGGCCTTCAGGAGCGCCAGGCCGAGGTCGAGACGCGACTGCGCCGATTTTGCATCGCGTTCGAGCGCCTGCCGGAGTAATCCGACCGCCTTCTCGAACTCACCGTTGACGATACTGACGGAGGCGTCGCGTCGGAGCGCGTCAATTTCGAGCTGGCGCGATCGAGCGGCGGTCGCCTCGGTCTGCAGACGCTGATAGATCTCGAGCTCGCGGCTGCCTTCGCCCACGTTACCCATGCGGACGAGCGACGTGGCCAGGACGTACCGGGCCTCCCTGTGCGCGCCGTCCAATGCGACGGCGCTCCGGGCTGCCGCGACGGCCTCGGCATACCGGCCAGCACGAAGATGGACCTGGCCGGCAGCCACGTGCGAGTCGGCGCGCTTCGGGTCGAGCATGACGGCGGCCGTGAATTCGGCAAGCGCCTCGAGCTGCCGGCCCTGACGGAAGTACATCTCCCCGAGCGCGTGATGCGCACCGGCATCGTTGGGGATCAGATCGATCCGCTGAGAGAAGGCGCTGACAGCGGTGTCGTACTGCTGCTGCGAACGGGCCAACGCGCCAATCGTCTCGTACACGCTGTTGAGACCCAGCAAGGGTTTCAGTGCCGCGGCGGCGGTGAGCTCGCGGATGGCATCGGCATACAGCCCCTGCCGCTGGTAGACCAGTCCGAGCGTGTATCGCGCGCGGCCAGACGAGGGATGTGTCTTCAAGAGCTCCTGCAGGGCATCCCTGGCCGCTGGCAGTCGATCGGCGGTGATGAGCGCGTCGGCGAGCGCGAGGCGAGCGCGCTCGTCGCGCGGGTTCCGTGTGATGGCGGCATTCAGTGCGCGGGCCGCCGCATCGGGCTGCCGATCCGCCAGGTGTATGAGTCCGTTGATGCGATGGGGTTCCGCGTGATCCGGCGCCAGCTCGATGGCAACGGCGACGTGCTCTGCCGCGCGCTCGAGCGAACCCTCTCGCAGCGCCATCGCTGCCCGTCCCAGCGCACCGGATTCGACGCCGCTCTCCGCGACGAGTGGATCACGCATCGCGCTTTGCCGGAACAGCTCGATCGCGCGGGTGAGATTGCCGTTCTGGAGCTCCACGAACCCGTCGGCGTACAGCGCCGGCGCAAAGAACGGCTCGACGCCTGGTCTCTCGTGAACGAGACGAAGATCGATGAACGGCGCTGACGAGGGCGGCTGATCTCGAGCGGCGCGGCGCATTTCGTTGTCCACGAAGTGTTCGTAGGCGCGGGCCGCTTGATCAACAGCCCCCGTACGCGACAAGTGACGCGCCAGTACGTACGCCGTCACCGCATCGTTCGGGTTCAGCGTCGAAGCGCCACGAAGCGCCGCGATTGCCGCGGTGTCGTTGCCCGCGAGCTGGCTGTGGGCCAGTGCTTCGAAGACCTGCACGTCGGTGCGGGTCCGGTCGAGTTGCCGCGCCGCGGCGAGCTCGCGCAGGCCGTCGGCAGTGCGCACGCGCTCGAGATACAGGCCGCCGATCGCGAGATGCATCTTGACGGCGAGCGCGGGCTCAGCGCTGCGGAGATCCGCCGCCATCGCCGCTTCGGACCTGCGGAGCATGGCGTCCCATCCGTCGAGCGCGCGAGACATTGCGTCGAGGCTCGAGCGCACGCGCGTGCCCTCGTCTCCATACGCACCGTCGAGCGCGAGACTGAACTGTCCGACCGCCTGGACGAACGCCGCCCTGGGTTCCGGGCTTTGGGCAACGGCTGCCGCTGTGGCAAGTGCGAGCGCGAGCAGCGTCGAGGCTGTTCTGTAACTCATTCGGCGTGGTTCGACCCGATTGTAGATCCTGCAGTTGCAGGCCGGGTCTGGCTTTATGGACCCGGCGATCGGTTTGGGAGCGCGGCGCTTTTCTTGTACGCTGAATCCATCAGATGAAGCCCCTGGTGGCAGCGCTGGCTGCCCTTGCCCTGGTTGCGTGCGGACGCGATACAGCTCAAACGCCATCCACCACCGCGCCAGCTCCCTCGGGAGAAGAGTGGTTCGTCGAGCGTGCCAAGGAAAGCGGACTGGACTTCGTCCACTTCAACGGCATGTCGGGCGAGCAGTACTACCCCGAGATCATGGCGCCGGGTGTCGGCGTGTTCGACTACGACAACGACGGCGATCTCGATGTCTACGTGACGCAAGGCGCGATGCTCGGCGCGAAGAAGACGCCGAAGGACGCGACATTCCCGCCGGCCGGTCCGCTCGGTGATCGTTTGTTTCGAAACGATCTGACGGTTGGCGCGAATGGTTCGCGGACGCTGCACTTTACCGATGTGACCGGTCCGAGCGGCATCAACATCACGTCGTACGGGATGGGCGTCGCCGCTGCCGACTACGACAACGACGGGTTCGTCGACCTGTATCGCACCGGGCTCTCGGGGTCCGTGCTGCTGCACAACAACGGCAACGGCACGTTCACCGACGTCACGGCGAAGACCGGCGTCGGCAATCCTGGTGGGTGGGGCGTGCCGGCGTCGTTCGTTGATTACGATCGCGACGGCTGGCTCGATCTCTACGTTGGAAACTACCTCCTGTACACCGTCGCCGGCGATGTGGATTGTCTGTCGGTGACAGGACAGCACGACTACTGTCCGCCAAACAGCTATCGCGCGCAGCCGGATCGGCTGTATCACAACCGCGGCAACGGGACGTTCGAGGACGTGACGTCGCGCGCGCTGGTCGGCGGCGCGGATGGCCCCGCGCTCGGCCTCTCGACCGCCGACTTCAACGGCGACGGCTGGATCGACATCTACGTCGCCAACGACGGTCAGCCGAACCAGCTGTGGATCAACCAGAAGAACGGGACCTTCAAAGACACGGCCTTCATCTCGGGTGCGGCGGTGAATGGCCAGGGCAACTCCGAAGCCAGCATGGGCGTGGATGCCGGCGATTACGACAACGATGGCGACGAGGACATCTTCATCACCAACTGGCTGGCGCAGATGAACATCCTCTACGTCAACATGGGTGGCGGCGTCTTCGAGGATCGCAAGGCGTCATCCGGTCTTGGTCCCCCGAGCCTGGCCAAAACCGGATTCGGCTCGGCCTGGTTCGACTACGACAACGACTCCTGGCTCGATCTGCTCACGGCGAACGGCAGCGTCTCGATCATCGAGGCGCAGGCCCGCGTCAACGATCCGTTTCCGCTCAAGATGCTCAACCAGCTCTATCGGAACCTGGGCAACGGACGGTTCGAAGACGTGTCGGCGAAGGCGGGGAAGGCATTCACGCTCAACGACGTCAGCCGCGGCGCCGCGTTCGGCGATCTCGACAACGACGGCGACGAGGACGTCGTGATCGGTACGGCGGCGGGGCCGGTGCGCCTGCTGATCAACAACATCGGGAACAAGAACCGCTGGGTGGGCTTGCGTCTGATGGGTGGGAATCGCGATCAGACTGGCGCGCGCGTCGAGGTCATCCGCAAGAACGGCAGCCCGCTCTGGCGCCGCGCGCGATCCGATGGCAGTTACGCATCGGCCAACGATCCACGCGTGCTGGTCGGATTGGGGACCTCCGCCGATCCCGTGCGCCTGCGTGTGAGCTGGCCAAGCGGCAAGACCGAGGACTTCGGCGAGGTGCCTGTCGACCGCTGGACGACGCTCACTGAAGGCACTGCAAAGTGATCCCACGAATCGCGGCGTGCGGCGTGCTCGTGATCCTTGCCGCCTGCGGTTCGTCAACGTCATCGCCGCCGCCCTCGCCCCCGCCGGCGTCGCGCGCTGTCACGCTGCCGGCGTTATTGCGTGTGGATCCCTCGGTGCAGGCGCAGTTGAAGCAGCGCTACGCCACGCTGGATGAAAAGCGAAAGGCGGGCGCATCGGGCGACGAGCTCGGAGCGGCATTCGGCGAGTACGCGATGCTGCTGCACGCGGCCGAGTACTACGAAGCCGCGGAACCCGCGTATCTCAACGCGCAGGATCTGATGCCGGGTGATCTGCGCTGGCCGTACTATCTCGGTCATCTCTACAAGAGCATCGGCCAGACCGAGAAGTCGATTCAATCGTTCCAACGTGCGCTGGAGCGAGGCCCGTCGGAAATCGCGACGTTGATCTGGCTCGGCCGCCTGCTTCTCGAGCAGGGAAAGCCCGACGAGGCCGAGCGGCTGTTTCAGCGCGCGTACGAGCTGCCACCGCGTAGCGTTGCCGCGACGGCCGGCCTCGGCCAGGCCGCGCTCGCGCGGCGCGACTACTCGCGCGCGGTCACATTGCTCGAAGAATCGCTGGCGCTGGACCCCAGCGCCGCCAGCATCCATTCACCGCTCGCCAATGCCTATCGTGGATTGGGCGACGCGACGAAGGCCGAAGACCATCTCAAGCAGTGGCGGAACACCGAGATCGTCGTCCCCGACCGGTTGCGCATGGACCTGGACATGTCGCTCGAGAGCGGCCTCTCGTACGAGCTCCGCGGCGTGCGTGCGCTCGAGGCTCGAGACTTCAAGGCCGCGGAGGGTTTCTTCCGTAAAGGTGTCGAGCTGACGCCGCCGTCAACGGCGCTCGGTCGATCGCTGCGGCACAAGTTGGGCACCGCGCTTGTCCTGCAAGGCGATCTCGCCGGCGCGATGGCGCGCTTCGAGGAAGTGGCCAGGCTGGCTCCTGCTGAGGGACTCGATGAATCGTCGGCCAAGGCCAACTACAGCCTCGGCGTCGTGATGGCCAGTTCCGGGCAGACCAGTCAGGCGATTCAGCGGCTGTCGGCCGCGGTCAAGTACAACCCGAACTACACCGAAGCCTTGATGGCGCTTGGCGACACGCTGCGCCACAGCGGTCGTGTCGAACTCTCGTTGAAGCCATACGCCGACGTGGTCCGCATCAATCCGCGCGCCGCCGAGGCTCGCTTCGCCTATGCGATGGCGCTGGTCCGGCTGCGCCGTTATAAGGATGCTCGGGACTGGCTCGAGGAAAGCACGCGGATCCAACCGGATCGGCCCGAGCTGTCACACGCGCTGGCGCGACTCCTGGCCGCCGCTCCCGACGACGGCGTCCGCAACGGACAGCGGGCCATGACGCTGGTCGACGAGCTGATGAAGGGCCAGAAGACGACCGCGGTCGGAGAAACCATGGCCATGGCACTCGCCGAGCTCGGGCGGTTCAGCGATGCCGTGGACGTCCAGCGCAGCATCATCGCCGCCGCCGAACAGGCCGGGTCCGCCCCGGACGTTCGCCGGATGACGGCCAATCTGCGGCGCTACGAGCGGCGCCAGCCGTGCCGGACACCGTGGGCCGACGACGATCCGGCCCATATTCCTGCGATGTTCGCCTCCGCCGCGACGCCGGCTCCGACAGCCCGGTAAGGTCGAACCCCACAGAACGACATAATTGATCGGCAAATGTAGATATTAGACAAAAACGTCGCACGGCGTCGCCACGTCGTTACCGCGGACAGATCGCGGTTCGATGGGGAAGCTCCGAGGACATCGTTCACTGCTCGCTGTTCGCGACATTAATGTCTTGTGACTCGCCGAATCTACAAGAATGTCCATGTCCGGCGAGTCCCTCGGATCGCTCGGACTCGCAATCCTTCGATTTCCCGACACTTCTGACGGAACCCGTGGCACTTCGCTTGCTGTGCTTGAGGCGGCTCTGCGCGCCTCACAGGTGAGGCGCGCCCTTTCGAGGTGAGGGGAATGAACCAAGCTGATACCGCGTGGATGCTGATTTCAACGGCCCTGGTGCTTCTGATGACGCCGGCCCTGGCGTTTTTCTACGGTGGGCTGGTGCGCAGCAAGAACGCCCTGAACACGATGATGATGAGTTTCATCTCCCTGGGGTTCGTGGGCGTGCTGTGGGCGCTGATTGGCTATTCCCTCGCGCTCAGCCCTGGCGGCAGCGATTGGCTCGGGGATCTGCGGTTTGCCTTCCTGAACGGGGTCGGCCTCGAGGCCAAGGATGCGGTCGTGCCGCTGACGATTCCCCATGCGCTCTACATGGCCTTCCAGGCGACGTTCTGCATCATCACCGCGGCGCTGATCTCGGGCGCGATCGTCGAGCGCATGCGATTCTCGGCCTATCTCATCTTCATCTGCCTCTGGTCCGTGGTCGTCTATGCGCCGATGGCGCACTGGGTGTGGGGCGGCGGCTGGCTCGCGGACATGGGAGCCTGGGATTTTGCCGGTGGCACCGTCGTCCACGTCAACGCCGGCGCGGCGGCGCTCGTCGCGGCGATGGTCGTCGGCAAGCGAAGCGACTACGGTCACGCGTCGATCCTGCCGCACAACATTCCCACCGTGCTCCTTGGCGCGGGTCTGCTGTGGTTCGGATGGTTCGGTTTCAACGCCGGGAGCGCGGTTGCCGCCAGTCCAATCGCCGGTCTGGCCTTCGTGACGACGATGCTCGCCCCCGCCGCCACGCTGGTCGTCTGGACGTTCCTGGACATGATGCGTTCCGGGAAGCCGACGGCGGTCGGCTGCGCCACTGCGATCGTCGTCGGCCTGGTGGCGATCACACCAGCCGCTGGATTCATCAGTCCGATGAGCGCGATCGCGCTGGGTGCGATTGCGGCGGTCCCGAGCTACCTGGCCCTGATCATCCGCGCCAAGACCTCGCTCGACGACTCGCTCGACGTGGTCGCGGCACACGGCGTCGGCGGCACGGTGGGGGCGATCCTGACCGGCGTGTTCGCGGAGAAGAGCATCAACGGCGTCTTCGATGGCTTGATCGCCGGCAACCCCGGTCAGGTCGGCATTCAGGCGCTGGCCGTCGGGACCGCGATCGTCTTCAGCGGCGTCGTGAGCTTCGTGCTGCTCAAGGTCATCGGTCTGTTCATCCCGCTGCGCGCCACGCAGTCGGACGAAGCGACCGGCCTCGATGTCACGATGCACGGCGAGGAAGCCTATCTGCACGTCACCGAATAAGGGCATTGGTGATTGGCGATTGTCGATTGGGAATCGATAATCAAAGATCACCAGCCATCAATGGGTCCGTCTTTCGACAACCGCCGTGTTTTGATTCTCGAAAGCCGTCGTGCGAAAGAGATGGCCTCCATCGTCTCTTCGTACGGCGGCGAGCCTGTTTCGGCACCGTCGATGAAAGAGGTGCCGCTCGAATCCAATCCAGAAGCCATCGCCTTTGCCGACGCGCTCGAACGCGGTGAGTTCGATCTCGTCATCCTGCTGACCGGCGTCGGCACACGGGCGCTGGTCTCGGTGGTCGAGCGGGTGAAAGGGTCGCGCGACGGTTTTCTTCAGGCACTCGGCCGCACGAAGATCGTGGCGCGCGGGCCGAAGCCGGTGGCCGTCCTGCGGGAGCTCGGCGTGCCCGTGTGGTTGACGGCGCCTGAACCCAACACCTGGCGTGAAGTGTTGTCGGTGCTCGACGGTGCACAGCAGGAGTTTCCGCTGGCTGGCACGCGCGTGGCCGTGCAGGAATACGGCGCGTCGAATCCTGATCTGCTGGCCGGGCTCGAGAGCCGCGGCGCGCGAGTCACGCGCGTGCCCGTCTACCAGTGGGCGCTGCCTGACGAGGTGGGACCGTTGCAGGCTGCCGTTCGTGCGATCGCAGAAGGCCGGATCGACGTCGCCTTGTTCACGACCGCGACGCAGGTCGTGCACCTGCTGAAGGTCGCGGACTCCGTCGGCCTGGGCGACCAGGTGCGCGCCGGTCTCAGATCGTGCATGGTGGCGTCGATCGGGCCGACGACGTCAGAGGAGATGCGGGAACAGGGAATCGAGCCGGACCTGGAGCCGTCGCATCCGAAAATGGGGTTCCTGGTGCGCGAGGCGGCCGAGCGCGCCGATACAATCCTGCGGACGAAACGCACGTAGGCCCGCCTCTACGCGGCCCCAGAACTAAGAGTGCTCGGCTCTGACGATCGTGCCCGCCGGCGTCCGGCGAAGGAATGCTGAATCCACCAGGCTGTCGATGACGCCGCGGCACGCCTCCGGTTCGATGCCGAGCAGCCGGGCGGCCTGCGGGACGGTGAGCTGTAGACCCGGCATCTCCTTGAATTCTCCCCGGACTCGATCGACAAGGGCTTGCGCGTGCATGACGTCTATTCCTTGAAGGCGTTCGTGTTCGCTCTGGCGTCCACAGGTAGCAAGAGGCGCGCCGTCATCACGAGTTGGCACGTGCCGAAATCAACAGGATTTCGGTGGTTTGACGGCCCAGCGATGGGGACGTCACGACAATCGCGTTCCGCCGCGGGACAATCCCCGACAACATCGTCATGACCGTTGGTGAGTTGTTGGTGGTTAGTAGTTCGTGGTTGACGGCGAGGCCACCACCAACCACCAACCACCAACCACCAACCACTAACTACTAACCACTAACCGGGGCGCATAACATAAGAGGATGCCGACCTCCGAAGAACTGCTCGAGCTTGCCGAGCGTTGCGCTGCGAAG
>Ga0075421_100007237_pt1 | contig 13587 bp, 14 predicted proteins | sample SoiMetdeltSBSDD5_FD_75292 | JGI IMG/M metagenome (GOLD analysis project Ga0075421, IMG submission 75292) | Bulk soil microbial communities from a Populus tree surrounding site in Tennessee, USA - Soil MetaG P. deltoides SBSDD5 | ecosystem: Environmental > Terrestrial > Soil > Tree plantation...
AGCGTCAGCCACAGGGCCGCGGCGAGTCCGAGCAGAATCCCCGAGACCGCGATCGAGAATTGCGGCGCGGCGGCGAACCCGAGCAGCGCGACGTAGGCCGCTCGCTCGAGGATCGACGCGCGTCGCATCGTCGCATGTGCCATCAACGGAGGTGCAGCGGCGCTGATCATGAGGCGTAGGCCCTCGTTTCCGCTCGATGCGCTCGTGCCCCGCCGGCGGCGATGGCCCGTTCGGCCGCGGCAATCACCGTGTCAGGGCCAATACCCGTGAGACACCGGAAGTCGCCGGGTGCGCAGACCCGCTGGTCGCAGGGACGGCACGTCAGCTCGTCGCGCTGCACGGATTCTGTCACTGCTTGAGGGTCCCGCCAAGGGGCTGACCGCGCCGCAAGGGTGGGGCCGTAAATGCCCACGATGGGCGTCCGGGTCGTCGCCGCGATGTGGAGCGGGCCGGTGTCGCCACCGACGAAGAGCCGACTGCGAGCGACCAGGGCCCGCAGCTCGACCAGTGAAATCTCGCCGAACTCGAGGACGCGACCGTCGATGCCCGGTCCGAGCTCGCGCCGCGCCGCCGCCGCAATCCGATCGGCCGCCAAATGGTCGGATGGCCCTGAGCTGAGCACGACACGGCGGCTGTTGTCAGCCGCCGCGAGTGCGCTGACGAGCCGAACGAAGGACGATTCGGGCCACCGCCGGAAGGGATTCCCGGCGCTGACGTGAATGACGACGATCGTGTGCGCGTCGCCGACGCCGGCCGCACCGAGCCGATCGACGACGCGCGCGTCGGCGGCGGGATCGAGCGGCATTTCCACGGCGTCATGCGCGGGATCGGGCGCGGTGCCCGGCCACTCGTCGATCGCTCCCAACAAGTCCCACTGATTGACCACCGAATGGCGCGGCGCGAGCTCGCGGGATCGATGTACGGTGCGGGTGTACTGCCAGCCGCGCCCCTGAATGTCGTAACCAATGCGCCGCGGGGCGCCCGTCGCCCACGTGAGCCACGAGCTGCGCGGGCCGCCATGCAGGTCGATGACGAGATCGAACCGGGCGGCGCGCAGCCGCCGCGCGAGCGTGAGATCGGCGCGCACCCGCGCGAGCCCGCGCGAGCGGGGAACCACGATCACCTGGTCGATGTGAGGGTTTCCTTCGATGACCGGCGCGGCCCCGGGCTCGACCACGTAGGTCACCCGAGCCTCACTGAACACGCGCTTGAGGGCCCGCGGAATCGGCGTCGTGAAGACCACGTCGCCGATCATGCGCAGGCGGATGAGGAGGATGTTCACTTCGCTGAAATGCGTCGGCAGGGTTCAGGGTTCAATCGTCGCTTCGTCCAGCAGCATCACCGGAATATCGTCCTTGATCGGAAAGACGCGCTTGCACTGCCCGCACTTCAACGCCGTGCCGTTCTTGACGAGGTCGACCTTCGTCTTGCAGTTCGGGCACGCGAGGATTTCGAGCAGCTCGGGATCAACGGACATGAATTGGACTCGCTTTCGCCGTCGGGACGGGGGACTCGGACCTGGGGCTCGTTTCTCGAGCGGCCTGATGTTCCTGGAACGGGGCCGAATCCCCAGTCCCCAGTCCCTACAGGGTTTGCGTCCGCACGGCCGCTGCCGTCATTATAGTCAGTCAGATGCGGCGATTTCCGAGCTCGGCCTTGCGTCTACGGTTTTTCGCGTTCCTGCTCGTGGCGGCGCTGCCGGGTGTCGCGACCGCGGCTCAGGCGCGGCCGCCACAACCCCCGGCTGCGCAGCAGCCGGCACCCGCCGCCGCGCAGCCGGCCGACGATCCGGCGTACCACTACTTGCTAGCCCGGCACTTCGAGGGAGCCGACCGCACCGACGATGCGATCGCGGCCTACAGGCGAGCGATTCAGCTCGATCCGAAGAGCGCGGAGCTGCTGTCGGCCCTGGCCAGCCTGTATGCCCGCGAGGGCAAAGGCGCCGAGGCGTTGACCGAGGCCGACGCCGCCCTGAAGCTCGATCCCGCGAACCTCGAGGCCCATCAGGTCATCGGCAGCGTCTACGCCGAGTACGGCGAGCAAAAAAAAGCCCTCCGCCCTGGCGACAATCCGTCGACCTACTCGGCACGCGCCATTGCGGCGTTCGAGAAGGCGATGGGCGACGGGTCCGATATCGAGCTGAATTATCGGCTGTCGCGCCTGTATCTGCAGACCGGCGCCTTCGCGAAGGCCGTTCCACTGCTCAAGAGGGTCGTCGACAATCAGCCCGGCCTCGTCGACGCCGCGGTGCTGCTCTCGATCGCGCAGGAAAGCGCCGGGATGACGGAGGACGCGGTCGAAACACTGGAAGGGCTGCTCCAGCAAAACCCGAGCTCCTATCGGGCGCAGATCCGCATCGCCGAGATTCGCGAGCAGCAGCAGAACTGGAGCGCGGCGGCGGATGCCTACGGCAAAGCGCAGGCGCTCAATCCGCGCGCCCTACTCTCGACGCGACGCGCGGTCGCGCTGTTGTCGAGCGGCCGTGTCGGCGAAGCGCGAACGGTGGTGCAGCAGGCACTCGCGTCCGGCGGCCCGGAAAGCAAGGAGCCGGTGCTGCTGTATCTGCTCGCCGAGAGCCAGCGCGTGCTGAAGGATCTCGACGCGGCGCAGACCACGGCCCAGAAGCTGTTGGCGACCAACCCGAACGACGTTCGCGCGCTGCACGTGATGTCGCTCATCCTGCAGGACAAAGGGGACGTCAAAGGCGCGGAGAAATCGCTGCGGGACCTGATTGCGCGCGATCCGCTCGATGCCAACGCGCTCAATTCGCTCGGCTACATGTTCGCCGAGCGCGGCGAGCGGCTCGATGAAGCGGTCGCGCTGCTGCAGCGCGCGTTGAAGGTCGAGCCGGGGAATCCGTCGTATCTCGACAGCCTCGGCTGGGCGTACTTCCAGCAGGGCCGCCTCGATCTCGCCGATGGCCCCTTGACCGAAGCCGCGGGGAAACTCGGCAACAATTCCGCCGTCCAGGAACACCTCGGCGACCTGCGCTTCAAACAGCAGCGGTTTGCCGAGGCCACCGCCGCGTGGGAACGTGCGCTCGCCGGAGACGGACAGTCGATCGATCGCACCCGTCTCGAGAAGAAGCTTCGCGACGTCAAGGGCAAGAAGTGAGGTGCACACGGCGGGTGCACGCGGCCGGTGCACACGGCAGGTGCGCACGGTTGGTGCTGGTAGTCGCCCTGATGGTCGTGGCGACCGCGTGCGGGCCCAAACTGCCGTCGCTGCCAACCGGCACCGGGAGCGCGTTTCCGGAATACGCGACGGCGTATCACCAGGCGGTCGAGGCCTGCCGCGGCGTGCGGACGTTCGCCGCGGTGCTGACGATCGCCGGGCGCGCCGCCGGCCAGCGCTTTCCACGCGCCAACATCGACGCTGGCTTCGAGGCGCCCGACAAAGCCATGCTGGAATTGCCCGCGCCGGGCCGGCCGATCTTCACGTTCGTCGCCAGCGGGCATTCGTCGACGCTGATCCTCGCGCGCGACGGCCGCGTGCTCGAGGGCGCGCCGCCCGCAGACACGCTCGAAGCGTTGACGGGTATTCGCCTCGGGCCCGCCGACTTGCGCGCCATCATCACCGGCTGCGGCTTCGGTTCCGGCGAGCCCACCGGCGGTCGCACCTACGCGGGTGGCACCGCCTCAATCGATGCCGGCGATGTCGTGAGCTATCTGGCGCGGCGCGACGATCGATGGCACCTGATTGCGGCGAGCCGCGGACCGTGGGACGTGTTCTACGACGAATTCGCGGCCGGCCGGCCGGCGGCGGTGCGGCTCGTCTCGGGCCCCGACGCGAGCCGCGGCCACCGTGGCCGCACCGACCTTCGCATTCGGCTCTCGCAAGTGGACATCAACCAGCCCATCGACGCGCGTGCGTTCTCGCCCGAGATTCCCGCCGCGGCCAAACCGATCACGCTCGATGAGCTCCGGCAGGCAGGGCCGCTTGGCCGCTAAGCGCAGGAAGGCACGGCGCGCGCCGGCGCGGCCCGCGGCGCACACCGCTCGACGCCGTTCGTTGAAGCCGCCGGCGCGCCTGATGGTTCGAGCCTACGCCAAGGTCAACCTCGACCTGCGCGTGCTTGGCACGCGGTCCGACGGCTATCACGAGCTTCGCACGGTGTTTCAAACCATCGAAGTGCATGACACGCTGCTGTGTGTGACGCGTCCGGGACCGCTCGTGTTGCGGTGTCGCACGCCGGGTATTCCGCTCGACGACTCGAACCTGGTGTGGAAGGCCGCGGCGGGCCTGTGGACCGCGCTCGGCCGCAGCGGCGAGCCCCGCGACGCCGTCATTACGATCAAGAAGCAGATTTCCCTGCAGTCCGGCCTCGGCGGCGGGAGCGCGGATGCGGCGGCGGCGCTGCACGCGCTCGCGCGGATGTGGGGCGGCGCACCGCTGGCAGTGCTGCGAGACGTCGGCACGACGATCGGCGCCGACGTTCCGTATTTTCTCGCGGGGGGCACCGCCCTCGGCCTCGGACGCGGCGAAGAGATCTACCCGCTCGTCGACCTGCCGACACACTGGGTCGTGATCGTGCGTCCTCCGTACGGCGTGTCCACCGCCGAGGCGTATGCCTGGTACGACGAAGATCGCGCGGCCGGGCTGCGCGAACCCCGCGAGCCGCAGCTGCTGCCCGTGCCGTGGCCGACCCGGGCGGCGCAGATGATCAACGATTTGGAGCCGCCGGTCGTGCGGCGACATCCGGAAATCGGCGGGTTGAAGACGCTGATGCGGGAGTCGGGGGCGGTCGCGGCGGCCATGTCCGGCAGCGGCTCCGCGGTGTTCGGCCTGTTCCGGAGCCATGCCGCGGCGGCGCGCGCGGTCAGGCCGTTGTCGCGGTTCGCCGGCGCGGGGGCGCGCGCGCAGCTCACGCGCACGTTGAGCCGCGCCGAGTACGAACGCAGGGCCTGGCCGGTTGCTACAACTGCGCGTTCGGTATAAACTTAATCCCTTTGTGGACAGCCCGCGGGAGGCTGCCGGGAGGGGCGGGTCGCGGCTCGGGATCCCGGCGGCGCGATTGCGCCAGCGGTCACCGGGTCGGCACCCCCAGAGTTGAGCGCGCGAGTCGGTCGATGGGGCGTGGCCAAGCGGTAAGGCGCGGGACTTTGGATCCCGTATTCGGAGGTTCGAATCCTCCCGCCCCAACCTTCGCTCACGCTGGCCAACGCGCGCATGAGCGACGGTTGGCAAGCCACGCGAAGGACGGCAAGCGTACGACCTCAATCGAGGCGAGGCGGCGGCGGGTCGTTCCTCCGGTGGATGGTGAGAGCACGTAGCCTGAATCTATGAGTCGCGGGCAGTTGAAACTGTTCTCCGGCAGCGCGCATCGCGGGCTGGCGGCTGAGATCGGAGAGTTTCTGGGCGCGCCGCTCGGGCAGGCGCGCTTGCAGCGGTTTCCGGATACGGAAGTCTCGTTTCAGATTGACGAGAACATCCGCGGGACCGACGTATTCGTGGTGCAGCCCACGTGCGCACCGGTCGACGAGCACCTCGTCGAGCTGTGCGTGATGATGGATGCGTTCCGCCGCTCGTCGGCATCGCGCATCACCGCGGTGATTCCGTACTACGGCTACGCGCGCCAGGATCGCAAGGACAAGCCGCGGGTGCCGATCTCGGCCAAGCTGGTGGCCAATCTGCTCAGCGCGGCCGGCGCGAATCGCGTCCTGTGCATGGACCTGCACAAGGCGCAGATTCAGGGCTTTTTCGATATCCCGGTCGATCACCTGTTCGCGGCGCCGGTGATCATCGACTATTGCAAGGGGCTCGGCCATCCCGATCTCACGATCGTGTCGCCCGATGCCGGCGGCGCCGAACGTGCGCGTGCGTACGCGAAGCGGCTCGACGCCGAGCTCGCGATCATCGACAAGCGGCGCGGCGACGATGGGTCGGCGGAGGTGATGAACGTGGTCGGCGACGTCACCGGCCGGACGTGCATCATTCAGGACGACATCATCGACACCGCCGGGACGATCGTGAAGGCGGCGCACGCGCTCAAGGCCAACGGCGCCGAGCGGGTGATTGCCTGCGCGGTGCACGGCGTGCTCTCGGGCCCAGCGCTCGACCGCCTTGAAGCGGCGCCGATCGAGCAAGTGGTGATCACCAACACGATCCCGCTGCACGGGGATCGCGCGCGGCGGTGCACGAAGATCAGGCAGCTCTCGGTTGCGCGGCTGCTGGGTCAGGCGATTCGCAGCATCAACGAGGAAACGTCGGTATCTAGTTTGTTTGTTTAGATCGATCGTCGCGAGGGAGCAACGCGACCGAGCCACGTGAGCCGCCTTCGCGCTGGCGTGCGACGGCGGCCAGGGCGGCGGACCTGGAAATCGTGAACTTGACCGCGCGTGCCCGCCGTAGCTTCAGCGGAGGCGGGAGCGTGTAAGGGGGTCCGGGGGACGAAGTCCCCCGGAGGAATAACATGGCAGCGACACTGAGAATCGAAAAGCGTGAGGGTCGGGGGAAGAACGAGGCGCGGCGCCTCCGGGCGAGCGGCCGGATTCCGGCGGTGCTCTACGGCGCGGAGAAGGGCAAGGCCATGGAGATCGCGGTCGATCCCAAAGCGCTGCTGCGGATCCTCCACTCCGAGTCGGGCGTGAACACGCTCATCGGCCTCGAGGGGTTGAGCGACACCGGCCGCGACGCGCGCGTGATGGTCAAGGAGTACCAGCTCGATCCGATCGACCACAAGCTGCTCCACGCCGACCTGTACCAGATCGCGATGGACAAGACGATTACCGTCACCGTCCCGATTCTGCTGAAGGGCGAAGCCAAGGGCGTCAAGCAGCAGGGCGGCATCGTCGACTTCGTCAACCGCGAGATCGAGATCGAGGTGCTCCCCGGCGACATTCCCGAGAACATCTCCGTCGACGTCACGGAACTGCTGCTCAACCAGGGCATCCGCGTGCGCGATCTGCACACCGAGCAGGCGAAGTGGAAGCCGGTGAGCGATCCCGACACGATGATCGTTCACGTGGTGACGTTGAAGGTCGAGGAGGAGGCGCCGGCGCCCGATGCGGTCGCCGCCGCGGCGACTGCGCCGGCCGAACCGGAAGTCATCAAGAAGGGCAAGGTCGACAAGGAGAAGGAAGAGTAGCTGCCAAACTTATCGCCGGGCTCGGGAATCCCGGACCACGTTATGCCGGCACGCGGCACAACGTGGGCTTCAACGTCGTCGACCTGCTCGTCGAGCGTCACCGGCTGGCGTGGGAGTCGGCACCGGCCGACGCCCTGATGGCGAAGTGGCGGGCTTCCGGCGCCTTGATCGTCAAACCGCTCACGTTCATGAACCTGAGCGGCCACGCGATCGGCGACCTGGTGCGATACTTCAAGATCGACGCGACCGATCTGCTGGTCATCGTCGACGAGGTGCAGCTCGACCTCGGCCGGCTGCGCACGCGGGCGAACGGATCGGCCGGCGGGCACAACGGCTTGAAGTCGCTGATCCAGCAGTTGGGGACGGATCAGTTCCCGCGACTGCGGATTGGCGTGGGGCGGGGCGACGCGCGGCGGGATCTCGCCGACCACGTGTTGGCGACGTTCGACCAGGACGAGCGCCCGGTGGTGGCCGATTCGATCGCGCGCGCGGCCGACGCGGTGGACGTTTTCGTCGCCGAAGGCATTGGCCCGATGATGAATCGGTTCAATCGAGCAGACGACAGAATGCAGAAGACAGAAGACAGCAAACCGGAGACCGGGAGCGACGCCTAGTAGCTCGTTGCTGCTGAACACTGGCCCGAGCGAAGCGCGGGCTGGCAGGCGTTGGCGGTGGGGCCCCAACGCAAACTCAGGAAAGAAGACAGAAGCGATTCGAAGTAGCAAGCGCTGCTAAATACCGCTTCTCCTTGCTGCCGGTACAGCCGGCAGCCGCTCAGTCCACAAGGAGAGTCATGAGCACAACCCGACTGTACGAACTCGTCTATTTGATCACGCCGGAAGCGTCCGAGCAGGAGGTCGCCGATCTGCACTCGCAGATCGAGCAGATCGTCCAGCGCTTTCACGCCACCCTCGAGAAGACGGAGAACTGGGGTCGCCGCAAGCTGGCCTACGAGATCGGCCATCACCGCGAGGCCATCTACGTCGTCGAGACGATCACCGGCGGCGGCGACGTGATGAAGGAAATCGATCGCCGGTTGCGGGTGCTCGACCAGGTGGTTCGGCATCTGATCGTCCGGGTCGACGAAGAGATTCGGGTGGCGGAGCGCCGCCGCGACGACCGCAAGGCGAATCAGGCGCGGCGCCGTGTGGCGCGCGGCCTGCCGCCGGAGCCGGCGCCGGGCGAGCAGCGCGGCGATCAGGATGTGGATGACGATCGGGACGGTGCGGAGGTGATGCGATGAGCGAGGAACGAGGCGGCCGCGGACGCGGCAAGTCGAGCGACAAGGACAAGGGCAAGGACGGCCCGCGCCGATCGGGATTCTTTCGCCGGCGTCGCGTCTGTAAGTTCTGCGCCGAAAAGATCGATTACATCAACTACAAGGACGTGCGGCTGCTGGCGCCGTTCCTGCCGGAGCGCGGCAAGATTCAACCACGTCGAATTTCGGGCACGTGCGCCATGCATCAGCGCAAGCTGCAGACCGCGATCAAGCGCGCGCGGCAGCTGGCGTTGGTGCCGTACGTGTCTGACTGATCGAGAGAGACGACCATGGAAGTCATTCTCAGAGAACACGTCGACAATCTGGGCCGGCGCGGCGAGGTGGTCAAGGTTGCGCCCGGCTACGCCCGCAACTACCTGCTGCCGCGCAAGCTCGCGCTGGCGGTGACGGACGCCAACAAGCGCCAGATCGAGCGGGAGCGCGCCGCCGCCGAAGCCCGCGACCTCGAGGAGAAGACGCAGGCCGAGGCGCTCGGCCAGCGCGTCTCGCAGATCGAGGTCGAGATCGCGCGGCGGGTCGGCGAGAACGACACGCTCTACGGGTCGGTCACCTCGTCCGACGTCGCGCAGGCGCTGCTCGCCAAGGGCTTCGAGATCGAGAAGCGGAAGATACAACTCCCCGAGCCGATCAAGGCGCTGGGCGAGTTCACCGTTCCCGTCAGGGTGCACCGCGATGTGACGTCGCAGGTCAAAGTCAAAGTCGTCGCCGAACAGCGTTAGGGCGTCCCGCCCACTGTCCGGCGATCATCAGGCACATCGGTCGGCGAAAGGGATGTTATCCTTTTCGCCGATCCCCTCATGCCTGAAGTCGCGTCCGAACGGGTCCTGCCGCACAGCCTCGACGCCGAGAAATCCGTCCTCGGCGCGATTCTGATCCACAACGAAGCGTTCAATCACGCCGCCGAGATCCTCGTCGCGCAGGATTTCTTCCGCGACGCGCATCGCCGCATCTTCAACAGCATGGTGATGCTGAGCGAGCGCAACGACGCGATCGACTTCATCACCGTGAAGGAAGAGCTGTCGCGATCGGGTCAGCTCGACGAGGTCGGCGGTCCGGCGTACATCGCGTCGCTCGCCGACGGCGTGCCGCGATCCGCCAACGTCGAGTACTACGCGCGCATCGTCAAGGAGAAGTCGACGCTGCGCAGCCTGATTCACTCCGCCAACAAGATTTTGACGGAGGCCTACGACGCCGAGCAGGAGCCGGACCTGCTGCTCGACGAGGCCGAGCGCGCGATCTTCGCGATTGCCGAGGATCGCATCCGCGCCGGCTTCGTGCCGCTGCGCGACCTGGTGCAAGGCAGCTTCGCGACCATCGAGAAGCTGCAGCAGAACAAGGGGGCGATTACCGGCGTGCCGAGCGGGTTCCACGATCTGGACGAGATGACGACCGGCTTCCATCCCGGCGATCTGGTGGTCGTCGCGGCGCGCCCGTCGATGGGCAAGACGAGCTTCGTGCTCAATATCGCGCAGCACGTCGGCACCCACACCTCGATGACCGTCGGCTTCTTCAGCCTGGAGATGTCGAAGGAACAGCTGTTCATGCGCCTGCTCACCTCGGAGGCACGAATCGACGCCCACCGCTTCCGAACCGGCTTTCTCAACGAGAAGGACTACGGCCGGCTGTCGCACGCGCTCGGCACGCTCGCGGAGGCGCGCGTGTTCATCGACGATTCGGCGTCGATCGGCGTGCTCGAGATGCGCGCCAAGGCGCGGCGCCTGAAGGCCGAGCATGGCCTCGACGTCCTGATCATCGACTACCTGCAGCTGATGCAGGGGCGGGGGCGGTTCGAGAGCCGGCAGCAGGAAGTGTCGGCAATCTCGCGCTCACTCAAGGGGCTCGCGAAGGAGCTCGCGTGCCCGATTATCGCGCTGTCGCAGCTGAGCCGCGCGCCCGAAGGGCGTACCGATCACCGTCCGCAGCTGTCGGACCTCCGCGAGTCGGGCGCGATCGAGCAGGACGCCGACGTCGTGTTCTTCATCTACCGGCCAGAGGTCTACGACAAGGACGAGACCAGGCCCGAAGATCAAGGAGTGGCCGAGATCATCATCGGCAAGCAGCGGAACGGACCGATCGGGTCCGTGAAGCTGTCGTTCCTCAGCCAGTTCACGCGCTTCGAGAACTACGCGCCGGGCGCGGCGCCGCCGTGATCCGCCCGACGGTCGCGCGCGTCGATCTTGCCGCGATCAAGCACAATTTCCACACGATCTCGCAGTTTCTGCGTACCGCGATTGGGGTCAGACCCCAGTCCTCGGAGCCCGGCGCTCGCGAAACGAATGGGGTCAGACCCCGGACGGGTGGGGCAGTCGCCCAACCGGGGGTCCTCGCCGTCGTCAAGGCGAACGCTTACGGGCACGGCGCGCCGCAGGTCGCGCTGGCGCTCGAGGAGGCGGGCGTGGCGATGCTCGCGTGCGCGGACATCGAAGAAGCGATCGAGTTGCGCGAGGCCGGCGTGCGCGTGCCGATTCTCGTCTTTGGCGCGCTCAGCGTCAGCGACCTGGACGGCATCTTCCGCCACGAGCTGACGCCGACCATCTCGACACCGGGCGCGGCGCGCGCGCTGCAGGCCGCGGCGGCGAGGCACGGCGTGACGCTGCGCTGCCACCTCAAGATCGATACCGGCATGAACCGGCTCGGCTTCCGCCACGACAATCTGCCGCAGACCCTGCCCGACGTCGCCTCGAGCCCCAATCTGTCGATCGTCGCCGTCTACACCCATTTCGCCACCGCCGACGATCCGGATCACCCGCTCTTCGCGGAGCAGCGCACGCGGTTCGAATCCGCGCTGACGGTGCTCGGATCGTTGGGGATCGACGCGACCGTCCGCCATGCGGCCAACAGCGCCGCCATGCTGCGCGACGAGCGGGTTTGGTACGACTACGTCCGCCCCGGCCTGCTGCTGTACGGCGTGACGCCGCCGCCGCTCGCGACCACGCTCGATTTGCGGCCGGCGATGTCGCTGCACAGCCGCATCGTGGCGGTCAAAGGGATTCGGCCGGGGGAAGGGTCCGGCTACGGCATGCAGACCACGTTCAGCGCATCGAGAACGCTGGCGGTGATCCCGGCCGGCTACGCCGACGGGCTCGACCTGCGACTCGCCGGCCGCGGATACATGCTCGTTCGCGGCCGCCGCGCGCCGGTGGTCGGGTCGGTGTGCATGGACATGGCGATGATCGACGTCACCGGCATGGAGGTCGCGCCCGGCGACGAGGTGGTGATCGTCGGCGCGCAGCACGGCGAGTCGATCGGCGTCCGCGAGATCGCGTTGGCGATCGGCACCATCCCCTACGAGCTCCTGTGCCGAGTCGGCAGCCGCATTCAGAGGATCTATTGATGGCCACAAGAGCCAAGGGGCCAGGCTCGGACGACGGTAAGCTATGAGTGGATAGCTCGAGGATCGTGAAACCCAAAACAGTCTTTGCCTGCCAGGAATGCGGCGCGCAATCGGCCAAGTGGCTCGGACGGTGTCCAGAGTGCAGCGCCTGGAACTCGTTCGTCGAGGAGCAGCAGGTGCCGGCGTCGGTTACCGCAGCCTCGACCGAGAAGCGCTACGCGCTCGCGGCGGCCGCCGGGCCGCAGCTCTACGCGGACATCGACACCGTGGTTTCCGAGCGGCTCTCGACCGGCATCGGTGAATTCGATCGAGTGCTGGGCGGCGGCGTCGTTCCGGGATCGCTGGTATTGATCGGCGGTGAACCCGGCATCGGCAAGTCGACGCTGTTGCTGCAGGCGGCGGCGCACTTCGCGCGGACGCTCGGGCCGGTGCTCTATTGCTCCGGCGAAGAGTCCGAGCATCAGATCAAGTCGCGCGGCGAGCGGCTCTTCGGCTCGCCCGGCGGGTCGGAGCTCCGCGAGACCCCGCTGTACATCCTGGCCGAGACCTGCCTCGAACGAATCCTCGAGACGTTGGCGCGCGTCAAGCCGGCGCTCGTCATCGTCGATTCGATCCAGACGGTGTTCTCTCTCAAGTTTCAATCTGCGCCGGGGAGCATCGGGCAGGTCCGCGAGTCGGCGACGCAACTGCTGTTCGCGGCCAAGGGACAGAACGTGCCGACCTTCCTCGTCGGCCACGTCACCAAGGACGGCAACCTCGCCGGGCCCAAGGCGCTCGAGCACATCGTCGACACGGTGCTGTACTTCGAGGGGGAGAAGCACCATGCCCATCGCGTCGTCCGCGCGGTGAAGAACCGGTTCGGGGCCGTCAGCGAACTGGGCGTCTTCGAGATGACCGGCTCCGGCCTGGTGGCGGTGCCGAACCCATCGGAGTTGTTCCTGGCGCAGCGCCAGGGCAATGCACCGGGATCGGTGGTGCTCTGTTGCGTCGAAGGGACGCGACCGCTGCTCGTCGAAGTGCAGGCGCTGGTCAGCACGAGCACCTACGGCAACGCACGGCGGATGGCGAGCGGCCTCGATCAGAACCGGCTGTCGCTCCTCCTTGCGGTGCTCGAGAAGCGCGCCGGCCTCAATCTCGTCGCCGATGATGTGTTCGTGAACGTCGCGGGCGGCATGGCCGTCGATGAGCCGGCAGCGGATCTCGCCATCCTGTCCGCGGTGGCGTCGAGCGTCCGCAATCGTTCGATCAGACCGGGCACCGCCGTGTTCGGGGAGGTTGGGCTCGCCGGCGAGGTGCGCGGCACGACACACGCCGCGCTGCGCGTCCGCGAAGCGGCACAGATGGGCTATACGCGCTGCGTCGTGCCCGACGGCACCGTCCCCGCCGCCGACGTCCCGGCCGGCTGCGAAGTCGCCGGCGTGCGAACCGTCTCCGAGGCCCTCGACCAACTCATCGACTGGTAGCGGCTCGTTCCTCCCCGCGACGCCCCGCACGACTCGACCGGGATTCAGGCGGCGGTATCATATATTCGAGTATTCGCGACCGTCATAGCCGGAGCTCATTCATGCCGTGGCACTTGATCGTTCGGGTCCTGTTCATTCTGGCGGTTACCTACGCGGCCGTGCTCGTGCGGCCGTTCACCACCGACGCCCTCGTCAACGCGGCGGTCGGCGCGCTGCTCGGGTTGATCATCATCGGCGTCGAAACCCGGCTGCGCGAGGCCGAGGTCACCGATCTGCTCGGCGCGCTGATCGGCGGCGCCATCGGGCTCGGGCTCGCCAAGACGATTGGCGCGGCGTTGTTCTGGGCCGATGCGAGCGATCCGCGCGTTGCGTTCCTGCATAGCTTCACGCTCCTCGTCTTCCCCTATCTCGGCATCGTCATGGG
>Ga0075421_100007238_pt1 | contig 13587 bp, 6 predicted proteins | sample SoiMetdeltSBSDD5_FD_75292 | JGI IMG/M metagenome (GOLD analysis project Ga0075421, IMG submission 75292) | Bulk soil microbial communities from a Populus tree surrounding site in Tennessee, USA - Soil MetaG P. deltoides SBSDD5 | ecosystem: Environmental > Terrestrial > Soil > Tree plantation...
CCGCGGAGGGGAAGCCGGAGCAGGCGCTGGCGGTGGCGCAGCCCGCGCGCGCCACGCTGGAGGCGAGGTTCGGGCCCGGCCACCGCCTGCTCGCGGACGCCCTCGCCGTCGAGGGGGACGCGGCGCGGGCGCTGGGGCAGCGGGACCGCGCCGTGGACTTGCTCGAACGGGCGGTCCGGCTTCGCGACCAGTGGCGCTACCGGCCGGAGGTCGAGGCCGAGTCGCGGTTCGCCCTCGCGCGCGCCCTGGGCCCGGGTCTCGACGCGCCGCAGCGAGAACGGGCCAGGACGCTGGCGATCGCCGCTCGCGAGGAGTTCGTCCGGGCTGGTGACCGCCAGCGGGCCGCGGCGGTGGGGGCCTGGATTGGCGAGGGGAAATAGGTGGTTAGGGTGACTCCAAAATCGGCGCGCATCCTGGCGCGATGACCTTGTGTCTGACCCGGTAGGCAGTCCCCCCAGAGTCCCCACGCGGAGTCGAACATGATGATCCCAGACGGCGGAGGCACCGGCTCGCGGTCTCCCACTCCCTCGTCTCCCCCCCGGACGTCATCGCCGCCCAGCAGGCCCCCGGCACCGACGACGCCCACCCGGATCGCCAAGGACGACGTCTACGTCCCGCCGCAGAGGCCGCCGGTGACCCTCAGCACGCCGACGCCGCCCGCCCCAAGACCCTCGACTCCAGCTCCGACCTCCGGCCCGCCGCCCGGAATTCCCTCCGACGCCTGGGCCCACATCCCGGCCTCGGCCCAGCAGGCCATCCAGGCGTCGCAGCGCCCTGCCGGGACTCCGACTCCGGCGACCATCCGGACGGGCGGCCCTCCGCCGGGAATCCCCTCCGACGCCTGGGCCCACATGCCGGCGTCGACCCAGCTAGCCATCCAGTCGTCGCAGCACCCGGGCCCTCCGGCGGGAATTCCCTCCGACGTCTGGGCCCAGATGAACGCTCCGCCGGCGCCGCAGGGGACGCCGATCCAGCCGCCGGTGGTCCTGAACACGCCTCCGACGCCGGCCTACATGCAGTCCCATCCGCCCCCCGGCAGCAACATCCCGATGGGCGAGTGGCGCTCGCTCCAGCCCGAGGAGCGCCTCGCGCTGTGGACGCCTCCGAAGCCGCAGCTCCCCCAGCTTCCACCCGAGTCGACGCAGCAGGGGCACCCGCCGCCGGGCAGCAACATCCCGATGGGCGAGTGGCGCACCATGGACCCCGAGGAGCGCGCCGCGGCGTGGAGGAGCACGGTGCCGCACGTGGAGACCCCGCAGCTTCCTCCGCCCACCACCCAGCAGGCGCAGCCGCCGCCCAGCTCGAAGATCCCTCTGAAGGAGTGGCTGGCGATGACTCCCGACCAGCGCAGCGCGAAGTGGTCGGATTACGCGGCGAACAACACGCAGCTGGTCTCCAACCCGCCGCTGCGGAGCTACCTGCAGGCGCACCCGGAGCTGAAGACCGTCCAGGACTTCATCAACGCCACCTACCAGGCGGGCAACTACTACGCGACGGCCGAGATGCTGGGGCTGGACCCCAAGCAGATCGAGCAGTACCGGACCGCGAACCTGATGGACCTGGCCGTGGTGCGCGCGCCGCCCACCGGCACGCTGCCGCGCGACGTGACGCAGGCGAACGTGTACCACCTCAGCCAGTTCAACACGCAACCCTACGGCACCAGCTACAACACGGACTACCCGGGCACCCGCCCGTTCTCCAACAACTGCGGCCCGGCGAGCCTGGCGATGGCGCTCCGAACGCTCGGGCAGATGCCCGGAGGGCTCAACCCGGAGCAGCAGATCGACTACGCGCGGTACCTGATCACCAGCTCCTCCAACCAGACGCTCACCGTCGCCGGGACCGAGTTCAAGCTCGACGACAACGACACGCAGACGCTCGGCTTCGGGCAGATCGCGAACGCGGAGAACCGGAACGACGTGCCCATGACCAGCACGACCGGCTGGGCCGCGCTCGACAACTCGCTCGCCGTCGGTCACCCCGTCGTCGCCGCGGGCCACATCACCCCGGACTGGAAGGACAGCTTCCCCGCGTGGGGCACCTACGGCAGCGTGGGGGGCGACCGGGTGGGCCACTTCATCGCCATCCTGGGCAAGACCCCGGACGGCAAGTACCTGGTGAGCGACCCCATGTGGACCAACGGATCGGTGGCGATGACGCTGGAGGAGCTCAAGAAGTTCACCGGCTCCAATCCCAGCGTCACCACCGTGGGTCACTGACGGCCGGGCTCAGCGCGAGGCGATCCAGCGATCCACCTCCGGGAGCAGCTTCTGCCCGCGCGACCCCACCGTCGCCAGCAGCGCTCGCGCCGCCGCCGCGTTCGCGCGCGCGCCGTCGCGGTCGCCGGTCTGCCACTGCGCCTGGGCCAGCAGGTACTGGCCCTCCCCGCGGAGGAAGTTCCGGGTGCCGTTCTTCTCGAACCACTGCACTGACTGCCGCAGCTCGGGGAGCGCGCGGGCGGGCTGCCCGGTGGCCAGCAGGCACGCGCCCAGGCGGTTCCTCAGCTCCGCCAGCTCCCACTCCGTCTCGGCGCCGGCCGTGTCGCGGGCAAAGGAGTCGCGGACGCGTTGGAGGATGGGCACGGCCTCGCCGCACCTTCCATGAACGCGGAGGACCTCCGCCAGGGTGCCCATCAGGCTGATGGTCATCGGTTCGTCCCGGCGGCCGGCCTGCTCCAGCACCCGGAGCTCGGACCGCACCAGCGACTCCGCGCTCGGCGCGGCGCCGCGCTCCACCTCCAGGTGCGCCAGCGCCATCGCCCGGTACTGCAACAGCGTGATCAGCCAGCTGCTGCCGGCCGATAACCCTTTCCTCACCGTGGACTCGGCCTCCGCCACGTGGCGCAGCGCGCCTTCCCAGTCCCCCCGCTCGAGCAGGGCGCCGGCCAGGTTCGTCGCGTAGTTGGCGTAGCGCGGGTGGCTTGCTCCCTCCGTCCGGAGCACCAGCTCCATGCCTCGCTCGTAGACGGCCACCGCGGTGTCCAGGTCGCCCAGGTACCACGCCGAGGTGGCGACGGCGGCCAGCGCCCGGTCCAGCTCCGGGCTCTGGCCGGGCAGTTGCTCCGCGATGGCGAGGGCCTCCCGCGCCAGCGCCAGCCCCTGCTGGTACTGGCGCGCGTTGATCGCCATGGCCGCCTGCTCCCGCCGGAGCCTGACCTTGTGCTTCCGCGTGTCGCCGGAGAGTCGCTGGAGCCCCGCCTCCGCGTAGGCGGACCACACCGACGCGTCCTCGCCCTGGAGCGAGAGCTGGAGGACGAGGTCGGTCCAGGCCTGGACGACCAGGTCCATCTGCCCGGTCTCCTGCGCCGCCGCCGCCGCCCGGTGGTCCGCCGCGACCGCCTCCTCGTAGTGATGGAGCCGGCCGTGGAGGTGGGCGAGGAGCAGGTGCACGTCGGCCACCAGCGGAAGGTATCCGGTGACCTCCGCCCGGGCGGCCGCGCCGCGCGCCACCTCCAGCGCGGCCGTCATCGAGCCCACCGCGTACAGGGCGCTCGCCCGCTCCACCTCCGCCCGCACCGCCTCCACCTCGCCGCGCCGCGAGGCGTCCAGCGGCCACGTGGCGCCGGCGCGCAGGGCCTGTTCGTCCGCGCAGTCGGAGAGCGGCTGGAGCTCCGCCACGGCGCGGGCCGCGTTCTGCGCGGCGGTCCCGTCCGCGACGGCCAGCTGGTCCACCAGCGCGCGCGCGTACGCCAGCCTCCGGTCCAGGCACTCCGCCCGCAGCGCCATCACGTCCCCGGGCAGCGCTCCGTCCAGCCCCGCCAGGCACGACGCCTGGTGCATCGACAGCCACTCGGCGCGGTAGCGATCCATCGCGCGCTCCACCGCGTCGGCGGCGGCGCGGGCGAACGGCTTGCCCGTCCGGTCGAGGGCCTCCCTCACGGCGGTGCGCCGGGTGCCGTCCCAGACCCCCGCCCAGCGCGACCCGGGCGGCGCGCACTCCCGCTGCGCCGAGGACCGCGCCACCACCGCCCCCGCCACCACCGCCGCCGCGGCCAGCGCCACTCCGGCCGCGCGCCACCGCTGGCGGCGCCGGACGGTCGGATCGCGCTCCAGGGCCTCCAGCAGGGCGTCCATGGAGGGAAAGCGGTCCTCCCGGTCGAAGGAGAGCGCCCGGACCAGCAGGTCGTGGAGCCATCCCGGCACCGGGCTCTTCGCCGGGAGCGGACCGGGGCCGCGCTCCATGGCCTGGAGCAGCCCGGCCGGCGTCTCGGCGAGGAACGGCCGCGAGCCGTGGAGCGCCTCGAAGAGCGTCACCGCGAAGGAGAACTGGTCGGTCCTGGCGTCGGCCGGCTCCCGGCGCAGCTGCTCGGGGGCCATGTACGCCGGGGTCCCGGAGAGCGGAAGCTCGGTCCGGTCGGCGTGCCCGGAGGCGGCGGGCTCCCCGGGCGCGGGCGGGACCGGCTCCTCCGGCGCCGAGGCGGCCCGCGCCAGCCCGAAATCCACCACCCGCACCCGGCCGTCGCGCCCGACGAGGACGTTGAGCGGCTTGAAGTCGCGGTGGACCAGCCCGACGGCGTGGGCGGCCGCCAGGCCGAGGCCGGCCATCTTGAAGACCGGGAGGATCTCCGCCGGCGACCGGCGGCGGTCCCTCAGCCAGGCGAGGAGCGACTCTCCCTCCACCAGCTCCATGGCGATGAAGATCTCCTCGCCCACCTCGCCCACGCCGTACACCGCGACGACGTTGGGGTGATTCAGGCGCGCCAGCGCCTTCGCCTCGGCCAGCAGGCTGGCGCGCCCGCTGCGGGTGCCCATGGCGGAGAGCACGTCGGCGCGCATCAGCTTGAGGGCGATCTTGCGATCCAGCTGCGGGTCGTAGGCCGCGTAGATCTCCCCCACCGCGCCCGAGCTGAGGCGCTCCACGATGAGGTACCGGTCGACCCGGCCTCCCGGCTCCAGCGCGTGGGGGGACGCGCGCTGGAGCGCCTCCTCCGGCGCGGCGCCGCGCGGCCCGGGCGCCAGCGTCTCTCCCGCCAGCGGGTCCACCTCCTCCAGCCTCCGGGAGCACTCCCGGCAGTCCTGCAGGTGCCGGCGGACCGGCGCGGCCTCCGAGGGAGCAAGCGTTCCCCGGGCGAGCGCTCGGAGGGTGTCCTCGTCGCAGTGCCGGGGTTCTGCCACGGGAGGGGGAGCCTGGCGTGAGCCCGGGGCCATGCGGCGGCTCATTCGACGTGGGGACCGTACCGGGTCTCCGCGTCCAGGATCTCCAGGGTCCGCTGGTACACCTGCTCCACCTCATCGCGGCTGTTGCCGATGGCGGTGAGCCCCACCTTGCCGAACTCGGAGATGGCGCCGATCAGGTGGAACAGCACTCCGGACTCGGTGGTGTGTGAATAGTGCAGCCGGTGCTCGGTGATGACCTCGATGAAGTCGTCCGGCCCCAGGCCCCGGTACGCGTCGGACAGCAGGTTGTCGGTGGCCCGGTAGCACTTCGGGTTTCCGCGGATGGAGTGAAACAGCCCGGACTGTTCGTCCAGCTTCCCGCCGGTGATGAACTGCAGCGCGATGAACGGGTGGGTGGTGCCGCCCATCCGGAGGTTGATCTCCAGGGCGTAGAAGTGCCACTCGCGCGAGCCGCGGTTCCGCAGGCACATGAAGTCCACCCCGAACCGGCTCACCACGCCGTGCGACGCCAGCGCGGCGCCGATCCGGAGGCCCGCCTCCTGGATCCGCGTCCGGTACTCGTCGTGCGCCGGGAACAGGCACCCGAGGAAGATCTGCCCGCTGGGCCCGCCCAGGATCTGGTCGTGCGTGCTGATGGGGATGACCTTCCTGTTCGGGTCGCACCGGAGCTGCACGCTGGGCGACGTCTTCTCCTCGCCCTCCAGCCACTCCTCCACGATCCCGCCCATCCGCGCGTACTTCTCGAAGAACCGGTCGTACGTCTCCGACGGGACGGGCATCTCCATCATCCGCATCGCCGTCCGGATCGACACCTCGCTCGCCGTCTCCGGGTAGCGGAAGAGCGCGTTCCCCTCGCCGGAGAAGCTGTCGTTGAGCTTCACCACCGCCTTGCGGAGCCCCGGCCGCTGGCCCTTGAGCTCCACCAGCGCTTTGGCGACGTCGTCCTCCGTCTGCAGGTCCTCCATGCCCAGCGGGAGGTCCACGCCCGCCTCGCGGAAGATCTTCCGGCACCCGGACTTGGTCCCCAGGTGCCGCAGCGCCGGGTCCACCCCGTTCATCGGGATGTCCAGCAGCACGGCCAGCTTCCGCTCCAGCGGCGTGGAGTTGAAGACCGAGAGGTAGGCGCGCGACTTGTCGGGGATGGCGGCGCGGATGCGCTGGATGAGCCGGGGCCGCTCCAGGATCTTCTCGGTGAGGGACCTGGGCGACGCGTCGTACGCGCACAGCATGGTGACCCGGGCCCAGGCGTGGTGCGCCGGCACCCCGGCCAGCATCCCGAAGTAGTACTCCAGGATGTGCGGGTGGATGGGCTGTGAGGTGACGAACACCACCCGGGCGCGCGGGTTCCGCAGGCGGATGAGGAGGAACAGGAGCCGCTCCTCGTAGAAGGTGGCGCCCGACAGCTTGACCAGCTCCTCCTGGTCCAGGGTCATGGACGGCACCACCACCGAGGTGTACGGCTCCGCGTCCCCCGACCGGACGATCGCGTCCCACACCTCGGAGAGGCGGGGCTTGAGGCGCTCGAAGGCCCGGAGCTCCTCCTCCTGGGTCAGCTTCGATCCGTAGGGGGGTCTGGGGATCACCGCGACCGAGTGTAACGGATCGCCCTGGAGCAGACCTCTCTCCAGACGCTCGGTCGGCCAGGACTGGCCCCCCTCACCCGGGTGGGGGCAGCCGGGATGCCCAGGGTTGCGGGGACCGGGTGATCGTCCCCTTCACCGTCGCCTGCGGCACCAGCTTCTTCTGCGCGCGCGGGTTGACCGCTGATCCGCCGGTGAGCCGGCCGGGCGTCACGCCTTCTCGATGAGCCAGACGCTGTCGGGGCCGTCGTCGGAAGCGGTGGTCAGGTAAGAGTCCTTCGGCACGATGGACTGGCCGTACCCGTTGTTGATCAGCCGCACCTGCGTGCCGCCGGCCTTGATCAGCCCGGAGCCGGCCACGGCCGAGACCGTCCACTTTTGATACTCACGCGAGTAGTCGTCGTAGTAGTAGTACAGGTAGGGATTGGTCCAGGCCATCAACACGTTGCACGGCCGGCTGCCATGGACCAGGACCTCGGTCGATGCGATCTCGACGGACGTGCCATCGCCGAGCACCGGAGCGTCTCCCCGGTAGCCCATGCCGGAGGGCATGCGCAGCTTGAGCTTGATGCGATTGCCCGTTTCGCCCAGCGTCGGGTACCACTGGGCGCCCTTGTGCACGGTCGTGACGTACCTGCCGCTCTTCACGTGTTTCAGGTAATAGGTGCCCACGCCGTCCAGGCGGATGGCGTCGGCGCCGGGCAGCTCGTCCGACAGCGGCTCGATGGTCCACCACGCGCCATCGTCGCGCCGGGTCGTCAGGTATTCGCCGTCCGAGGCCAGGCGCTGTCCCTGCCAGTGCTGGTTCTGGATGTAGACGCGGTCTCCAAAGCACACCGGACCCGGCTTCACGTTGCTGATGATCCAGGTCTGCTTGCTGTCGTTGGGACCTTCCAGGTAGTCGTTGAAGTAGTAGCAGTTGTGCGAGTCGTTCCAGGCACCCAGCACGCAGTAAGAGCCGAGCCCGTCATCGCCCGCGATCAGCTTGACCACCAGCTGGTTCGTGCCCAGCGGGCCAGGGTCGGGGCGGTTCGTCGCGTTCTGGAAGTGCAGGACGCTGATGCGTCCGGTGTCGAGGCCCTGCACGTACGACAGGGTCGGAAAGTACTCGGTCATCGACGGGTCGTCGCCGAAGATGGAGAACGGAGCGACCTTGCCCTCCCTGAACCGGCTGATGTACTGGCCGTTCGGACCACGCAGCATGAAGCGGTCGTAGAAGTGCACCGGCTGCCCGCGCTGGCGCGCCAGCTTCAGGAAGCGAATGTCGCGCTCGTCGCGCCGCGGCTCGCTGCGGGTGACCACGTTCCAGAAGTCGGGAGCGCGGCGCGCTCGCTCGCCGAACTCGGGGATGCGCTGCTTCATGCCGCGCCAGGCCAGCACCGAGGAGATGATGGAGGTGTGGTCGTAAGGCGTTCCGGACGAGCGAAACACCGTCCCCCGCTCGATCAAGGGCGAGACCAGGATCGCCGGGACCCGACCGCCGAAGCGATCGAAGCGGAAGGACTTCTCGCGCGCGAACGCCGGCTCGCCGTCGCCCCACGGCGGGGTGGCTCCGGGCGGCGGGACGTGGTCGAACGCGCCCACCGGTTCGTCGAAGGTGAGGATGAGCAGCGTCTTCTCCCAGGCGCTGCGGTTGGCGATCAGGCTTTCGTACACCTTCCTGGCCAGGTTCTCCCCCGCGTAGACGTTGCCCGGCGGGTGATAGTCGTCGCCCTGGTGGAACAAGACGCTCCTCAGCGACGACGCGCTGCCCGTGCCGCGTTCGCCGATGGTCCACTCCGGCGTCAAGTAAGAGAATTGCGGCAGCCGCCCCTCGCGCGCCGCCACGAAGAACTCGTCCATCATGGCAAAGTTGCGGTCCGCACCCTGGATCTTGCCGATCTCGGGAAACAGACGGTGCGTGTAGTCGGAGACGACCTCCTGCGAGCTCGTGTCGTGGAGGTACGAGAGCAGTGTTTCGAGCTTGGGAATGCCGCCCAGCACCTGCTTTATCGCGTCTGCGGCCTTGAGGACGTTGCTCTGCAACATGCCGCTCTGGCGATAGATCTTCCAGCTGACGCCGCCCTCGAACAGGGTGTTGAAGATCGTCCTGGCGTGGAAACGGTCGTCGCCCAGCGGGTAGCCCACCTTCTCCTCGATCTGTTTCGCGCGCGGGTCCTCTTCCAGGAAGCCATTGTTCACCAGGCCCATCGACGTGCCGCACAGCGTGAAGGCGCGGTTGGTGTTGGTCTGCGAAGGCACCGAGGAGAACCACAGGTCGCAGACCGCGTAGTGCTCGGCCAGTCCGGACAGCACCGGCACCTGATCCGGCGTGTAGCTCTGCATCACCTGATTGGCGAAGCGCTTCACCTGGTCTTCCGGGAACTTCTGGTGCCGGAGGACATTCACGTAGTCGCGCACGTAGCCCCGCATGGTGGGCACGTCACCCGCCTGGGGCGCTTCCTTTCCGTAGAGCTGGGTGGCGACCTCTTCGAACCGCTCGCCCGGAGCGACGTTGGGCACGTTGAGCGCCTGGGCTCCCCGGATGGGGCTGACCTTGATCGTCCCGGTGGAGTCCTGGTTCTCGTAGTCCTTCAGGTTCAGGCCCTGCAGACCTTCGTACTTGCGGTCGCCGGACACGGGACCGATGTTGTGCGCGGGCGACGTCTTCTCGTACAACCAGCCGAGCAGACTGTCGAACGAACGATTCTCCATCATCAGCAGCACCACATGCTCCACCTTGGAGCCGGTGGAGGGCGGTTGTTCGCCGGGGGGAGGTACGGCGCGGGAGCCGTCGGACATGATGTGCTCTTTTCGGTGTGCTTCAGGAGGGAACTGCCGTGCGGTGTGGGTGAGCCCACCTGCGAAAATCAGTACAGCACACCTGCCGCGGCTCTGACGCCGGGTCGTTCATGACACCGGCCTCGCCGCCGGCTGGCCGGCGGTGAACGACACCACCTCGTCGGCGAACGAGAGGTCGCTCAGCGGCAGCGTGATCGACTTCTTGCGCGTGTCGGTGTACGTCTTCAGAGCGAGCGATGAGCGGAGGGGAACGATGCGCAGGATGGACACGTGGATGCTGGCGGTCGCGCTGGCGTTCGGTCTGGGGCTCAGCGGCGTGGCGTGCAGCGACTGCAACCCCAGCCCGAGGTGCGACGACCGCATCTTCTGCAACGGCATCGAGCGGTTGATCGCCGGGCAGTGCGTGAGCGTGCTCACCAACCCCTGCGACGACGGCGTCGCGTGCACCCTGGACGCCTGCGACGAGGTCACCGACACCTGCTCGCACGTGGCGCAGAGCGGCTGCGCGGTCTGTTCCGCGTCCGAGTGCACTCCGGACTGCACGGGGCGCAACTGCGGCAGCGACGGCTGCGGCGGCTCGTGCGGCACCTGCGCCGCCCAGCAAGGCTGCGCCTCGATCGTCGGGCTCTGCCAGTCCGCCAACCAGGAAGGGACGTGCGGCCGGCCGCTCGCCCTCGAGGTCCGGCCGGGGGAGACGCAGGTGATCGCGGGTGACACCACCGACGGCCTCCACCAGGTGGTCCCCGCGTGCAACTCCTCCAGCACCGCGGTCGAGAAGGTCTACACCTTCACGATCACGACCCCGACCGGCATCGACGCCCGTTCCCACGACTTCGACACCGTGCTCCACCTGCGCCGGCTGCAGGACTGCCTGGATGACGCCGCGCCGGCGACCCTCGCCTGCACCGACGACTCGGCCCCGCCCGGGGACTACGGCTCCCGCATCGCCGCGCTGCTGGATCCGGGCGACTACGCGCTGATCGTCGACGGCTTCGACTCCGCGTCCTACGGGCCGTTCACCCTCACGGTCCGCTTCGCCGGGAGCTGCGTGCCCCACTGCGACGGGAAGTACTGCGGCGGCTCGGACGGGTGCGGCTCCGACTGCGGCGACTGCGGCCAGGGGTTCGCCTGCAACCAGTCGTTCCGCTGCGTCCCCGACCCGTGCGTCCCGAACTGCAAGAACGCCGACGACACGACCCGCGTGTGCGGCGACGACGGCTGCGGCGGCAGCTGCGGCAAGTGCACCGGGCCGGGCGAGCTGTGCGTCCCGGCGAACGGGACCTGCGCCGCGTTCGCGGGGTGCGATCACGACCGCCCCGTCTGCCGCCCCACCTGCGGAGACGACGCGTACTGCGGCTCCGACTGCCTCTGCCACGGGCGCACCGAGCCGCTGCCGGACCTGGTGGTCAACGTGGACCGGCTGCGCGACGAGATCCTGCCCGACACGATCACCGTGGACTCGGCCTCGTGCGCGGTCGCCGAGGGCTGCGTGGGCGGGCTGGGCGTGCGAAACGTCATCCGGTTCTCGGTGGAGGCCATCAACCAGGGCCAGGCCACGATGGTCGTGCCTCCGCCGGACACGCGCCCCGACCTCTTCACCTTCTCGGAGTGCCACGGCCACTATCACTTCAACGGCTTCGCCCGGTACCAGCTGCTCGACGGCAGGGGCAACATCGTCGTCACCGGGGCCAAGCTGGCCTACTGCATGGAGGACACCGTGCGCGTGCTCGACGGCCCGAACGTGCCCTGCGAGAAGGTGTACTCGTGCGACGAGCAGGGCATCTCGCCGGGCTGGTCGGACCTGTACGGCAACAGCCTGGACTGCCAGTGGCTCGACGTGACCGGCGTGCCGCCCGGCCAGTACACCCTGCGCGTGATCCTCAACCCCGGCGGGGCGTTCGAGGAGGTGACCCGCGACAACAACGTCGCCGAGGTGCCGGTGACGGTCGGGGCGCCCTGACCGCCCCCTCCTGCTCGAGGGGCGCGAACACGCGGCCGGGTGGAGCTCAGGCGGCCAGGGACTGCAGCAGCTCGCGCCGCGTCTCCAGGAAATGGCGCACCGCCGCCACCAGCCGCTCGCAGTCCGCCTCGCCGATCGCCAGCGACAAGGTCATCAAGCCCCGCCCGGCGATGAGGACGCCCTGCTCCAGCAGGTCGAGGTAGAGCAGTTGCTTCATCCGCCGGTCCGCCTTCTGCGCGTCGGTGGCCGTGGCGATCCGGCCCCCCAGCGGGTGCACGGTCATCACCGAGCCGAGGCCCGTGACCTGCATCGGCACCCGGCGCTCCGCGAACAGGTCGCCGAGCGTGCGGCGAAGCCCGTCGCCTCGCTCGTTGAGGGCCACGCACGCCTCGGGCGTGAACACCTCGCGCAGCCCCGCCAGGCCGGCCGCCATGGTGAGCGTGTTGTTGTTGAAGGTGCCGGCGTGCGGCAGCGCGTCGGGCCGCGAGGGATCGAAGCGCTCCATGATCTCGCGCCGCCCGCCGAAGGCGCCGAAGGACAGGCCGCCGCCGACGTACTTGCCCAGCACCTTGAGGTCGGGCTCGAGGCCGAAGCGCGCCGACAGCCCTCCCGGATGCAGGCGCGAGGTGATCACCTCGTCGGCGATGAGCACGATCCGGTGGCGCCTGCACTCCTCCTGAAGCATCTGGAGGAACGCGGGCTGGGCGACGATGCAGCCGCCGCTGCCCAGCATCGGCTCGACGATCACCGCGGCCAGCTCGCCGGCGTGCGCGGAGATGCGGCGGCGCGTGCCCTCCACGTCGTTGAAATCCGCCATCACGCAGTCGAACGGAGCATTGACCGGCGCCGGCCCATCTCCGAACTGGAGCGTGCCGCCGTGGTAGCCGCCCACCATCGCCATCAGCCGGGCGCGGCCGGTGAAGGCGCGGGCCGCCGCCACCGCCATCATGCTGGCCTCGGTGCCGGAGTTGGTGAAGCGCACCAGGTCGAGGTTGAAACGCCGGGTCACCGCCTCGGCGAGCTCCACCTCGCCGGGATGAGGCGCCCCGAAGTTGAGCCCCCTGCCCAGCGCCTCCTCGACCGCGGCGCGGATGCGCGGATCCGAATGGCCGTAGAGGCCGGCTGAAAACTCTCCGAGGAAGTCGAGATACGCGTGGCCGTCGACATCGAACAGCGTGGCGCCCTCCGCCCGCTCGATCCGGACCGGGAAGGGCGCGGTGTGGAGGACGCTGCGGGTGTTGCCGCCGGGCATGACCGCCCTGGCGCGCTCGTGCAGCGCCGCCGTCCTCGGCCGCTTGCCGCGAAACTCCTCGCCGGCGCGGGCGAGCGCGAGGTCGAGCGGGCTGGACATCCGGTCAGCCTACCAGCGGCGGTGCTTCACGGAGGCGTGCTTCATGAAGAGGCCTTCTGCGGCGGCGTGGACGGCGGTAACAAAGCAGCGAACGGGCGTCATAAGAAGGCAGGGGCGTGTGATAAGATGCCGGCTGGCACCCCCCCAAAAAGGAACTCACTGCCCAAGCGGGCCCCCTTCACTTGCCGCCCGCCCATCGTCGGGGGACTTTCAAACAGGGAGCTGATCATGGGAGACGGGACAGGTTCCGTCCGGAGGACCAGGAAGGCGTTGCTGTCCGTGATGTGCGCCGCGGTGGCGTTCGGTGGGTGCGGCGAGCCGATCGGAGAGGAACGGGAGTCGCTCGACGCCTTCTCCCCCCAGTCCGTGGTTCCACTCACACTCGGGGGGCCTGTGATCCTGGGCGGTGACGATCTCACCGACCACGGCAGCTACAACAGCGCGACGGGGCAGGTCGAGGACGGGTGGTTCTACATCAAGAAGGCCCTCCAGAACATCAAGGTGAAGGTGACGCGTCCCAATAACGGGACGGTGGCCGTGCTGGGCGCGTCCGACTCCACGGCGACCTCGGGGAACGCGGGAGGCGCCTACCACTATGCGACGCCGGCGGCCGGCCTGACTCCGCAGTTCTACAACGGCGCCGCCGCGCTGGAGTCCTTCTTCAACGCCCTGAGAAACGGAACGGTGCATCCGGCCATCATCGTGGCTTCGGGGACCGGCGCGCTCAACAACCTGGATGCCTCGGAAGGCGTGGTGCTCGCCAACAACGCCGTGACCATGGCTGACTTCGTCAACTCC
>Ga0075421_100007239_pt1 | contig 13586 bp, 15 predicted proteins | sample SoiMetdeltSBSDD5_FD_75292 | JGI IMG/M metagenome (GOLD analysis project Ga0075421, IMG submission 75292) | Bulk soil microbial communities from a Populus tree surrounding site in Tennessee, USA - Soil MetaG P. deltoides SBSDD5 | ecosystem: Environmental > Terrestrial > Soil > Tree plantation...
ACCCGCTCCCCGCCCGCCTACCCCCCCAGCCCGGCCCGGCGTCGCGGAGCACCTCGGCGGCCTTGCCCCGCGCAATCCGCTCATGCCGGCGCGCGGCGCGCCGCCAGCGGGCGAGCATCGCGGCTTCCTCCTCCGTGATCGTGACGAGCTGGTGGCCGCAGGCCGGGCACTTGCCGGCGTCCGCCGCGTCCTCTCCGCCAGTCGTCGTGTAGCCGCAGCTCCTGCAACCGCTGGATCGCTCAGACACCTTCGGTCCTCCAAGTTCGTGAATGACGTTGGAGTGGACCTCCGGAGCAGTCCTCTGAGACCGACCCAAGCTGACCAAACTCACTGCACTCCGCCGTTCCCCCACGGCGGCAGAGAAAATCGTAGCGCTGCGCCGGTGCGCGGGCGCCGGTACGGCGCTAGACCGGGTTCCTGGCGTCGAGGACAGATCGGAGCGTTCGGCGCGCCACCTCGCAGCTCGGCACGGCGCGCAGCCGGCTCAGCGCCGCACCCGCCTGCAGCAGCTGCTCGAGCGTTGGCCCGCGCTCGGCCGCGAAGCGCCCCAGCCAGCGCCCTGCCGCCTTCGAGTAGCGCCGGTCCCCCGCCGCGGCGAGCACCAGACACATCGTCAGCGCGTCCTCGAGTGAGACGCGCTCCAGCTCGGACGCCGCCGCCAGCACCAGGTTCGCGTTGCCGGTGCCGAGCGCGCGGCGGAACCTGCCGTACGGCGAGCCCTGTGAGGTCACGAACATATGTTCGCATGGCTACCAAGGGGGCGCTGACGCCCTAGCTGCGACACTGCCCCCCTCACCGATGAGCGAAAGCGCCGCACGAAGGATCGTCGAGCGCGCCTATGAGGCCTTCAGGCAACGGGACGCCGAGACGCTGGTCTCGATCTCCGATCCGGAGATCGAGATCTCGAGCGTGACCGGGATCATCGCCGGCCACGAGAAGCCCTACACGGGCACCGCGGCGCTGAGCCAGTACCTGGCCGACGTCGCCGAGATCTGGGACGAGATCGAGCTCGTCCCGCAGGAGTTCCACGAGCTCGGGGACCAGCGGCTGCTCGTCTTCGGCCGCACCCGCGCACGCCGGGGCAAGGCGCGGATCGACGTCCCCAACGCCTGGATCTGGCAGCTGCGCGGCGAGCGGATCGTCTCGGTGAGCGTCTACGCGGAGCCGAGCGCCGACGCGGAGTGGCTCTTCGATAGAAAAAAGCCGTGAGCGACCCGCGCCACCCGCAGTCCCTCGACGAGGAGATCATCTTCGCGGACGAGCCGCATGTCGTCTCGACCCAGTCCGAGGAGGAGCGTCTGGCCCGGATCGAGGCGGAGGCGCGGCACGGCTTCGAGGTCCTTAGCAAGGTGCCGCCGGCGGTCTGCGTCTTCGGCTCCGCCCGCACGCCACCCGACCACCCCGAGTACGAGCAGGCGCGGGCGACCGCGAAGGCGCTCGGGGACGCCGGCCTCGCGATCATCACCGGAGGCGGTCCGGGGACGATGGAGGCGGCCAACCGCGGCGCCCGCGAGGCGGGAGTCCTATCGGTCGGTCTCAACATCGAGCTTCCCCACGAGCAGGCGGTCAACCGCTACGTCGACCTGCCCCTCCAGTTCCACTACTTCTTCGTACGCAAGCTGATGTTCGTCCGCTACTCCTGCGCCTTCGTCGTCTTCCCGGGCGGCTACGGGACGCTGGATGAGATGTTCGAGCTGCTGACCCTGATCCAGACCGGCAAGGCCCGCGGCTTCCCGGTCGTCCTCGCGGGCGGCGACTACTGGGACGGGCTGCTGGATTGGATGGAGGCGCGGCTGCTCGGCGAGTCGCGGCTCTCGCCCGAGGACCTGCGGCTGTTCTCGCGCGCCGAGGAGCCGGCGGAGATCGTCGCCATCGCCTCGTCGGGCACCGTGACCATCGGGTAGCGCCCCCGCACCTGGTCCACGAAGGCCGCCATCCGCGCGGCGATCTCCGCGTCTTCGATCTCGAGCACGTTCTCGGCGTTCATCTCGCCCGAGCGCGAGAGGTTGAAGGACCCGGCGAAGACGACGTCGTCGACGACCGTGACCTTGGCGTGCATGAAGTCGTGGACGGTGGCGGGGCCCCAGGGCGTCGACTGCTTGCCCGAGAATGGAAATCGAGAAAGCACCGCGGCGAGCAGCGGGATCTTCCAGGGCGAGTGACCGTCCTCGCGCCACTGGCGGAAGACCTGGTCCGATTGCGGCTCGTCGACGACGCCGGCGACGTCCACCCCCCGCCCGACCAGCTCACCCAGCGTGCCCAGCACCGGCGCCGAGGTGATCACCGGCGAGGCGATCCGCACCCGCCGCCGCGCCGCGCAGATCCGGTCCGCGATCCGCTGCGAGAGCTCCGGCCCGTGCCCGGGCGTGAACCAAGCGCGCACCGCGCGACCGCCCACGTCGACCGGGTCCGGCTCGCCGAAGCCGCTCTTCTCCACGTCCCCCCTCCCCCACAGCTCCTCGAAGTTCTGCGTGTAGCGCTCGGCCACCCCGGCCGAGCCGACCAGCAGGATGACGTTCTCCTGGCGGGTCCACGAGTCGACCGTCCAGTTGGTCGAGCCGGTCCAGACGGCCTCTCCGTCGCGCACCGCGTACTTGTGGTGCATCAGGTCGGGCACGCCGGGAACCGGCCGCGCCTCGACGGGCAGCTCGGCGAGGATCTCCGGCCGGGTGGATGGCGGCGGATGCAGGGCCGGCGGCCGCCCGGACTCCACGTTGTAGACGAGCCGGATGGCGACCCCGCGCTCGGATGCGGCGCGGAGCTCCCGTGCGACGAGCGCGCCCGCCGGGTCGGGCAGCCGCACGTCGTAGAGCGCGAGGTCAAGCGTCCTCCTTGCTTCGCGCACGAAGGACGCGACCCGTTCGGCCACGGCAGTCTCGGCCTGGCCGCCGTCGGTCAGGGTGAAGGTCTCGATTGCGCCCGGCTCGATCACACCCGGCTGTGCACCCATTCGCGCAGGTGGCGGATCCGGCTCCCGTCTGCCTTCTCGCTCAGCCAGCGCACCGGCCGCCAGGGCTGGCGCGCCGCCAGCGTCAGCTCAGCCTCGCTGAACGGCCCGCTGCGGTCACCCTGGGCGTAGCGATAGACGGCGACGCCGAGGATCGCGCTGGTCGCCATCCCGAGCAGGACCGCGCAGCCCATCGCGATCAGCCCGCCGGTGAAGAGCAGCAGCCCGCTCAGCTCGAGACCGGAGTCGAGCAGCGCGGTGCCGGCGAGCGCGGCGGCCAGTCCCGGCAGGCCGATGGTGGCGAAGGCGCGCAGCCAGGTCGAGACCAGGCCGGCCGCACCCGTCCCCCAGATGCTTGATGAGATTCGCAGCGACCGGCGCGCCGCCTCGCGCGGTCCGCAGCCGTCCAGCGCGATCGCCGGGATCGCGAAGAAGGTGAGCAGGTTCCAGGTGAAGCCGATCAGGACGGCGCCCGCCTGGTCGATCGTCCAGCGCGTCAGGAGGCGGGCCGGGATCGCGACCAGGACGAGGACCACGGCCCAGATCGCCGCGAGGCGAAGGCGCGCCCGCGCCAGCCTGAGACCGTCCTTCACACCCGCCGGCTTGCCCGCCAGGGCGAGGTCCGCGATCCCCGCCACCCCGATCTCGGCCAGCGTGAAGACCCAGGCGATCAGCCCGACGGCGACCAGGGCCCCGATCGAGGTGATCTCTACCGTGAGGCCGTCCCGCAGCGCGACCCCGAGGACGCTGAGGGTTCCCAGCAGGAGGGCGAGCACGGAGGCCCCGAGCAGCATCAGGCGCAGCAGCGCCGGCGTCTCCCGGACCAGTCCGAACGCCTTGCCCGAGAGCTGCCAGCTGTCGCGGAAGTAGGTGACGAGCCCCTGCCCGGCGGGCCGCGGCGAGGTCCGGAGGGGGATGCTGGGATTGGTCGCTTCCATGCGGAATAGAGACTAGACACGGGAGTACGCTGAGACTGATGAGCGAGACCATGCCCAGGTCCGCGCTGCGCAGCCTCGACCGCCCGCTCGTCGGCATCCTGATCGCCGCCCTCGCGGTGACGGTCTGCACCCTTGTCGTCTTCCCGCTTCGGGAGATCGCCCCCCCGGTCTCGATGGGCGTCGTCTATCTGCTCGGGGTGCTGGTCGTCTCGATCTACTGCGGCCTCTGGCCGGGTCTCGGCGCCGCGGTCGCAAGCGTCGCCGCCTTCAACTTCTTCCACATCCCGCCGACCGGGCAGCTCGACGTCGCGAACAGCGAGAACTGGGTCGGCCTCGGCGTCTTCCTGATCGCCGCCGTGTTCGCCTCCTCGGTCGCCGAGCAGTCGCGCGCCCGCGCCCGCGAGGCGGAGATGCGCCGCCGCGAGGCGGACCTCGTCGCGCAGATGGCGACCGACCTGCTCGGCGGCGAGGCGCCCGCGGACACGCTCGACGCCGCCGGGCGGCGGCTCGCCGCGGCGGTGGGGCTGCCCCGGGCCGAGATCGTGCTTGGGGAGGCGGAGCGCGAGGGCGCCCTCGCGCTCCCGCTCTCCCTGGATGACCGAAGGATCGGCACGCTGCTGGTGCCGCAAGAGAGCGGTGGCGCGATGCGCGAGCGGCTGGAGACCCGTGTCGTTCCCGCCCTTTCCCCACTGCTCGCGGCGGCGGTCGACCGCGACGAGCTGATCAACACCGCCGTCGAGGCAAGGGCGCTGCGCCGCAGCGACGAGGTGAAGACCGCGCTCCTCCGCGCCGTCTCGCATGACTTCCGGTCCCCGATCACCGCAATCAGGACCGCCGGCGGGGCGCTCGAGTCGCAGCGGCTCGACGAGGCGGACCGCCTGCAGCTCGCTGCCTCCGTCAGCGCGGAATCCGAGCGCCTGGCGGATCTTGTGGACAAGCTGCTCGACCTCTCGCGGCTCGAGGCCGGCCACGCCCAGCCGCGGCGCGACTGGTGCTCGATCGAGGAGCTGGTCGGCGTGGCGGTCGCCGGCCTCGGCGAGGACGCCGCCTCGGTCAAGGTCTCGATCGACCCGGACCTGCCCTACGTCAACGCGGACGCGGCACAGCTCGAGCGGGCGATCGCGAACCTGCTGGAGAACGCCGTCCGCTTCGCCGACGCGGGCCCGGCGCTGGTCCGCGCCCGAGCGCTCGAGGACCGCATCGTGATCCGCATCGTGGACAGCGGTCCGGGCCTGCCGATGACCGAGCTGGACGAGATCTTCGAGCCCTTCTACCGGCGGGCGGATGGTCATGACTCCGGCTCCGGCTCGGGTCTCGGACTGGCGATCGTGCGCGGCTTCGTCGAGCTCAACGGCGGCCGCGTCTGGGCCGAGTCCGTCCCGGGCCACGGGACCACCTTCGTGATCGAGCTCCCTCTGGAGCCCGACCGCGGCACCGTGCAGCTGGCGCCGAGCAGTTGACCGAGCCCGGCGGACGGGTCCTGGTCTGCGACGACGAGCCGCAGATCCTGCGCGCGGTCAGGGTCGTGTTGCGCGACGCCGGCTTCGAGGTGGTGGCGGCGGCGACCGCGCGCGAGGCGCTCGACGCGGCCTCCGTGCGGCCTCCCGACGCCGCGATCATCGACCTGGTCCTGCCCGACGGCAGCGGCGTCGACGTCTGCCGCGAGCTTCGCTCCTGGAGCGAGATGCCGATCATCGTCCTCTCCGCGGTCGGCGAGGAGTCCGAGAAGGTGAGGGCCCTGGAGGCCGGCGCCGACGACTACGTGACGAAGCCGTTCGGGCCGCGGGAGCTGGTCGCCCGCCTGCACGCGGTGCTGCGCCGGGCGAGCGGCAACGAGCAGGAGCCGGTGATCAACCTCGGCCCGATCGAGGTGGACGTCCCCGGCCGGGTCGTGCGGCGCGACGGCGAGGAGATCCACCTGACGCCGACCGAGTTCGAGCTGCTGCTCACCCTCGGCCGCAACCGCGGCCGCATGATGACCCACCGCTCGCTGCTCTCCGAGGTCTGGGGTCCGGCCTGGAGCGAGGACACGGCGACGCTCCGCACCCACATCGCCAACCTGCGGCGCAAGATCGACAGCGGCGAGGCGCCCGGGCTGATCCGGACCGATCCGGGGGTCGGCTACCGCATCGACGCCTGATCGCGCCCGTCTTCACAGCATCTTTGCGCCGGCGCCCCGGATCCTGATGCCGCCTTCACGCCATCGGGCGCACGATTTGTGATGTGCCGGGAGATCCTGCATGGCGCAGCTGAAGGCCCGGGGACTTCGTCGCTCGGTGGGGGTCCCCGGTCTCTTCGCGACCGCATACGGCAACGTCGGCTCCTCGATCTACTACGCCCTCGGGCTGGTCGCCGCCCATGCACTGGGGCTGACGCCGCTGGTCTTCGTCTTCGCCGGCGGCCTCTTCGCGCTGACCGCGAAGACCTACGCGGAGGGCGCCTCGATGTTCCCCGAGGCCGGTGGCTCCTCCTCCTTCGCGCGCCACGCCTTCAACGAGGTCGTCTCCTTCTTCGCCGGGTGGGGGCTGACGCTCGACTACATCATCACGGTCGCGATCAGCGCCTTCTTCGTGCCGCACTATCTGGGCGCCTTCTTCCCGGCCCTGCGCGGGGGCCCGTGGGACGTGATCTGCGGCGCTGCCGTGATCGCGATCCTCGCGGCGCTCAACATACGCGGCCTCGGCGAGTCGGCGAAGCTGAACATCTCGCTGGCGATCATCGACCTCGTCACCCAGGTCTCGCTGGTCCTGCTCGGCCTGGTCCTGATCTTCGACCCGGCGCAGCTCGTCAACCAGGTCCATCTCGGCACCGCTCCCAGCTGGACCGAGCTGATCTTCGCGCTCTCGATCTCGATGGTCGCCTACACAGGCATCGAGACCGTCTCCAATATGGCCGAGGAGGCGCGGGACCCGGCCGCGGAGGTGCCGAAGACGGTCAACCTGGTGCTGATCTCGGTGCTCGGGATCTTCACCGGCATTTCGCTGATCTCGCTCTGCGCGCTGCCGGTCACCCAGGATGCCGCGGGCCACTACTCGACCGCACTCGGCACCACCTACAAGGACGACCCCGTCCTCGGCATAGTCTCCGCGCTGCACCTGCACGGCGCCCTGGAGACCGGCGCCCGCTACTACATCGGCGCGCTGGCGGCGACGATCCTCGTGATCGCCACGAACGCCGGCATGATCGGCATCTCGCGGCTCTCCTGGTCGCTGGCCGAGCACCGCCAGCTGCCCGCGGTCTTCGCCCGTCTCCACCCCCGCTACAAGACGCCCTGGTTCACGATCGTCTTCTTCTCGGCGATCGCCGTCGTGCTTCTCGCCCCCGGGCAGACCGACTTCCTCGGCAACCTCTACAGCTTCGGCGCGATGCTCTCGTTCACGATCGCGCACGTCTCGATCGTCGCCCTGCGGCTGAAGCAGCCGGACGCCTACCGTCCCTACCGGGCGCCCTGGAACGTGAACGTGCGCGGCAAGCCGGTTCCCATGACCGCGGTGCTCGGGGCGCTGGGCACCGGGCTCGCCTTCGTCTCGGTGGTCGCCCTGCACCAGGAGGCGCGCATCGTCGGCACCGGCTGGATGGTGGCGGGGATGGCCGGCTACCTGATCTGGCGCCGCCGTCAGGGCCTCGACCCGCGCCGCCGCTACCGGATCCACTCCGAGCAGCGCCCGCTGGACTTCCTCGAGGTCTCCTACAAGTCGGCGCTGGTCCCGATCTTCGGGCCGGACATCGACGGCGACGCGATGCGCAGAGCGGCCGCGGTGGTCGACCCCGGCGCGACGATCGAGGCGCTCTACGTGCTGCAGGTCCCGGTCAACAGCGACCTGCCCGACGGCCTCGAGCAGGAGGAGTACGAGGCGCGCTGCGCGCTCGACGTCGCCCGGCTGCAGGCACGCGCCCGCGGGCTCCGTGTCCGTGTGAAGCTGATCCGCGCCCGCAACCCGGGAGCGGCGATCGTCGAGGAGGCGCGGGAGCGCCATTCCGACCTGATCTACCTGAGCACCGAGCACGCCCCCAGCGACGAGCGCCTGCTCGGCCCGACGACCCGGTACATCCTCGCCAAGCGCCCCTGCCGGGTGATCGTCGAGGGCGGCAACGCCGCGAACGGCGACGGTCCGGTCCCGCTCGCCGCGGGTCAGCGCCGTGAGCCCGCCCTGGAGGCGCTCAGCGGTCGGTGAGGCGGAAGCCGCCGGAGGCCCGGGGCTCGGTCCCGACGATGCGGAGCGGCGCGCCGGCCGGCTGCGCGGCGGGCTCGTCGTGCTCCGGCTCGGAGTCCGAGATGAGGACGAGCCGGGGGCGGCTCGGGGCCTTGCCCTGGCGCTGTGGTGTTCTCTTCGAGGCCATCACCCCTTCCTTCGGCGCCGCCGCGGGAGTCCTTAGGCGACGGGGGCGATAACTCTGAAACTCGCGACCGCGGCCCCACCAAAGTTGGTAGCGGCGCCGGCCGCCGCGTTCGCACGGCCTCAGTCGCGCTTGGCGCTGACCGCCTCTTCCTCCGGCTCGAGCCCCGGCTTGGAATGCGCCGCCCGCTCCTCGTAGGCGGTGCGGTCCGCCGGGTCGGCCGCGGCGAGCACCTGGTCCGCCTTCATGAAACGCGCGATGGCCTGGCGGCCGCGCCGCGGCACCAGGTTCAGCACGGTCGAGATCGCCGCGCTCGAGCGCGGCACCCAGACCTCGAAGCGGTTCGTCTCCAGGGCCTCCACGATCGCGTCCGCGACCTCCTCGGGCTCGAGGTTCTTCACCCCGCGGACGTCCTTCAGGCCGGCCGCCAGCTCGGTGTTGACGACGGCGGGCATCACGACGGAGATCTCGACGTTGGTCCCGTCGAGCTCTGCCGCCACGGCTTCGCTGAGGCCGACCACCGCGTGCTTGGTCGCGCAGTAGGTCGCGCCGCCTGGCAGCCCGGCCTTGCCCGCCTGCGAGGCGATGTTGACGATGTGGCCCGAGTTGCGCGGCTCCATCCGCGCCAGCGCCAGCTTGGTCCCGAAGATGACGCCGTGCAGGTTGATGTCGATCATCCGGCGCGCGGTGGCGTCGTCCTCTTCGGCGAAAGGGCCGATCGGCATGATCCCGGCGTTGTTGATCAGCACGTCGATCGGGCCCACCTCGCGCTCGGCCTCATCCAGGAAGGCCGCGAACGAGTCCCGCTCGGTGACGTCCAGCTGCACGGCGATTGCGCCGCCGCCCAGCTCGGCCGCGGTCTTCTCGGCCAGCTCGAGGTCGAGATCGCCGATCGCGATCCGGCAGCCCTTGGCGGCCAGCGCCGAGGCCGTGGCCTTGCCGATCCCCCTGGCGCCTCCCGTTATCGCGACCACCTTCCCGCTCAGCGGGCGTATCTCCTTCGCCATCTCGACTCCTCCTAGTTCATTGCGGGCTTGTAGACGCTGACCACGGCTGCTCCGCCGAGGCCGATGTTGTGCTGCAGGCCGACCTTTGCCCCGTCCACCTGGCGGGCATCCGCGCTGCCGCGCAGCTGCCAGGTCAGCTCCGAGCACTGCGCCAGGCCCGTCGCGCCCAGCGGGTGCCCCTTCGAGATCAGGCCGCCGGAGGGGTTCACCACCCAGCGTCCGCCGTAGGTCGTGTCCTCGGACTCGACCAGCTTGTGCCCCTCGCCCTCGTCGGCGAGGCCGAGCGCCTCGTAGGTGATCAGCTCGTTGGCGCTGAAGCAGTCATGCAGCTCGACCACGTCGACGTCATCGGGCCCCAGCCCGGCCTCGTCGTAGGCGCGGTCAGCCGCCTCCTTGGACATGTCGTAGCCGACCACCTTGATCGAGCTGCGCTCCTCGAAGGTCGAGGGCATGTCGGTGACCATCGCCTGCCCGGTGATCTCGACCGCCTGCCCGGCCAGGTCGTGCTCCTCGACGAAGCGCTCGGAGGCGACGATCGCGCAGGCCGACCCGTCCGAGGTGGGCGAGCACTGCAGCTTGGTGAGCGGCTCGTGGATCATCTTCGCGCTCTTGATGTCCTCGAGGCTGTACTCGTCCTGGAACTGCGCGAAGGGGTTGTTCACGGAGTGCTTGTGGTTCTTCCAGCCGATCCAGGCGAAGTGGTCGGGCTCTGAGCCGTAGCGCTCCATGTGCTCGCGCCCGGCATTGCCGAACATCTGCGGCGCCGGCGGAGAGGCCTCGGGCTCGCGTACGGCGAACATCGCGGCGGCGTGCTTGTCGATCGGGTTCGTGCGGTCCGTCCACTTGACGCCGAGCGACCCCTTCTCCATCTTCTCGAAGCCGAGCGCCAGGGCGCATTCCGCGAGCCCGCCCTTCACCGCCTGCCGGGCCATGTAGAGCGCCGACGAGCCGGTCGAGCAGTTGTTGTTGACGTTGACCACGGGGATCCCGGTCAGCCCGAGCCCGTACACGGCTCGCTGTCCCGAGGTGGACTCGCCGTAGCAGTAGCCGACGAAGGCCTGCTCGACCGCCTCGTAGTCGATTCCCGCGTCAGCCAGCGCCCTGCCGCCTGCCTCCGCTGCCATCTCCGGGTAGTCCCACTCGCGGGCGCCGGGCTTCTCGAACTTCGTCATCCCGACCCCGATGACGTAGGTCCGGTTGCTCATCTCTGACCTTGCGCAGGGACGGTCATTGGCTGATCAGCCAGGAATCTACCGCGTAACGCGGCCGCGGGCCCGGGGACTGAAGTCCGATGACCGCTTTCGCGATCCGCTTGCCCTTCGACCCGCTCACCGGAGAGGATGGTGGGCCGATGGCCTGGTTGAAGGACCGACTCGCCGGGCGGGCGAAGACGGATGGGCGCGGCGCAGACGCGGAGCTCGTGGCGCGGCTGCGCGCCGGCGACGAGCAGGCCTTCATGGAGCTGGTCGAGAGCCTCGGGCCCTCGATGCTGCGGATCGCCCGCATGCACGTGCGCGACCGCGCCACGGCGGAGGAGGTCGTGCAGGAGACCTGGCTCGCGGTGCTCAACGGGCTCGACCGCTTCGAGGGCCGCTCGAGCCTGCGCACCTGGATCTTCCGAATCCTCACCAACCGGGCGAAGACCCGCGGTGAGCGCGATGGCCGCGTGGTGCCCTTCTCGGCTGTGATCAACGCCGACGCCGCTTCCGGGGAGGGGCCGTCAGTCGATCCCGACCGTTTCTTTCCGGCCGATCACCCGAAGTACCCCTACGGCTGGGCGGCCCCGCCGGTCGCCTGGACCCAGGAGCGGGTGCTCGAGCGGGAGACCCTGGAGGTGCTCAAGGAGGCGATCTCCCGCCTGCCCGACAGCCAGCGCGAGGTGATTCGCCTGCGCGACGTCGAGGGCTGGAGCGCCGAGGAGGTCGCGGACGCGCTCGAGATCTCCGACGTCAACCAGCGAGTCCTCCTGCACCGGGCCCGCTCCAAGGTGCGCGCGGCGCTCGAGGCCTACCTCGACCCGACTCCGGAGGCCGCATGACCGGCCCCTCGGTCCCGCTCAGCTGCCGCGAGCTCGTCGAGCTGGTCACCGACTACCTCGAGGGCGCGCTGCCGGCTGACGAGCAGGCCCGCTTCCAGGCCCATCTCGAGGCCTGCGACCCCTGTGTCGGCTACATCGAGCAGATCCGCCTCACGGTGACCGCGGCGGGCAGGGTCGAGGAAGCGGACCTCGACCCGGCCTCGCGCGAGGCCCTGCTGGCCGAGTTCCGCGGCTGGAAGCGCGGCTAGGCGCGCAGCCGGGCGGCCGAGTTCAGGCCTGCGGTGGGCGCTCGTCCCGGATCTCGGTGAGATCGGCCTCGTCCTCGGCCTCGACCGCCCGGGCGCCCGCAATCACCTCGTCGAGCTGCTCCTCTGGTATCACCACCGCCCCCGAGTCGTCGGCGAAGACGTAGAAGCCGGGCATCACACCGACCCCGTCGACGACGACCGGCACGTTCGCCAGAAACGGAGTGACCTCTCCCCCGCCCCACTTCGTCGCCTCGCCCGAGCAGTAGGCGGCGAAGTCGTAACCGGCCAGCTCGTCGAAGTCGCGCAGGCGCCCGTCCGTGAGCACCCCGGCGCAGCCGTGGTTCTGCAGGCGAGAGAGCTTCGTGCCGCCGCCCATCGAGACTTCGGTGTAGCCATTGCTGGCGAGAACGACCACCTTCCCCTCGGGCTCATCCCCGACCGCCTCATAGAAGAGGTTGGCGAGGTTGTACCGCTCGGGATCGAGGCCGGCCGAGCAGGTCGGGAAGTAGGAGATGGTGACCGCCGGGCCGAAGAGGACCCGCCCCGGAGTCGGGCTCACCAGGTCGAGGATGTGGCAGCGGTGACGGTGCAGCCGCCCCATCGCGTCGACCAGGTCGGCGGTCTTCAGCCCCTCCACGGCGGCGGCGCCGGCCGCTGGCCTCCTCTTCGGCGATCCGGGCATGCGGCGGTCCTCAGCCGATGTGGCCGGCGGGCATGCGATCGTCGTGACCGCCGCACTCGTCCGGCTGCCAGCCGGGGACGGTGTTGCCCTCCGGCGGGATCGGGTGCTTCTTGAGGATCCGCGCCATGTGGGTGACATTGTGCGCCATCCAGCTCGCGGTCTTCAGCGTGTAGGGATGCTCCGGCCCACCGGCGTCGAGGAACGACGGCCCCGGGCCCGCCTCGCCGACCCAATAGGTGTCGGCGTTCGGCGGAATCGCGACCCCCAGGTGGGTCAGGTTGAAGAGGGTGGTCTCCGCGCAGGCATGGGCGCCGTCCTCGTTGCCCGTGATGACGACGCCGCCGACCTTGTTGTAGAGCGGGTACTGCCCCACGTCGTTGGTCGAGTTGTAGGTGCCGTCGAGCCGCTCGATAACCATCTGGCAGACGCTGTTGCGGACCCCGAACCAGATCGACATTCCGATGATCAGGATGTCGGCGGCGAGGATCTTCTCGAGGATCTGCGGCCATTCGTCGCCCTCCCCGAGGTCCGACTCGACCCCGAAGGGGATGTCGTAGTCGACCGGGCGCAGCGTTTCGTGCTTGACGCCGAGATCGTCGAGGTGGCCGGTCACGATGTCGATCAGCCCCTGCGTGTGGGAGCGCTCGGGAGACTTCTTGAGGGTGCAGTTGAGGATCAGTGCGTTGGGTTCCATGGCCTTCCGTCCGGGGTTGGGGGTTTGGCGTTACAGATCCATAGCTGAGTTTCCGTGGGAGATGGCGCCGGTCTGAGCGAAGGTACCCTTGGGGGCTGGTGTTCGCCGATATCAGCTCTGACCCGCTCGGGATCGGGATCCTCGCGGCGGTGCTCGCGGGCCTGGTCTCCTTCCTCTCGCCCTGCGTGCTGCCGCTGGTCCCCGGCTACCTGTCGGCGGTAACAGGCGTCGCCGGCAACGAGCTCGAGGGCGCCGAGTGGAACCGGGTGGCCGGGCCGAGCCTGCTGTTCGTCGCCAGCTTCTCCGCCATCTTCGTGCTCGAAGGGCTGGGCGCGACCGCGGTCGGGTCGGCAATCACGGACCACCGCGACACGCTGGAGAAGGTCGGCGCGGTCCTGATCATCGCGATGGGGGTCCTCTTCATCGCCTCGATCTTCGTCGTCCGCCTCAATCGCGAGTGGAGGATCGACGCGCTGATGCGCCGCGCCGGCACCGGCGGGCCCGTCGTCGCCGGCGCCGCCTTCGCGATCGCCTGGACGCCCTGCATCGGCCCCACCCTGGGGTCGATCCTCAGCCTCGCCGCGATTTCCGGCTCCGCCTCCAAGGGCGCGGTCCTGCTCACCGCCTACTCGGCCGGACTCGCCGTGCCCTTCCTGCTCACCGCCTTCGCCTTCTCCCGGATGACCACGGCCTT
>Ga0075421_100007240_pt1 | contig 13585 bp, 7 predicted proteins | sample SoiMetdeltSBSDD5_FD_75292 | JGI IMG/M metagenome (GOLD analysis project Ga0075421, IMG submission 75292) | Bulk soil microbial communities from a Populus tree surrounding site in Tennessee, USA - Soil MetaG P. deltoides SBSDD5 | ecosystem: Environmental > Terrestrial > Soil > Tree plantation...
GTGTCGCCGAACCACTCGTAATTGATGGCCTCGGGCGGCAACTTGAGCGCCTTCTTGAAGTACTCGGCCACTTCGCCGGCACGCTCACGGGAGAGGCCCGCATTGTCCCCGAAGACGCGCGCCAGCTCGCTGGAGAGCCGCTGCGAGTCCGCGTGCCCGGCAAAGTTGACGCGGACGTTCCTGCGGTGCTTCATCCCCTCGAGGACTGCGGCAATCTTGTCGACGTAGCCGGGCGGAATGTCCGCCGCACCCGAATCGAAATGGATCGGCGGAACGACATTCTTCATCTTGACGGTCTCGACCTCCTTGCCGGCGACCTTCCGGACCTCCAGCCGATCGCCGCGATCGCTGTCGAGCCCTTCCGGGTCCTGCGACCATTCCTTGAATGTCTGATCGTCGGACAGATGCCGCTCGACCTGCTCCCCCGGCCTGGCCTCGGAGACCGGTGCGGCGTCCGCCGAGGCGGGCATCTTGTCGTCCGTCACGCTCTCGCCGGGCTGCCTGGGCGGGGCGCCACGGCGCCAGAAGACCTCGGGCTCGATGCTGAGCGGGTAGGTTGCCGCATCCCAGGCCTTCGCCAGCTGCCGCTTGACCGCTTCCACGCGTCGCCCGACCAGCGACGCATCCTCCGTGTCGGCGACATAAGACAGACGCAGCACGGACGGCGCCTTGCGAAGCTCCTCGAGCAGCACGTCGAGGCGTGGCTTCCACTGCTCGCGGATGTCGGTCGTGCCCGGCTCGAACGCCGAATCGGAGAGGTCGATGGCGACCACCCGGTGAATCGACGCGCCGAAATCCATCGTCAGGGCCTTGCCGCGGGTGGCGCGCCGGATCTGCAGCGGGTCCGTCGACATCCGGAAGCCGCTGGGCAGGGTCCTGTCGTCGAGCTTCAGCACGAAATTGCTGCCGCGGCTCTCGTGCGGCGTGATCGCGCAGGTGATGTGATACCGCCCGTACTGATCCGTCGTCGCCTGCAGGCCCCGGGGCGTCACCAGACGCACGCCGGCCAGGCCGTCCTCGCCGCCGTCCTGTTGTCCGTTGCGGTTGGCGTCGTTCCACACCTTGCCGATCACGTCGGTGCAGTCGAAGGTCGGATCGGGCAGGACGCGCACGGTGGCGGCGGCTTCGGGTGTGATCGCGGCCCCGGTCCCGCCGTTCAGCATCTGTGCGCGGTTCACGAATTCGCCCTCGCCGACCCCGGCGCCCACGGCGAGCAGCAGCTTCATCGTGCGCACCTGCGTGCCCGTGAAGTCGAGGCCGGTCCAGCCGAGGTCGAGGCCGGCGACCGACGGCTCGGTCGGCACGTCGTCGATCCGGGCGGAGCCCGCGACGTAGACGAACCCCGCCGGGACGTGGTCCACGAGGGTCACCCCTGTGATCAGCAGGCCGGACACGTTGTTCATGGTGATCACGTAGGGGACCATCTGCCCGCGCGTGACGTTGAGCAGGGGCGACGTCTTGGAGATCGAGAGGGCACCGTTGAGCTGCGGATCGAGCGGGATGTGGTTGTTGAAGATCTGGCTCGAGTCGTCGACCGGCTGGGACAACGTCAGGTGGACATGGTAGACCGTGCCCGGGTCGATCGCCGGAACCGATGCAGGCGGCGCGAGCTCCGAAACCTGCACTTCGCAAAAGGCCGTGCCCCCAACGGCATCGGCCGGGCAGATCGGGACTGAGTACGCCGCCGTCAACGGGCCGGACGTGGGCGGGATGATCTGCGAATAGCCCGCGACGTACGCTCCCGCGGGAGGGGCCACGGCGATGAGGTAGTCGCCGCCGCTCGGGCAGGCCGGGTCGCTGAAGTTGATGTCGAACTTGTACCAGCCGTTCGCGAGGGTGATCTGCCCCTGCTGGGCGCCATTGTCACCAGGGTCGCCGAAGCAGTCGGCCGGCAAGGGGGAGCCGCTGCCCGCGTCCACCATGGTGAGGGTCGCTCCCGGCACCGGGACGCGGGCCATCGAGTTGTAGACGACGCCGTTCGGATCGATCGGCAGGTTCAGGCCCTGCACGTTGAGGCCGGGCGGCACGACGATGGCGCTGATCCTCTGCAGCCCGTTGGTGAACGGGGAGTCCGCGCGTCCGAGCAGGGCGGTGTTCGCCCCGGCCCCCGGCGCGCGGAACCGCACCTCGTACTGCACGCCGGTCGTGTCGTTGGGGTCGATTGCGTTGAAGGTGTAGTCGCCGCCGGCGTTGGTCAGGACCGAGCTCCAGAGCAGGCCGTCGCGGTACAGCTCGACCGTCCAGCCCGCGAGCACCCGCTCGCCGGAGCCACGGAGGTTGTCGAAGTCGGCGTCGTGCCATGCCGATCCGCTCAGGGCCGACAGGCCGGGGATGCTGCCGACGACGATCGAGATGCTGGCGCTCGCCGTCTGCGCGGGGCTGTTCCAGGAGACGACACCGGTGTTCGTGACCACCGTGCCGTTCGCCAGGGCCGGGTTGAGCACGGCGCGGAACTGCAGCACCACGACCCCGCCAGGCGGCAGCGCCCCGTTGACCGAGGCATAGTCGGCGGTGATGGTCGAGCCGACCACGCTGACACCTGCCGTCGAGCCGTTCATCGTCGCCGTCCCGGCCACGTAGGCAAGCTGGCCGACGGGGAGGGTGTCGGCGATCACGACGTTGATCGCCGGCAGGGCGGCGATGTTCGTGACGGTCACGACGTAGTCCAGCTGCCCGCCGGCGAGGGCCGGGCCGCCGCCGACCACCGTCACCTGCTTCGCGATCGACAGCTGCTGGACCGCGCCGACCACGACGACCGTCGGCTGCGTGCCGTTCCCGGGGTTCCCGTCGCCGTCGGTCAGGAGGTTCGGCAGCTCGACGGTGTCGACCACCGCCTGGTTCGTGATCAGCGTGCCGGCCGGGGTGCCGGGGTTGACGCGCAGGTTGAACTGCAGGACAGCCGAGGCGCCGCCCGAGATCGTGCCGGCGCCCGGGCCCGGCAGCGGCGGCGTCAGGTCGGACGATGAGACGTCGATGCCCGAGGCGAGCGGCGAGACGCCGCCGTCCGGCTGGCCCACCGGCAGGCCGTTGAGCCGCGTCGAATCCGCGACGTACGTCGTGTTCGCCGGGACTCCGTCGGTCAGGACGACGCCGGTGGCGTCGATCGTCCCGGAGTTCTGGACGGTGATGGTGTAGCGCAGCGTGTCGCCCGGATCGACGACCCCCGGCGTCCCCAGGTCGACGAGGAGCGCGACGGTCTTCGTGGCGTACAGGAGCGGGAAGTTGCCGACGATGTCGCGCGTCGGGTCGTTCGGGGTCGAGGTGTCGGGATCGTCGGACGGCTGATTGACGATGCCGCCCGTGGGGGTGGTGATGAATCCCTGGTTGGAGATCACCGTGGCATTGGGAACGGCCGGGTTGATCACCACGTCGAAGGTGATGGTGGCGACGTTGGCCGGCGGCGCGGACGCGTCGGCCGGCATCGAGCCCGGCGTCGGATCGCCCGGCGGGTGGATCAGCATGCCGTTCACGAGCGGCGACAGGCCGGAGACGTCCGCGACCGGCGCCCCGTTCAGGGTCGTGCTGCCCGGCACGTAGGTGGTGTTCACCGGGATGGCGTCCCGGAGCGTCACGTTCACGGCGTTCTCGGTGCCGATGTTCGCGACGGTGATCGTGTAGCGCAGCGTTTCGCCGGCGAGCAGGACGGCCGGATCGCCGGTCAGGTCGGTCGAGATCTTCTGGATGCGGAAGGCGGGCGCCGAGACGATCGTCACCCGCGTCGGATCCTCGTCGCCCCCCACGAAGGGATCGGCCTGGCCGTTGACGGCCGGGTCGTCGCTCACTCCGGAGGGCGTGCCGCTGGCCTGGCGGAACCTCGCCTGGTCGGTGACGATCGAGCCGTTGGCGAGCGCCGGCCTCAGGGTGATGTCGAACACGATCTGGAGCTGGCTGCCCAGCGGCAGGCTCAGGTTGCGGACGTCGAGCACCCCGGTGCCGCTCGGGCCGCCGTTGCTGTTCGTGTTGCTGACGTCGGCGCCCGCGGGGACGCTCACCAGCGTCAGGGTGCCGGCCGCGAAGGCCGGCACGGCGTTGAGGGCGTCCATCACATCGTCGATGCTGAAATTGGCGAGCGGCTGGTCGGTGGTCTGGAAGCGCAGCGTGTAGCGCAGCGTGTCGCCGGGCACGGCCGTCGTCGCCGGGTTCGCCCCGCTGGTCAGGTTCGCGACGGTCTTCTCGAAGAAATAGCCGAAGAGGGCGACCGTGACGGTGTGGGCGTCTTCGTGGTCCACGACGCCGACCGTGCCGTTGGTCAGCACGCGGTTGGTGACCACCCGGGCGGGGTTGCTGCTGGCGCCGTTGAACCACTGGATGGCGCCGGCGACGTTGGTGAGGGTGATGCCGTCCTGGGTATTGGCGTCGAGCTGGGTCCGGTACTGGATGATCAGCCGCTCGCCGGGCCCGATCCGGGCCGCCGCCGTGAGCATCGTGAGGTCGAGCCGGCAGGTCGGCGGGCCGGTGAAATTGAAGGTGTAGTCGGTGCCGGCGACGAGCGGACCCTTGCCCGGGACCGGGGTGACGCCGTCGGCCGCGAAGACCCGGGCGCTCAGAATCTGGGGCGTGATATCGCACATCCCGCCGGTCGCACCGTCCGGGAACAGGTCGCGCAGCGAGACGTCCCAGGCGTCGATCGACCCGGTGTTCCGGACGTCGAGGCCGAAGGTGCCCCACTGGCCCAGGTTCATCGTCGCCGGCCCGGTCTTGTCGACGACCAGCACCGGCCCGGAGATGGTCAAAGGCGGCGTGATGCCGTTCTCGCCCGGCAGGGGCTCGTAGAAGGTGCCCTTGATGAGCCGCCCGAAATCCCACCTGGCGGTGTTGATGAACTGCGTTCCCGGCGCGTTCGGCGCCGTGTTGTTCAGGACGACCGTGAGGTTGATGACGAACTGCCGGCCGGCCGTGACGATGGGGAAGTTGTCGAAGGTGAGCACGTTGCCGACGTTGGAGAACGTGTGCGGCACCGCCGTGCCGTTGTCGAGCCAGGTGACGGTGTGGCTCACGTAGGTGAGATCGACGCCCGTGGCGGCGAGGCTGAGGTCGTCGACGACCGTGATGCTGTGCAGGTCGTTGATCGATCCCTGGAAGTTGATGACGGTGCCCGTCGCCGGATCGAACAGGACCGGGATGGTCAGCGTCCAGGTGAAGGGGACGCCGATGGTGACGAAGGGGGGGCCCGGCGGATTCGACTTGTCGATCTTCTCGACCGGGATCAGGATGTTCTGGCAGCCCTGATTGAGCGTGGTGGTCGAGCCGTTGACGAACCAGAGCTTGTGCTTGTGACTGGCGTTGCACGACATGTTGCCGGTGAAATCGACGTTGTCGAAGATGATCAGCAGCCCTCTGAGGCCGCCTTCGAAGCTGAAGTTGCTGGTCATCGGGTTGGTCGAGGGGTAGTTCTGGATCCGGCAATTGCCGTCGAGATTGATCTGGGGGGGAGGGACGGGGTAGTTGACGAAGCCGTCGATGATGCCGCCGGCATCGGCGACGCAGTCGATCGCCAGCGCTTCGGACGAAGCGCCGACCAGCAGGACGAAGAACGCCAGCAGCAGGAAGACCGGCTTCCCGCCGTGCGCCTTCGCGCCGATGACTCCGCGGACCATCATGGCCGCCCTCGCTCCACTCGCGACGGGCGGGACCGAGGCAGTCCGCACTGGGGACTGGATTCCGGCGGTCCCGCCGTCGTAGGGCCCCCCCAGGGCCCGTTAGACCGGTTGACTTTGCGTCGCCATCTTTCGATGGCTTTGCCTTTGTCAGAATCGCTGCCGTTCAGGTTCGCAGCTTCTTCAAGTCCTCCCGGTTGCCTTGCCTTCCGCCTCCCATGCCGGCCTCACTCCGCCGGCAGGAAGTCGATCGGGTACGAAATCGTCAGGGCCTGGACACCTTCCTTCGCGCCGAAATTGATCGTGCGCGTGATGTTCACGACCTGCTCGGCGAGCTCCGGCGCATTCATGTCGGACGACTGCAGCTTGCACATCGACACGCTGCCGTCCGGCTCGATCGTCAGGCGCAGCACCATCTGGCCCCTCAAGGTGGGGTCGTTTCGCAGCGCCCGGTTGTAGAGCCGGTAGAACGACGCCTTGTAGCGGTCGAACACGATCTGGATCTCTTCGTCGGTGCGGGAGGGCCCCGGCCCCTTGTGCGCCAGCGGCCGATCGCCACCTCCGATCGAGGCAATCGAGCTGGTCGCGCGGCCTACCGGCAGGCCCGGAATTCCGCCTCCGCCGCCGGTGCCGCTGCCACCGGCCCCGCCACCCCCGCCGCCGCCCACGCTGCGGCTCAGCTTGGCGGTGTTGATGCCGCCGCTGGAGCCCGGATTATTGGTCGTCAACAGGGAGCGTGACGAGGGCTGGCCCACGTCGGCGGCGGCGCCGTAACGCGCATCGGTTCCGAGACGAGGCGCGGGCCTGTCCTTGGCCAGGCTCGCGAACTTGTCCTTGAGCGCCAGGATGCCGGCGCTCCCGACCTTCTGCTTCAGCAGCTGCGCCGCGTCCACCTGGACGCCCTGCTCCGGGCCGGGAGAGAGGTCCGGTTTCCCGGGCCCGTCCGGGCCCGGCGGGGCCGTCGGTATCGGCCTCTTCGCGGGCGCGGGCTGCCCCGGCGGGGGCCCGGTGTTCCCTCGCGGCGCCGGAACGGGGTTTGCGGGCGCCTGGGGCGCACGATGAAACACGACATCGATCGGTTGTCTCGTGGGCGGGCTCTGGTGCCACGCCGCCGCCGGTATCAGCAGCAGCGCGACCAGCACGCCGACGTGGAGCGCGAAGCTCGTCAGCACGCTGCGGGAGGACGGAGCCCCGGTTGTCGTGGACATGCTTGCTGCGGTTCCCATGGTCGTCACCAGGCCACCACCTCAGTAGGCCGTGAGAAATTCGATTTGCAGGTCCTCGACGCCCGACTTCGCGAGATCGATGATCCGCAGGACCCCCTCGTAGTTCAGACGGTCGTCGGCCGCGATGAACAGGACGCGCTGGCCCGCCGGCCGGCCGCCGAGGAACTCCGCCACGCGCGCGGGCAGATCGATTGCAGGCATATCGTGGTCGTTCAGGGTCACGTGACAGTCGGTGGGGAGCCCCTCCCCCGTCGCCTGCCCCACCAGGCGGCAGGCCGTGGGCACGATGCTCAGGACCACCTGCACGATCTCGGCCTGGGCTGGCACGGCCTCGCTTGTGGTTCCGGGGACGTCGGCGTCGTAGCCTTCCAGGAGGAGAGGAACGACGACCATGAAGATGATCAGCAGCACGAGCACCACGTCGACGAGCGGCGTGATGTTGATCTCGGACTGCAGGCTGGTCCCGCTGTTGATATCCATGAACTCAGTCTCCCTTCGCTGCCTTGGCCTCGGATCCGGTGCGCTTGGCGATCAGCCCTACGCCGTGGAAGCCGGCCTGGTCGATCGCGACCATGGCATTGCGGACTTCGCGGATGGTGAGCCGCGAGTCGCCCCGGATCACGACCTTGGGGTCCGGTTCTTCGCCCGCCGCGGCGCGGAGGCTCTCGCCGAAATTCTCGAACGTGACCGGCTGATCGTCGATCCACAGCCCGCCGGCCTCGTCGATCGTGACGAGGATCTTCCCCCGTTCGTCGCCTTGCTCGGACGGCTTCTTCGTGTCCGGCAGATCGACATCCGGTCCCTTTCGCATCTGCGGCGCCATGACCATGAAGATGATCAGCAGCACCAGCACCACGTCGACGAGCGGCGTGATGTTGATGGCCGCCTGCATCTCCCCCGATTCACCGAGCCGCATAGCCCGCTCCGCCCACCTTGCGCATGGGCATCTTGACGTCCTCCATCTCCTTGACCTTGAACAGGTGGTTCATGAGCTGGGAGGACGCCCGGTTCATCTCGACCTGGAAATTCTCGAGACTCCCCATGAAGTGGTTGAACGCCACGACCGCCGGGATCGCGACGAAGATACCCAGGGCCGTCGCCACCAGGGCCTCGGCGATGCCGCCCGAGACGGCCGCCATCCCGCCGGAGCCCGTGGCCGCAATGCCCCGGAAGGCGTTGATGATCCCGACGACCGTGCCGAACAGGCCGATGAACGGGGCCGTGGAGCCGATCGTGGCCAGGAACCCGAGTCCCCGTTTCATCTGGATGAGCGTCTCGGCCTTGGCGTCCCGCAGCGCGCTCGTGACGAGCTCGAACGATTCGACGGGGTTGCCTCCGGACAGGCGCACGCCCTCAAACTCGAAGATCCCCGCGGCCACCACCTGCGCCACGTGGGAGGTCTGGTGATGCTGCACATGTTCCATCAGCTCCGCGAGCTCTCCGCCGTGAAGGAACTTGCCGAACACGGGCTTGAAAGCCTGCGACTGGCGCGAGGCCGCGCGGAAGCGGCGATGCTTGTCCAGGATCAGCCCCACCGAGAAGACCGACAGCATGGCGAGGCAACACATGACGCCGGCCCCGAACAGGCCGACGTTTCCCAGCAGTTCCGTAAGACTCATGGCTTCCTCCTGTGCGGGGCCGTGACAGGCTGCGCCGCACCCGCCGGCGCGGTTTCTCGGCCGGTCGACGGCGCACCGTCATGGCGCGACGTCTCCGACCGAATCTCGTAGTAGCTGAGCATCCGCATGAAGACCTCCTTGTCGATGGGCAGCCTGGAATCGTCGAGCATCGTCGAGATGCCGTGGGCGTCCCCCATTTCCGAGCGTTTCCAGGGAACGATGACCAGGGCCTTGGGCGCCTCCTGATTGCCCAGAATGGACATGCCCAGGTTCGGGTCTTCCTTCTTCTTGGGCTGCGCCTCGTCCTTCGTCTTCTCCTGCGCTTCGGCAGGGCTGTCGGGGCGCTTGGCCTCGGGCGCGTCCTCGGCCAGGGCCACGCCCGTCGCCAGCACCAGCACGAGCAACACGCTCCGGGTCATGGTTTCTCCTTCTTTGCGGTCTTCCGATTGCGAAGGTCGGCGATCCACTTGACGACCTGGGCGTCGTCCGGGACCATCCGGCTGTACGCCTCGTAATGCTCCAGGGCGCATCCGGTATCCCCGATGTACAGGTCGCACAGAATGGCGAGATTCCTGTGCGCGTAATGAAAGTCCGCGTATTGCGCCAGGGCCGCCTCGTAGCTGGAGCGCGCCTGTGCGAACTGTCCCTTGCGGCGCTGTACCAGGCCGAGCTCGTTCCAGGCGGCGGGGTGTTTCGGATTCAGTTCCAGCGCCCGGCGCAGGCTGGCCTCCGCATGATCCAGGTCGTCGACCCGCGCGTACGCCATGCCGAGATCGATGTGCGCCGAGGTCACGTCGGGGGCCCGCTCGGTCACCTTCAGCAGCAGGGCGATGCCCGGCTCGTACTTCTCCTCCTTCAGCATGCGCACCGCCTTCCCGTAGTCGGCGCGCACATCGGCCGGGACGTCCACCGGCTGGTTGATCATGAACCCGCCCGGATCCTTCACGATCTGCGCCTTCGCGACCTCCGCCTTCACACCCTGGTCGACCTGCGCCTTCGCGGCGTCCGGGCGCTCCTCGAGCGGCTCCGTCGTCGCCTTCCCGGGAGTCGACGCGCAGCCGACGAGCAGAGCCGCTGCGAGCGCCACCGGAATGGCGAGGCGACTCATGGCCCGGGTCTCATCGAGGACTCGCATGCTCTCCACCTCAGTGGTCCGCGTCCGGCACAGGCGGTTTCGTTTCGGGAACCGGCTGCACGGGGTGCCGGTACACGTAGCTGTCGATCGCGTCGAGGAATCCGTTGCTCAGCTCAGGCTTTGCATAGCGCCCTGGCACCATCTGGGCGAGCCTGTCGCGGCTCTTCTCGGTCCACGCGTTGAAGTTGCCGGCCCGCATCATGTCCATGTTCTTCTGGTGGAACTCGATGGCCTTCTCTTCGAAGGGGAAGGCCTCCTCGTCGAGGGCCTCCTCGTACGCCGTCAGCTCCGCGGGATTCAGGTCGGTCGGCCGCTCCGACTCCGTCAGCGAACGGCTGAGATCGAAGTAGGTCTCGGCCATGTAATAGGTGGCCGCCGATGTCACTTCCCCGATTTCGTACGCCACGAGGCCGTCCATGGTCTCGATCGCGGCATCCATGCGCTGCTTCTTCTCCTGCAGGCTCTTCTCGAACGGCTGCCGCAGCTTCACGGCCGTGAAATCCTGGTAGACCTGTTCCGCGAGGACCAGCGCCGAGCGTCCGGCGATCGTCCGGGTCCGGGCGGTCCGTTCCGGACCGGCGCCCGCGTCGATCTGCACGATCTCCGCCAGGTCCTTCCGGTAGGACGCCACGTCGTTCGCCGCCTTGTGGATCTCGGCGATCTTGAAATGGGTCTCGAGGGCCGCCTCGACCGGGTGGGGGAACTGGTCGACGTAGTGGCGGTACACCCCCAGCGCGCGGTCCTGGTCCTTGGACTGCTGGTACAGATCTCCCGCGACGAGCAGCGACTCCCTCTGCAGGGTCTCATCCTGGGATTCGGACGCGAGGCGCTCGTACTCCCCTGCCGCGCGCGACACCTGGCCGCTCTCCCGGTAGGCGTGGGCGATCTGCTTGGTGGCCTCGAGCTGCAATTCGTGCTTGGGATAGTCCTTTCGAAACGTTTCGAACGCGTCCGCCGCCGCCGTCCAGTCCTGCAGCCGGATCAGCGCGGCGCCCGCGTCGTACTCGGCCGTCGCGCGGATGGCGGAGGTCGGCGCGGCGGTCCGGATCCTCAGGAAATGGTTGGCGGCCGCCCGATAGTCCTGCGCCTGGTTGGCGGCCTCTCCCTGCTTGTAGATCGAGGCGGCGAGGTTGTCGACGAATCCGGCGCGTGACTTGTCTCCCTCCGGCGTGACCGCCAGCACCTGGGTGTAGGCGTGCTCGGCCGGCGGGTACTCCGCGAGCTCGAACGAGCCGTGCGCGACGACAATCCATGCGGAGCGCCGGATGCCCGTGTCCACCGCGGGATAGCTGTCGATGACGCGCTGTGCCGTCGTGACGGCAGGGCGGTAGTCCTTCATCTCGTACAGGTCGTCGGCGGCCGCTCCCAGCACCGCCGCGGCCTGTTCATGCTTCGGGAACGTATCCACGAATTTGAGGGAGCTTGCGACCGTGTCGTGCCTGGCGGCATCCAGCTTCTCGGGTGTCGTCACCTTCAGTTGCTCGCGGTAGGCGTAGACCGCCGCGTATCCCGCGGCCGCCGACTGCGGATGCGACGGGTATCCGTAGGCCGTGTGCTCGTACTGCCTGGCCGCCTCGACGAAGTCCTTGTTTTCCAGGTGAAGGTCCGCGAGCCGGTAATTGATCGGCGGCGATTCGGCGTCCGTCGGGAAGGACTCGAGGTAGTCTCCGTACCATCGGAGCGCCTCGCGGTAATTCGCCTGCTTCTCCTCCGCTTTCTGATCGCCCTGATACTGGGCGTGATAATGCGTGGCGAGGTCCTTCAGGTTCCCCTTCAGGTAGGCCAGCACCTCGGGCGAGTCTTCGGGCTTGAAGTGCTGCCAGTATGCGGCCTTCAGCCCGTACCTGGAGGCGAACTCCCGCTTCGACTCCAGCACGAGCTTCGGGAACCCGCCCTGGGTGAACGTCTCCACGACGCGCATGCTGAAACGCGGCGCGGAGCGGTGGAACGGGTTGAGCTCCACGAACGTGCCGAACGTCTTCGCCGCGTCGTCGTAGCGCAGCTTGGCCAGGTAGTGCTCGCCGAGATTGCTGTAGACGCGGTCCTCGTAGGAGCGGCTCCCGAGGCCGGTGAAGAACTCCCGGACGGCCGTCGGCCCGCCGAGGTTGCTGAAGCTCAGGCTGATGACCCGAAAGGTGTCCGTGACGCGGCGCTCCTCGTCCTCCTCGTGCGCCTGATCGAAGTCGTAGCCGGCCGCGACCTTGTAGTCGAGCAGCGCCACGTACTTCTGCAGGGCCTCTTCGTAGAGGTCCTGCTTGTAGAACGTCCAGCCGAGCTTGTACAGCGCGAGCTCGTAGTAGTCGGAGCCGGTGCCCAGGGCGATGACCGCTGAAAAGGCGTTCTCCGCTTCGCGATACTTCCTGCGCGTGAAGTTGTACTCGCCGCGCCTGAACTGCACTTCGTCGAGGTGCACGGAATGCGGATTCGCCTTGATCAGGCGCTCCATCGTCGCCATGGCCTCTTCGGTGCGGCCCAGCTCGTCGTACGCCCGCGACATCTGATAGAGGACCTGGTCGCTGTTCTCGTAGCTCGGATACTCCCTGAGAAGCTTTTCATACAGGGCGATGGCCTCGAGCGGACCCTTGGGATCCGCGCCGCCGGGCAGCGCGATCGCCCCCGACGCGTCGATGTCGCCGTCCGATTGCATTCCGCCTTCCGTGGACGCGCGCTTCTCGAAGTCCTGATCGGATTCCCGCGAGACGGCGCCGGCGCCCGCCGCGGCCGTATTGGGGATCGCGCCGCCCGGGGCGGGCTTCTCGGCGAGCAGCGGGGCGGCGAGCTGCCGCAGCTTGCCGTCACCCCCCGCGCGAATGCCGAACTGCTTCTCGAGCTGCAGGTCCGCCAGGCGACGCATCGCTTCCGGGGTCATCGCCGTCTCGGGTGTCTCTTCGAGAAAGCGCCGGTAGCCCTCCATGGCCTGCTCGAGGCCCTGCTCGACCGTCACCTCCTGCAGGTCCGGTCGCACCTTGCGCAGGTCCGCCAGCGTTCCCTGCGCGGCGTGATGCGCGGCGCAGCCGACGAGGAGGGCCGGCGCGAGCAGCATCGGAGGGGGCAGGCGCCGCATCAGTGCTTCTCCTTCGCCGGCTCGGCGCGCGCGGCCCGGTCGTAGCTGTCGGCGACGGCGAAGCGCGCCTCCACCTGCTGGGCCAGCAGGCGATCCCGGCGCCCCTGCAGCTGGTCGATGGCGACCGTCTCGATCATGCGTCCCTGCTGGGCCATCACGATGTCGACGCGCTGCAGCGCATCGCCGACGCGCCGGCCGAGCCTCTCAATCTGCGCGTCGTAGCCCACATAGCTGTGCGTCGCCGCCTGCCGCGTCCTGACGTAGGCGTCGTACTGCCGGGTGAGCGCATCGACATGCGCCTGCAATTCCTTCAGGTGCGCATAGGCGGCGGTCAGCCGCTCGTCGTACTCGGTCCTCGTCCGCCAGGTGATCGCGCCTCGCAGCCGCGCCGCGCGCTGCCGGAGCGCGATCGCATTGGCAGTCTTGGAGTCGCCGATCTGTTTTTCGATGAGCGCCAGGCGCTCGCCGGCCATCCGTTCCTCCGAGGTCGCCAGGTACTCCGGCCTCGGGGCGGTCAGCATCGCCTGCAGGCGCTCGGCGAGGTGCTTGCGCTGCTCGAGCCGCAGGCGCATCCGCGAATCCAGCGTCCGGAACTTCGCGTCGACCTCCGGGAGCAGCGGCTCGTAGTTCTGTCCGCGCAGCCGGATGATGTCGGCGAAGGCCTCGAGGCTCGTCTTCCAGGCCACGAGCTTCGCCTTGAGATCTTCGAGGTCGAGGTAATTGTGCAGCGCGGTCTGGAAGTCGTGGGACGCCATCAGCTCCATCAGGTAATAGGTCTCCGGCGCATCGGGAAGGCTGCGCAGGCGGATGACCCAGGTCTCGTCCTGCCGGCTCTCCTCGCGGACCAGGTCCTCGAGAAAACGACCGTCCCGGATGCTGCCGATGGAGGCATCCACTTTGTCGATCTGCTTGCTGTACAGCTCGAGCGCCCGCCCGTACAGGAT